>Ga0210392_10000168_pt1 | contig 53074 bp, 47 predicted proteins | sample IncBWC30OmetaG_FD_161057 | JGI IMG/M metagenome (GOLD analysis project Ga0210392, IMG submission 161057) | Forest soil microbial communities from Barre Woods Harvard Forest LTER site, Petersham, Massachusetts, United States - Inc-BW-C-30-O ... | reverse complement strand
ACAGAAGAAGCCCGGAGGGAATGACAGAAAGAAAGGCAAGGGCAACGGCAAACCAACAGCAGATTCCCGGAGGGAATGACAGAAAGAAAGGCAACGGCAACGGCAACAGCAACAGCAGATTCCCGGAGGGAATGACAGAAAGAAAGGCAAGGGCAACGGCGAACCAACAGCAGATTCCCGGAGGGAATGACAGAAAGAAAGGCAACGGCAACTGCAACTGCAACTGCAAACGCAAAGGCAACCTCTCCGCCACGGCATCCGCAAAAGCAAGGGCAAGGACAAGAGCCAATACAGGGGTTTCTCCACTGCGCTGCGCTTCGGTCGAAATGACGAGGCTTCTGTTTGGGGCTTACCCGTTTTGCGCTTAAGAAAGTGGAGAATTCTAGGTGCGGGGCCAGGCGTTGGGAGGGGCGAAGGTGGGTTGCTTGCGGCGGAAGAGTTTGACGGTGAGGGCTCCGAAGAGGAAGCCGCTGACGTGCGCCATGTAGGCTACGCCTCCGTGCTGAACCCTGGCGACGGAGCCGACGTTGAGGAGCTGGATGAGAAACCAGAAGCCGATGAGCAGGATGGCGGGGATGTACGTGATGCGGATGAAGAGGAAGAAGAAGAAGACCGAACGGATGCGGTCGTGGGGATAGGTGACGAGGAAGGCTCCCATGACGGCGGCGATGGCGCCGCTGGCGCCGAGGGTGGGGACGTAGGAGCCGGGCGAGGCGGCGACCTGGGCGAGCATGGCAATGAGGCCACCGAGGACATAGAAGAGGGAGAAGCGGAAGGGGTTCATGGCGTCTTCCATCGCGGGACCGAAGGCCCAGAGGAAGATCATGTTGCCGAGGATGTGGGACCAGCTTCCGTGGAGAAACATGGAGGTGATGAGGGTGATGAGGCCGTTGCCGGAGCGGAGGTAGGCGGGGATGGCGGCCCACTGGTAGACGAAGGTGTCGCCGCCCTGGAGCTCGAGGAGGAAGACGAGGACGTTGAGCACGATGATGACGACGGTGGCGATGGGAAAGTGGACCCGGCGCCGCGATACGTCTCCTAAGGGGATGAGGCCTCCCACGCTGTGCTCCTCCAATGGGCTTTGCCGAAGAGTATCAGAAGCGGTTGTCGCGAAGGATGCGAGGGGTGGAGGGCACGGACCTGGGCGGGGTGGCGGTGGTAGGTTTATTGCTATGGAAAAGGCTGCGGTATTGCAGAGGTTGGCGGAGACGGGGTTGGTGCCGGTGTTGCGGGCGGCGTCGGTGGAGAAGGCGTTGGCGCTGGCGGAGGCGGTGGCGGCGGGCGGGGTGGACGTGCTCGAGGTAACGATGACCATTCCGGGAGCGGTGGAGGTGATTGCACGGCTGGTGAAGGAGCGGCCGGAGATCCTGGTGGGCGCGGGAACGGTGTTGGATCCGGAGACCGCTGAGCGATGCATTGGGGCGGGAGCGCAGTTTGTGGTGAGTCCGGCGCTGAACTTGAAGACGATTGCGCTGTGCCGACGGCTGTCAATCGCGGTGCTGCCGGGGGCGCTGACGCCGACGGAGATTGTGACGGCGTGGGAGGCGGGGGCGGATGTGGTGAAGGTGTTCCCTGCCGGGGCGATGGGCGGGGCGAAGTACCTGGTGTCGCTGAAGGGGCCGCTGCCGCAGATTGAGATGATTCCGACGGGGGGCGTGTCGCTGGCGACGGCGAAGGAGTTTCTGGAGGCGGGGGCGTTTGCGCTGGGCGTGGGGTCGGATCTGGTGGACGCCAAGGCGATGGCCGCGGGGAAGCCCGAGGTGGTGACGGAGACGGCGCGGAAGTATATGGCGGTGGTGCGGGAGTTTCGGGGGCGGGGGTAGGACGGGTTGTCCGTTCTCCGTTGTCCGTTCTCCGTTGGGGTTTGGGTGGCGAAATCTCGGGGGATTCGGAGTTGAATTGCGGTGTGTGGCGTCACGATTTCCCTTGGGGTAAGCGACTACAATCCAGGTATGAATTCTGCATGGATTGCGGTTTGGACGCGCCTCGGCTGGCGTGATGGATTTGGCTCGTGAGTGCGATGAATTCGCGCGTGGAAGAGGTTACGCAGCGGATTGTTGAGCGGAGCGTGGGGACGCGGCGACGGTATCTTGAGGCGATTGCGGCGGCCGCGAGTGTGACACCGACGCGCAGAGGGCTGGGGTGCGCGAACCAGGTGCATGGGTTTGCGGCGTGCGGGGCGGAGGATAAGGCGATGCTGCGCGAGGGGAGCGCGGGGAACATCGCGATTGTGACGGCTTACAACGATATGCTGTCGGCGCATCAGCCGTATGAGCGGTTTCCGGAGTTGATACGGGCGACGGCTCGCGAGGCGGGCGGGGTGGCGCAGGTGGCGGGCGGCGTGCCGGCGATGTGCGACGGGATTACGCAGGGATTTACGGGGATGGAGCTGTCGCTGTTCTCGCGGGATGTGATTGCGATGTCGGCGGCGGTGGCGCTGTCGCACCAGACGTTCGATGCGGCGGTGATGCTGGGGATCTGCGACAAGATTGTGCCGGGGCTGGTGATTGCGGCGCTCTCGTTTGGGCATCTGCCGGTGGTGTTTCTGCCCAGCGGGCCGATGACGAGCGGGTTCTCGAATGATGAGCGGAAGCACAAACGGCGGGATTTTGAGAAGGGGCTGGTGACGGTCGAGGAGTTGATCGAGGTGGAATCGAAGTCGTATCACGGGCCGGGGACGTGCACGTTTTATGGGACGGCGAATACGAACCAGATGATGATGGAGATGATGGGGCTGCATCTGCCGGGGTCGTCATTTGTGAATGCGAATACGCCGCTGCGGGATGCGTTGACGCGAGCGGGGGTTCGGCGGGCGATGGCGATGACCGCGCTGGGCAAAGAATATATGCCGGTGGGGCAGTTGCTGGATGAACGCGTGTTTGTGAATGGGATTGTGGGGCTGCTGGCTACGGGCGGGTCGACGAACCATACGATTCATTTGGTGGCGATGGCTGCGGCGGCGGGGATTCGGCTGGAGTGGAGTGATTTTGAGGACCTGGCGAACGTGGTGCCGCTGCTGGTGCGGGTGTATCCGAATGGCAAGGCGGATGTGAACCAGTTTCATGCTTCGGGTGGGATGGGATTTCTGATTGGCGAGCTGCTGGACGCTGGGCTGGCGCATGAGAATGTGCAGACGGTTGCCGGGCCCGGATTACAACGGTATACGGAAGTCGCGTATCTGAAGGATGCGAAAGAGGTGGGGTGGAGGATTGGCGATGCCGTCAGTAAGGACGAGCAGGTTCTGCGGCCGGTGGGCGCGCCGTTCGATGTGCGTGGAGGGCTATGCGTGCTCGAGGGGAATTTGGGTAAGGCGATTGTGAAGACGTCGGCGATTTCGCCAGAACATCATGTGATTGAGGGCGAGGTGACGATCTTCCATAGCCAGGAGTGTGTGCAGAAGGCGTTCAAGGCTGGGGAGTTGAACCGCGATGTGATTGTGGTGGTGCGATTCCAGGGGCCGCGGGCGAATGGGATGCCGGAGCTGCATAAGCTGCTGCCGCCGTTGCAGGCGGTGCAGAGTGCTGGGTTCAAGGTGGCGCTGGTGACCGATGGGCGGTTGTCGGGAGCTTCGGGTGAGGTGTTGTCGGCGATTCATCTGACGCCCGAGGCAGTGGAGGGTGGGCCGATTGCGAAGCTGCGGGATGGGGATCGCGTAAGGATTGATTCGAATACGGGAGAGCTGACGGCGCTGGTGGATGCGGAGGAGTGGGCGGCGCGCGAGGCGGTGTGTGCGGACCTTTCGGCGATGCAGTATGGGGTGGGGAGAGAGTTGTTCAGCGTGTTTCGGCGGACGGTGAGTCGCGCGGATCAGGGTGGGACGATCTTTGCGGAGTTGTTGCGGTCCTCCGCGGACGGCGGGAGTTTGGATTGTGGCGGGCTGAAGCCCGGACTTATCTCAGGTGCGGCGGCAACGGCAACAGCAACAGGAGATTCCCAGAGGGAATGACAGCAAGAAAGGCAAGGACAACGGCAACAGCAAGGCAGATGCTTATTTCGTGGGGGTGAAGGCTTTTTCTATTAGCTTGCGGCCTAGTTCTATTTCTTCGCCGCTTACGGAGTGGGGCTTGTCGGGGAAACGGCGGAGGGTTACTTGCGCGCCCATGGCGGTGAAGATTTTGGCGGACTCTTCTACGCGCGGCCAGGGGACCCACTGGTCGGGGTCGCTGCTGGCGAAGAGGGCGGGGGTGCCGGCGAGGTCTCCGGAGTGGGTGAGGTCTGAGTCGGGAGGGCCGATGAGGCCGCCAGTCAAGGCGATGAGGCCGCCGTAGCGGGCGGGATGGGTCGCGATGAATTCGGAGGCGAGGCAGGCGCCTTGAGAGAAGCCGGCCAAGACGATGCGGTCGAGGGGAATGCCGGCGGCCAGGGCGAGGCCGATGACAGACTGGACGCGGGCGAGGGCGGAGTCTAGGAAGGGCTGGTTGAGGTCGCGCTCGGCGAGGAAGGAATTCGGATACCAGGCGAAGCCTTCGGCCTGGGGGGCGAGGAAGGCGATGGGGAAGCTGGCGGGCGCGAGCGCGCGGGAGAGGGTGAGGATGTCGCGGGCGGCGCCGCCGCGGCCGTGGAGCAGGATGACGGCGCCGGTTGCGTGATCGAGAGGCGCGCCGGCGCGGTAGAGTTCGCCCTCGGCATGAGGGTCATTGGGATCCTCTTTCGCACGCGCCGGTACAGGCGCGTTCGGAGGGGGCACCGGGTCGGCCTGGGGGTCTGCGGTGCCGGCAGCCGCCGGAGTTTTCGTATGGAGGGTGAGGGAGGGAAGGAGCTCCTCGAGGCTGGTGCGGCGGGACTCGAACCAGGGTGGAAGGCAGAGGCGTTCGCCGAGGGACTCGACGGGCTCGTCGATGGCGAAGCCGGGGTTGTCGGTGGCTAGCTCGAAGAGAACGCCGCCGGGCTCGCGGAAGTAGATGGAGTGGAAGTACTCGCGGTCGAGGACCTCCGTTGCAGGCAGGTGCCCTGTGATCTCAGCGCGCCAATCGAGCTGGGACTCGTCGTTGGCGGCGCGGAAGGCGATGTGGTGGACGGAGCCGGCGCCGGAACGACCGAAGTTGGCCTGAGGATCGACGAGGATGTCGATGTGGTTGCCGAGGGCGGAGGGGTCGGCGGGCGAGGCGAAGCGGAGGCGTTGGCCTTCGGCGGCGATTTGACGGAAGCCCATGACGTTGAGGGCGGCGGCGGTTTCGGTGGCGTCGAGCTGGAGCATGGTGACGCCGAAGAAGCCGCGGATGGCGTGGGCGGAAGGCACATCGGAAAATCGAGGTGGGTGGGCGGCGGCGCCTTCGGCGTGGGCGACGAGCTCGATCTTCATGCCGTCGGGGTCGGCAAGGGTGAGGACTTCTTCGTCGAAGCGGCGGGGGCTGCGGGTGAAGGGGATGTGCAGGTCGACGAGGCGCTGCTCCCAATAGGCGAGGGAGTCGCGTGGGATGCTGAAGGCGGTGTGGGTGACTTCGCCGACGCCGGCGGTGCCGCGGCCGACGCGGGGCCAGGGGAAGAAGGTGAGGATGGTGCCGGGGGAGCCGAGGTCGTCGCCGAAGTAGAAGTGGTAGGTGCCGGGGTCGTCGAAGTTGACGGTGCGTTTGACGAAGCGGAGGCCGAGGCCCTGGGTGTAGAAGTCGAGGTTGGCCTGAGGGTCGGAGGCGATGGCGGTGACGTGGTGGAGACCGACGATGGGTTGTGCAGGCATAAGAGGACCTCTAAGAGAGAGTGTAGAGGATAGAGGGCAGTGAGTAGAGGGTAGTGCGTCGTGAGTAGTGGGTAGTGGTGGAGACTGGTAGACTTTGCAATCATGGCCCCAGCTATAGCAGCACACGCGCTGACACGCAGTTTCGACGGGTTTACGGCTGTAGATCATATTGATTTGTCGGTGGAGCCGGGGCAATTTTTCGGATTCCTGGGGCCGAATGGTGCGGGGAAATCGACGACGATCAAGATGCTGACGGGATTGCTGGCGCCGACGTCTGGGTCGATCCAGATTCTTGGGCAGGATTTGTTTTATAACCCGGTGGAAGTGAAGCGGCTGATTGGCGTGGTGCCGGAGGGCATGGCGCTGTTTGGCAAGCTGACGGCGCGGGAGTACCTGCTGTTTGTGGGGCGGATGTATGGGCTGGAGAAGGCGACGGCGGAGGCGCGGTCGACCGAGCTGCTGGAGTTTATGGGGCTGGCGGACCAGGGAAAGAAATTGATTGCGGACTACTCGCATGGGATGGGAAAGAAGCTGGCTCTGGCGGCGGCGGTGATTCATGGGCCGAAGGTGCTGTTTCTGGATGAGCCGTTTGAGGGCGTGGATGCGGTGGCGGCGGGGACGCTGAAGTCGATGCTGCAGGGGATGATTGCGCGGGGGGCAACGATCTTTTTGACGTCGCATGTGCTGGAGATTGTGGAGCGGCTCTGCTCGCACATTGCGATTATTAATCGCGGACAGATTGTGGCGAATGGGTCGCTGGATGAGCTGCGGGCGGGGGTGCAGGCGAGGTTGACTCCGGGGCTGGAGGGCGAGGCGCAAGGACGGCTGACGCTGGAGGAGATTTTTCTGAACGTGGTGGGAGGCGAGGCGGGGGCGGGACATCCGGAGCAGGAGCTGACCTGGCTGTCCTAGGGTCCTGTGCGGACGGCGAACGTTAAGTGCGTCGCGGATTAGGAACGGGAGGGGAACATGGCTGAGGTAGAGCGGGGCGGGTGGACGGGGGCGCAGACGCGGGCGCAGTTTGCGGCGATCGCGTGGCTGCGCTGGCGGATTCTGGTGAATGGCTTACGGCGCAAGGGCGGCGCGGGCGAGCTGGTGGGCGTGGTGCTGCTTTCATTGCTTTTTTTGGGGATGGTGATGGGGGTTGTGGTGGGGGCTGGGGTTGCGGCTTACTTCCTTGTCGCTAAGGGACACCTGGCGTGGATACCGTGGCTGCTGTGGGGGATCTTTCTGCTGTGCCAGCTGATGAATATTCAGCTGGGGCAGCCGACGACTACGTTTGATCCGACCCAGCTGATTCGGTTTCCGCTGAAGGTGGACACGTATGTGGCGATACGGCTGTTCTTCGGGCTGCTGACGCCGGCGAATGTGGCGGGGTCGCTGACGTCGCTGGCGGTGGCGGTGGGGATTGGGTTGGCGGAGCCGGGGTTGTGGGTATATGCGCTGATTGCGATGGCGGTGTTCGCCGCGACCAATGTGCTGTTCTCGCGGATGATCTTTGCGTGGGTGGATCGGTGGCTGTCGACGCGGCGGGCGCGCGAGGTGTTTACGGCGATTATTTTTGTGGGGTCGCTGGGGATTCAGTGGGCGAATTTTACGTTCAACCCGACGTATAACCACGACCACCGGACGCACGCGTATGACGTGTCGCAGCAGCGGTTTGGGGTTGTGGGGCAAGTGGTGGGGAGGGCGGAGCCGTGGCTGCGGCCGCTGCCGCCGGAGCTGGCGGGGGCGTCGCTGGTGGAGGCGAAGGGGGCGTCGGCTGCGGGGTTTGCGGGGTATACGGTGGCGGCGGCGATGTGGGGAGGGCTGTTCCTGCTGGTGTTTGCGCTGCGGATGCGGACGGAGTTCCGCGGGGAGAACCTGTCGGATGCGGCGAGTGCGGTGGTGCGGAAGAAGACGAAGGCAAAAGTGGTGAGGGTTTCGAGCGGGATGGCGGTTGCGCCGATGGGCGCGGCGGGGATGGGGGCGAGCGCGGTGGGGAGCGAATTTACGCCTGCGGGCGGAGCTCGGGTGTGGTCGGTGATTGAGGCCGTGATGGGTAAGGAGATTCTGTATGTGCGGCGGAATACGGGGATTTTGTATGGGCTGGTGATGCCGATCTTCCTGGTGCTGATCTTTGCGGGCAAGTTTGCGACGCGATCGACTGTGGGGTCGATGTGGGTGTTTCCGGGGGCGGTGGCGTACACGCTGCTGGCGATCTGTCCTCTGAGCTACAACTCGCTGGGGATGGAGGCTACGGGGGCGCAGCTTTACTTCATGGCGCCGGTACGGATGCGGGATATTCTGCTGGGGAAGAACCTGCTGGGATCGCTGATGGCAGGGGTGGAGATCCTGCTGATCTTCGCGATCATCAGCTACATGGCAGGAGTGCCTTCGCTGCAGACGGCGCTGGCAGCGGTGTTGTGGGCGGTGGGAACGTTCGCGGTGAATATGATCTTCGGCAACCAGCGGTCGATTACTGCGCCGAAGAAGATGGATCTGCAAAAAGCGATGCGGCGACAGGCGTCGCAGGTGAGCGCGCTGATTGCGATGGCGGTGATGATGGTGTCGTCGGGTGTGGCGGCGGGGATCTTCTGGCTGTGCTTCTGGCTGCACGCGATGTGGGCGCTGGTGCCGATCTTTGCGGTGTTCGCGGCGGTGGGGGTGGTGGCGTATGTGCGGAGTTTGAGGAGGATGGATCGATTCGCGCGGGAGCATCGCGAGGAGCTGCTGGTGGAGCTGTGCAAGGCGTAAGGGCGTTGTCAGTTCTCCGTTGTGGTGCCGATGAGGCTTAGCATGCGGCCGGTGTGGCCTTGTTCGGCGCGGTGGGAGAAGTATTTGCGGCGGCCGTCGCGGAGGCGGGTGCAGGCGGTGCAGTGGTTGATGAGAGTGATTGAGGAGGGCTTGAGGCCGGCGGCGAGGAGCTGGCGGCGGTTGGCTTCCCAGAGGTCCATGTGGATTTGGGGGCCGAGATTGGAGTGGCCGGGGGCTCGGGCGGTGAGGAAGAGCATGGGATATTTTTCGCGGATGGGGTCGGAGTCGTAGACCTCGGAGAAGAGTTCGGGGGCGTAGGCGAACTGGCTATTGAACTCGTCGCGAACTTCTTCGCCAACGGCAAAGCAGCAGGCTCCGATGGAGGGGCCGATGGCGGCGATGAGGTCCTGGGGGCGGGAGCCGAAGTCGCGGCGGAGGGTGCCAATGCCGCGCTCGACGATGCGGGCGAGGGTGCCGCGCCAGCCGGCATGGAAGGCGGCGATGGCGTGGGTGCGGGTGTCGGCGACGAGGACGGGGACACAGTCGGCGGTGAGGATGCCGAGGAGGAGGTTGGGGTCGCGGGTGTAGAGAGCGTCGCCGCGGAGGAGGGCTTTGTGGTCGGCGGTGAGGAGCGGGAGGTCGGCGCGGGCGACACCGCGAATGATGCCGGTGTGGCACTGGCGGATGGTGATGAGGTCGGGTGCGGGTTTGCGGGATTTGGTGAGGGCGGCGACCAGGCGCTGACGGGCGGCGAGGATGGTGGCGGGGTCGTCCTGTGAGGTGTAGCCGAGGTTCTGTTCGGGAGGGCCGCCGGCGGCGTAGGCGGTGGAGAGACCGCCCTGGCGGGTACTGAATCCGGCGATGAGCCAGGGGTGCTCGCTCCAGGCGGGGACGGCGACGATGCCCGGAGTGGAGCGGCGCGGGGTGTTGGGTGGGGAGGATTTTGGAGCGGTTGGGGCGGATCTGGTGGAACGGCGGCCGCGGGTGAGGCCTGCGGCGGCGAGCGTTGCGTCGGGAGGGGCTGACGGGCCGACGACCTTCGGCGGGGGGTTCTTTGGGCGACTCACAGGGTGATTTTATCGTGGGATCCTGGACGCTTAGAGGGTTCTGCTTGTGGCGAGAGACTGCGCCTGTGGTCGAGCGATGGCGTTGGGTGGGCCAAGAACGGGAGACAGCGGGTTGTTGGCCTTCGGCTCAGAAGGGCAACCAGAAAAGCAGAAGAATGACAGCGGAAGATGGGGATGAGCGCCAATGGGGATGAGGGCACGATCAGGAGGGCGGCAAGATGAGGATGGCGGCACGAAAGGCAGCAGAAATGCGGGGAAATGCTGGGAAACGCGGGGGGTTAAAAGTTTCGGGCCCGCTTTCTGGCGGGCCCTTGAGAGGCTGTGGGGAGGGGATTAACTGAGGAATTCACCGGGGGGTCGCCCAAAAAAAGGGCAAAGAGGAGGAGCTTACTGCAGGTAGGACAGATTGAATAGCCTCTCAGTTGTAAATTCAGACGCTCGAGGGTGGAGATTGGTTGCACAGATTGAGAGAATTCTTGGGACCTTGCAAGGGAAATCGTCTGGATACTGCAACCTTCCCCGGTCCTGTGCGTCCAATCGCGCAGTATGTGTAGGGTTTAAAGCCTGTGAAGTTCCCCCATCGGCAACGAATGAACAGATTTCGGTGGCTTGTTGTAAAAGCCGGTCTGTCAGGCTTCGGGATTTTTGGGCTTTTCACTGGATACTCACAGCCAACCTATTGCATTAGAGAGAGATCGGCGTATATCATACCGCGACTGCAGCATGAATAATTCAACTCAAATCGCCTCGCATCTACTTCGCTCCCGCATCGGGAAGCTTTGTGTGGTCATCATCGGGACATCTCCGAACGAGATGATCGAGAAGGCCACGGAAGTTCTGAAAGAGTCCAGTTTTCTGGAGTTTCGGCTGGATTATCTGGCCAAACCGGCGGCCGCGCTGCCGGCGCTGAAGCAATTTCTGGCGGAGAATGGCGCCGCGACGGCAATTGCGACTTGCCGGCTGAAGGACCACGGCGGCCGGTTCGATGGATCGAAGACGGCGGAGCTGGAAATTCTGGTGAAGGCGGCTGCGGCGGGATTCCATCTGATCGATATTGAGTTGGAAACGATTGAGAAGCTGCCGAAGAATGCGATGAGCCAGCTGCGCGAGGCGGGAGCGGCGGTGATTATCAGCCACCACGACTTCCACGCGACCAAAGACCTGGATGCGGTGTATGGGCGGATCAAGCCGTTCGGTCCGGACTTCATTAAGATTGTGCCGACGGCGCGGTCGCTGTCGGACAACCTTACGCTGATGAAGTTTTTGGAGCGGGTGGAAGACGAGAGCAATTCGAGCGTGGTCGGGATCTGCATGGGCGAACCGGGAATCATCTCGCGGGTGCTGGGGCTGCGGGCCGGGTCGGCGTTTACGTTTGCCGCCGCGAGCCAGGGCGAAGAGACGGCGCCGGGACAGATTGCGGCGCGCACGCTGCTGGAGACGTACCGCGTGGATCAAGTGGATGCGGCGACGAAGATCTATGGCGTTGCGGGCAATCCGATCAAGAGTTCGCTGTCGCCGCTGATGATGAATACGGCGTTTCGGCGCGAGACGGTGAATGCGGTTTACCTGGGGCTGCAGACATCGAAGGCGGATGATCTTTTCAAGCTGGCGCGGGAGGTACCGATTCAGGGGATGAGCATCACGATGCCGTTGAAGCAGGACGTGATGCCGCTGCTGGAGCGGACGGATGCGCTTTCGGCGAAGATTGGCGCGGTGAACACGATTCTGCGCGCGCAGGATGGAAAATTCTACGGGTTCAACACGGATGTTGCGGGTATTGTGGCTCCGCTGGAGCGGCGGCTGCAATTGAAGGGCGCGAAGGTGCTGGTGCTGGGCGCGGGTGGGGCGGCGCGCGCGGCGGTGTTTGGTTGTTGCGACAAGGGCGCGGAAGTGTACATCCTGAATCGCACGCCGGAGACGGCGCAGAAGCTGGCGCGGCAGTCAGGTGCGAAGGCCATCAAGCGCGACCTGGTGGCGAAGACGCAGTTCGATGTGATCATCAACGCTACGCCGCTGGGGATGGCAGGGACAGCGAAGCCGGGGGCGAAGGGCGTGCCGGTGTCGCCGCTGGAGGCCAACGAGATCAATGCGCGGTACGTGTTTGACCTGGTCTATAACCCGATTGAGACACCGCTGCTGCGGATGGCTCGGCAGAAGGGTATTGCCGTGATCACGGGCGTGGAGATGTTTGTGCAGCAGGGGGCGCGGCAGTTCGAGATCTGGACGGGCAAGCCGGCGCCGGAGGAAGAGATGCTGCGGGTGGTGTTGCACTCGCTGCGGCAGAGTGCGGAGAGTGCGGCGGGGGGCGCGGCGGAGACGCCTGCGGCCAGCGCGCCGGTGGCGAAGGCTGAGGCGGTTGTGACTCCGCCGAAGGAGAAGCCAGCGGTGGCGGCTCCGGCGAAGGCGGCGAAGGCAGCGGCGGTGATCGTAAAGCCTAAGCCGGTGGCGAAGAGCGCGGCGAAGGTTCCGGTGCGGAAGGCTGCGCCTGCGAAGCCGGTGCGGCGGAAGCCTCCGGTGAAGGCTGCGGTGAAGGCCAAGGGTAAGGCTAAGTCGCGGTAGGGGCGGCCCGGAATTTGTCCCAGGAGCGAAGGGATATCAGGTCAGCTGCACCCATGGCTTAGCAGGCAAACAGCAGATTCCCAGAGGGAATGACAGAAAGAAAAGCAAGAGCCCGGGGCTAAAGCCCACTCCTGGTGGTGGCTCTTCAGGGGGCTAAAGCCCCCTGCTAATCCAGTAGAACAAGCAACGGCTCCGGTAGAACATGCACGGGTCCTTGTAGAACAAGCAACGGCTCCGGTAGAACAAGCGACGGCAACTACAAGAGCGCGATGTGTTGCCGGGACTACCGTCCCGGCCTATCTCAGCAGCACAAAACTTATTGCGAGTCGAACTCGCGGGCGATCCATTGTTTGAGGGCTGACATGCTGACTTCGCGACCGAGGAAAGATTGGACGAGGTCGCGTGCTGGTTTGGAGCCGCCGGGCTCGAGGACTTCGCGGCGGTAGCGGAGGGCGGTGGGGCCTTCGATGAGATTGTTCGCGTCGAACTGCTCGAAGAACTCGAGGGCCATGACCTTGTCGTAGAGGTAGGTGTAGTAGTTCGAGGTGTAGCCGACGAGGTGGGTGAACGCCGAGTACATGCGGTTGCCGTCGACGAACTCGTAGCGGGAGAAGCGGTCGTAGCCGGTGCGGAGGAGAGCGTCGAGGTCTAGGTCGGCTACGGGTTTGTCGTGCGTTTCCATGGAGTAGGTCGCGTACATGACCTGGGTGAGGGTGGCCAGGGCGCGGCCGTGGGCGCTGGCTCGGACCATGCGGGCAAAGACGTCGTGGGGGATGGGCTCGCCGGTCTTGTAGTGGCGGGCGAAGGTGCGGACCAGCTCGGGGTCTTCGAAGAACTCTTCGAGCATCTGCGAGGGGACTTCGACGAAGTCGCCTTCGGTGGAGATGCCGGATTGGCCGGCCCAGCGCTGACGGCCGCCGAGGACCTCGTGCATGAGGTGGCCGAACTCGTGGAAGCAGGTGACGACGTCGGAGTATTGGAGGAGGCCTGCGTCGGTAGCGGTGGGCTGCGGGAAGTTGCAGACGAGTGAGGCTTCGGGGAGTTGATGGTTGAGGACACCGCTGACGAGAGAGCACTCGCTGAACCACTTGCTCTTGCCTTCGCGCGGATGCATGTCGAGGTAGATGCGGCCGATGGGTTGGCTGTGGGTGGGTGAGGTTGGGTCGTTATCGAGGACGTTGAAGGCTTTGACGCCGGGGGCCCAGACGACGGCGTCTTGCGCGCGCGCGAAGGTTACGCCGAAGAGCTTGCCGGCGGTGGTGAGGATGCCGGCTTCGACCTGCTCGTAGGGGAAGTAAGGGCGGACGGACTGGGAGTCGAAGTCGTAGCGTGCGCGGCGAAATTGCTCTTCCCAGAAGCGGGCGTCCGAGAGGGTGAGAGGGAGAGCGTTGGGGTCACGCTCGCGGACGAAATCTTCGAGCTCGGCGAACTCCTGCCTGGCGGTTTCGAGGGCGGCGGCTTCGACTTCGTTGAGGAAGGTGCGCATGTTGGCGGCGGAGCCCATCATCTGGTCGACGGTGGCGAGGTCGGCCCAGCTGCGAAAGCCCAGGAGGGTGGCCATCTCTTCGCGGGCGGCGAGGAGATCGAGGAGGACCTGCTTGTTGGCGGGATAGGCGCGGTCGTTGTAGGCGAGATACATGCAGCGGCGGAGCTGGGGGCTGATGGCGTAGGACATGACGGGCGCCATCTCGGGGGGATCGGTGGTGAGGACGACGGGGGCGTCGGCTACGAGATAGGGGCCGTCGTCGCTGGCTTTGGCGGGGTGGACGCCGTGGCGGGCGAGGTAGTCGTCGGGGAGGCCGAGGAGGTCGTCGGGATTGTCGACGGGGATGTTGCGGACGTCGTCCTGGACGGCGCGGCTGAAGGTCATGCTGAGCTGCGTCATGTTGTCGGCGAGAGCGCGGATGCGGGTGCGGGTGGGCTCGTCCTTGTCGACGCCGGAGAGACGGTAGCCGAGGAGGGCGCGATCGAGATAGTAGAGCGTGGCGGGATCGGCGGAGGCGGGGGCGGCGATGACCGAGGTGTTGAGGGCGGCGAGGGCCTGGTAGACGTCGCGGTTGAGGCTGAGGGCTACGCTCTCGGCGCCGATTACCTGGGAGAGCTGCTGCGCGGCGTCGCGGACGTCGGCGAGGGGATGAACCATGAACATGACGCCGCTCTGCGAGCCGGCCATGCGGAGATGCCAGCAGGCGCGGTCGTAGGGGACGAGGGTGTTGTCGACGGTGCGGGGGCCGGTGATGGCGAGGAGATCGGCGATACAGGCGCGCGAGGCGGCGAGGTGGTGCTCGACCCAGGCGTTGGCGGCGGGGGCGTCGGCGAGGCCGGTCCAGATGTGCAGCGGATCGGGGACGTTGGGCTTGGCTGAGTCGGACGATTTGGAATTTTCTTCAACTGCGGGCATGGATGCTATCTCCCCCTGATGTGTGGCGCTGGGCGTTGATCTGGGCGTTGCGTCGGGCGCCTGTTAACCAGTGTAGGGGAAGACGGTGTGCGACGCGGGGTTTGGGAGAGTTGCGGGCAGGCGGGAAGGTATGGAAGGAGTTACGCCATATTTTGACAATCGTACCGCGGCGGGAATAGGCTGGTGATGGGTACTTTTACCCATCGAGGTTAATTCTATGAAGCGTACTATGTTGGCCATCCTCGCGATCTCACCGTTGATGATGCACGGACAGGTGAAGTCGTCTGCTCAGCCCGGATCTACGCCCACTCTTGAGTCGAGCAACGTGCAGCCTGCTGCGCTTGCTGGGATCAAGTCTGCAGACCATAGCGCAAGCCCAACCGCCGTTCGCGTCTCGTCCGGCGTCACGGCACCAGTGCTCGTGCACTCGGTGGATGTTGATCGCGAACATATCCTGGGAACCGATGTCTCGGGGGACCGTGTCGTGCGCGTGGCGATGACGGTCGACGCGTCTGGCAAGCCCACGGACTTGAAGGTGATTCAGTCGACCGACAAGTTCACGGACCAGGCGATTCTTACCGCGGCGAGCCAGTATCGCTATAAGCCAGCGACGTTGAATGGAAGCGCTGTGCCGATGGAGCTGACGGTTAACTTCACCATCGAGTAAGAGTACAGAGAATGCGGGCCCTATTAAGGGGTGAGGGCTGAGGCCTTCGCCCCTTTTTTGATTTAGCGGTATTCGGAGGTTTTGGCGCGCGGAGGTGCGGTGTCTCATACAATGAAGCTGCTATGCGCTATCTGATCGCGATCCTCGCACTGGCCGGCATCTTCGATTCCGTGCTCGCCTTAAGAATTCACAACCAGAATCCGGCCGATGCGCCACCGTGCGCGGTGACGGAGAAGTTCGATTGCGGCGCGGTGAATCATGGCCGCTACGCGGTGTTTCCGCCGATTGGGTTTGATGAGCCCGAGCACTCGGGGAAGATTCATATACCGGTGGCGGTGATTGGCATCTTTGGATATGCGCTGATTGCGGTGCTGGCGCTGAGCAAGCAGTACTGGTGGACGCTGCAGGCGGCGGAGATTGGATTTGCGTGCGCGGCGTTTCTGTCGTTTCTCGAGGCGTACGTGATCGAGAAGTGGTGCATTTATTGCTTGTACTCGATGTGTATTATCTCGGCCATCCTGGTGTTGACGATTGCGAAGCTGTTAACTGATACCCTGCGGGGGCGAAGATCGGGTGCGACGGCAGCTCCGTAATGCCGCTACAATCTCCGCATGTGGCCCAACGCCCTGCTGCAACTGCTCAAACTTGCTCCGCATGTGACGCGGCTGGTGCCGGTGGCGGACCGGTATCTGCAGTCAAGGACGGAGAACGGGAAGGCGCAGCGGCGTGCGTTGGAGCAGATGGCCGATCGTCTGCGTGGGGACATGGAACAAATCAGCGACGGGATGCGTGGGGATTTGACGCAACTGGCGACAGCGCAGGCCGGCATCCACCAACAACTGAATGAGCAGAGCGAGACGCTGGCGGCCATCGCGGCGGACACGCGGGCGACGAGGTTGGCGAGCGATGAGATGGATACGCGCATGAGGGGGATGGAGGCGCGGATGGCGCGGCTCTGGATGGTCTTCCTTGCGGGAATGAGTGTGCTCGCGATCCTGGCGGCGGTGATGATTGCGATGCTGCTGCATATTCAGCACCTCCACGGATCCTAGTCGACTATGGCTGAGCAACAACGACGTTCACAATTCCCTTCTCTGGCTGGACTTTTGCGATTACGGCGAGAGACGATAGCGGCGCATCCGCGACGCTATGTGAAGATGCTGCTGGTTTGTCTGGGTGTGCTGCTGGTGGTGGATGCAGTGGCGGGGTGGCCGTTCCTGGTGGCGCGGCTGCAGGCGGTAGCGGTGCTGGAACGGGTGGGAGGCCAGCCGGTGCCCGGGTTGGTGCGCTGGCTGGTGGTCGAGCCGGTGAAGACGACGGAGCTGACATTGATGCTGCCGAGCGGGGTGGAGCGGGCGCGGATGTACACGCCGGTGAACCATCCAGATGCGCCGGGGATGGTGGTGGTGCATGGGGTTCACTATTTGGGGATGGACGAGCCGCGGCTGGAGGCTTTTGCCTCGGCAATGGCTGCGTGCGGTTTGCGGGTGCTGACGCCGGAGCTGCCGGATATCAAGGACTACCATATCGGGGCGGGATCGATTGCGAGCATTGGGGATACGGCGGAGTGGATGACGCGCGAGGGCGGCGGGAAGCCGGTGGGGGTGATGGGGCTGAGCTTTTCGGGGAGCCTGTCGCTGCTGGCGGCAGCCGAGCCGCGGTACAAGCAGGACATCAAGTTTGTGGTGGCGGTGGGTTCGGAGGGTGAGATGTCGCGGGTGGCGAACTACTATCTGACGGGAAAAGCGCTGCGTCCGAGCGGCGTTGCGGAAGTTCTTGCGCCGCATGAGTACGGCGCGCTGGTGCTGGAGTATGAGAGCCTGCAGGATTTTGTGCCGGCGCCGGATCGGGATGCGGTGCGGCTGGTGTTGCGGAATCATTTGTACGAGGATTTTGCGGCGGAGCGTGCGGCGCTGGCGAAGTTGACGCCGATGCAGAGGGTGGAGGCGCGGCAGTTGATGGACACGACGTCGGCGGCTACGCGAAAGATGATTGCGGAGAGCGACGAACGGCATTTGGCCGAGATGGCGAGTGTGAGTCCGGATGGACAACTGGGGCGGCTGGCGACGCCGGTGTTCCTGCTGCATGGCGAGGGCGACAACATTATTCCTTCGGCTGAGACGCAGTGGCTGGAAAAAGATGTGCCTCCGAGCGAGATGGAGGCGTCTTTGATTTCACCGGTGATTTCGCACCTGGATCTGGATGGCAAGGGGCCGGGGTTCCGAGACCAGTGGCGGCTGGTGCATTTTTTTGCGCAAGTGCTGCATGCTGCAGAAGCTCGGTAACGCGAGGGCGCGAGCGAGCCAACTACAATAGAGGGAGACATGGCTGACTTGATTGGGCTTGGGGATATTGAGGGGGCGAAGGCCCGGATTGCGGCTGTCGCCGTTCGTACGCCGCTGGTGCGGCTTAGCCGCGCGAGGTTGCGCATGGCGGGGTTTCGGGAGCTGGCGGACAGGGTGCCTGAGATTTATTTGAAGGACGAGTCGGCACAGCCGATTGGGAGCTTCAAGTTGCGGGGCGCTTACAACAAGATTGCGCAGCTGCCGGCGGATCAGTTGAAGCGCGGGGTGATTACGTACTCGAGTGGCAACCATGCGCAGGGCGTGGCGTATGCGGCGCGGGCGCTGGGAGCGAAGGCGGTGATTGTGATGCCGTCGAATGCTCCGCAGATAAAGCGCGAGGCGACGATTGCGCTGGGCGCGGAGATCGTTTTGGTGGGCGCGGCTAGCAGTGAGCGGCGGGAGAAGGCTGAGGAGTTGGCGGCGATGCACGGGTACACGATTGTGCCGCCGTACGATGATGCCGCGATCATTGCGGGGCAGGCCACGTGCGGAGTGGAGATTCTGGAGCAGCTGCCTGGGGTGGAGCTGGTGCTGTCGCCGGTGTCGGGCGGAGGGTTGCTGTCCGGTGTGGCGACGGGGATCAAGCTGACGGCTGAGGCCGCGGGGATTGCGGCGCCGCAGGTGTGGGGATGCGAGCCGGAGCTGGCGGCGGATGCTGCTGAATCGTTCCGGACGAGGACCCTGGTGGAGTGGCCGGCCGAGAAGACGACGCGCACGCTGTGTGACGGGTTGCGGACGCAGTCGTTGGGGACGCTGAACTTCGAGCATATTCTTCGTTTCGTGGATGGAATTGTCACGATCAGCGAAGAGGAGATTCGTACGGCGGCGAAGGTGATTCTGGCCACAACCAAGATTGTGGCGGAGCCTTCGGGCGCGGTGACGCTGGCGGCTGTGCTGTTTCATGCCGAGGAGTTGCCCAAGGTGCGGAGGGTGGTGGCGATCGTGTCGGGCGGCAATTTGGAGCCGGCGCTGCGGGCTGAACTCGAAGGCTAGAGGCGGAGTAAGCGCTGGGCGTTGCCGTGGGTGAGGATTTCCATCTCGGAGACCGTGAGGGCGGGCTGGGATGATTGGAGGGTCGCGAGGAAGTCGCGGCCGCGGGTGTTGGGGCTGAAGGGATAGTCGACCGAGTACATGAGGCGATCGAGGCCGAGGACTTCGCGCGCGCAGTCGAAGGGTGGACGCGTGAAGTAGCCGCTGGTGGTGACGTGGACCTGGTCGAGGATGGTTTCGGTGAGGGTGCGCCTGAGGTGCTTTGCGGCGGGGCAGAGGATGGTGTTGGAACGCGCGAGGGCGTAGGGGACGCCTTCGCCCATGTGGCCGATGATGACCTGGAGGTTGGGCAGGCGATCGAGGACGCCGGACAGGATTAGGCGCAGGAGATGGAGTCCGTTTTCTGCGTGCCAGCCCCATCCGGCGATGGAGAGAAGCATGCCGGTGTCGCCGGGGAGATTGGAGTAGTAGGCGGACTGGACGACGGCGGGCGGGGGCGCGGGATGGAGATAGAGCGGAACGTTGAGGGCTTCGGCGGCCTCGAGAACCGGGAAGAACTCCGGGGCGTCGAGAAACTTTCCGTCGGTGGTGCCGTTGACGAAGAGGCCTTTGAAGCCGAGAGTGCGGATGCAGCGCTCGAGTTCCTTGACGGCAGAGGCGGGGTCTTTGAGGCCGGGCGTGGCGAAGGCGGCGAAGCGATCGGGGTGCGCGGCGATGGCGGCGGCGAGCTCGTCGTGTACGCCGTGCAGGACGGCGGCCTGGTCGGCGGGGGCGAGGGTGTCGATGCCCATGGCGGCGAGGGAGAGGACCTGGAGGGTGATGTTGCCGTCGTCCATGGCGGCGATGCGGCCATCGCCGAGATCGAGGAGCCGATCGCGGATGGCGCGCATGGGCTCGGGAACCGAGTGGCCGTAGGCTCCGGTGGCCTTGAGGAAATCGGTTGTAACGAAGTGTTCTTCGAGCGCGATGGCCTTCATGAATTGTTAAGATACCGGGGGGTCACGGCAGGTTCAAGCGCAAGGCTGGCAGGGTAAAATTGAGGCTATGCCTTCTTTGCTCAAAGTATTGATTTTGGCCATCGTGCAGGGCCTTGCGGAATTATTGCCGGTATCGAGCTCGGCGCACGTGGTGGTTGCGGAAAAGCTGATGGGACTTGATCCTTCGTCGCCGCAGATGACGCTGGTGCTGGTGATGCTGCATACCGGAACGATGTTTGCGGTGATCTTTTATTTCTGGTCGCAGTGGAAGCAGGCGTACTTCACGACCGAGCACGCGATGAAGCGGTTTGCGGTGCGGGCGGCGTGGGCGACGGTACTGACCGGGGTGGTGGGCTATCCGCTCATCGCGATTATTGAGCGGACGGCGTTCAAGGGGCATTCAAAGGGCGAGATCGAGATGCTGTTCTCGCGTCTGGATTTGATTGCGCCGGCGCTGCTGGCGGCAGGTGTGCTGATTTTGATTGCGGGGCTGAGGGAGCGTGGGTCGGCGGGGAGCGCGACCACAGGGCGGCCTGACTATGAGCGCTCGATTGTGCTGAGCGGCGATAACGTGACGTTCGGGCAGGCTGGATGGATGGGAGCGATCCAGGGATTGTGTCTTCCCTTCCGCGGATTTTCGCGATCGGGCGCGACGATTTCGACGGGGCTACTGGCGGGAGCGAATCGGCAGCGGGCAGAGCGGTTCAGTTTTGCGCTGGCGGTGATCATCACGCCGCTGGCGATTGCGCGCGAGGCGGAGAGGTTGCTGAAGGCGAAGCATGTGGCCGATCTTGCGGGACAGCCACTCGATCTGCATGGGAGCGTGGTGGCAGCGCTGCTGGGGATGGTGCTGTCGTTCGTTGCGGGGCTGGCGGCGCTGCGCTGGCTTAGCTCGTGGCTGGAGCATGGGCGGTGGTACTTGTTTGGGATTTATTGCTTGGTGGCGTCGGGCGTGGTGTTCTATCTGTATCACCTAGGGTACTAAGAGGCCGAGGTTCGGTGGGATTTTCCAAGCGGGGAGTTAATCAGGCATGATGCGCACGCAGGCGCGGGTCACCATGAAGTGATCCGCGCCTGCGTGTGTGCCTGAATTACTTTGCTGCGGAGGCGTCGCGGCTGGCTTTGACGAAGTCATGCGAGGTGAGGACCTGCTCCTGCTGCTCGACGAGGAGTTCGCGGATCGGCAGGGGAAGATCGTGCTCGAGGGCCTTTTCGTAGGCCTTTTTGGCTTCGTCCTCGCCTTGTTCTGCGGTCTCGAGCAGGGCGTGGTCGCCGCCACCGAGCTTCGCCTTGAGGTCGCCCCAGGTGCGGTGGATGGCGCCAGAGACGGTGCCGGACTCCTTAACGTCGGCCATGCCGGCGCGGTGCAACTCATTCTCGAGCTCGGCGCGGAAGTTGGCGCGCTTGAGACTCTCGGCGAGGAAGAAGCGTTTGAGGGAGATGTCCTTGAGGTGATCGCCGATGTCGGCAAAGCCTTTCTGGCTGTCTTCGAGGGTCTTAATGAGGTCGAGGAGAACAGTCTCCATCTCTTTGTTCCTGGTCGATCCGTCCAAAGTATTGATTGACATAGAATCCTTCCTGGCCGGGGCCATGGGTAGTGCGTTGGTGGGGTCCGCCGATTGAATGCGATTCTCCTACGTCGGCGGCAAGCGGGAGAAATCGCGAAAATCCTGCTCCCCCACCTGTACGCGTCAAAGGTTCAGCTCGCCGCAATGCGCACTCACCTCGACTTCTTTCTAGATGCAGGAAGGGGCTGCCTGCGTTGACTGGCGGGGGAAAATCGGGTCAAAGGATTGATTTTGGGGCGAATGGAGGAGGTCACCAGTGTGGTTCCACTTCGCGAGGCTGCGCACCGCACAGCGGGCTATGGAACAATAAATTTGCTCTGGTTGTTCGGTGATTCGCAGCAAAGCGCCCGCGCGGTACGTCCCGCAGGCGATTGGCTCGACCGCGTACCTACACCCTTATGAAGCCCCAGAGACTCGTTTACTCGCCAACCCGGAGCCGTCGTCTGAACGAGATGCTCGGATTGATTGTGCTGGTTGCTGCCGGCTTGCTGCTGCTTGCGCTGGTGAGCTATACGCCTTCCGATCCATCGTTCAACACGGTTGGCGGAGGCGGGGGCACGCGGCTGGCGCACAACTGGACGGGGCTGGTGGGGGCCTATGTGGCTGACCTGCTGTTGCAGACGGTGGGGATTGCGATCTTCTTTGTGCCGCTGGCGCTCATACGGATTGGCGTGTCGTGGATGCGGTCGCAGCGGGTGGGCTCGACGAAGACGAAGCTGGCTGGAATTGCGCTGTGGCTGACCTTTGCGCCGGCGCTGATCTCCATGATGCCGGGCGCGATGTTGTGGCGGCATGCGCTGCCGATCGCGGGTATCGAGGGTACGATCCTGGCTGGCGGGCTGATCCACTTTGTGAATTATCCGGGGGCGATGATCCTCTGCGGGCTGATGGTGGCGCTGTCGCTGTACCTGACGACGTCGTTTCTGCTGGCGAATGCGGGTGCCTGGTTTACGGCTCACTTCGGATTTTTGCAGAACTTGAGCGATCGGTATGCGGCATGGAAGAGCAAGCGGCGCGGCGCGGAGGAGGAAGAGTTTGACGAGGCGTTTGCTTCCAAGCGCGAGATTGCAGCAGCCATGGCGCGGAGGCAGGAGAAGAGCGAAGGCGAGACAGTGGCTCGGAATGGCACGCTGCTGTCGAGCTTCTTCGGTTGGTTTGGACGGCGCAAGCGCAACCAGCAAGAGGATGAGGCTGCGAGCAGTGGACAAGGGTTGGGGCTGAGCGACGAACCGGCGTCGGTGTGGCAGACGATGCCGCGGACGCTGGTGGACGCTGCACCGATGACGGGGCTGCATGTGGCGGCGGCAGCGGCAGCGCCGTATGCTGCGCAACTTGCGGCAGCGGCGGCTCCACTGCGGAACGCGCCGATGGAGGTGTTGCCATTCGCGGAGGCAGAGGCTGTCTCTGCGAGTGCGCAGGAAGATGACGGATGGCTGGACGCGCCGGAGCGCCGGACACCCGCGCCGATCTTGTCGATGCCGAAGGCTTCGCACGTGGCGATGCCGGAGCCACCGCCGGCGCGACTGCCGAAGCCGGTGGAACTGCCGCCGATGCCTTCACCGATGCAGGACATTGCGGCGCAGAATATTGCGTTTGGGAAAAGGGCCGACGCGGATTTGAGGGCTGTGGCGATCACGCCGAAGTCGGTGCGGGGATACAAGCTGCCGCCGAGCTCGCTGCTGTACAAATCGGAAGAGCACGCGCAGGTGCGGGAGAACGAGCTGCGTGAAGAGGCTCGGGTGCTGGTGGAGAAGTGTGGCGAGTTTGGCGTGGATGGCAGCGTGGAGCAGATCAATCCTGGGCCTGTCGTCACGACGTTTGAGTTTCGTCCGGATGCGGGGGTGAAGTACTCGCGTGTTACCGGGTTGGCGGACGATTTGTGTTTGGCGATGGCGGCGGAGTCGATCCTGATTGAGCGCATGCCGGGCAAGTCGACGGTTGGCATCCAGGTGCCGAACCATGAGCGCGAGACGATCTGGCTGCGCGACGTGGTGGAGTGCGAGAACTTTGCGCAGAGCAAGAGCAAGCTGGCGATTGCGCTGGGCAAGGACATCAGCGGGCGGATTGTGATTGGCGATTTGGCGAGCATGCCGCATGTGCTGATCGCGGGGTCGACGGGTTCGGGTAAGTCGGTGGCGATCAACGCGATGATCATGAGCGTGCTGTTCAAGTCGACGCCGGAGCAGGTGCGCATGATTTTGGTGGATCCGAAGCGGGTTGAGCTGGGGATGTACGAAGGGATTCCGCACTTGTTTACGCCGATCATTACTGAGGCGAAGCTGGCGGCGAACGCGCTGAGGAATGCGGTGCGCGAGATGGAGCGGCGGTTGAAGCTGCTGGCGGCGAATCACGTGCGCAATATCGACCAGTTCAACAAGCTGTTTGAGAATGGCAGCGAGTATTTGTTTGAGGACGTGAACCAGGAGCCGCTGCCGTACATCATGATCATTATCGATGAGCTGGCGGATTTGATGATGCTGGATCGGGCTAACGTGGAAGAGGCGATTACGCGGCTGGCGCAGATGGCGCGGGCGGTTGGGATCCATCTGGTGCTGGCGACGCAGCGGCCGTCGGTGGACGTGATCACGGGGTTGATCAAGGCGAACGTGCCGACGCGTATGAGCTTCCGGCTGGCGACGAAGGTGGATTCGCGAACGATTATTGACTCGAACGGTGCGGAAAGTCTGCTGGGGCGCGGCGATATGTTGTTTTTGCCGCCGGGGACTTCGCGACTGCAGCGTGTTCATGCTCCATTCGTTACGGAGAAAGAGATTGCCGCGGTGACGGCGTTCTGGAAGGCGCAGGGCGAGGCTGAGTACGTGCATGGGTTCCTGGAAGGGCCGAAGGACGAGAAGAGCAGCGAGGGTGGTGGTGCGAGCGATGGCGAAGAAGATGACGCGCTGTTCGACGATGCGGTGCGGCTGGTGTTCGAGTTTGGGAAGGCGTCGACTTCCCTGCTGCAGCGGCGGCTGCGGATTGGCTATGGACGCGCGGCGCATCTGATCGACATGATGGAGCGCGACGGATTGGTGGGGCCGGCGGATGGATCGAAGCCGCGCGAGATTCTGAAGTCGCCGAATTATTTCTCGGAAGTGGACGCTACGCTGCGGTAGGAGTTCGGCTAGTGTGCGGCGAGGGCGGGCCTGCTGAGGAGCCAGTGGCGGAGGTCGGCGCGGACGTGCTCGTAGGTGGGCTCGCCTTTGGGGTAGAGCTTGATGGTGCCGTGGGATTTTCCGGTGTAGAAGTTCAGGGCGAAGTCTTTGATGACGGGGACGGTGCGGGGTTCGACGCCGATGTGGACGGCGGTGTTGGGCGTGAGTGCAGAGCGCGCTGCGTCTGCTGATTCGAGGGAGACGTACTCGCGGACGCGGCCATCGGTGCCGAAGTATTCGAAGTTGTAGCGAGTGAGGGAGCGGCCGACGGGCTCGTAGTATTCGCGGACGATCCAGTGTTCGCCGTGCACGTCGAAGGCGTCGATGACATCGCTCTCGCGGGTGCTGATGCCGGGGGCGCCGCGCTGGCGGGCGCCACGGAGGACGGCGCGCTCGCGGTCGAACTCCTCCCAGCGACCGAGGGCGGCTTCGACGATGACGAGGTTCTTGTGGGCGAGCCAGAACTCGGGCTGCGCGGCCACGACGGCGCGGTACTGGAGCTCGGCGGCTTCGTACTGGTGGAGGCCAAGCTTGGCGTCGCCGATGCCTTCCTGGGCGTCGATGTTGCCGGGATGGGCTTTCAGGTAGTCAGCGAAGAGTTGTTCCGCTTGCTGATAGTGCTTGTCCTCGAGGGCTTTGTGCGCGGGGACAAGCTCACGCGGGATCGGCCTCTGGGCGGCGCAGGTTGCGATGAGCGCGGAGAGGAGGATGGCTGCGGTTGTTACCCTGTGGCCTGAGTTGAGTTTCAAGTTTCTACCTGCGCCTTCCCTGCCGCATGGCGTGCCGGCTGACGAACGATCCGAGGACGGCGATCGCGGCCAGCAGGGCGATCCAGAAGAGGTTTGGGTTGCGCTGGTCGTACGTGCTGGCAACGTGACGCTGGATGTAACCGGTGTTGAACTCCTCCGGTCCTAAGGTTGCGATGAGCGGTTTGGCTGGCAGGGTTGCAAGATCTCCCAGGTCATAGACGGATGCGCGAAGGTCGTTGTCACCATAGCGGAGAGTGTAGGTTGCGTTGGGGATGGCGTCGAAGCAGAGGGTGCGCTGGCGCATCTGGAGTTGAACGGCGTTGAGGGGGAGGGCAGGCTGGGCGGCGTCTGCGATGGTTACGCGGATGGTAGCGGGGTCGTGCAGATTAGAGGCAATGACGGCGGGGAATGAGAGTTCAGCGGCGCCGATGGCGGGAGCTCCGGCGATGGCGTCGGCTGGGCGGGTGACGCGCCAGATCTGGCCGTCGATAATTTCTTGCGGCTGGTCGGGCTGGTGGGTGTCGGCGTCGGCGATGACGGAGACGTTGCGCAGGAAGTCCGATTTGTAGGCGGGATTGAGAACAAACTGTATGCGCTCGACGGGGATGTGGGCGGTGACGTCGAACTGTGCGAGAGAGGAGGTACCTGGGTGCGTGATGGTATTGGCGGAGGCGACCACGGTGTAGAGGGTCTGGGCTTCGCGGCTGGCGGGGACGGTTGCGCCTTGAATGATGGAGGGGTCGAGATGCGGGAAAGGGCTGCCGTCGAGGGTGCGGAGGTGGAGGAGGATGTGCAGATGAGGGACGGTGGATTCCTGCAGGGCGAGCGAGGTGGAGCGGGCGAGATGGCGCTGGGTGAGATCGAAGAGGGTGAAGGTGCCGAGGAGTTTGGCGGGGGAGTCGTTGGAGCCGGAGACTTCGGCGGTGGCGAGGAAGTTGTGGGCGGCGAGGTTGAGGTCGACTTCGCTGTAGGGGCGCGGGGGCATGTCGAGGTCGAAGGAGAGAGTGTTGTTGTGGGCGATGATGTTGCGAACGGTGGCGGTTTGGGCGTCGGTGGGCTGGGCTTCGCTGTAGCTGACGACGAAGGGGACTTCCTGAGGCTGGGAGTGGGGGAGGACGCGGAAGACGCGGAGGTCGTCGGCCGAGGAGCTGGCGGTGTGCGCGTAGACGCTGGCGTCGAGTATGGTGCAGGCGACGCCGGATGCGTTGGGCGGAACGGTGAGGGTGCGGACGTAGCGAAGGTGCTGCGGGTCAGCGAGCGGAGCGGGCGCGGTGCTGACGGACGGGAAGGTGCCGGCCTGGAGGAGGGCGGCAAGAAGAGGGACGAAGGATTTCAAGCGGTGGCCTCGGTGCTATGGCCGTTTGCGGATCGCTGTCGACGAGCCTTCTTCCCCATGGCCTAACTTTACCCTTTTGGCGCACAACGGGGGAGTGATTTTCTTCGCCGCTGGTTCTGCATCGTGGCGGGCGGATGGAGCATCCGTACAATCAGGATATGAACGATGTGTCAGAGCATGATGTTCTTGTGATTGGGGCGGGGCCGACGGGGTTGGCGTGCGCTATTGCTGCGCAGCGGGTTGGGCTCAGCGTGGTCCTGGTGGATAAGGGCTGCCTGACGAATTCGCTGTTTCATTATCCGGCTCACATGACGTTTTTCACGACGCCGGAGTTGTTGGAGATTGGTGACATGCCGTTCTCGTCGCCAAACCAGAAGCCGACGCGATCGGAGGCGCTGGAGTATTACCGGAAGGTCGCCGAATATTACAAGCTGGATGTGCGGCAATACGAGAAGGTGGAGCAGGTGACGGGCTCGGATGGGGAGTTTGTGGTGCACGCCACCGACAAGTTTGGGCGCAAGGTGATGCACAGGGCGCGCAAGCTGATTGTCTCGACTGGGTATTACGATCTGCCGAATTATCTGAACATCCCAGGCGAGAAGCTGCCGAAGGTGATGCATTACTATCATGAGCCGCACCCTTACTTTGGGCAGGATGTGGTGGTGATTGGAGGGAAGAATTCGGCTGCGATTGCGGCGCTGGATCTGTGGCGGCATGGAGCCAAGGTGACGCTGGTGCATCGCGGTGCGGAGCTGCATCGGCACATCAAGTACTGGATCAAGCCGGACATTGAAAACCGGATCAAGGATGGTGATGTGGTCGCGCACTTCAGCACGGAGGTGAGCGAGATTACCGAGGATGCGGTGACGCTGCTGACGCCGGGCGGGCCGAAGGTGATTCCAAACCAGTTTGTGTTTGCGCTGACGGGATACCATCCGGACTTTCACTTTCTCGAGTCGCTGGGGGTGGAGCTGGATGATGCGAATGCGCGCTGCCCGGTGTGCGATCCGGGGACGCTGGAGTCGAATGTGCCGGGGATTTATCTGGCGGGCGTGGTGGTGGCGGGGGAGCGGACCAATGAGATCTTCATCGAAAACGGGCGCTTCCATGGGGATTTGATTGCGAAGGACCTGGCGGAGAAGACGCGGCGGTAGGAACTTATTGAAGGAGGGAGCTACCCGAAAAGCGTAGCTCAGCGGCTGAAGCCGCAATGCAAGGACGGCATTTATGGCACGGCTAAAGCCGTGCCCCTTCGACAAAGCGCAATCTTTCAACAAAGTCCTCGGCGCTGCAAGTTTCAACAAAGTCCTCGGCGCTGCGTTTTAACAAAGTCCTCGGCGCTGCGCGGAAGCTCGCTGGCTTGCGCGGAGACTTGCTAGCTGAGGACGCGGTTGGCAAAGCCACGCAGGCCCATCAGGGTGAGCAGGACGAAGAAGAAGAGCAGCATGGCGAGGATGGTGGCGTCGGGCATGTGACCGATGGTGGGAGTGAGGGCGGCGCGCAGGCCTTCGGTGATGTAGACGATGGGATTGATGAGTACGCCGAACTGCAGCCACTTGATGCTGGTGAGAGCCGCCCAGGGATAGTAGACGCAACCAAGAAAGGTGATGGGCATGATGACCACTCCGAAGATGAGGCCGATCTGCTTGGGTTGCACGAAGGTGCCGATGGTGAGACCGAGGGCCCCGGCAAGAAGGCTGGCGAGGATCAGCACCGCGATCAGAAACCACCAGCTGTTGACGTGGGCCAGGACTGGCGTGCTGGGGATGTAGTAGGCGAGGGGGAAGACGACAGCGGCGGCGAAGATGCTTTGGATGGCGGAGAAGACGATCTTCTCAATGGCGACTGCACCGATGGGCAAGGGGCACATGACGCGGTCGTCGATTTCGCGGGTGACGCCGAACTCCTGCGCGAGCGGAAGGGCGACGGCGGCAATGCCGGAGAACATGATGGCGACGGCCATGAGGCCGGGGAGAAGGACGGTGCCGAATCCGCCACCGCCGGCGGCTGCCATACCGGAGACGGGGCTCAGCTGGGCGCCGCCGCTCATGTGGGGCATGACGAAGGTGAAGACGAAGAGGAAGAGCAGCGGATTCATGGCGATGCGGATGAGGAAGGGGACGATCTCGCGCGTGAGGACGCGGAAGTCGCGCTGCAGTAAGCCAAGGAAGGCGCGGGTGTAGACCACGATTTTTGTGTCGTTACTGTTGCCCACAGCTTCACTCATGGTCGGCTCCTGGGTGCATGCTATTCGCGAAGATCTCTTCCGGTAAGACGGATGAAGACGGTTTCGAGGCTGGGCTCGGTGGTGGTGACGTCGCGCAAGCCGTACGCATTGGCGGTGGTGACTACCTCGGCGAGGAGGCCGTCCTGGACGCGGGCGAGGACACGAAGGCCGCCCTCGATGACTTCCACGCGGGTGACGCCGTCGATGGTGGCGAGTTGTCTCTCGAGCATGCCGCTATCGCGGACGCCGCGCATACGGAGGTCGTAGATGATGTCTCCGCCAACGCTGGCTTTGAGGGCGGCGGGCGAGTCTTCGATGAGAATTTTTCCGTGGTCGATGATGGCGACGCGGTCACAGATTGCGTCCGCCTCTTCCATGTAATGGGTGGTGAGGACTACGGTAATGCCTTCTCCGCGCAGAGCCTGGACGGCGTCCCACATGGCGATGCGGCTTTGGGGATCGAGGCCGGCACTGGGCTCATCGAGGAAGAGGACCTTGGGATGGTGGGCGATGGCGCGCGCGATCTGAAGGCGCTGAGCGAGGCCGCCGCTGAGGGCCTGGGGATAGGCTGCGGCGCGGTCGCTGAGGCGAAACTGGTCGAGCAGCTGAGCGGTTCGCTGAGCGGCAACTTGTTTGGTCATCCCGAAGTATCGGCAATGGAAGTAGATATTTTCGAAGACGGTGCAGGAACGATCGAGGGTGTTGTATTGCGGGACGACGCCGATGACGCAGCGCGCGAGGGCGGGATGCGCGACGACGTCGATGCCCGCGATCTTCACGGAACCGGCCGTGGGAATTGCGCGAGTGGTGGCAATGGAGATGGTGGTGGTTTTGCCGGCGCCGTTGGGGCCGAGCAAACCGTAGATCAATCCAGCGGGCACGTGAAGGTCGATGCCGTCGACGGCCGTCACGGGATTCTTGCCGCTGAAGACCTTGCGCAGCCCTAAGATTTCGACGATCGATTCACTCACGCGTGGGCTCTCTTAACAGCTAGATTATAGGGACGATTGGCACCGAACAGGGACTCGGCAACAGATAATTGACGGCAAAACGACGACGGGATGCACCATCACCGGCACGAGTGCCCCACATGGTATGAGACGGCGAGTGCGGGAACAGGGGTACACGCAATTGCAACGCGCACAATAGGTTGCCTGATATGAACATTTATGTGGGTACACCTTTTGCAAGTGGCCGGGCATCCGACCTCCTGAAGCAATCAGAGAATGCCGTGCGTGCAGGTTGGCGGCCAGAGTCTAAGGAGAACGATACGATGTCATGCACGTGGACGAAGAAGATGGCAGTGGCAGCACCGGTGATGGCTCTGTGGTTAGGCGGTTTCGGGTTGATGGCAGTGGCGCAGGAGGCGAATCCAACGACGGTGGCTCCGGGAGCCAAGACCGGAGAGGTGATCGCGCAAGGGCCGAATGGCGTTTATGTCTACCACGTGAAGGTGGTGGAGCGGCAGCTGGATGCGGTGAACTATTTCAATCGGAGCGGTTCGACTCATGTCGGCTTCACGGGCACGAACCTGTTGCCCGGTGCGCGCGGCGATGCGAAGGTGAATTCGGTGACGGGCAAGACAGAGATCTCCGTGCACTTTGAGGGTCTGACGCCAGCCAATGGTTTTGGCGCGGAGTATCTGACCTACGTTCTGTGGGCGATCTCTGCGGATGGGCGTCCGGAAAACCTGGGAGAGTTGGAGCTGTCGGGCAATAAAGCGAGCCTCAATGTGACCTCTTCGTTCCAGGCGTTTGGGTTGATCGTTACGGCCGAGCCGTATTATGCGGTTTCGCAACCGAGCGATGTAGTGGTGTTGGAAAATGTCTTTACGGATAAGACGAACGGCGTCCTGCAGCAGGTGAATGTGCACTACCATTTGCTACCGAAGGGGCTGTATGCGCCGACTTCGGGATCGAAGACGGTGGAGTTCCCGATAACGGATCGGGAGCACACGCCGCTGGCGCTTTATGAGGCATATAACGCGCAGCGGATTGCGAAGGCTGTGGGCGCCGATCAATATGCTCCCGACATTATGGCCGAGGTGGCGACTGACCTTCGCAACGCCCAGGACATGCAATCGAGCAAGCATCGCGATGTGAAGATGGAGTTCACGTATGCGCGGTCGGCGACGGAACGCGCGGAAGATGCGCGCCTGGTGACGCTGCGCAAGCAGGCTGAGCAACGGCAGCAAGATGCGCAGGATGCGAAGGTGAAGGCGCAGCAGCAGGCGGAGCAGTCGCAGGTGCAGGCGAGCAAGGCAGAGGCACAGGCGGACGCGGCAGCTGCGGCGCAGGCGCAGGCGGAAGCAGCCAAGGCGAGAGCGGATGCGGAAGCGGCGAATGCACGGGCGCAGGCGGCACAGGCTCAGCAACAAGCTGAGTCGAGCAGGCAGGATGCGGCGGCGACTCGCGAGAAACTGCGTGCGCAGTTGAACTCGGTGCTGGCTACCACGGAGAGTGCGCGCGGCCTGATTGTTAATCTGGGCGACGTGCTGTTCGACACTGGACGGTACACGTTGAAGCCGGATGCGCAGATTGCGTTGGCGAAGGTGTCCACGATTCTGCAGCTTTATCCTGACCTGAAGGTCCAGGTTGAGGGCTATACGGACTCTGTGGGCGGCGATGAGTACAACCAGAAGCTGAGCGAGAATCGTGCGAATGCGGTGCACGACTTCCTGATCAAGAATGGTGTACCGGCAGGGAACGTGACGGCGGTTGGCTATGGCAAGGCTGACCCGGTTGCCTCGAATGAGACCGCGGATGGACGGCGGCAAAATCGGCGCGTGAATATGGTTGTATCGGGCGCGGCGATTGGCGTGCAGACGACGCAGCCCACCATCACGCAGCCACCTGCTACGAATCCTCAGTAACTGTTGTCTAATTCGGTAGTAAACGAAGGCCGCGAACATCTCGCGGTCTTCGTGCTTCTATGCACGCAGAATAAGATAATCGGAGCAGTGGAGGATTGTATGAGCACGTCGATGAAGGGCAAGATTGTTTTTGTTACGGGAGCGAGCTCGGGGATTGGGGCGGCGACGGCGATGGAGTTCGCGCGTCACGGGGCGAAGCTGATGCTGTGTGCCCGCCGGCTGGAGCGGCTGCAGGCGATGGAGGCGGAGTTGCGGGATGCGGGCGCGGCAGACCTGCTGCTGCTGGAGATCGATGTGCGCGATCGCGAGGCGGTGAAGCGGGTGCTGGGCGGGATGCCTGAGGCGTGGCGATCGATTGATGTGCTGGTGAATAATGCAGGGCTCAGCCGCGGTCTTACGAAGCTTTATGAGGACGACATCGAGAACTGGGAAGAGATGATCGACACCAACGTGAAGGGTCTTTTGTACGTGACGCGCGCGATTGTGCCGGGGATGGTGGAGCGCAATCAGGGGCATGTGATCAACCTTGGATCGATCGCGGGGCATATGGCTTATGCGAACGGCGGCGTGTACTGCGCGACCAAGGCGGCGGAGCGATTCATCTCGGACGGCCTGCGGATTGATGTCAACGGGACGGCGGTGCGGGTGACGTCGATCGATCCAGGGATGGTGGAGACAGACTTCAGCAAGGTTCGGTTTCGGGGAAATGAGGAGCGGGCGGCAAAGACGTATGAGAATGTGGATCCGCTGCAGGCGGAAGATATCGCGGATGCGATCGTGTGGGCGGCGACCAGGCCGGCCCATGTATGCATTCAGAGTGTTGTGCTGACACCGACGGCGCAGGCCAATCCCTTTGTGCTGACGCGAAGGAGCTAGGCGAGCGGCTAGAGCCTGATCGACTAGCTACAGCTTGCCGGACCAGCTACAGCTTGATCGACCATCCGAGCTGTTCGAGTTCGCGCTCAATGGTGGCGAGAGCGAGCTCGAGGGCGCTGCGGCGGTGAGGGCTTGAGGTGCGCTCGGAGAGAACGCGCTCCCGCTGCATTTCGAGGGCCTGCAAGCGGCGCTTGCGGTCGGCTTCGGCTCGTTTGGCCTCGGGAGTGACCTCGGAGGTGGAAGGTTTCGGGGTCGCGGCCTCGGCTTGCTGCTCTTCGACACTCTTGGATTCCCAACCTTTGGACATATAGCTATCTTACGCTTGAGGCTGCAGGCGCGGCCCAGATTTCAGGCCGCAAAATCCTACTGGTGGCCGAAACGGTAGAGGATGCCGAGGTTGAAGCCGAGATTGCTCTGAATGGTGCTGCCCGTTGGACCGACGAAGTTGGTCCCGACCCAGGTTGGAGTGAATCTAATTGCGAGATTGGGATAGAGGTTATAGTCCGCGCTGACGCCGAGAGAATAAGCGGGGCGCAAACCACTCTCCCACAAGCCGAGATCGGTCGCCGGAATGCCCTTGCTGCCGCCGGAGAAGATACCCCAGCTGGTGCCCGCGAGGGCCTGGCCACTGACGGCAAATTTTTCCTTGGCCACGAACCGATAGCTCACTCCACCCATAAACATGTACTCGTTGATCTGGGGGTTGTAGACGCCAAACTCGTTGTTGGTGAGGGCGTGCGCATTGCCAAACGAGCCACGGGCATCACCGACCACGGCAAACTTGGGGGTGAAGTAATAGTTGAGGGCCGTCGCCCAGCTGATTTCGTTGTTCCTGCGGAGGTATTCACCGCTGCGAAAACGCAGATAGCCGCCTCCACCGAACACCTCGTAGCGGTGCGAGTAGGTTTCTTCGGTGGTCCGAGCAATGCGCGCGAGACGGGTCGCATTGGTCTCGTGGTGGGCGTGGGTCTCTTGCTTTCTCTTTTTGGACTGGGTCTGGGTCACAGTCTGGGCGTTTGCTGGGGGGATAGCTCCGGCGAGCAGACCAACTGCCATTCCAGAGAGAACCAACCGTACTGCCAATTTCCGCACATCACACATCAAATCCGAACTCCTGAACGTACTGGCGGGCCATTTGGCTCGCATCTATCCATTAGAACATCCCGGACCCCTTGGAAGAGCCCATAACGCGCGCAAAGACGCGTTATGGGAGCACATAGGTGACGCCGGCAATGAACTGGAAGGAGTTCTTCTTGTAATACTGCGCGGGGTCGTTGAGGAAGTTGTCGGCAACGGAGATGGTGGCGGCGAGGCGCTTGAAGACGGGCAGGACCAGGGCCGCATTGAAATTCGCTGAATAGGCCCTGGTGTCGTTCCATGCCGGGAGATAGTTCAGGGACTCGGTGAAGAGCATCTTGCGAGGCAAATTCCGGGAATAGCCCTCGAAGAAAGTGCTGCCGATGATGTTTTTCGAGGGCGTGGTGGTAACGACCCCGTCGACCGTGGTGGAGATGTAGGACTGCTTCATGTAGTGGACTTCGGCCTTGAGATCGAGTTCCTGCCTGGCGTCCTTGATGGCGGTGTAACCGACGCCGCCTCCATAAACCTGCTGCAACTCGAGACCTTGACCGAAGTTGTGATCGAAGGAGGTGTCTGCGAGGGCGTAGAGGCGGGGATTGAAGTATTCGTCGCGTTCCGCGTCGGCATGGAAGATGTTGGTGACCACCGTGCTTGCGGGGGTCGGCGGAGTGGTGGGAGGGATGGCGGGAGTCGACAGTTTTCCGTAGCTCTCGTTGACGTCGAAAATGGTGCGATTGCGGGGAAGCATCCAGGGGACGGTGGGGATGGAGCGAACCAACGCGAGGCCTGCGTAGAAGGTGGTGCCGGTGGAGGTGGAGCGCTCGATATTGGCGCCGCCGGTGATCTTTCCAGCCCAGCCGGTGCCGAATCCGGCGTGATGGCTCATTTGCTTGTCAAACGAGGCGCGATCGATGAGGTAATTGACGTCCGCGGCCGGGACAACGGCGGGAGGCTCGTTGGCAGGTGGACTTACGGTGAGCTTTCCCTCGGCGACTTCGACCGAGCCCTCGGGCACGTGCGTTTTGCCGGGCTTGTCGCCTTTGCGGAGCAGGGCGAACTCAGCGCCCGACTTCAACTCCTTGATCTTGTCGATGGAGATGGTGACTGTCCCGGCCATATCGCTGTTGAACACGACGTTTCCAGCCGTCACACTCTCGAGCTTGCCGGTCAGACGGTCCCCATTAGCGAAGATCAGGACATCTGTTGGCGGAGCTGGGGCCGGTTTGGCTGAAGCAGCTGCAGGGGCCTGGGAATAGGCAAACGGGACAAAAGCAAGAAAGGAGAGGGGGAGTAGAGAGAGTAGTCTACGCACAATTATGTCCTTTGAAGCGGGTCGGTGGACCTGTTGAAGGCTTGCTGTGGCTGCGTGTGTTCGGGACTTCCTACTGGACTAGGGTACATGGTCAGGGGTTAGCAGGGTGCGAGCAAAAATAAGTGTACGAGCAAAGTTTGATGCGGGTGCGGCTTGCTTCGATGTCAGCGTGCGACTAACCTGAAGGTGCCATGTATGAAGATTTCGAAGCGACCGACCGCTGGACCTCAGAGAAGTTGCACTGCGTCTGGAAGGGGACGGTCGTGGCGATCGCGACCCGCCATGCAGATGCGACCGATATCCGATTTGCTGTCAACGGCAAACCGCTTTGGATTGCGATGCCCAACCTGGCCTGGGTGGAGCATAAACGCAGGAGCGGCAAGGTGATCACCGATTTTCTGGCGGCGCAGGCAGCAGGACGCTACTTGAAACAGGCGATCGAGAGCGGGTACGACAACGGCCGTGAGATGTACACGATGACCGTGGATGAGGTACTGCGCGAGGTGAGCGCGGTGGTGGAAGAAGTGGGGCATACAGCGAATCTGCCCAGCCTGCCTGTCGTTGACCGCGACGCTCATCCCGTGGAGTTCGACTTTAAATTAGCCGGCGAGCCGCAGACGGTCGCCGAGTCCGCTTAGGCTCGATGGGATCTCAACGCTCGATGGAATCTCAAGTCGCGAACCGATCACTGACTACCCGTCGGCAATTTATAGCCTCGGCCGCTGCGTTTCCCTTTGCGCTACGCGCGCTGGCAAATCCGCTTAGCAGCAATCCGCGGTGGGTTTTGCTTGGAACCGGGACGGACAAGGGCATATTTCGCGCTGCCTGGAATGCGGAGAGCGGCGAGCTCCATGGGATCGAAGTTGCTGCGGCGACTCAGCATCCGAGCTTTCTGGCGATGCATCCGCGACTTCCAATTCTTTATGCGGTGAATGAAATTCCCAGCGGGGATGGGGCACTGTGCAGCTTTCGGCTGGATCCGAATCGCGGTGCGCTGACGCCATTGGAACGGGTGAGCAGCGGAGGCAATGGGCCCTGCTACGTATCGGTTGACGCGACGGGGACTGACGCCTTCGTCGGCAATTATGGCGGCGGCAGCTTTGCGGCGTTTGGGCTTGGGGCCGGAGGGGCGCTGCGGAGTGCTGGATTTTTCGACTGCCACAAGAACGCGGCTTGCGGGGTGCCCGGACCGAACACGGCTCGGCAGGATGCGGCGCATATGCACTGCGCGGTGATCTCGCCGGACAACCGGTTCGTGCTGGCGTGCAACCTGGGAGACGATGCGATAGAAATCTTCCGCATTCATCCGGGGGCCGCAAATCCGATGGAAGCTCCGGTGCGTGTCGCGGCGCGGGCTGGATCGGGGCCTCGCCATCTTGCGTTCCATCCGAATGGTCTGTGGCTATACTGCATTCATGAGCTCGACTGCACGATTGATCTGTATGACTGGAATGTGAACAATGGGGCGCCGACGCCGGTGCTGCGAAAGGACAGCGTGATCTCGACGCTGGCATCGCGTGCGGCACTGCCCGGGAGTACTGGCTGCGAGATTGTGGTCAGCCCGGATGGCCGGTTTGTTTACGGCAATACGAGGGGCGAGAATTCGCTGGTGGTGTATCGGGTGAATGCTTCGACGGGCTTGCTGACCGAGCAGCAACGAGTATTCAGTGGTGGAAGCATGACCCGGCACTTCGCGTTCGATCCGTCGCGACGGTGGCTGTTGTGCGCGAACCAGGGCACATCGACGGTGACGGTGTTTGCGCATGATCCTGCGACAGGGCGGCTGGCGGAGACGCCGAAATCGTTTGCGATCGATACGCCGATGTTTGTGCAGTTCGTCTAGAGACAACGCCATGTTTCAACGCAAAGTCACGGTGGAGTATGGGGACAGCGAAGGTGCTGCAATGCCCTGCCCTATCCAGTGGCTGGATAACTTTGCCATGCGCAACTTCACCAATGACGCGGTCTTCGACGACACGCTCCCGGTGGGCGATGGCGTGCTTGAGATTGGGAATCGGGTGCCGCTGGATCGGCTGCGTGACGCGATGGAGGATTGGTTCCGGCGGAAAGGATACTTGCAGAAGGACGAAGCGCTTCGCGTCAGGTTGAAGTGAGGCGAAGCGCTTCGGGATCTGGGTGGGGGTTAGGCCTTTATGGTTTTGCCGGCTAGGCTTTCAGGTTTTGCCGGCTAGGCTTTCAGGTTTTGCCGGCTAGGCTTTCAAGGTTTTACCGTCGAGAACGAAGCGATACTTTACGTCGCCTTTGACGACGCGGGTGTAGGCCTCTTCGAGGCGATCGTAGCCGATGAGTTCAATGTCCGAAACGATGTTCTTTTCGGCGCAGTAGTCGAGCATGTCCTGGGTCTCTTTCATGCCGCCAATCATTGAGCCGGAGAGTGAACGGCGGTTGGTGACGAGGGCGAAGGGCGAGGTGGCGACGGGCTGGTCGGGAAGGCCGACGAGGCAGAGGGCGCCGTCGAGGCGGAGGAGACCGAGGTAGGCGTTGATGTCGTGGGGGGCGGAGACGCAGTCGAGGATGAAGTCGAAGCTGCTGGCGTGTTTGGCCATGGCGGCTGCGTCTTTGCTGATGACGACTTCGTCGGCGCCTAGCTTTTTGGCGTCGGCGATTTTGTTCTCGGAGGTGGTGAACTGGACGACATGCGCGCCCATGGAGTGAGCGAACTTGAGGCCCATGTGGCCGAGGCCGCCGAGTCCAACGATGCCCACCTTTTTGTTGGGGCCGACATTCCAATGGCGGAGGGGTGAGTAGGTGGTGATGCCTGCGCAGAGGAGAGGGGCGACGGCGGCGAGGTCGAGCTTGGGAGAGATGGTGTGGACGTAATGTTCGGGAGCGACGATGGTGTCGGAGTAGCCTCCGTAGGTGACGTCGCCTTCGTAGGTTTTGGCGTTGTAGGTGCCGACCATGCCCTTGATGCAATAGGGTTCTGCGCCGGCCTTGCAGTTCTCGCAGACCATGCAGGTTTCGACGGTCACGCCGACACCGGCGAGATCGCCGGGCTTGAATTTGGTCACGGAGGCGCCGACGGCAGTGACACGACCGACGATCTCGTGGCCGGGAACCATGGGGTAGATCGAGCCGCCCCACTCATCGCGAACCTGGTGGATGTCCGAGTGGCAGATGCCGCAATAGTCGATTGCAACGACGACGTCGGTGGGGCCCGGTTCGCGCCGGTCAAAGTGATACGGTGTGAGCGGCGAGGTCTTAGTCTGCGCGGCGTAGCCAAACGATTTCATGTAATTTGATTCTCCTGTTCGATTGGACGGGAAAGTGTTGCTGAGGATGCAACTACCCTCACAGTAAATCCTGAACGATGTTGTAACCAAGCGGTGATCCGGATGGCGATATCTAAACGTCGTGTCACTTATGCGGTGCTGTTGTTGATCACGATTGGGGCGGGACTGGTGTGGCGGATGGTGCCGCTTGGTCTTTCGCCGTTCTGGTTCAAGTATGGCGGATCGGCGCTGTGGGCGATGGCGTTGTATTGGCTGGTTGCGGCGTGCCTTCCGAGATTGAGCGCGGTCGGTCTAAGCTTTCTTGCTGGGGTTGTAGCGGCGGTGGTCGAATTCAGCCGACTGTGGCAGGTGGCGGCTGTCGATGCTTTCCGATTGACGCTCGCCGGACGGCTGCTGCTGGGCCGTTTCTTTTCGCTTAAAAATATTGTGGCATACTGGCTGGCGATTGCGCTGGCGGCGCTTCTGGATCGGTGGCTGGTACGAAGCGGCGATGCTAAAGCGCAGCGAAGGACGATTGTTTCGTAGGATACGATTAGATGCCCTCGATGCACCATTTCTTTCAACCATGCATGGGGGCGGCTTGTTGATCCTGTGATTATTTCCCGCGCAATCGTCGTAGCCTTCCTGGAGCTCTGCCTTTGCGGCGGCGGGGCTGGGCTGCGGGGGCAAACGACTCAGAAGAAGTCGCCTTCTCCAAGTGCGACGTCGAAGGCGGCGGCGATTGTCTTCGAGAATGAGCTCAAGCAGTCGAAGATAGGCTTCACGCTGAAGAACAGCGTGAGTTCTCATCGCTACTCGATCGAGACGATGACTGGCGGCGTCGCTTTATTTGATTACGACAACGACGGGCTTCTAGACATCTTCTTCACGAACGGCGCGGCGATCCCTTCCCTGGAAAAGACGGACTCCAGCTTTTCGAATCGGCTGTTTCGGAACAATGGGGACGGGACATTTACGGACGTTACGGAGAAAGCTGGGCTGGCGGGCATTGGATATTCGATGGGCGCGGCTGCCGGAGATTACGACAATGATGGGTTCGTCGATCTGTATGTCACGGGCGTGAATCGCAATCAGCTTTTCCATAACAACGGGGATGGCACGTTCTGCGATGTTACGGAGAAAGCGGGGGTAACGGGCACTGTGCCGGGGATGGGCAAGGCGTGGGCTGTGGCCGCTGGATGGTTTGACTACAACAATGATGGATTGCTTGATTTGCTGGTGGTCAACTACCTGAACTACGACCTGAAGACTGCGGCCGCGTGTAGCGTGGGAAAGCTGCCTACGTACTGCTCACCGAATGATTTTCAAGGTACGCCGAACATCCTGTATCGCAACAATGGCGATGGCACGTTTACGGGTGTTTCGGCTGCGTCGCACGTTGGGCAGTACGCAGGCAAAGGTATGGGGGTGGCCTTCGCAGATTATGACGGCGATGGCTTTACGGATATCTTCATCTCGAATGACACGTACCCCAATTTTCTCTTGCATAACAACGGGGACGGCACCTTTACTGACCAGGCGACGGACGCGGGCGTCGCGTACAACGAGACGGGGAAGACGGTCGCAGGCATGGGTGCGGATTTTCGCGATCTGAATAATGATGGGCTGCCCGACATCTTTCATACCGCTATGTTTGGCGATACCTTCTCGCTTTACGAGAATGAGGGGAAGGGGCAATTCAGCGATGCCACCAGTTCGTCGGGACTAACAGCTGCGACAGGGAGACTGACCGCCTGGGGTGTGGGCGCGTATGACTTTGATAATGATGGATGGAAGGATTTATTCATGGCTGACGCGGCAATCCTCGATAACTCCGACGAGGTAGAGCATCGGCCATACCGTCTGCCGAATCGGATCTTCCGGAATGCTGGAGATTTTAAATTCGAGGATGTGAGTGGCACTGCTGGGGCGAGCGTGGCGATTCCTGCGGCTCATCGTGGAGCTGCGTTTGGGGACTTGAACAACGATGGGAAGGTGGATGTTGTGGTCACTGTGCTCAACGGGCCGCCTGAAATTCTCATAAATCGTACGGCCAGCGACCATCACTGGATCATCCTGAAGCTGGTGGGCGTGAAGGACAATCGCGATGGACTTGGGACCAGGATTAAGATCACGACGGCGCATGGGAGCCAGTACAACGAGGCGACGACGGCCGTCAGCTACAACTCGTCCAGCGATAAGCGCGTTCACTTCGGGCTGGGTGAGGATGGAGTGATCGATCGGATTGAGCTTTCATGGCCGACTGGCGTCAAGCAGGTGCTTCGCGGCGTAAAGGCAGACCAGGTGCTGACGATACGAGAGGCGCCGGAGAGTCCCCACTAATTGCAGCGCGAGGCACTCATGAAGGCTGCTGGTGCAGCAGCTTTTGGGCCAGATCGTGTTGTTGATTGCGATTCAGCAGGTCGATGACTCCTTGCACTGCCTCAGGTTGATGTTTTGAATACGTGACTAACAGCTCAGCGGTCAGGTTCGCGTCTTTCACGTTGCCGAGGTGGAAGTACGAGTCGCACAGGATGAACAAAAGCGACGGGTCCGTGGTTTTTGAGCTGGACAGCAGAGCCGCCGCATCGGACCACCGACCCTGGTGATAACGGATTGTGCCGAGTTCAGCGAGCGCCGATTGATCATTTGGATGGAGCGCCAGCTCTGCTTTGAATTCGTTCTCTGCCTTGTCGAGATTGTTCTGCTGGAGCGCCAGGACGCCGAACGAAGTATGGGCGCCGTGCACCGTTGGATCCAGTTGCAACGCTTTGCGTAGACAGCGCTCGGCATCCTTCGGCCTGTCCATGGACGAATACAGCGTGCCTGCAAGGACGTAGGAGCCGGCCGGTGTGGCGAATGGACCCTTTGATTGATCGCGAAATAGTTGCAGGGCCGCCGACTCCTTGTTATCGAGCAGCAGCTGGCGAGCCTGCTCCCACACCTTATCTTGCTGTGCGGCATCTGCCTGCGGGCCGGAGGCGGAAGCCTGTTCCAGCATGGTGCGATGAAGTTCCGCCTCGTACTTTGCGTCCGCTGTCCTGCCAAGCCCGATGTAGGCCCTGGAAAGATAAAAATGCGCGAGGATCTGGGTGGGATCCTGTCGCAGAAGTTGCTCCAGCAGGTTTGCGGCTTGCTGATAGTTCTTCAGTTCGAGTTCGCATTGGCCCAATCCGAGCAGGGAGGGAACATCGTCGGCCTTGACGTGGAGAATCGATTGAAAGATGGGCGCGGCATCCTGCCACTTCCCAAGCTTTACGTAAACCGCCGCGAGCAGGGCTTGCACGGTGAGATCGATCGGCTTCTGCTGAGCGGCTTGCTCGGAATACTGCAAGGCATGGTCGAGATCCATGGCTCGATAACTGGCAACGCCGAGATCGAAGTCGATGCGGTCAAGGGTGGGATCGGATTGCTGCGCCTTGAGAAGCCACTGCATTGCAGCCTGGTTGTCTCCGGAGCTGCAAAGGAGTTCTCCGTACTTCTGCCACACGGACGCGTTGTCTGGATCGACCTTGAGACACTGCTGAATCGTCTTGAGGGCAAGGTCATTGTCGCCGTTCAGGTGATACGCCTGCGCCAGGTAGTAGAGTGTGTCGCGATCGCGGGGTGAGTATTTTAGGGCGCGAGCGAGGAGGTTGATGGCTTCTGCATTATGGCCTGTCTGCAGTTGATAGAGGCCGACCTTGAAGAGCAGCTCGGGATCTACTGGGGCGAGCTTTAGCGCCGCCTGGAAAGAAGCAATGGCTTCTGGCCCGTGACCGAGGTCTTCCAGGAGCGCACCCTGAAACTTCAATGCCGGCTCGAAGTTTGGGTGTTGCGCGAGCAGGTCGCGCGTAAGTGCTAAGGCTCGGGTTTCATCGCCGTGCTCGGCGATCGCGATGGCCTGGTGAAGCCGGGACATCAGGGCTGGATTATTTGATGGAGGGAGCTTCTGCGCGCTCAAGGTTGAAATGCCTGAGGTCAACCCGAGCAGGATTGCCAATGCTGGAAGGCACAGGATTTGCAACTGGATTGGCTGGCAACGATCCGCATGGGAAGGAGTTTTTGGCGGTATTTCCTTGCAGGAGTGGTGTCGTCGCATGCTTTGTCACATTCTGGGAAGAGCGTAACGTTCAACCTTGATGGGTGGCTTGTCGTTCATTTGAAAGCAATTGGAAGGGTTTGTCACTACGAGCCGAAGGGCCTCCTGGCAGCTGAGGGCCTGGGTCGTTGGGGAACGGACGAGAACGGCCCAATTTTCTGGGGCGCCTGGTGGCGATTATTGAATCTTGAAAATCTAAAGGGGGTTGTTTGGTGGACCTGATCGGGATCGAACCGATGACCTCTTCCATGCCATGGAAGCGCGCTCCCAGCTGCGCCACAGGCCCACTCATGCGAGAGGACCTTCCTATTCTCGCGGATGCGCGCTGGCAAGTCAAACTATTGCCGCGGAACAAAGGGGTGCGGCGCGGTGTCTAACGTGGTGGGTTGGGCTCAGAACTGCAGATTGAGGCTCGCGGGTCTCACGAAATGGCTATAGGGCGCGTCTATATTGGCTGGCAATGCTGGACAGATGATACGGCCAGCGCCTACTTTAATAGCATTCGCGGGTGGGGATGCTTCCCTCCGCAGTTGGGGAAAGCGATGAGCGATCTAGCAAGCGCGATCGGAATCCGTGCAGACGAGCAGGAGCTCGTCGCGGAGCTGAAGGCTGGATCCGAGCAGGCGTTTGCCCTCTTACTGGCTCAATACAGTCAACCAATCTATTCGTTGATGGCACGCAGCCTGCGCGACCCGGCCGATGCGGCGGATGTGACGCAGGAGGTGTTTGTTAAGGTGTTTCGCAACATCTCGAGTTTTCATGGTGAGGCGAGCCTGAGGACATGGATTTACAGGATTGCGCTGCACGAGGCGAGCAATCAGCGCCGCTGGTGGAGCCGGCACAAACGGCAGGAATTGACCATCGACGCGCCGCTGGAGAATGACGAGGGCGAGACGTTTTGCATGGCCGACGCGCTGGCAGCACGTGATGCGTCCCCGTTCGAGTGCGCGGCTCACGCGCAGCTTGGGGAACGAGTTGTCGCCGCTTTGCGTACTCTTCCAGAGGCGTACCGCGAGGTTGTCGTGCTCAGAGAGATTGAAGGGTTTGGCTATGAGGAGATTGCCGAGATGCTGAATGTACATCTGGGCACGGTGAAGAGCCGATTGATGCGGGGGCGCGCTGCCCTGCGGGAAGCATTACGCGATGACGCAGACGCAGCGAACGGCTCGGGAGCTCGCAAGGCAGACCCTGCGCGGTTGGTGACACGATGAATTGGCCCACTCAGATTTCGAAGCGGTCGTTATCGTGCGCTACGGATGCTCCGATCGGTAAGTGTGCGGCCGTGCGGTCCGGGTTCTCGGCCTATTTGGACGGTGCGGTCAGCGGCGTAGAGATGGCGGCAATCTCTCGGCACCTGAAAGATTGCGATGATTGCGCGAAGGACTTCAATGTCTGGCGTCAGGTGCAGCGGTCGTTAGGGGAGCTAGGGCCTCAGGCGCCGCCAGAAAGGCTTCAGGCCCGGTTGAGGGCTGCCATCGCTGCGGAACGGGAACGGGGAGCACACCTGCCGCTCTTCCAGCGAATGCTTTTGCTATGGAAGAGTTCGATCGCGCCCTTGGCGCTGCGGCTGAGTGGTGGATTCGCGGTGACGCTGGTGCTGGCGGGCGGCTTGTTCTGGATGTTCGGAGCTCCTATGGCCGTACTGGCGAATGATGACGGGATGGCTCACCTGGTCGCGCCACGCTACATGTATTCGCAGGTGCCGCCGGAGCCGATCAGCACGAAGCGCGATGTGCCGATCGTGGTGGATGCGATGGTCGACAGCAGCGGGCGCGTGTACCGATACTCGATCCTCGAAGGCCCGACGGACAGCGAAGTGAATATTCGGGTTGAGAACAACCTGCTGAGCAGCGTTTTTGCGCCTGCAACCGTCTTTGGCGTCCCGGTGCGTGGCCACGTTGTGATCACCTATACCGGGGTTTCGGTGAGAGGATAAGCGGGCAGCGCTTAACTGGCGGATTGCGCAGGCTCTATCGGCTTCCATAGACTGTAGCAGTGCGTCGAACCAGTATCGTGAAACTCTCGCCCTCTTTTCGTCCTTGCCCATTAGCGCAATCCGTTTCCATGCAGACGGTGCGGAAGCAGCGGCGTGCGTCCGGCATTCTGCTGCTGGGTGTCATGGCGGCGCTTTGCGGTCGTGGACTGGCGCAGAGCTCATCCTCGTCGTCCTCTTCGTCGGCGCCGGCTAGCGCGCCGGTGCAGCCGCCAGCACCGAGCGGCCACCAAACCGACATGCTGAACCCGGCAAATCGCCCGCAGGCGGCAAAGATCGAGCGCGGCGGCGCGGCGGTCACCCTTGAAACGAGCGAGCCGCTGTTCCAGATTGCCGCGGCGCTGAATGCCTGCGGCTATGACGCGGACCTGGATAAGTCTGCTCCGGTGCGCGCGGCGGTGCGCGCCGATATGAATGTCGCGTTGGCAGCTTCAGAAGATGCGCGAAAGAGCCGCGACGAGTTGTGCGCTTACATCTCCAAGCACCACCTGAATGACATGGGGCTGGATGTGGGGCAGTATGTATCGCTGGCGCTATACCTGTCGCCGCCTCCGGAGCTGACGCCCAATGTGGATCTGACGCAACTCCCCCCGCAGGCGGCTGCGGTGGTGAATGTGCTGCCGCTGCTGCGCACCTTTGCGGAAGATATTGAGCTGCACTATCTATGGCTGAAGCATCGTCCAGAGTATGAGGCGTTGACTGCGCGCGTGCATGATCCGATGACGGACATGATTTTGGACACGAATCTTTTTCTGCATCAGCCGGTGAGCACCTTCACTGGCCGGCGTTTCCTGGTGCTGCTGGAGCCGATGCTCTCTCCGAATCTCACCAATGCGCGCGTGTATGGTGCGGACTACATCATCGTCATGTCACCGGACAACAGCACGTCTGGGGATCCGGTGAGCATGGCGCAGATTCGGCACATCTATCTGCACTACGTGGTGGAGCCGCTGGTTTACAGCCGCGGCGAGGCCATGGAGCGCATGCAGCCGCTGCTGGAGACCGTCCAGGAAGCACCGCTGGAGTTTTTCTACAAGAGTGACATTGTGGCGCTCATGTCGGAATCCGTAATCAAGGCCATCGAAGCACACATGTACCTGATCCCGGAGCCTCCGCCGAAGAAGCTGCGAGGGAACAGGTCTCGGGAAGACGATGCGAACTACGACATCGAGAAGGCCGCGTATGACTCGAAGACGAATGTTGCCCGAGACGCCCTGGTGACCCTGGATGAACGGCAGGGTTGGGTGTTGACACGATATTTCTATAACGGGTTGACTGCCATGCAACACAATGGGGACGGCCTGCGCGATGAGATGGCGCCGCTGATCTATGGCATGGATGTGCAGCGGCAGAAAAAGGCCGCACAGCAGATTCTGTTCGTGAAGAGCATCCCGCCGGATCCGTTGCGGCAGGAGGCGGCGCCTCACAAGATCGAGGGCATGGAGCTTGCGGAGCTCGACCTGCTGAAGGGCGATAAGGACGACGCGGCCGATATTGCGGAGAAGGCGCTGGCCGATCCGGCAGGGGATCATGCGACTGCCACCTACGTGCTGGCGCGGATCGACTTGATGGATGGGGATCCGGAGAAGGCGTCGAAGGGATTCACGGAGACGCTGGCGCTGAGCAAGGATCCGCGGACGGTGGCGTGGAGCCATATCTACCTGGGACGGCTGTATGACACGATGGATCCTCCGGATCGGGGGAAAGCTGTCGCGGAGTACAAGGCGGCGCTGGTGACACGGGACAGCTTGCCGGATACGAGGCAGGCGGCGGAGAGCGGGATCTCCAAGCCGTTCCTGCTGCCGCAGCGGCAGAAGCCAGCGGACGACGATCAGCCGTTCGATCCTACGGGCAAGGCGGAGAAGGATGCGTACAAACCGCCCGCTCCGCATTAAGGTGTGGCCGCGGCACTTAGGCCGTTCCGGCTTAGGTTCGCCTGTGGGAAGCCTGCGGACGCCCGAGTAGAGTAGAGGTCAGGACTCGCGGGTTTGGGATCCGAGGATGAAGGGCGATGACCACGGCGCGCAGGAAGCGAAGGACGAAGCCGGAAGCAACTGCTGAGACACCGGAGGTCCGAGCGGACTGGCGCGCGCTGGAGGCCAAGCTCGGACACCGGTTTCAGCGTCTCGAGGTGCTGAGCCTGGCGCTGACGCATCGGTCGCACACGTACGAGGCGCGGCACGGAGTTCCGGCGGTGATTCTGCCAGCGCATCCGGAGCAGCGCGACCAGCGGAACGCTCCGGGAACGGACAATGAGCAACTGGAGTTTCTGGGTGATGCGGTGCTCGGGCTGGTGGTGACCGAGGCGCTGTTTCGGGAGTTTCCGCATTGCAGCGAAGGGGAGCTGACGCGGCTGCGGTCCAACCTGGTGAGCCGCAAGCGGATGGCCGATATGGGCGTGGAGCTGGGGCTGGGCGACGCGCTGCTGATGGGCAAGAGCGCGGAGCAGAATGGTGGCCGCCGCAAGCCGGCGCTGCTGGCCAATGCGGCAGAGGCGGTGCTCGCGGCCGTGTATCTGGATGCGGGCGAAGAGGGGTTGGCCAAATTGCGCGCAATCGCGGAGCGCTACCTGGTGCAGCCGGAGATGGAGGCGATGCGCGCGGCGCTGGCCGAAGGGGCTGGACGCGGAGCGATGCGCGACCACAAGACGCTGCTGCAGGAACGCGTGCAGGCGGAGGGCGCGGGGAAGCTGCGGTACATCGACACGGCGCAGAACGGGCCGCCGCATGACCGCACCTTTTCGGTGGAGGCGAGGCTGGAGGACGAGGCGGGCGAGCGGGTGCTGGCGACGGCTGACGGGTCGAGCAAGAAGGAGGCGCAGCAGCGGGCGGCGGAGCTGGCACTGCTGCGCTGGAACGCGCCTTGCGTGCCGGACGAGGCCACGACGCGGAGCAAGCGTTGACTTCGGGGCATCATGCGCAACATCCGGTGGTGGAGCAGGATGGTCTGCTGACGACGCTGAAGTCGATTCTGGAGATTATTGTTTTTACGATCTTCCTGGTGACGTTCCTGGTGCAGCCGTTCCGGATTCCGTCGGGGTCGATGGAGCCGACGCTGCGGGTGGGCGATTTTCTGCTGGCCGATAAGCAGTCGTATGCGGCTGCGGGGCGGCTGGACCGGCTGGCGTTGCCGCCGGCGCGGGTGGAGCGCGGGGACCTGGTGGTGTTTCACTATCCGGTGGATCCGCGGCTGCACCTGGTGAAGCGGGTGGTGGGGTTGCCGGGAGACCGGATACGGATGCGCGGCGGTCGGGTGCTGGTGAATGGACAGGTGATCGTGGAGCCGTATGCGTTCTACTCGGCGAGCCGGCCGAATGGGTTTCGGGATGACTTCCCTTCCCTGCTGGAGGCTGATCCGAATGTGGATCTGCGCTGGTGGATCCGGCTGCGGGGCTCGGTGGTGGACCGGGATGTGGTGGTTCCGGCGGACTCGTATTTTGTGCTGGGCGACAACCGCAATGACAGCGAGGATAGCCGGTATTGGGGGTTCGTGCCGCGGAGCGCGATTGTGGGGCGGCCGCTGCTGGTGTACTTTACGCTGCCGCCGGCCGGGGAGATCCAGGGGAGCTCGGTGGGGGAGCGGGTGCGGGATGGGTTGCGGACGGGGGTAAGGAGCTGGCGCGTGCTGCGGTAGGTCCTGCGCGGACGGCGGGAGTTTGGATCGTAGGGGCCCCCCCCTCCCCCCCCGGGGTAGTACTTTGGCTGTAAAGTAGTGCAACCACGCGAGTTAGAAGCGAAAGTATCCCCCCCCCCGGGTAGTACTTTGACTGTAAAGTAGTGCAACCACACGAGTTAGAAGCGAAAGTACCCCCCCCGGTGGGGCCTTTGACCCCCTTGGGTATTATGTCGGGCCGTTGGCCCTTGATGTATTGGCGGCCTGAACCCAGGCCTTCGGCCCGGCTGTAATATTTCGGGCGTTGGCCCTTTTCCAGGGGAGCTTGCTCGTACATTGGAGCTAATTCAATTGTAGCGGGTGGGTGGGGGTAACTATGCCAAGGCGGCTGGAGAGAAATCGGCAGTGGGGGCGCGGAGTTTGTGGGTTTGGGTGGGTGGTGGGGGGTTGACATGCGGATTTTGGGTTGTTTTTGAGGGCCGATTGGTGGATTTATTTTTGTTCCGGGTGGAGGGCGGTCCTGCGCGGACGGCGAGCGCTTTTTGTCGGGGGTTGGGCGGGAGTGGTTGGGCTGCGCCCGATACCACTCAGGACGAAGAGGCAGCGGGCCTGGGGGATCTTGGAGACGGGCGGGAGCGGTCGCGCTGTGCGCGATGCCCACATCTCAGAATCGAGATATGGGGCACCCGGGTTCGTGGGGGCGAATGCAGGGATCTCTCCACTGCGCATCACAAAGACCAATGCGTGATGCTCCGGTCGAGATGACGGGGGTTTGGTGGGACAGAAAGAAAGTCAACGGCAACGGCAACGGCCAGGGCAAGGGCAGCGCCAAGGGTGGCTGGGGGCGGAAGGGGTGTGGCGGGATACACTGGCAGAGCGATTTTGGTTGGTTGGTGGCAGCGTTGGGCGTGGGTTCGCGGAGGCCTTTTGAGTTCTGAGCAGGTGGTGCGGGTGAAGCGGACGAGCGCGGGGAAGGCTGCTGGCGCGGCGGATGGCGGGGCCAAGGAGGAGGTTTCGGAGACCTCGCTGGAGGCGTTTGCTTCGGTGTGCGTGATGCTGTCCGTTTATCTGTTTGTGATCGGGTTTATCTTTCAGAACTTCGGGATTCCGTCGCCGTCGATGGTGAATGCGCTGCTGGTGGGGGATCACCTGCTGGTGGATCGGGTGACGCTTGCGCCGGCGACAAAGTGGGCGCCGTTTGTGCATTATCGGCCGGTGCAGCGGGGCGACATTATTGTGTTCATGAAGCCGCATACCGAGGTGCCGGACATGATCCTGGTGAAGCGGGCGATTGGGTTGCCGGGGGATCGGATTCATCTGCGCAAGGGCGTGGTGTATCTGAATGGCGTGGCGCAGACAGAGCCGTATGCGATCCAGCCGAGTGAGGACAGCCTGCTTGCTTATCGCGATGACTTCCCTTCCGATCTGGTGGGGTTGCGGCGGTCTGGCAGCGACGACCTGGCGGGGAGGGGGGAGTGCCGGGATGAGGCTTGCCGGGAGTCGGTGACGATCGACAACCGGATGATTGATTGGGCGGATGAGCTGCCGAAGCATATCCAGGGGGATGACCTGGTGGTGCCGCCGGGGATGGTGTTTGCCATGGGAGATAACCGCGCCAACAGCCTGGATGGGCGGTTCTGGGGGTTCGTGCCGCAGCAGAATATTCTGGGGCGGCCGCTGTTTGTATATTGGTCGTTCCAGACGCCCGACGACCAGGGGGATAAGACCGCGACCGGGGACAAGCTGCGGTTTCTGCTGCACGAAGCGACGCACTTCTTCGATGAGACGCGGTGGGGGCGGACGTTCCATGTGACGCGGTGAGGTAGTGAGTAGTGAGTAGTGGGTAGTGAGTAGTGAGTAGTCAAGGGCGATTCGGTGGCGGGGTACACTGGGTGTGCTGTCACTGGGGAACAAACCCCGGGGCTAAAGCCCCTTTCGGGCGGCGGCTTTTTCAGGGGGCTAAAGCCTCCTGCTAATCCGTAAAAGCAACAGCGATCCTTTAGGAGACGTTTTCGTTGAGCATTGAGAGACCATTGCAGGCGGAGAGCGCCGTTGTTGGAGGGGCCGTCCTGAAGCAGGCGAAGGACGAAGTGGCAGAGACGCCGATGGAGGCGCTGGCCTCGATTTGCACGATTTTGGCGATTGGCATGTTTGTGTTCGGGTTCATCTTCCAGAACTTTGAGATTCCTTCGGGATCGATGCTGAACACGCTGTTGATTGGGGATCACGTGGTGGTGGACCGGATCACGCTGGCGCCGGCGACGAAGTGGGCTCCGTTTGTGCATTACCGGGCGGTGCGGCGGGGCGATGTGATTGTGTTCATGAAGCCGAATCCGGAGTCGCCGGATTTGATTTTGGTGAAGCGCACGATTGGGATTCCGGGCGACCGCATTCATCTTCGGCATGGCGTGGTGTATCTGAATGGCGTGGCGCAGAACGAGCCGTATGCGATTATGCCGGTGGCGGATGGAATTGGGATGCAGGCGTATCAGCCGTACCGGGATGACTTTCCGTCGGTGACGCCAAGCCCCGATGAGCAGGTGACCGAGGTGTGGCGCGAGGAGCTGCCGCAGCATATCCAGGGCGATGACCTGGTGGTGCCGCCGGGGTACGTGTTTGCGATGGGCGACAACCGGACGGAGAGTCTGGATGGACGGTATTGGGGGTTCGTGCCGCAACAGAATATTCTGGGCCGGCCGCTGTTTGTGTATTGGTCGTTCCAGACGCCGGCGGACCAGGAGGACAAGACCTCGATTGGGGACCGGATCGGGTTCATGTTCCACATTGTGACGCACATCTTCTCGGACACACGATGGAAGCGGACGTTGCACGTGGTGCGGTAAGAGCAGTGAGTAGTGGGTAGTGAGTAGTGGGTAGTGAGTAGTGGATTGCGAAGCTGCGGGCGACTTGAGCATAGAACGTACAGATGAGGGAGTGGAGATCGAGCACCCGCGACGGCGGCGGCGTTGGTGGGTGTGGGCGTGCGTGGCGGCGGCGGTGTTGCTGCTGTTGCTGACGCCGCCCCTGCTGAATGTGAATCGGCTGAAGCGGCGGATTGCTACGAGCATCAGCGCGAGTCTGGGGCGGCCGGTGCAGCTGGATGGCGTGACGATGCATCTGCTGCCGGTGCCGGGATTCACGCTGGCGAATTTTGTGGTGAGCGAGGATCCGGCGTTTGGGTCGGAGCCGATTATCCGTGCGCAGGTGGTGAACGTGACGCTGCGGCCGAGCTCGCTGTGGCGGCGGCATGTGGAGTTTTCGTCGATGACGTTTGAGACGCCGAGCTTGAACCTGGTGCGGAATGCGGCGGGCGAGTGGAATGTGCAGAGCCTGCTGATGCATGCGGCGAGCGTGAGCACGGCTCCTACAGCGCAGCGGAAGGCGGGGCCGGAGCCGCGCTTTCCGTATATCGAGGCGACCGGGGCGCGGGTGAATGTGAAGCTGGGCCAGGAGAAGAAGCCGTTCTCGCTGACGGATACGGACTTTGCGCTGTGGCTGACGTCTCCGAACGAGTGGAGGGTGCGGGCGAAGGGGACGCCGACGCGGACGGACACGAATATCTCGGATCCGGGGGTCGTGAAGGTCGAGGGATCGTTGAAGCGGGCGGCCACGATGGCGGAGGTTCCGGTGGACCTGACGGCGAGCTGGAGTGGAGCGCCGATGGGCGAGGCGAGCCGGATGCTGAGCGGGCAGGACGCAGGGTGGCGGGGGAATCTGAACGTGGAGGCGTCGCTGCGGGGATTGCTGGGTGCGGCGAAGCTGACGACGACGATTCATATGGAAGACCTGCGGCGGGCGGACTTTGTGCCGGTGCAGACCATGGATGTGCGGGCGGAGTGCCGGGGCACGCTGGATGTGACGGCGGCGGTGGTGAAGGATCCGGATTGCGCGGTGGCGACGCCGTTTGCCGATGGGATCAAGACGTCAGGACGGGTGGTGGCGATTGCGGACCGGCTGGATTTATCGGAGCTGGCTGATTCTTCGAAGCTGGACGCGGCGGGGGTGCGGGTGGGGATGACGAATGTTCCGGATGCGTGGCTGCTGGACTGGGTGCGGCTGTTCTCGCAGCGGATTCCGGCGGGCGAGCATCCGGAGGGAACGGTGGCGGGGAGCATGCTGTTGACGGGCGCACGCAAGGGGCGTCCGGCGCGGTGGGAGGGCGTGTTTCGCGGGGAGATGGTTGGGTTGCTGCCGTGGACGGGCGCAGAGAGTGCGTACCTGGTGCATACGGCTACGCTGACGAGCAGGGCTGCGGAAGAGGGGTTCGTGCTGACGCCGCTGAGTTTGACGCCGGCTGGGAAGGCTTCGGGATTGATGCTGAGTGGGGTGGCGACGACGTCGGGGTATACGCTGCGCTTGGTGGGGACGGCGAGCGAGGCGCAGCTGCAGGCGCTGCGGGCGCTGGCTCCTCCGCTGGGGGATGGGCTGCAGGAAGTGGTGAAGGCGGATGGGGTTGCGAAGGGCGAGGCCGGACGGGTGGTGAAGGTGGATGCGATGTGTTCGCGGGCGTGGGGTGGTGGGCAGACGTGCTCGGCGGGTGAGGCGGCGGTCGCGAAGCGGCGACGGCGGTAGGGCTTCCCAAGACATAAGTGGGGCTACGCGCCAGTGCCCGCGAACCGCAGGTCCTCCGCCACGCCAAACGATAGAGCCGTTTGGCTCCGGTCGAGATGACAGAGCTTTGCTGATGACTTGGCGGTTTTGGGCTAGGGGGTGGGGGTGGTGGGTTGGAGGACTACTTCGCGGGTGTGGGTGGCGGCGCGGACTTCGGGGGTGCTGCCGTCGTTGAGGATGACTTCGGTGGGGGGAGCGTTCACAATGACGCGGGTGGTGGCGTTGGAGAAGCCGGGGATGTGGATGCGGGTGTTGGTGGTGAAGGCTCCGGAGAGGATGTTGAGGGGGACGTCGACGGCGGGGGCGCCTTCGTTGCGGACGGTGACGGAGACTAGCCAGCCGGTGTCGTGACCTTTGCCGGCGGCCATGAGGCGGGGTTCGACATCGACGATGGATAGGTCGGGGAGGCCACGATCGCGGAGAACCCAGTCGGCGAAGAACCAGCCGAGGTCTTTGCCGCTGGTCTTTTCGAGGAGCTTCTCGAAGGCGATGGCCTGGATGGTCGGGTCGTCGGAGGCGAAGGGCCCGCTGTTGGGACTCGACAGCTCGCGCCACTGGGTGAGGGCTTGCTGGAGGGGTTTGTCGCCGGCGAGGCTGCTGAGCATCCACCAGACGGCGGCGGCTTTGCGGCGGTAGTAGAGCTCGTCGGTGGCGGAGACGAGGGGCTCGCCGGTGGGGGCGGAGGCAGCGTCGGCGGCCTGCTGAGAATCGAAGCCGATCTCGGCGATGTTGAGGGGCTGCATGAGGTTGTTGAGCTGGAGGATCGCGGCGGGGCGGCCTTGATCCTGCTCGACCCAGAGGAGGGCCATGAACTGGGCGAGGCCTTCGTCGAACCAGGGCTGGCCGGTGTTAATCCACGCGTGGGTGAGGGAGTGGGCGAGGGCGGCGGTTGACGTGGTGGAGGAAAGCTTGTTGATGGGGGCGACGAGGAGGGCCTCGTCTTCGAAGGGGTC
>Ga0210392_10000166_pt1 | contig 53499 bp, 74 predicted proteins | sample IncBWC30OmetaG_FD_161057 | JGI IMG/M metagenome (GOLD analysis project Ga0210392, IMG submission 161057) | Forest soil microbial communities from Barre Woods Harvard Forest LTER site, Petersham, Massachusetts, United States - Inc-BW-C-30-O ... | reverse complement strand
CCGCCGGGCTCGCGCATTCCGCTTGCCCGGCGCGGTTTTGTTTGCGCTTATCATTCATCTTGCATAGCGTCGTCCATAACCGCTTGCCGGCTCGTCGTGCAAAATGTATGATTTGGGGGTTGCACGTTCACTCACTCAAGGAAGCAAAATACGATGGATCAGCGCACTCCGCCGCGAGAGCTAAAGCGCGCTCGCGCCCCGATTGTCGATCAGCCCGAGCCGGGCTTCTTCAAGCTCCGATTGCACACCGGCGGCTGGCATGAAATCCCCTGCCGCATCCTCTACGACGGCGGCCTCTGGTCGGCCGAGATCGACGGCGAAGTCGCCGGGCTGCCACACGCCGATCCGATCCACGCCGACGGCGTGCTGCGCATCTGGCACAAGAAGAAGACCGAGATCACCGAGGCCGAGTACGCGTTCCTCACCACCCGGCTGAAAGCCTGGGCGCGCGAATTCTACCCGGACCATCCGCTGCTGCATCCGGACGAGAAGGTGAACACCAACAAGCTGCGGCCGATCCCGCAGTTCACCGCGCCCACCGCCCCTGCCCCGCTGGATCCCGAGCCGCTGCCGGAAAACCGGCCGCAGGCGCCGAAGCCGATGTCCACGGCGGAGATCAAGGAGTGGCTGGAATTCGAGAACGAGGCGCTGGTCAAGGCGATCGACCTCGACGTCACGGTGCTGACCGCGGACCACGGCCGCGAGGAGATCGCCGAGGAGGCGCAACTCGCCCGCCTCGCCGCCAACGTCGATATCGCCCGCGGCCATTACCGGCAGGCGACCAAGACCAAGCGGGCCCAGAAGGATCCGTTCCTGCAGGGCGGCCGCGACGTCGATGCGTGGTTCGCTCGCCACACCGACCGGCTCGAGAAGGCGGTCGCCCCGGTGCAGCGGCTGATGAACGAGTATGGCGAACGCAAGGATCGCGAGCGCCGGGCGGAGGCCCAACGCATCGCCGACGCCGCCCGTGCCGAGGCCCAGGCCAGGGCGCAGGCGGCCGCCGATGCGCTGGCCCGCGAGCGGGCGACGCAGCAGCAGACCGCGGCCACCACGGTGCTGCTCGACGAAGCGGCCGACGCGGCGGAGCAGGCCGACAAGGCGACGACGCTCGCCGCCGGCAAGAGCGCCGATCTCACCCGCAGCTTCGACAGCTACGGCAGCACCGTCTCCGGCAAGGAGGTGTGGGGCTTCGAGGTCGCCGACATCGCCGCGGTGCCTCTCGCCTACCTGCAGGTCAACGAGACGATGATCCGCAAGGCGATCCTCGAATTCGCCCGCGACCACGCCGAGGAGGCACGCACCGGCGTCTCGCCGATCACCGGCATCCGCATCACGAGGAGCATTGATATGAGGTCGCGCTGATGCCGCGCTGGTCGGAAGTCATCCGCCTGTCGGATGGCACCACGGCCATCGTCTGCGGCAGCGGCCGGAGGCCGCGGCGTCAATGCGCCTGCGGCTGTGGCACGCCCGCCTCCATCCAGTGCGACTACCCAACCGAGGGCGGAGGGACGTGCGATGCGTTCCTCTGCCGCCGCTGTGCGGTGCCGGTCGAACCCGATCGGGACCACTGCCCTCATCACCCCAGGGATTGATCCCCAATGTCCGAAGCCAAGAAGTCCAATCTCCCCGCGCCGGCCCTGCCCCGGGAGAATTTCAAACCCATCAAGGAATGCCGCTCGCTCGAGGATCTGTTCTCGTCGGCGGATTTCCGCGATCGCATCACCGCCTCGGTGCCGCGCCACATGACGAACGATCGCGTCCTGTCGGTCGTGCTGCGGGCGCACATGACCAACCCGCTGCTGCTGAAAGCCACGCCGCAGAGCTTCGCCGGCGCCTGCCTGACCGCGACCAACACCGGGCTCGAGCCGAACTCGGCGCTGGCCGAGGCGCATTTGATCCCGTTCCGCACCACGCTGCGGCGGCGCGGCGAGCCGGACCGTCAGGTGGTGCAGATCCAGGTGATCTTCGGCTATTCCGGGCTGTTGAAGCTGGCCAACAACACGGGCCGACTGTTGTCCCTCTCGGCCAACGTGGTCTACCCCGACGCCGATGTGTTCGACTGGATGGAGGGGTCGGACACGTTCCTAAAATTCAAGCGGGGCGGCCGGCGGGACCGCAAGCCGGAGGATCAGCCCGGCTATGCCTTCTTCCATGCGCGGCTGATCGGGGGCGGCGAGTCGATGGAGGTCTGGCCGTGGGGCGATGTGCTGCGCATCCGCAATCTCTCCCAGGCCTACCGCCGCGCCAAGAGCGCCTATGACGAGGCGGTGGCGCAGAACCGCCGCCCGCCGCTGACCTGGACCGAGGCCCCGTGGGTCAAGCACCTCGAGCCGATGGGCCGGAAAACCATGATCCGGGCGGGGACCAAATACCTGCCGAAGTCGGTCGAACTCGCCAATGCGGTGCGGCTCGACGAGGTGCAGGAACGCCGCGACATCGACTACAGCCGGGTGATCGACATGGCGGGCAACGCCGAGGATCCCGACTACGCCGGCACCGCCGTGCAACTGGGCGAGAACCCCCACGACGAGGCCGACCAGGAGGAGGATGGCGGCGACCCGACCGCGGCCTTCGGCAGTCGCACCCGCACAACGCAACAGTCCGCATCCAAAGAGCCTCCTGAGACAACGGATGTGCGCGATCCCGGCTTTGAGCACTATCTGATCGACGAGGTTGGCGAGTTCGACGGGCCGTATCTCGACCCGGTCAAATGGGCCCAGGCGTTCATCGACCTCTACGGGCGCACCCGCGACAAGGCCACCTTCCTCGAGAACAACGCCGATGCGCTATCCGAAGCGCGGCGGGCGCCGGTCGCGGACCAACTGTTGGCCGTCACCAGCGAGACGCGCGACCTGCCCGCGGTCACCGCCCTGACCGTCGCCACGCATCGCGACGGCAAGCCCAACTGGCCCGACTACGTCAACACCTTCCGCCACGTGCTGTTCGGCTGGCGCGGCGATCTGCCGGCGTGGTTCGAGGCGCAGCGCGCGGTGATGTCGGGCGCGCCGCTGGCCAACTGGCTGCTGCTGGTCAAGCACGCCCGCGAGCGGTGCGAGCAGCTAGGCGTGAAGCTGCCCGAGTGGATGGACAAGCCGCCGGTGGCGAACGACTCGGACCGTGACCGGCGCTGGGTGGATGAGTTCAAGGCCTACATCGGCACCCTGCACGACGAGGCCGAGATCGCCGGGCACGCCAAGTCGGAGGCGGTGCAGACCGTGATGCGCCGGCTGCGGCGGGAAAAGCCGCCGCTGTTCGAGGAGGCCGATCAGGCGGTGGCCGACCGGCTGGCAGCGGTGGGCGAGAGCGATCCGCCCGACGCAGCGTGACCGCCATGCGACTGGCAGTGGTGGCCATCATCGAGTCAGACGATCCGCGCCTCGCCGACCCCGACCCAGGGGCGATGTGGCAGGCGATCAACGAGGCGGTGCTGACGAGCGTCGTGCAGGTGGTGGCGGCGATCCCCGAAGAGGACGCCGCCATGATGCTCTACGCGCACAGCCGGGCGATGGCGGCGGTCGGCCGGCCGCTCGGCCAGGTCCGCCCGGCGTCGGTGAGGAGGCATTGAGATGGCCAATTTCACCGCGGCCGAGGACCGCAAGCTAAAGCGGCTGTGGCGGGCGAAGGACGCCGACGGCAAGGACCAGTACCCGGCCAGCGAGATCGGCCGGCTGATGCACCGCTCGAAGGGCTCCGTGGTCGGCCGCGCCCATCGCCTCAAGCTGCCGGCGCGCGACACGCCGATCATCCGGTTCGGGTCGGGCCCTCGCCCGCCCCAGCCGCCCCGGGTGAGGCGCACATTGCCGCCGCTCGCCAGCGAGCAGACAACAGTTGGCCCGCCGTTGGCCCCGGTGTTGGCCGCCCCCAAGCCGCCTAAGCCGCCCCCTGCCCCGGCCGCCACACCAAGGCCGGCGACGGGCAAGGAGCCGCCCTGCTGCTGGCCGATCGGCGAGCCGGGGATGCCGGGCTTCCGGTTCTGTGGCTGCGTCGCGCTGCCGGGCAAGCCGTACTGCGCCGAGCATGCCGGGCTGGCCTATGTGCCGGTGTCCCGCTCGCGCCGGGACGTGGCGGAGGCGATCTCATGATCGGGCGCCGGCAGCCGGCGGAGGCGTTCCGGGGGCCGCATCCCGGCCGCCGTCATCGCCTCGGCCATCAGCCGGTCGGCCGCCTGCATAACCTGCCCGCGTGCCGGCCACACGGCGCCACGCAGGGCGAGATAGTCGCGGTAGGCATGGACGTAGCGCACCACCTCGTCGGGCGTCAGGGCGGGCTTCGTGGCCGGCGGGCGGGGCGATTCCGTGGGCGGCAGGATCGCGTTGTTCCCCTGGCGCTCGGCCAACAAGTCGACCGCCTGGGCCAACCAGGCGGCGACCGAGACGCCGGCGAGCTTGGCGGCGTTGACCGCGCGCATCCGGGTTTCCAGCGAGACATTCTTAATCGTCCAGTTGTTCGACCGGGCGAGCGCGGCGGCATCGCTCGAGATGTCTCCAGCGTCCATTTTTCTATCACCCCAACAGTTGGCCCCGAGTTGGCCAGGCGTTGCATAGTGCACGAGGGTGCCGCAAGCGGTCCCGATCATCGGGCGGACAGGACCAGGAGGAGCCGCGCCTCTAAGTGCCTGGATCAGCAGGCCGGTCCTGTCTCCCCGATGATGCGGCGGGGCCCGTGACGACGCCCGGATACTGGATGTATGAGACCTCGGGCGTGCTGCGCCCGGTCATCCTGGCCTATCTGGAGGGCGCCAACCTGTCGGGTGAACAGATGGCACTGATGCTGGCGTATCTACGCCAGTGGATCGAGCACCCGGATTGGGTGGGACCCGATATCGACCTGCTGCGCGCCACGGTCGGCAGCCTGAGAACGCGGCACGACATCAGCCGCTGGCTCGAGGTCGCCGAGCGCAACTGTCTCGACCCGCTGTGACGACTCGGGCCCGATTCGCTCCGAATCACCCGTTCGCTCTCTGTTCAGGGGGTAGGGCCATCGGTCCGGGGTTGCCGGGGCGGCAAGTCATCGTGCAGATTGCACGCTTGCGTCCACCAACAATGCGCCGGGAGGGTCCCATGAAGCCCATGAGGAAAGCCATCTTCTTCGTCGATGGCGGCACCTTAGAGGCGATCGGGAAGCTCCCGGTATGGCAGGCCGATGAGCGGCGGCGAGAATGGCCGCGACCGACGGCGTCATCGTGGGAGCAGCCGACCTCCGACCACGTGATCTCCATGCTCAACGACCGCCTCGCCGAAACCGAGGGGCTGATCGAGCGGCTGTTCGACCTGGCGCAAGAGGAACAGCGCAAGCTCGGGGCCCGGTTGGCGCGCATCGAGGCGCTGCTGAGAGGCGAGGAGTGACATGATCAAAGCGACTGCTACGAGCTCGACCGGACGAAAGGTGCTGATGCTCGGGCTTTCCTTCGCCAATCTGGATGAGTTCCGCGCGCATCCGCGCGACACGATGGTGCGTATCGACGGAAAAGAGCTCGGTCTGCCGGTCGACGTGTTGCTTTTCTCCGGCGAAACCGAGGCGGCGATGGCCGACATGCTTGCCGACTTCATCAGCCCCGCCACCAAAGTCCAGGTCAGCCCGAGGCTGAAGTCGTGACCCAGGACGATATCGACGCCGTCGCCCGCGATCTGCTGCAACACTGGCTCGATGCCCATCTTGGCGCGCCCACGTCGCCGGACACCCGCGCTCGGGTGCTGTGGGCGATCGCGCGCGTCGCCGAGGAAATGGCCGAGCAGGAGATCGCGCAACTGCCGCCGTGGGACGGATGAACATGTGTCACGGGCGCAAAGTCATCTTATCGGACGGAACTTCTCAGGCTGAGAGATCGGCGTCTCAGTCTCCTGAGACGCTGAGACGGCAAATCCCCCGAGGCGCGAACCGACCGCCCAGGTTTCGGCGCGGACTGACCGACGTGCACCAGAGATATCAACGGATTAACCAATGACCGACAAGCACGCCTTCTGCGTCATGCTCCAGATCGAGACGACCGACCCGCGTCTCTCCGTCGAGGCGATGGCCGAGGCGATGCAATCGGCCGGCGGCGTGGCGAGGCTGCGCCACGCCGTCCTGCAACACCTGCCGAAAGACGTGGCGCGGTTGATCGCGGTGTTCCCGGTCGAGCAGGCGAAGATGCTGATGAAGCTGCATGAGGCGGTGGGCGAGGACATCGCCGAGAAGCTTCGGGAGAAGGGTCTCGACGCCGACCCGCTCTTCCAGCGCCCGCCGTCCGACTACGTACCGCCAACCCAGGAGTGACCAATGGACGACAAACTTAATCCGCTGTGGATCATGGAACGGCTGCGCGAGTTGCGGGCCGTCGCAGAGCGCGAGATGCAGCCGGAGGGCTGGGATATGTCGTTCCACATGAGCGTGAGCTACCGCCCGAACGATGGCAGTGCCGGCCGGGTCACGTTCATGGTGGACGGTGGGTATGTATACGACGACGAGACCCCGGCGGACGGCGAGGAGTGACCGATGGATCCGAAAGCTGAGGACGCGATTGACGAAGGGATCGAGGCAGCGGGCGTGTTTGTGAAGTCGCTCGCGGACAACACCTGGGGCGAGAAGGAGTTCAATATCGCCCGGGTCGCGGCAACCGCCGCGGTGCAGCATTATCTGGGCGAACCCCTGGAGGGCGCGACCCGATGATGCCGCTCCGCGATATTCATGCCGTGTTGCAGCACGCGTTCGAGCAGATCGCCTCGCTGCATGACGAGTGCGATGACGTATCGACCGACACCGCGTTCGCGATCGGCGAGGCATTGGGGACGATCTCCAAGGCCAAGGGCTTGGTCGGGCGGGACATTGACGACGACGCGGCACGCCAGAAGCCATGAGCGGCTATTACGAGTTCGCCGGCGACAAGATCGTGCTCACGCACGAAGAAGGCCGCGACGTCGTCACGTTCGGCGACACGGGCACCGGCCGGGAGTGCGGCACCTGTCAGTTGTGCTGCAAGGTGATGCCGGTCGCAGGTCCGCCGCTGAACAAGCCGGCCGGGGTGCGGTGCAAGCACCAGCGCACCGGCAAGGGCTGCGGCATCTACGCCACCCGGCCGCTACCATGCCGCGTCTTTGCGTGCCGCTGGTTGGCCGATCGCGAGACGGCCGGCATGCCTCGCCCCGATCGCTGCCACTACGTGATTGACCTCAAAGACGACTACGTTGAGCAGGTTCTTGAGGACGGCACGCGGACACGCATCGGTGTGGTGCAGGTATGGGTCGATCCACACTTCCGTGATTCCTACCGGCGCCCCGAACTGCGCGCTTACATGCTGCGCATCGCGGAGCGGTGCGGCCAGGGGACCATCGTCCGCTTTTCGAGCCGCGAGGCGATTACGATATTCCCGCCGCCGCTCTGTGCCGACGGGGAATGGCACGAAATCGGCGACGGCGTGATGATCGTGGATCGCGACGAAATGGACCGCCGGGTGATGGAGGATGCCGCCCGCTACAAGGTCGGCACGGTCGATGCCGAGGCCCGATGAAACTGATCCATTACAGCAATGCCCCGGTGAAGCTCGACACGCTGATCGCGCGCGGCCAGGACGAGGACGGCGCGATGAAGCCCAAGGGGCTGTGGCTGTCCGATGAGGATGCCGAATGCGCGTGGCGAGAGTGGTGCATCGCGGAAAACTTCCGCCTGGATCTGCTGACCCACGTCCATGAGGTGACGCTGTCCAACACCGCCAACCTGCTGATCCTCGACACGCCGGACGCGATCAGAAAGTTCGGTCGCACGTTCGCCATGACGCACGGCCGGTTCGCGCAGGCAGGGTTGCGCGGCAATATGATGCTGGACTGGGTCCGGGTGATCCAACGCTGGCACGGGCTGATCATCACGCCGTATCAGTGGGACTGCCGGCTCGCTACCGACTGCGTCTGGTATTACGGGTGGGATTGCGCCAGCGGTGTCATCTGGGATCCGTCAGCGATCGGCAACGTCATCCTGCGCGAGATCGTCGAAGCGCCAACGGCCGAGGATCAGACCGATGCCTGATCGTTTGATTTCCAGCGAGCCGACGCCGGGGCAGTTCATCACCGAAATCCACTGCTGGGTCGCGACCTACGCCGACGGCACCGAGGGAATTATTGCCGGCGGTCTCCCAGGCCTGGGCATGACGACGCTGCTGAGTTCGCACCGCCACATCGCGGAATCCCTGGAGGATACCGCGCGCCGCGCGATGCGCATGACCATGCATCTGCCGCAGGACAAGCGCGTCGTCAGCGTGCGCCTGGTCACCTTCACCTCGACCGAGGGAACGCGGCAATAAAAAAAGCCCCCGGCTCAGATCCGGGGGCGGAAGGAAGTTCCATCCAAGTCGTGGGTCGGTAACGGCGTAGCTATAGCCGATCGCCCACAGACAAGTCACTCGTTGCGTTGCACCGAGACCCATTGATTGCGGTTTAGCGTCGCCACCCGGCTGGTGCCGGTGTCGAGCTCGGCCAGCGTCACGTCCATGTTTTCTGGACGGAACGAGTTGGCGAGGCCGGTCACCGTCCCTGACCCGACGATACCGGTCATCACATCGCCGAACCGCAACAGCCTGACCTGTGTGGTCACCGATCTGGCCGTCATGGCGCGGTCGCCTCGTTCTGCCGCGTCATCCCCGGCGGCTGATGCTGCTGTTGATACAACTGGATCTGCGCCTGCGCCTGATTGCGCAATTCGACGATCAGTTCGGCGACGCGCTCGAACGGCTGCTGCGCGAGCACCGACAGGATGGTGTTCGCCTGGTCCATCGGCAGCGTCCAGGTGATCTCCGGTTCATTCGGTCGCGGCATCGGCGCGTTCCTTCTGTTGTTCTGGCGGCAGTTTTGCTGTGGGGATGTTCGGGACGGTCGGCGGGATGATCGGTGGCGGCACCGGCTCGCCGGTAACGATCGGCGCTGGCTGCCAGGGGTGCGCAATGGGCACGGTCGCGGCTGGCTGCACAGATGGCGCTTGCGTGGGTGGCGTCGGCACGCTGGTGCCTGGGGAGGGCTCAGTGTCTGGCATGATTTAAGCTCCTACAGATGAGATCCTCGCTTCCAACTGCTGGATCGCGCGGAACAGGTGGGCGAACATCGCCATCGGATCGATATGATCGACCGGGTCCACCGCCTCGTCTGACACGGCCTCCATCACCGCATCCGGCAATGTCTGGCGGATATCGGTGCTGATGAGCCCGTATGGCACGGGCGGCATGTTGTAGTCTTCACGCCATTCGAATGCGCGTATCGGCGTGGCGACGATCGCGGCCAAACTGTCGAAGTCTTCGGCCTCGCGGATGTTGCGCTTGAACCGCGCATCGCTGCGGTAGGTATTGGCGAACCATCCGCTGCCATCTGAATCGATCCAATGCATGGTGACGCCGCTCATGCCGAGTTGGCGCACGCGCTGGCTGTTGTCGCCCTGGATCACTTCGCGCTGGTCGCCGTTGCAGAACCGCCAGAACGTCGTCCCATCGAACATAAACGCGATGTTGTAGGCCGGCCCCCTGCCTTGATAGACGATGCCGTCGTTGGTCACGTATGCGCCGTTGCCGGACGAGGCATAGAGCCATCCGGCCGCCCACAGATTGGCGTTGGCATAGACCGTGCCGGCTACCGAGACATTGTTGTTGACGAAGAGCGTGTCGTCGACGGTCAGGTTCTGGTAGAACACCCCGGATTGGCTATAGACCGTGCCGTTGCAATTGATGCTGCCATTAACCTGGGCCCAGCCGGCGGTCGTGGTGGACCCATACATGGTGATGTAGCCGTTGTTATCGACCAGCATGTGCCCGGACGATGGATTGGCGGAGCCATCCATGTTGCCGAGCCACAGGCCAGAGCCGTCGGCCCAGAAACCGACCGCGACGCCGCCGGTCCAGTAGGCGCAGACCGACGGAGAATACGCGCCAGCGATGCTGAGGATACGCCCGGCATTGGAGCGATAGGTGCCGCTGTTAGAGAGGTTGCCCTGGAAGTCGAGCGTCATCCAGTAACCGTTCTGACCCCAGCCGCGGGTGCCCGTCGCGCCGTCCCAATAGTCATACCAATTGCCGGCCCATTGCCGGTAACGATAGCGGCCGTCCCAGTTGTTAACGAAGTCGCCGAGGTTGGCAAAGTAAGTGGTGCCGGCATTCCATGTGTTGCCATAGACGGTGAGGCTTGAATTGACGACCAGTCCGCCGGTAATGGTTCCTCCAGCGAGTGGTAAATAGTTGCCCGCTACGCCACCGACGTAGCCCGTGGTCGCGATGGCACCGACACCTGTGCCGTCGACCGCCATCTCGACGAAGGAACCGTCCCAGCCGAACGCGAGATGGTGCTGCCCCCAGTAACCGCCGAGGCCAGGGAATGCGATGCCGGTGCTGCCCACGCCGAGCGTTCCGCTCATCACCCCGCCGGCCAAAGGCACATAGGGCAGCAACGCGCCGTTGACGGTCGGCGGGTGCGAGAAGTTTACGACACCCGTCGCACGGTTGATCGCCAGCGGTGCGTCGAGATAGGTGCCAGCGTCGCTGTAGCGTGCGATGGTGAAATTAGAACCGGAGTTGCTGCCTTGCTCCGGCGCATTGTCAGCGAACACCGTCGCCCAGCGGAGCAACGTTCCGGTGTAGCCGAGCAGCTGCGCGCCCTGGCCTTGCTGGCGGCTCAGGCTGATCTGCGCCCACGTCCCCGCCGTCGCGGTGATCCCGAACGTGCTGGCGTTGATCTGCAACGGCCCGGTCAATGTGCCGCCGGTGAGCGGCAGGAAGTTCGTGCCAATCGAAGACTGCGCGACGTGAACCACGGCAGCGCGGAAATGCGCCTCCAGCGCCGCCAGCCCGCCCGGCGTTCCGTCGTCCAGCATGTCCTGGCCGATTTCGTCGACGGTGAACTGGCCGATCATGTGCGACACGATCGACGCCTGCCGCCACACCTTATTCAATTGTATGGACAGCGCTGTGCCGGTGCTAAAGCCGAGGATGCGCGCGGTAAAACCCGGGTCGATATAGGCAGCCTGCGTCAGCACATCCGCAGCCGGATCGCCCGCGAAAGTTTGGAAGTCGTTGGTCGCCACGGCATGTCCCCTTTATTTATGCTTCCAGCACGATCACGCCCCAGGCTGCCTGATTAAAACCACCGAGCAATCCGCCCTCCTCATAAGGCACGTTGAACGCAAAGATGGGTTGCGTGCTGACGGTCGTCTCGATGAAGTTGATATGCACGCCACTGGGCTTGATCGGGAAGTCCTGTTCCAAAATCGCCAACAGCAGCGAACTGACGAACGCGCCAGGGATCAACACGTCCATCGACATCAGCCCGGTCGGCGTGTCGCCTAGATCCTGAATTGCGATGCCGGGAAACACTGCGTCGAGCGGCTCGGCGATCTGCGCCAGCGTGCCGTCCCATTGGTTGGCGATGGCCTGCAGCTTCAGCACCGTGCGATAGGTGTCATCGTCCATCGCGGTGATCGCGTCGGTCGGATCATACTGGCCGAGCCAGATGCCCTGGTTGAACCCGGTCCTCGCGCCGCCGCCATCATTGAACGAAAAGAACACACCCCTGATCGGCGTCTCGACATAGCGGGTGCGGCCGATCCACTGGCCGACCTGATCGAGTTGCACGCCGACGGCGGTGTCGAGGTCGAAGTCCGCCGTGAGCTTCGCCAGCATGTCCTGCGCATCGACAAGCGGCTGCACCAGGGCGGCGACCGTGTTGACGAACCGCGGCTTGTCGGAATGCCACGAGGTGATGAGGCCGAGGTAATCCGCGAGCGTCATGCTAGCTCACCGTGATGACCACGTCGGCCGGATCGCACGTCGCCTCCTGGAAAATGCTGATCGGGATGTTCGCCGTGCCATAGGTGCCGGCAGGCGGCGTCGCGATGGTCATCGCGGTGATGTCGTAGGTGTTGGTGGCGTTGGCGTCGTCCAGATCGGCCGGCGACCAGAGCTTGGAATAGATCACGTCATCGCCCGAGCCGAGCGCGTTGATGTAGTCGGCCACCGACTGACTGATCGCCGCGCCGACGATCGTCGAGTACCCGGCCTTTGCCGTCAGCGTGATCCGCACCCCGATCGGCACGGTGACCGGGATGAAGAACCCGATGTCGTGGCTCAGCCCGTAGATGTCCTGCACCGTCTCGCGCGTGCTGCCATAGGTGTAGCAGCCCGGCGTCTTTTTGGTGAGGATGGTCTGGCAAATTTGCACAGCATCGCCGCCGGCGACCACAAGCGAGATGCTGTGCGGCGGCAGGCCATTCGCGTCGGTCGCATTGGTGTCGTTCTCATAGCCCACGGTTTCGACCACGCCCGGCAGCCCGGCGACCGCGCCGATGATCCCATCCAGCACCGACAGCGCCGGCAGCGCCGTCGATTGGCTTTGGCGCACGCGCAGCAACGGGTCGCTCTCGACCGGCGCGCCCGGTGTCGCCGAAGCCGGATTGGTGGCGGACTGCCAGCCCAGGGTGACGGTGGCGATGCGCGAAATATCATTGGGTGGTGCAGTGACTGCGCCGAGGGTCTGACAGGTCGCGGTGACGGTGACGGTGCCGCTCGGCGGGATGATCACACTGGGTGGCAGCGCCCAATTGTTGCCCGGCGTGTCCTGCACGATGCCGTTGGTGATCACCGCGCCGGCCTGTCCGATCAGCACCAGCGCTGCGGACGAAGCCGATGGCACATGGCGTGCCATGCCGTTGATCTTCACCATCGAGCTCAGCCCGACACCCTGCGATGTGCTCGGGCTGTAGGAGTTGTAGACCGCCATGCACGCGGCATTCGTATCGCTCACCGCGAGCGCAAAGATCCCGATGAGCTGGCCGTCCTGCGACGACGGATCGACCACGATGTCGGCGCCGTAGATGGCCTGGAACTGCGAGATGAGAAACGCCTGAACGGCGGAAAATGTCGGCGCGTGAATGCCGGTCGCATCGACATAGGCCGCCGTGGGCGAAACGCTTCCCGACATTCACCACACTCCGGCTGCGAGAGAGAGACGAAACTGCGTGATGTTGACCAGCCCCGTCTGCGTGAGATCGGCCGGCACCATGACGATGCGGGTGCCGCCCGTGGCCTGGATCCCCACCGCCGTCGCGATCGGCACCGCTGGCGCTACGTCTCGCGGCGCCGGCCCAGGCGCGCGCAACGCCAGCCTGACCGGTGCGGGCGGCGGCGGCACCACAAGGCGCAGCACGGGCGAGGGGGCGACCGGAGCCAGGGGCGACGGACGCCTGGCGGGGCGTGGCGGCGGCGCGACAACCAGTGGGGGGACAAGCCGCACCCGCGGCGCGACGGCGCGTAGCGTCGGCTGTGGCCGCGGACGGGGGGCTTCGCGGGCGCGGGCTATCCGGCCTGGCGGCAGCGCCCGCAGAACGGCAATCGGCATTACCAGCTTCCTGCTGCGAGGGTCTTGATCTCGAAGTCGGTGACATCGCTACGCGGGCCCTGGGTCAGATCGGCCGGCACCATCGTCAGCGCCGTGCCGCCCGCTATGCCGAGCCCGGTCGCCGCGATCTGCGTGCCGCTCGGCGCGGCCGGCGGCAGCGGCGGGACCGTCGCCGGCAGCTTGGTCGCCGCCAGCGCCACCGGGCCGAACACCGTGTCCAGCGTCATCGCCACGCTCCAGGTGCGCGTGTCATCGATCCGCGACCCGTAGCTGGGGATGTCCTGCACGCCGATGGTGTCGAGCACTTGGCCACGCACCACGAGGTCACGCGTCGCCGCGGTGCGCTCGCCCAGCACCTCGGTCTTCCACGGGGTGCCCTGCGTCAGATCGGCGAACCACTCGCCCTGGTTCAACCGCAGCCGCGTCATCACCAATTGGCCGACGCCCTCCGGCTGGTTGATCCACAGGTTGCCTTGGCCCTGGCCGAACGTGGCATCGCCATTGGCGTCCAGACGGCGCAGTCGCATCTCAAGTGCCCGGCGTCGGGGTTGATGGCGAGCCGGAGTGCTTCCAGTGCTTCGATAGGGTGACGTAGCCCATGGTCTGCGACTGGGCGATGATCTCGCCATAGGCATGGATGTCGCCGGTCGCGATCACCATCGGCGCATCAAGCGTCACCTGATAGGGCGTCTTCAAGGTCACCTCGCGGCCCTGTCCGTCCACCAGCACCGATGCGGTGCCTGACTGCAGGGTGACTGCGTTGTTGGCGCCATCGACGAACACGACCGCCTCCTGGTTGTCGCCGCCGCCGGGCACGCTCGTTGCGTAGAGCGTGATGGTTTTGTTTTTGCCGTCGATCTGCACCAGGGTCATCTTGTCGTCGCTGCGCATCTGCACGGTGTTAGGATCGACAGCCTGCGGCACCGCCGGCTGAGCCCGTGTCCCCACCATGACGAACGCATCGTTTATGTCATGCATCCGCCAGTCGGATGGCTGCTGCACGCTGCCGTGCTGATGCCAGTTATCGATCGATCGTTCCGAAAAAATGATCAGGCACTCGTCGCCGGCCGCGACCGGGAAGGTAAAGATATGTCCGCCGCCACCAGGGAAATGCACCGGCACATCTTGAATCGGCGAGATGGTCACCGGCTGACGCGTGCCATCCATCATGGTGCGCATGCCTTGCAGCGCCGGCTGCACGACCGCCGTCATGGTCGCTGCGTTGTAAGACACGATGACGCCGGGCATCGCCGTGTGGATCTGCGACTGCCGCGCATCATGCTCGGTTTGCGAGGCTTCCAGATCGTCGGCATAGACCTGACGCGGATCAAGATAGCTCATGCGGGGATCCAGTATAAATGGCCGCCAGGAACGGCGCCGAGGTTGAGGTAGGTCGGCACAGCATCCGGCGCGCCATCTGTCGTCACCCATAGCTGGCCGCCGAACGCGAGATAGGCGTATTGCGCCAGCAGATCGGCGCCGGTCACCAGGGGAATGCCGCACAGGATGGGATTGCCGCCGGTATCGTTGATGTCCAGCACCCAACCGCCGCCACCGGCCCACGCAGCCGGCGCATCGCGATACTGGAACACGAACTGATAGGTCGTGCCGGCCAGCGCGATGTTATAAAACAGCGCGCCGCCGCCAGTCGGAATTTCGTAGACCGTGCCGCTCATGGCGATGCCTTGTGATAACCAGGGCCACCCAGCAGCGTCTGCGCGCTCGAGTTATCCTGTGGTGCAGGCTGCTGCGTGCCGCCATCCTGCGGCGCCGCGGTGGTCTGTGGGATCGCCGAATTTTGCGGCGTCTCCGGCCCGGTGTCGGCCAGATCGATCATGATCACTTCCTGCATATGCACTTCGATGATCAGCGCATACTCGGTGTGTCGGTCGTTGGTGACCGCCAATTCGGTGATGACCATGTTGCCGGCGCTCGGCTTGCTGCCGGTAAGGCTGCCGGTGGTGAACAGGTTGGACACGGCGCTGCCGAGACTGAGAGAACTCAGCGGGCTTGTGGTCTGGTCCGGATAGCTGCGCTTGCCGGTGGTCAGGACGAACGCCTGTCGGCTGGTCTGCAGGTCACGCAGCTTCTTGTATATTTGGTTGCAGCGCTGTTCGGTGAACAGGCCGAGCACATTACTCCCGGTATCGAGCAGCGAGGCGCCGCCGGCAATCGCACCGATCCCCGCCTGCACCAGCCCACCGACAATGTTGGAATTCGAAAAGCCGCACCGCATCGTCACGGTCTTCGGCAGCATGAACATATGATCGGAGACCGTCGTATTGGTTGCCACCGGATGCTGCGTCACCTGGGCGCGGTCGCTGAAATGCTCCTCGATAGTAACATCTGGAATAATGGCGCTTGTGCCGGCGCCGATCGAACGCGGCGCGCGGATGAATGCCGGCATCAGGCCGGACGCTGACAGCGCCTGCTGGCCAACGCCAGCAAACACCGATACGCCCATCAAGGCGCCGCTCATCGCAGCACGTTCGCGGTGTTGCGCACCATCGTCTCATTGACGCGGGTTTGCGCCCGATGGACATGGGCAGCGGTTTCCTGCGCATTGGCGCCGCCCTCGACGTGAATCGTGGTCTGCTGGTGCAGCGTGACATTGGTAGCGCCATCGCCATCGGTTTGTCTGCCAGCGGTGACAGCACCGGGGGGTTCGCCGCCCGGCTTAAGCGCCAGCTGAATGCCGCCCATGATCTGCGCTGGGGTCAATGCGCCACTCGAGATCGAGCGGCCTTCATGTTTGAATTGTTCCTCCAGCAGCCGCTCGAGAACGTTCGGATCGGCGTGGGCGACGTCAAACTGCGCGTTGGGATCCATGCCGAGCTTGTCGACGTAGGACAGCTGTGCCCAGCCATGCAGCGCTCCGGCCAGCGTCGTGCCGTAGCGCGCCTGATTGCGTATCATCAGTTTTACCGCCGCGGCGACGCCCTCCTGCATCGATGAGAACACCGCCATGGTGTGCTGGTCGTGGGCTTGCGGGTCGGTGTATTGAAAGCGCCCCGAGGCGCCTTCCCAGTCGGCGTAATTCATGTTGCCGGGGTTATTCGCCCGCGTGCCGTAATCGCCGACCGTGCCGGGCAGATTGGCGAGCAGTGGCGGCGCGCCGGCTCCGTTGTAGCGGGGAAGCACAGCGCCCGTGACCGGCGCAGCCGACGCTGATGGAATGATCTCCCGCTTGGCCCATTGCAGCGCGTCGTTTGCATACTCCCAGAACTGGCTGGCGCCTTCCTCGTGCATCTTCTTGATGTCGTCGGAACGCCCCTTGCCGGAAATCCAGTCGACGATGGCATCGCTGCCCTTGTTCAATTGGTCTTGCAGCCAGTCGGTGATCATCACCGAAATCGCGACGCCTACACCCGCGCGGACCAAGCCCCCTATGGTCGCGGCCGTTCCGACCGTCGCACCAGACGCTGCGCCTGCGCCTGCGGCTGCCCCAGCGCCTGCGGCACCAGCGGCGCCGAAAATCGCGCGCCACAACATGCCGCCCATACCCATCCAAGCCCCGGCGCCGATCACTCCCAGGGCGGCTGCGATGGACCAGAGGTCGACCTTGATGCCAGCAATGCAGACGCTGAGATCGCCGAACTTGTCGACCCAACTCCAATCCCAGTGACTGGTGCCGCCCCGCTCATAGGTGGCGAGGTCGTCTAACAGCAGCACCAGCGCGGACAGACCAGCGACCATCCAACCGATAGGCGACATCATCATTGCTACGCCGAGGCCGATCAGCGCTTCCGCAGCATAGCGCAGCACGTCGGGCAATTGGCCGAACAACTGGAAGATCTCTTGCAGGCCATGAACGAGGTGGCTGCCGACATCAATCAGGTCAGTGAGCAGCGCGAGGAACACGGAAATCGCTGTTGCCGCGGCTTTCAACAGAGCGTTGATCTGCGGCATGTTGTCTTTGATTATGTCGAACAGCCGGTTCAACAGCGGCAACAACTGCGGCAGCAACGCCGCGCTGAATGCAGCGCGCATCGCCCCGAACTCCTCAGTGATGCCGCGCCACGCATTCATGTATTCGTGCGCGGTCTTGCCTGCCTCCTTCTGCTTTTCCTCGGTCAGCCCGATCGCCTCGTAGACCTGCTTATGGACCTGGGCGAAATGCTCCATCTCGCCCGACGTCATCGCCAGCATGGTTTGCACGTTGATGCCGAAGCTCTCGGCCAGCGCTCGGGCCATAGCGAACTGCTGACGCTGCGCGTCGGTGCCGTGCATGAATTCAAAAGTGCCGCCGCGCTCGCGCAGCACCTCGCCAAGTTGCTTAAATTGCTCTGCGGTATCCGTCGCGTTGATGCCAAGCATCTTCAGGAAGCCGGAGCCGGCGCTGCCGTAACGCGACGCCCAGTCGGCGAAGCCGGCCATCGACGCCTTGGCCTCTTCGCTGGAGACGCCGAGGTTGGACATCGCGAAGCTGATGGCGCGGATGTTCTCGACGGATGTGCCCATCCGCATCGACATCCAATAGAGTTTCTCGCCCGCCTCGGCGAGCGACACCGACAGCTTCACCAGCGCGCCGGTCAGCAGGGTGAGCTCAGCCGCCAGCCCCTTGGCCGACAGCGCACCGCGCGCCAGTCCCTGCAGGAAGCTCTGCTGCGAGGCAGAGTCGACCGTGTAGCGAACCGAGACGAGGAACTCTTGTAAGGTGGTCGCCGCCATCAGCCGAGCTTCGGCGCTTGGCTGGCGGGATTGGCGGCCTGGGTGATCACGTCGGTATACCAGGGATTGCCGCGGGTATCGCCGGAGTGCTTCACCGACCAGACTTTGTAGACGCCATCCTGCGCGCCGCCGATATGCACAGCAGCCTGCTGGAATTGCACCTGTTGCACCTCCTCGGGCAATCCACTGCCGCCCGGCACCGGGCTGGTTTGCGACAAGGTCTTGCGGGTGATCTCATCATTGTTGAGATGGATCTGAGTGAACGGCAGGATCGCCGGGTTGAGCAGACACCGCGCACTCATGCCGCCATCGACGTTCTGACTCGGTATGCCGATCATGCCGGTCTTGTAGTTGAATTCGATGATCGGCGTGTTGGGGTCTGCTGGCGCCAGATTGTCGCCGGTCTTCAGGATATTGACCCGGCCTACAGCGTCTATGTAGACAAACCCGCCGACGCTCTGTGCGGTGTCACGCAGGATCTCGCGCGGCATTCCATAGAGCGTGCGCCCGCGCGGTGACTTCACGTCCCCCATGCCAGGGGTCAACACGCCGAGCTTGACGCCTGGATTGTCCTTCGCCATCGCATCGACGCAGGCCTGCACCACATCTTTCTGGGTGTAGCCGGCCGGCAGCGTGGTATTGATCACCGCTTGGTTGTGCGCAACGTCGAAGCTGTTGGCGTAGATACGCAAAAATGTATCGGTGGAATTGCTGTCGCGGCCCCGCTCATACCAGACCACGTCCCCGGTAAATATCATGCTGCCACCCGACTTGTAGCCCTGCGGCAGTATCGGGCTGCTGGGGTGCGGAAACTGATAGCCGGCGACCAGGACGACGTTGGTGTATTGCGCGGCGATCTGGTTGGCGAGGCTCGGCGGCACATTGTAGACCGTCGCCGTCAGTTTCCATGGCATATGCGAGGTCACCAACTCGACGTCGAACACAATGCGGAAGTCCGCCAGCGAGAGGGCGCCGCCGCCTTGGGTCCGGCTTGCCGAACTGGAGCCAACGTCTACGGCAGCTGTCCCGGGCGGCGGCGTCTGTTGCCCCACCACCAGATCCCAGGAGCGCAGCCATTTCTTGTTGCTCGCGGTCGATGCCGGAATCGTCGGCGCAGGCGGCGTGGCCGGCTGCGTGTTGGTGATGGAAAAGTCCGGCGCGCCTGGGGTGTCTGCTGGGATGTTGTCCCACAAGGTGACGCTCATTTCTGTCGTTCCAATGCTGCGCGCAATCGACGCTCATTCTCGGCTTCGACGTCGAGCGCATGATGCGCCAGGGCGACGTGCTCGAGATCGATCGAGCCATCAAGCAGGCTCTCCATGCGGTAGATGCCACGCAATACCGGTCGCATCAGATACCAGTCCTCGTAGGTCACATATTCGACGCCGCCAGGGTTGGGCGGGTCGGGGAGGCCTGACCGCTCTCTGACGGCCTGATAGACAAAAAACCCGAGAGATTGTCCCGCACAACGTTGCTGGTGATCTGCATGATGTCGCCCAGGTTCGCCAGATCCTCAAACATGAACGTCTTGGAGCGTGGCTCGAAAATCGGCCCCCATACCGGAGCGCCGCCGTTGGGCGATATCTGGCGCTGCACCACGGCGGCACAGGTCATGATGACGAAATCGAGGTCTTCGTCGGCGATGTCGTGCAGCGCGGCCAGGAACTTTTCCATACCGACAAGGTTGGGATCGATGCCGGCATCCTCGGGTTTTGTGCCCTGCATCTCCTCGCGCATCAGCTTCAGTAGCGGCGGCCCGATGCGCTTCAGCACGTGCATCTGCTTGAACGTGTCCAGCTTGCGCGCGCGATAGGTAAAATCGCCGACCTGGAAGTCCAGCATGGATTATGCTCCCACGCCGGCCGTGCCGTCGCCCAGGATGCCGTTGATGGCACCAGCGTGGAACGCCCATTCCTGCACCCCACCATCCTTCGCATAGTTCACGTTCGGCCAGCGCTGGAAGGCACACTGCGTGCAGCTGATCTGATCGCCGCGCGCCGGATCGGAGATGACGATTGTGTTGTTGCCCCACAGCGCCGACGACACGCGTTGCAAGTCCAGCATGACCGATAGCTGCTGATTGGTCGGCGACGTCTTCAGGAAGCGCAGCGTGACGGTGCCGGAATTGCCAGCGTGCAGGCTGTGCATGACCGAGCCGTCGGCGCCGACGGTCATGGTATTTTTTTCCTCGGTCATGGCGATGGAAATGCCTTCCTCGGCATTGCCGCTGCCATAGCCGAGCGAGAACGCGCCGCCAGGGCCGACAATCGATGCGGCCACATCGATAAATGAGTACGTGCTCAAGGCACACCTCCTTTCGCGAAGTTAGAGTTGGCTCAGGGTGGAGAGAGGGGCGCGACTAGCGCGCGGGCCTGTTGGTCAGGCAGCTTTCGATGATCCGCTGGATCATCTGATTGCGGACCTCGGTGTTGTGCTGAAAGGTCCAGGCCGCAACACCGAGGAACACAATGTTTAGGATCACCAGCAACAGAAAGGCCGGCGGGAGAGCGCGGATCAGCTTTTCACTGACCGTAGCAATCACGCCAGCCTTGCCGTCGCTGTCCGACATCAGGTCTTAGGCGCAGGCGTCGGCTGGATCGGCTGGCTCACCGTTGGCGGCGCACCACCCGGCGCGATCGGAGGGGTCGGACGTGCGCCACCAGGCGCGATCGGATGGGTCGCTATTCCACCGGGCGGTGTCGGCAGCGGATAACCGACCGACAGCGACGGATCGACCACGGTGTAGCCAACGACCTCCAGACCGCCGCCCGCCGATACCGCGACGATGGCAACCAAGAACTTCTGCGACGGAAGCCCATGATCCGGTCGCGGCTGCTGGCCGGGGAGCCCTTGATCAGGATGCGGCGGCGCGCCTCCCACGGGAGGTAGGCCCTGGTCAGGGTGTGGTGGCGAACCCGGAGGTATGATCGGACCGCCCCCGATGACCGGAGGCCAGATCGAACCCGGTGGCATTGGGTAATCCGGCGGCAGCGGCGTCGGCGGCCAAATCGACACAGGCGGCGGCCAAATACCGGGAGGCGGCTTCGGCAGCGCGATGGGATGCGCAGGGTGCGCGGGTGGGATGGGCAGCGAGTTGTCCGGTCCGCCGGGGATAATGATGACGCTGCCTTCAGGAATCGGAACAGTAGTTGCCATGAAGCTTGTCTCCAGTTTGAGGTGTAGACACGCAGGTCCATACGCTCTCGCCACGCGACTGCGTGTGACGGTATGGGGTCGTTCTATCTGTTAACGTTTACGATTACGTTCGCAAAATGTACGGCTCCGGCGAGCTTGATCCCCGCCTGAATCGTCGGTGCGATGCGCTGTTCGCGGATCGCCTGCGGCTGGCTTTCGACCAGCGGAGCCCAGATGTAGTAGCCCTTGGGCAACATCTGACCGAACGCGATCTGGCCGAACCCCGGCGCGTTCCATTGCCCCGGCGCGATCATGCCGTTGACCACGCCCTGCTGTATGCTGTTCTCCACCGTGGCGACCAGAATATGGATGCCCTGGTTGGTCTGCGGGATCTTGCTGGGTGCGGTGTAAAGCACATTGAACAGGTCGGTCTGGATGCGATTGGCCAGCCAGTCGGCGTTGTGGCGTTCGTCGAAGAACAGCCCGGAGCACATCACGCCCTCTTGGATGATCGCCACGTCGTTGCTGTAGAACACGAACACGTTGGCGCGTTTCAGTTTGAGCGCAGCGGCTTGGTTCTCGGTCAGGATCTCGCCGGAGACGCCGGGCTCTTGTTTGAATTTGAGGGTAATCACCGTGTTGGAGGCCTCGAAATCCACGGTGAATGCGCGGCCATACATCGAACAGCAGGCGTAGGGGCTCGAACTGCTGAACTGGCCGAACGTGCGCGTGTAGCCGAGCGCCGTCATCTGCGAAAAGATGTCGTTGGTCACCGTCGGATCGAGCGCGTCGGTATCCTGCGAGGTGAAACCGAAGATCGAACTCGGGTCGCAGCCTTCGATGAATTCCGCCACGTTGACGTAGTCGGTCACCGAGAGGTCGGTGGTCAGCGCGAAGGTCAGGCCATACCACTGTGGATGCGCGCGCAACGCGATGGCGGCCTGCAACGCGGTCTCGGCGGCGATGCCGTCGACCGGCACCGAGGCGCCGGAGGCCTGCGTCAGCTTCAGCGGCGTCGAGACGTCCTGGCCGACGCCGGCCGACGAGGCATAGGAGATGGTCGAGGTCGGGCCGGTGGTGGTCGACTGGATGTGAAACCGCGTGCCGTCAAACCAGACGGTGCCGCCGGTCAGCGCATTGTTGAGAATGGTCGCTGCGCCGTTCAGGTTGGTGACGCCGGAGAAATCCATCCCCGCCGTGCCGTTGGCGGGTGTCTGCGCCAGGGCCGATGTGAGCTTCAACGTCGCCGACACGTCGGTGCCGGCCGCGCCGGCGCTGGCGGCGGTGATGGTGGAAGCGGTGCCGGTGGTCGAACTGCGAATGACGAACGCCCCGAGCGTGGTGTTCCAGGTGCAGGTGCCATGCGTGGTCAGCGCTGTGCTGATGAGGGCCGCCGCACTGGTGAGATTGGTCGGCGTGTCGGTGCCGACCATCGCGGTGAAATCGATCGGCCCGGTCTGCACCAATGTGCCGTTGATGGTGATGCTGAACTGGCCGTTGGTGACGCCCTGGAGCGTGGTCACCAGAGCATCCTGATCGATCGGACTGAACGATCCGCCCGTCAGGTTCGCCGAGGTTGCCTGCAACGTGTGGACGATGCCGTCGATGGTGATTTGCATCGTGCCGTTGGTGACCAGCTTCAGCTGGTTTAACAGCGTTGCCTGCTGCGGCGGTGTCAGGATGCCGCCGTGCAGGATCGCCGACGAACCGGTCTGCGCGAAGCGTCCGACGTAGAGGATCGCTGGCTGCGGCGACTGGGAGAAAAACAAATCGGCGGCCAGGAATTCCGGTGACGTGCTGCCGAAGTCGGTCGCCACGCCATCGAGCGTCGCGTACTGCCGGAGGCGTTCGGACACATCGATGACCGGCGACGGGCCGGCAATGCACAGCGCGCCGAAGTTGCGCAACGGCGTTGCCAGCGGGCTCATGTTGATCTGCACGTTCACCACATCCGAAACAGAAAGGCCCGGCATTTTTCATTCCTCCTTTGCTCTACAAGCGAGCCACTCCTCCATCGTCTTAGTGCCTTTCGACACGTTGCACCGACGGCAGAGGGCTTGCAGATTCTCCGGCCAATTGGACCCGCCACGGATCAGCGGCGTGATGTGATCGACGTGGAAGCGGCGCAGCAGGTCACAGCCGCATCCGTTGCAGCGATAACCCTGTCGTTCGAGTTGTTCGTCTATGTCGTCGGCGGTAAACGTCCCCGGCGCCGATCTCAATCGGGCCAGATAGCGTTGTGTCTTGGCGACGTTCTTGGACGGATTAGCTCGTGACCAAACGAGAGACCTCCCGGCGTTCCGTTCGCGGACAAGATCGGGATTAGCCCGTCGCCATCGTTTGGCTCTTTCGCGATCTGCGGCGCGGCGGTCGGCGAGATGTTTGAGTTTGGATTTGGCAGTGCGTTTCCTTGCTAACGCTGCCGCCGCTTCCGGGTCCTTTTCTACCCAGCGATCATGGTTGGCTTGCACCTTCTCAGGATTGGCAACGCGCCATTTGTCGTGGCGTTCCTTCTTGCAGACGACGCATTTCCAATCGAGCACCGACCGCGCGGCGATGTGCCCGTTCACACATGGCTCGCCTGTGAAGTATCGCTTCAGCCCCCGCGCAACAGCTTCGGTCCGCGCGGCATTCTTCTGCCACACCATTCGGACGTGATAACGGATAGTCCCGGCATAAAGCTAGGCCAGCATGTTGGCGCGCGCCTGAATGACGGCGCCGGAGGTGCCGCTGGCCGCGAGGCTGTCGTCGGCCTGGGTGACATTCAGCGTGCCGGCGATCGAGATGGTGCCGGCCGCGATGACGATCTGGCTGTCCTGGATCAGCGCGAGCACCGCACCGACGGTGACGATGCCGGCCGCTGCGACGGTCTGGTCTTCCTGAGTCGCAGCCAGTGCGCCGCCGACGGCGATCCGCACCGCCGACGACATCCATTGATCCGCCTGGGTGCACGCGAGCGTCCCGCTGACGGGGATGCTGACGGTGGATGCCAGATGCTGGTCCGCCTGGGAGATGGCAAGCCCGCCAGCGACCCGCGTCCCACCGGCCGCCACCAGGGTCTGGTCGGCCTGGGTGAGGTTCAGGCTGCCCAGGGTGAGGGGGACGACATAGGCGGTCGCTGCGAGCGTCTGCGGCGCCTGGGTGACGGTGAGCGCGCCGCCCAGCCCCGATATGACCATGGCGTTCGCCACGAGCGTCTGCGGCGCCTGGGAGAGCGTGAGCGTGCCGATGATACGCGTGCCGCCTGCTGCGGCGATCGTGTCGGGTGCCGCGGTAACGCCGAGCGTGGCGCCGACACGAGGCCCGCCGGCCGCAGCGAGGCCCTGGGCGGCCTGGGCAACTGCCAGGGTGGCAGTGACGCCGCCCCCGCCAGACGCCGCCAGCGACTGCGCTGCCTGGGTCTGCGTGAGGCTGGCGCCGACACGGGGACCGCCGGCTGCGATGACGGTCTGGTCGGCCTGGGTGACGCCGAGTGTCGCGTCGGCGCGCGGCCCACCAGAGGCGGCAATGGTCTGCGGCGCCTGGGTGACTGTCAGGGTGCCGGTGTTCGGCGGGTAACCGACCGAACCGTTCGCCGCGAGCGTCTGGTCGGCCTGGGAGAGGGCGAGCGTGCCAGTGATGGCAGACGGCGCTGATCCAGCTGGTCTGAACGCCGCGATGACGGCGGAAGACTGCAAGTTACCGGTTGTCCAGTACCACGTCGGATTGGCCACCGCCGCGGTCGTCTGGATCAGATACCCGCCGACAACGCCCTCCTGGCCATCGCCGGTTCCGCTGTTATAGCCAAACCCGACGTAATCCGTGGTGGTGAACCCACCGCCGCTCTCGTAATAGGGCGTGGTGCCGCCATCCACGATGCTGCAACCGGAGACGATCAGCGAACCGTCCTGGCTCGGTGTGAGTGGACATGGCTGAGACGAACCATAATACAGGTTGGTGGAAGAGCCGCTCTCGACATCGAACGGCGAAGCCGCAGCCCCGGAAAACGCCAGCACCACAAAGGTCGAAAACCCGCCGGAATAGCTGAAGACGTGCCCGGTTCCGACCGTGCCGCCTTGCGAGTAGAACATGCGCGCGTAAGAGTTGCCGCCGGTCTGCCCGGTCAGAGCAGTCCAGGTGTTGCCCTTCGAGTCGCTGACCGCTCCGGGAGAAACGCCGGAATATTGACTGGCAACGACGACCAGCAGATTGGCGCCCGTCGTGTCCATGGCTGATGTGGTGCTGCCGTTGGTGCCTGGGGTGGTTGAGCCGGTGTGCGCGATGAGTGTGAAGCCATGAACAGGATCGGCGACAGTGCCGGTCGCGCTGATCGTTTGGTCGGCTTGGGCGATGCTGCCTTGGTCGGGCACGAACGGCGCGGCGGGTGGCGTAAAGGCGCCGCCATAGCGAACAACTCGGCTGATCCGCACCTCGTCGATGAAACCCCTGACGCCGCGGGCCAAGTCGATGGTGTTGCCGATAACGACCGGCATCGTCGATACGTTCAGCGGTGGGATGGTGCCGGAGCCGGTAACGGTGCCGTTGGCGTAGATCCGCAGCGTCCCGGCGCCGTTGCCCTCGGCTGCGAGATGCACCCAGGTGTTCAGCGGTAGTGTGTAGAGGCCGCTGACGAGAACGTTCGCGCCGCAGACAAACCCCATCGAGGAGCCGTCGACGTAGAACACAAAACCGCTGTTGCTTGGGTTCGCCGCGGGGTCGTATTGCGTCAGGATATAAGTCGAAGAGCCTGCGGGACTGACAGTAAAATAGCACCACGCTTCGAGCGTGAACGGGCCGGAACCAAAGTTGAAGTCGGCCGGCGAGCCGCCGACGACAAGACTGGGTTGTGTCGACGTAAAGTTAGCGCAGCCGGTGCCGAACTTCGGAGCCGCCGTGCTGACCGTGGGGCCATTGGCTGTCAGAGGGTGGGCAAACGCCGATGCGTCGGTGAACGTCGTCGAGCCGCTGGTCCCGTCGCAGTGCACCAACAGGACGGTCTGGCTGTTCCGCGGCCCGAGCGCGCCGCTCACATCGACCGAACCATGCGCCGCGAGGGTTTGATTGGCCTGTGTGGTGACGAGACGACCGATGATGGTCGGTAGTGCGGTGCTGACTTGGCTGACCGCGGCGACAACTGTGGCGTCGAGCGGATCGTGCCAGATCATGCGATCAGGCCGTGCACGAAGATGGAGATCGTTTGAGCATTGGCGGCGCTGGCCTGGAGCCTGACCGCCAGGCGAATGCCGGCCGGCAGGTCGCAGGGGTATGGACCCTGCATGCTCGGAAACAGTGCGAAGTTGAACCCGGCGGTAAACAGAATGCGCTCGCTCCCGGCTGGACCCCAGCCGACTTGGATCAGCACATTGGTGGAACTGACCGTGGTGCCACGTTGCTCGTAGCTCCAGTAAAGCCCGGCGATGCGATACAACGTCGCAGCCGTCATCTGGGTCCACGCCGAGAACGTGGTGCCGGCCATGAGCACGCCGGTCGTGGGCTGTCCGGTGGTGATGTCCGTCAAACAGGCGAGACCGCGAAAGCCGAGTGCTATGTTGTTGTTGCCCTGGACGCCCGTCAGCATCACGTTGGCCCCGGCGCTCGCGGTCGTCGCTTGCATCCTGACCTTGACAGCGGCCCCGGCGGGAACCCGCACCGGGATGAGGCCGCTGGTAAGCTGAAGTTGGGCGCCGCCCGTCGTGTGCGGGATCGTCACAAAGGGAACGATGACTTGGTCAGACCCGCCCGTGTTAATAACGACGGTAAGCAGGTTGACTGTGTTGCCGCCCTGCGTGGTGAAATAGATACCGTCGTAGTCGAATGACGCCGTGCCGAGCGTCACCGTGGCTCCGGTCGAGTTCGCCGTCGAGCCCGACGTGACGTTGGTTCCTATGCCGGTCGTCGCGCCGAGGGTTTCGTAGCGGGCCGACGCCGCGCTTGGCTGGCCGTAACCCATCAGGCACCGTTCAGGTTCAGCACGGACCAGTTCAGGGTTCGTGCGGTGCCGGCTGTCTGTTTGACGGTAAACTGGACAAACCCTTCGGTGACGATGGTCGGCGAGAAATGCGCCGGGTTGCCCTGTCCGTTGGCGAGTGAATAGTAAAACAACTGGCGCGTGGTCGCTGAGCCACCCGGCTTGTCGTAGCCACGCACTTCTAAAACATCGCCGTCGGCAAGGTTGATGGTTTCCAGGTTCAGCACATAGGTGCCCGACGCCGTGCCGTTCGCCAGGATTTGCTCGGTGCCGATCACGCAGGTCTGCGATCCCACCGCCGGGCTTGGCGTCAGCAGCGAGGTGATAACCGGGCCGGGCATTATGCGTTGCCGGCAGTGACCGAGAACTGCGTGACAGTGACGGTCTGCCCAGTGGCGATCGATTGGTTGTTCAGCACCATATCCGTGATGGTATCGCCCTGCACGTGACACACCGACGCGCCGTCATACATGCGAAAGCTCTGCGCGTTGGTGCCGGAACCACCGGCGCTCGCGACAGCCTGCCATGTGCCGGCGATCGTGGTCACGCCGTTGGTTGAGGTGAGGAATGTCGCGGGCAGGGTGATGGTGCACAACAAACCGGACGGATCGGCTGCCGCACAGTTCGCCGGTTCCGCGCCCGAGAATATTTTGAGCGTGCCGGATGCGCCGACGCTCGCCTGGATCTGCGCCACCTGATTGGTGCGCAGGACCACGCCATACTTATACGCCATCGCTTAGCTCCCCCGATTCAACAGCACAGTGATTCCGACATCCGACAGCGTCGGGTCCTGCCCTGGTGGCGTCATCAGTTGCAGCGTGTCGCCAGTCGCCAGTCTGCCGCCGCTACCGATCAACATGACGCCAATGTCCGGCGTGAACGTGATGGTGCCGAGCAAGGTCACGGTGCCTGCGCTGATCTGATTCAACATGAATGTTCGCGGGTTGGTTGGCAGCGTCATCGCATAGGTCGTGGTGCCGGCTAGGCCGGGCGGCACAGTCAGCGGAAAGGTCATCGGCACGCCGATTTCGGAGTTCGATGTCGGCTTGCCGTCGAACGGAAACGACACCGGCACCTGTTGCAGCCCCGGCGGCAGCTGCGCATAGCTGACCGGGATGGATGCCCAGTTGCCCACCTCGACCACCTGAACGAGGGGCGGCGGCGCGATGACATCGACGGCCAGCGCAGCCGGCGGCGGCACGATCACATCCACGGTCAGGGTGGATGCCTCGACCGTCACCACATCGACGATGATCTCGCTCATGCGACGCTGCGCAGAACCCGGCCGGCCGCGCTGTCGGTCACGTCCGGCGTCACCGTCACCGGGCCGGCGAGCACGGTCGCGACATCGCCGGTCGCGTAGGTCAGTTGCAAATCCCACACGCCGGCTGGTGGCAGTGACTGGCTTGAGGTCGCGTCGAGCGACATGGCGATGATATTCGGCAGACTGACCGCACAGGTCAGGTTGATCACCGTGCTGCCGGCCGGCTTGTCCCTGATCTGCGCCTTGGCGACGACGCCCGTCAGGTCGGCCGGCTGCGTCTTGGCGGCATCGGCCCACAGCACGAACGACCAGCGATAGCTGTCGCCGCGATAAAGCACGAGCGGGAAGGCGCCTGGGGTCATGGTCTGATCACCGTATCCTCCCGCACGCTCACGTCGGTGTCGGCTGCGCCGTTGTCCTGGCGGATCACCACATCGGCGCCGTCGAGATTGAGGATCGGGTAAACGCGGTCGATCTGGTGACGGAAATCGATCTGCACATCGAGCCGGTCGATCCACTGTTGGTTGACGAGTTCGGGCATGCGCGCCAGGTCGAGGATGTCGCGGAACTTCAGCCCGACCGCGGCCATCGGCTCCCAGTTCTGCTGGATGTAGAGCCCGTCGCGCATCGCTCCCGCCGCACTCTCCGACGCTGGTCCGTAGAAGGTCACAAGGACGGTGACGGTCGAATGCCGCTGCATCCTATCCACGCCAGGCCCGGCGGCCCCCACAAGCTGCGTGACGCCGTCGTGGCGGATATAGGGGTAATCATCCGCCTCGGTGCGCGTGATGCCCACAGAGGCCCACGTGACGCTCGCGTCGGGCTGTGCCGGCGGCATCGGCTGCCAGCGTGCCCGCACCAGGGAGCCCGGCAGGCCAGCGAGCGTCGCGATCATCGTCCGAATAGCGGCGGCGATCTGATCGCCGGAGGGCGGCGGCGGCGGGATGTCGGTGACGAAACCGCCGGTCGCCGAGGTGTTGCCGCTCATTGGTTCACACGCACCGCAGGTTTACCGCAGCGCGGGCAGACCGGTGGCCACGCGAAGCCGATCTTGCAGCCATTGCACCACCACAGGCTCATGGCCTGGCGGAGCGCAGCCAGAAGATCATCTGCTCGAGCATGCTGCGCGACATGGCGATCTGGTGCGCGCGGCCCTCGCCCAAGCGCAAAGCCAGGGCGTCGATGAAGGCCTTGCAGTGGAGGCGCAGCGCGTCGATCTCGTCGGCTGCCTGGGCCGCGTTTTGCTGCGACGGATCGCGCTGGCGGGCATAGGCGATCTGGTCCTCGAGACTCGCGGCTTCGGTCGATTTGTCGCTCATGGCGGCCCCGCTGGTGGTGAGATGGTTTTGATTTCCATGACGCCTTCGTAGTGTCCGGCGCTGTTGGCGAAGTTGCCGAAGCGGCCGATCGAGGTGACCACGAATTCGATCCCCCGCCACAGCACGGTGTCCGCTTTGGACGAATTGGTCGCGGTCGCCAGCGGGAACGTGGTGATGACCTCGTAGCTGCCGCCGGTGCGGGCGAGATCAGGCGTCACCATCAGATCATCGCCGCCCATCGCCTGGATCGACGCGAGGATCGGAATCGACTGCGTGGTGTAGGTGACGATGCCGTCCGAGCCGACCGTCTCGACCTGCCGCAACACGGTGCACGGGTCGCAGAAGTCGGCGTCGAACAGCAGTTCGGCTACACTGATATTCGCCATGCGGTGACCCTCTGCATTGTCTGGTGCAGCCGCCAGCAGGCCATGATGTCGGGCGCTGGATGGCGGCGCTCGAGGCGCGAGTTGCCGCGGAAGACGAGGCCGATATGCTCGCGCTCATTCCAGTAGGCGACCTGGGTGTTGGTCAGTCCCACGATGCGCGCGGCATCGGCGAGATAGACGCCAAGCGCGGCGAGCTCCCGCAGCTTGACGATATCCCGGCCCGAGGTGCGTCTGGCTGGTGTCATGGCAAACCCCGCGGGTGTTCCGCCGCTGCCATCCGCGCGAGATGGTGGCGATGAGCACGCCAGCGCGCGAAGAAGAAGACGAAGCAGATTACTAAGCCCGCAAGAATGACGCTCATACGCGCCTCCCCGCTCACGTCGCCAGCAGCCACCGGTGTCGCGCGAGGCCGACGAGAACGATGATCAGGCAGACCAGCACGATCAGCAGCTTGAGGATCGGGTCGATCAACACGGGCCCCCGCGCGACGATGATCACCAGATCGACGAGCCAGCACGCGAGCCACGCGACGACCGCGTAGACGATCGCTTTCTCTTGCATGGGGATATCCTCTCAGCGGCGGCGGACAACGTAGGTTATCGAAGCTCTCAGCTGACCTGAATCTATGAGCGGATGGATATTCGGGTTGCCAGACGCATCGGTTTCCGCCGCCCACTGCGTCACGGTGACCCCGCGCTTCTTGATCTGCTTGAGCTTGCGGCGGCCTGCCTGCGTCTTGCGCAGACGCGCGCGGATCGTCGCCGGCTTCAGCGGCACGAACGGCGGGACAGGATCGGTGATCTCGTTGACGACCGAATTGCGCGCCAGGATGCCCACCTTGTTCAGCACCTGATCGACGTTCGACAACTTGCCCGTCAGCGCGTCCTTCGCGCCCTGCTGCATCATGGCGATCGCCTGGGGCCGAATCCTCTTTATGCCGGGATACAGGAACGGACGCGCCGGGATGTTATGCGCCGGGCTGCCGAATTCGTGGATATAGGCGAGCGAGGCGTTGTTGATCGGGCCCTGCTTCCGCCCAGCCTTTTCCTGCGGCACCCCAACCAGCACATCGCTCTTGGCCAGCGCGTTGACGTTGCCGAGGATCTTGGCGACGTTGTCGATGGTCTTAAAAACGCCAGTCGCCATCGCTACAGCTTCCTGGTGACCAGCACCTCGTCCCCGCTCCACGTCATCTCCCAGGCCTGCCCGCATGTCGTGCAGTGGTTGGTGGCGATGTAGACATTCGGGTCCGAGTTGGTGGCGTTGCCGTTGCCGTCATAGACGATGTCCCACTCCAGCGCCGGCTCCTGCGGAGCGACCACGCGGGTGATCCGGCACAGCGCTGGATCGTTTGGGCAGTCTGGATTGCGCTGGCGCGCGATGCCGCTCATCAGTGCAGCCTTGCTTCCAGGGTTTCGACGCGCGCGGTCAGTGCTGTGTTCATCGCAGCGAGTTCCTTGATCGCATTGACCGCGGCGGCGAGGATCGGTGCGTCGGTGATGCCAAGCGATGGTTCGTCACCGTCATCCGGCATTGCCATGCCGACGACGCGCACAGCCTCGGGAATGATCGGGCGCAGCTGTTGCGCACTGAAGCCGATTTCCGGCGGGTGAATGACCATCGTCGCATCGTCCGGCACAATGCCTGGAATGCGGATGAAGCCGATCGGCTCTATTTGCAGGATCTCCTTCAGCCCGACCGTCGCTGGTGCAATGTTCTGCTTGCCGCGCACATCAGAGTTGGAGGTGTAGCCGGCAGCGTTGATCCAGCCACTGAATTGTGCGGTGGCACCGCCGTTGGTCGCATACAGCGTGGCATCGACGTATAAATCCCAGAATGTAGGGGTGCTGTGGTAATCGACGTTCTGGTTGGGCGTGTAGGCTCCAGCTGCTTTCCACCGCGCGTCGCCCTGTCCAGCCGTCAGCAACTGCCCCTGACCGCCACCATTGATCGCGTAGTTCAGCGCGTAGCCATCCCAGCCGAACGCATACCAAACGCCGCTGTTGTAGACGCCCGTGAAGTTAAGGCCGAGGCTACCGTTGATCGTGATATTGCTGATGGTCGGATTGTTGAAATATGGGTTGCTGCCATAATTGACGACTTGGTCCGGCGTGTAAGTGTTGATGCTCAGGAACTGGCTGTAGCACCACTGCGGGCTGATGATCTGATATTGATAGCCGCCATCGACGTAACATGTGACCCACGAACCATCCCAGCCGAATGCGTGGGTGTGGCCGCCGCTGTAGTTTGCGTAGCTGATGCCGGTGCCGAACGTGGTGATCGTGCCGACCGGGTCGATGTAGAACTGCGCCGCCGCCGTCCCCGTGCCGCTGCCGATCCACGCCAGAGCACCATTGCTCCGGTTCCACTGCCACCACCAGCCGCTTTGAAATTGAAAATTGAGGGTGCTCGCGTCGCCAGCCAGCACGTAGTCCGATGCGACATCGCGCGCGGCATAGACCTGCGCGGCATAAACGCCGCCTCCCGCGGAGATATATCCGTCCGCCTGGATATTGCCGTTCGAGACGACAGCGTTCGCGGTGACGGTGCTGTTCACCGTGAGAGGGCCGGTCAGCGTGCCGCCAGACAAAGGCAGGCCGGCGTTCGCATCGACATACTGCTGGGTCGCTGCCTCCAACGGCGCAGCTGGATCGGCCGCCAGCGTCAATGGGCCGGTCAGGGTGCCGCCGCTCCTCAGCAGACCGTTTGCTGCCGTTATATCGGCAGCGACCAGCGCGACTGCCCCGGTTCGCGTGTTGAACGACACGACACCGGCCGATCCGCCAGCACCGGCACTGGCGACCCACTTGGTGCCGTCCCACGTCCAGACGACGCCGTTGGGGCCGGTGTAGGTCAGGCCATTGGTGGGCGCGTCGGGGAAGTTCAGCGCGGCCACGGCTCAGAGGTCCGCTGATGCACTAAAGCCAAAGGTCCAGGCGTAGGCTCCATCAGCCACCCCGATCACGGAGGCGAATAAGCCATCGGGGCAGCCGGCGTAGCCTGAGCTTGATACGTTGGTCAGGGCCTCGCCGAAGACAGCGATCGTCGGCGGCGCACGCATCAAAGTGGGAAATGGTTGCGTGATGTATATCGTGGTCCCTGCCGAGATATATCCCGCATAACTGCCCCCCAGATAGTTCGCTGCCGTGCTCGCATAGAAGAAGCGGAGGCACTTGGCCCAGTCCTGCTGTGGGTCCGGCTTCTCCAGCGGCGTTGCGACGCTACCGATTTCTAACTGCACACCCCATAGTGTGAAGGTGCCACTTTGCACGCCGATGCCACCAGCGAATGAATTATTGGTGGTGCCGGATGACAACCAGAAGCTCACCGGCGTTGCGCTATCACCATTGGTGCCGACTGTTTTGCCGCTCGTGCTCGGCACTGTGAAAGTCCGGCTGTAGCGGGTCCACGTCGTGCTGATGGTAACGGCCTGTCCGGTGCCTGACACATAAGCTGATGGTGAACCGCCTGAACCAAAACTCTGGTCGATTGATACACCGATCTTTGGTGTGCCAGTCGCCGCTTTGGCCCAGAATGATACTGTCACCGTCTTGTTAGACAGCCGCCGGACATCTTCCATATTCTGGTAGAAAGCAGAGTAGCTCGCAGCCCCAGCGCCCCCGGTAAACACAATCTGTGCTGCTCGCGTCGCTGCTTCGTCACCGATAGCCGCACGGTCGGCATCTGTCAGTGCAATGCTGGTAACGCTCATGGTGCCGTTGGTGAACCCAACCCAAAATCTGTCGAGGCTCACGGCAGAGGTGGTGAACGGTCCATTGCCACGCTGCGCGATGTTGAATAACGGGTTGTGGAAGAAATTGCGTCCGACGTTGCTCGCGTTCGCTGGTGTTGCGGTTGCTGCGGCAACGGCTGCGGTAACGAATGCGGTCGAAGCCACCGATGTATCGTTGTCTCCAGGGGCTGCGGTCGGTGCTCGCGGATCACCAGTGAATACGGGGGAAGCCAGCGGCGCATAGGGCGCGAGCGTGGTGGTCCAGTCGGTGATGTCGGAATGCGTCAGCGTGATCGCACCAGTGCGCGTCGCCACGCTTTGCACGGGCGCGGCGGTTGCAGCACCTGCTGCTGTGACATAACCCGCCGGGTTGTTTGCGGCATACCGCGATGTGTCGGTCGGATGCACGTGATCCGGTCTGGCGTATGTCGCCAGCGTGCCGATGGCGGCCGTGCCATTCATCAGTGGTGTGGTGACGGTGTTCGGCGCTGGCGGCGCGGCGCCATTGCTGGCTGCTGTCAGGCGGCCCTTGGCGTCTACCGTGAGCGACGCATAGGTGTAGCTGCCTGCTGTGACCGCGGTCGCGACCAGCGTCGGGCCTGGATACGTGCCGGTGAGATCGCCGCTTGCCGCACCGGATGGCGGTCCAGAATGAGCATCGACATACTGGCGCGTCGCCGCCTGCAACGGGGCGGATGGGTCGGCGCTTAGGTTGAGTGCTCCGGCAAGGGTGACATCACCGCTACCCTGCGCGATGGTGACGGCGTGGGTTCCCGCCGTGGCGTCGAATATCCAGAATCCGGCCGTGCCTGCCCATGCACCAGCCCACCATACATTGCCGCCTGTGGCATTGTAACGAATTAGACACGGGCTACTGTCGGATTGTAGCACGATCGGCGTCCAAGAATTGTCTTGGATCGCGAGCGACCCCGTCAAAGTGCCGCCGGTCAGCGCCAAGGGCGTGTAGGTCAACGCCGTCGTCACATCGCCCGACGTGAGCGAGACGACTCCGGTCCGGCTGTTGAATGACGCGACACCAGCCGTCCCGCCGCCGCCGGCCCCGGCATTCGTCGCTGCGACCCAGGCCTGCGAGGTGCCGTCGTCAAAGGCGATATAAAGCTGACCGCCCGTGCTGTCCCACCACAGCGTCCCTGGCGGTTCAACCGGCGGCGTCGGGGAGATCACTGCGCCTGACGTGCCACCACCACCAGCATGGGCATCGACATACTGGCGCGTCGCGGCTTCCATGCTGTCGATCGGATCGTGGTCGAGATACAGCCCGATGGTCGATCCCAAGTACGCATTGGAACCATCAAATGCCATCATCACCCAGCCGGCCGCGACCACGTTCAACTCGCCGGCGGTAATGCTGAAGCCGCCCCATCCGTCATAGAGCGTGATGTGCCCCGATGTGTCGGCCGGATTACCACTCGGCGAGAACCGCGAGCCGAAGCTAAGCCCGCCGTTCATCGCCATGCCGACGCTGTTAATCGAGGCTACGACCACCTCGTTAACCGAAAATACATGCTCGCAGTTGAGATGGGTCACGTAGTTCAGTTGGGCGTCGCCGGACCCTGGCCAGTAGACATTCAGGCCGATCCGATTTGTCGGCCCGCCGTCATACATCATCAAGTGCTGCGTGACATCGAACTGCGACGCGGCCAGCAGCGCACCGAAGCTCAGCCCGGCGCCGACCGTCACCGAGCCCGATGCGCGATTGATGGCGAGCGGCGTTGGATTGATCTGGTTGCCGGTATCGTCGAACCGGTTGATCAGGAAATTGGAACCGGCGTTGTAGCCGGTTTCGTTTTCGGTGTCGCCGAACTCCATCGCCCAGCGCGACAGGCCGTAGCGTTGCGATTCCAAATACCCAGCCGCAACGCCGGCTCTCGTCGTGTTCCATATCAGATACGGCCAATTGCTACCGGTCGCGGTGATCTTCACGCCCGCGTCAGTCGCGCTGTTGATCATCAGCGGGCCGGTGAGTGTGCCGCCTGTGAGTGGCAACACGCCAAGCCACGATGTGGTGCTGCCCTGGCGGCCATAGACCGCCCCGTCGGTCGGCGCCTCGGGGAAGCTGACGCCGCCTACGTTGCTGCTGTCGAACATCAGCTTGCGCCCGGTCGGGTCCATGCTGATCGGCACGCCCGCCCAGATCTTTACCGGGTCGGCGAGCTCGAGGCCGATCTCCCCGACGAGCAGGACGTTGGCGGGAGGCGCACTGTTGGTGTTGACGCTGTAGAGGTGCTGCACCGTCTCCCAGCGCGCGCCCGATGCCTGTGTCTCAGGTCCGCGCCGAGGCGGTATCGCGCCGCCGTCCATCATGCGCTCGCTCCGCTCAGTGCTGGATGATCTTCCTGACCGTCAGGCGCGCGAGGCCGAAGTCTTCGGCGATCTGCCGCACGCTCCGTCCGCGCGCGCTCGCCGCGCGAATCCCGGCATCGCGGGCGGAGCGATGTTTGAGATCCGTCACCGTGGTTGGTGAAATGCGCAGCAGACCGGCGATCTGGTCGTCAGCGTAGCCCTGCGCCATCAACCGGCGCACCAGCGCCGCCCGCTCGATCGTCAGTGGCATCACAGGGGTCCGACCCAGCCCCACATCATTCCCATCGCGGTTGACCACGCATAGGTGCTCAGGACCGGCGGCGCGATCGACAGCGCCTCATAGCCGCCGATGCCGATCAGCCGCAGCATCCAGTAGAATCGCTGGCCGTAGATCGTGTAATTCCACGGCCCGCCGCCCTCGATCGCCGTGACGTTGACGTCGTAGCCGACGCTGACCTTCGACACGCTCTTGCTGGACCTCGGCCCCGACGCCATGCCAGGCACCCCGCCGCCCGCCGCGCCGACCTGGGCATAGCGCGATAGCGCCAGCATGTGCGCGGTCATGAGCTCGACGCCGGCTTGCAACATGTTGCCCCAGCGACAGGCGGGCAGCGACGCCGACGTGAGGTCGAGGTCGAATTGCACCTGCTCATCCGGATAGATCGTCACATCGCCGAACTCGGGGAAATGCGAACGGAAGATCGGCGGACTGCTGACCGTGCTGGTCGGGATGACCGGCGCATCGGGCAGCGTCGTGCTCACCGCGCGTGCCTCGGCACCGAGCGTTCGGCCGACGGCGGCGGGATGGCAGCGCGTGGCGCGGTCGAGGCATCAGGTGCGGGCTGCACCGGATCAGCCGGATTCGGTTCCTCCGCCGGCGACTGCTCGGCGACCTGCTGGGCGACCTGAAACTCGGCCGTGCCAGGGCCCTTCGGCGGCTCCTTGTAGCCTTCCAGGTGCAGCAACGTGTACCAGTGACCGGCGACCTCGTCGGTCACATCGTGCACGCCGACTGCAAAGAATTTCTTCTCCGGCAGGCCGCCTTCTTTGGGATCCAGTTGCAGCATGAACGGGCGAACCACTGTGATCGTAGGCATTGTCACCTCTCAGATTGGAACAGCTTGGCGCGCACCGCCGCGTCCTTCGCCTCGAGCAACTTGCGCAAGCTGACCGTGCGCTCGGGGTTGCGTGGCAGGTCGTGGACGATGCTCTCCGCCAGGGCGGCGAACTGGCTGCTGACCACCTGGAGATCGGGCCGCAGATGCTCGAAGCCGAAGAATTGCAGCATCGGCTCGGTGTCGCGGGTTATGGTCATGGGACTCTCCCTGGTAGGACGCGGGATGGCCTGTCGGCCTTTCTGCAGAACGGCGTCCCGCACGCCATTGGATAGGCGGTTTAGCCCAGGCGACGGCGCGACACTGCGGCGACGCCGAGCAGGCCCATGCCGAGCAATCCGAGCGAGGCAGGCTCAGGCACGGCGGTGGCGGAGAAGGTGCCGGACACACTGCTGACGAACGATCCGATCGTCTCGTTGTCGATGGAGAAGCTCGGCGTCAGCCCGGCGAACGACAGCGAGACAGCCGACGGCGGCGACAGATCGGCGATCACATCGCTGGTGAAGCCGATCAGGTCGGGCGGCGCTCCAGCAGCGAGCACACCGCTCGGACCAACGCCCAGTACAACGTCAGAGAAGCTCCCACTAAGGAAATTGGTGCCCGTATCACCCAGGCCGCTGGTGATGGAAAACGTGCCGCTGTAGTGCTGAAACCCACCGCCGCCCAATGGTTGCGCCAGATCAGTCGATGCGATGTTGAGATCGAAAAACGCCGGCGATGCTACGCCGCCGAGGATTTCGGTGACGTCGACCGGCGCGTTGTTCGCCGTGATCGTCGTCGCCGTGCCGGCGAGGTTCGCAGTCGCGGTGATCGGCGTGCCGGAGGTCTGGCCGAACGTCAGGATGACGGCTGCATTGGATGCCGCTGTCGTCGCCAGCAGAGCGGCCAAACTGAGCGCAAGTCTTGTCATGGGAGGCTCCATTATGTCGTGGGGAAGCAGGCGCGGCATCTCTACCACGTTCACCTCGATCGAGGTCGGCAATTTGGGTGCGGCCAGCGTGCGCGTTTGCACGCGGGGTAATCTGCTGCCCGCAAAGGCTTAGAAGATATCTATGAAAAAACGCTTGATGGTGGGCGGCTAAATGCCGTCGCGGTAGCCGATGGTCTCGGGATACGGGCTTTCGACCTGGCCCATGCGCGACCAGTAGGTGGTGATGTTGTAGAGGCTGCGCCATTCGAGCGGCGTCTTTTGCAGTGGCGTCATCGGGAAGCGGATTTTGTCGTACTCTTTGGTATACGCGATCATCCGCTGCGTGTTGCCGGTGCCGCGGTTCTTCAGCCACTTCGACGCCTGGATATTCACTGGCTTGGCGCCGTGCGTCGTGCACAGGTTGTTTTCTTGGAAGTAGCGCAGCACCGAGACGTTGCCGGCGGTCGATACCTTGGTGCTGACCAACAGCGACATCTGCAGCGGCGGGACGCGGATTTCCGACGGCACGATGGTGAAGCCGGACGCCTCCCAGACGCTCTCCTGCAGCTCGTTCAACTGCGCGACCATGGCGTCTGCGTTGGCCGTGGCCCATGCACCACCTGTCACGTTGGAGACGTTGGTGACCTGCGCCAGATTGACCAGCCCGGTCGTGCCGAGGATCGGATCGCCGATGTAGACCAGCTGGTCGATGTCCATCTGGTTCTTCAGCCGCAAGGCCTGGAACTTTTGCTCGTCGATGGGCCGACCGAGTTGGATCGCCGAGGCGAGTTCGGGCATCGAGTAGGCGAGCTCTGAGCCCCAGATTCGCAGGGGCGTCGCGGTCTTGCCGATATCGAGCGAGACAGCGGGGATGGCGTTGGTTGCCTTGCCGATCCAGGAAATGCCCTGGGTGGCAAAGCCGCCTGCTGCACCGAACGTGCTGTTGGTGAAAGAGCTCCACTCGTCGCCGGTGGTGATGTCCGACCGCAGGTCAACGTCACGCGACCATGTGATGCTGACCAGGGGCTCGTGCAGCGCTGGATCGAGGCGTTCGAGCTCTCCGAGCAGGAATGCACCGGCGCTGTCGCGCGTGATGCCGTCGAACGTCTGCATGCCGCCATACGGCGACACGCCGCTCATGCCGTCTGGCATGGGGTCCTCCTAGCTATTCAATTGTTGAGGGAGTGCCGCGATACGCTCGGGGCAGGCGCAGGCACGGCTAGATGTTGTAAGCGACCTCCACGAGGCCGTTGGCGTCGGCCGCGGACATGAAGATCGCGTTCGGCAGAGCGACGACGGTTCCGGCAGCGACGGCTGCCGCCGTGACATTGCCCGGCACCTGCCCGCCACCGGCCGCCCCGGTCCACACGTTGACCGGCGCGTTCTTCACCGCTGGTGCTACGCCGCCCAACTGGCAGATCATGTAGCCGCGCCGCATGACGTTCGCGGTGCCGGCTGGGGGCGTCGAGGACGCGCCGATCGGATCGTTGAGCGAGCCTGGCGGAACGCCGAAGCCCTGCGCCGGATACACGCGCTCGTAGAGGCCGTAGAAGCCGGTTGTGTCAGCGGCGACCGGCGGGCGCACCGTGCCGGTTGCCACGTCCATCACGAGCACCGTGCCGTAAGCGAGCGGCGGCGTTGTCGTGTTGATCATCTGCGCTTCCGTCGTTTTGTGCTCCACGCGCGTTGGAACCCCCGGAAATCCAGAGGGCATCGCCAAGAGATATGCGACCACTTCAGTTCTCCTTTCCTCTGGGACAGATCAGCCGACGCGACGACCGACCCCGCCGTTCGCCGCCCAGAACTCGGCGTTGCGGGTGTTGATCGCTTCGATCTTCGCCTTCATCGAATCGTTCGATGCGCGGCGCATATCGCCGAACATCGGCGAGGGCCGGTTCGCCGCGTTGTTCATCTGCCGCATCCGGTCGGAGGCATCGATGAACAGCATCCGCACCGCGTCGCACGACATGGTCTTGATCGCGTCCTGGGTGTGGCGACCGACCGCGGTCATGCCGCGCTCGTTGCCGGCAGCGGCGACCAGAGCGGAACGGCGGATATCGCAGATGCGCTGGCCCGCCTGGGTCATGCGGTTCTCGCCCAGCGCGCCGTCGAGCACGCCGATCTTCATGCCCGGGTTGAGCACTTCGGCGCGCGCCTTGGTGTCGCGGATGAGGTTGTTCATCGCCGAGTTGATGCGCGCCGTGTAGGTCGCGTCGCCCATCATGGATGGCCCCGTCTTCAGCGCCGGGTCGGCTTCCATCAGGTCGGGCTCGGCGGATGGCGGCAGGGTGCCGGTTGCCGCCTGCTCGCCAGTGTTGAGGTCCTGGTCCTTGACGTCGTCCTTGTCGTCCTTGTCGTCGTCGTCCTTGTCGTCCTTTTTCGCGAACGGGTTATCCGCGTCGCGATGCGTCAGCATGTCGGTGATCTTGGCCAGCCCGTCGCGCAGTTCCTTCAGGGTGTCCTCGGTCTTCTTTTTCCAATCGTCGTCATCGTCCTTCTTGTCGGGATCGTCGGCATCATCCGTGCCGTTGCCACCTTCGTTGTGGTGGTTGTGGATGACGATGGCCTGCTTGCCTTCGTCGCCGTCGGGCTCGCCGTGTTCCGGCAACTCCTCTTCGGCGGCATCGGCGATCGCGGTGGCCGATGCCTTATCACGGGCCAAGAACGCACTGTTGATGTAGTCGCGCAGCGTACGCTTGCTCATAGCTCTCGCCTCCTTACACACGTCGCATTGACAGGGCATCGGACGCACCTCTTCGCCCGCTGCTGCTCGCAGCGGTTGGGGTCGGCTCAGGTGGTGGATTAGATCAGCGCGTCGGGGTCGGCGTCTTGGCGTCCGTCTCGTCCGGGTAATCGATGTCCTCGAGATCCTCTGGCTCCGGGTAAAAGGTGAATGGCTCGGTGCCGAGGTAGTCGGCCTCACCGTCCCAGATCACCCTGTCGCCGATGCAATAGATGCCGGGACAGTCCCACTTGTTGGGTTCCCGCTTGGCTTCGGGATCGGTCTTGCTTTTGCTTTCGCTCATCGCAGGATCGCCTTCACATGGGTTTTGCCGCCGGCCTCGTAGATTTCGTAAATCTCGGTCTGCTGGCCATGATACAGCAAGACCTCGTTCTCACCGTGCCCGACCGTCCCGGCGAGGCCGAGCAGCGGCTTGCCTTTCGGCACCACGAAATGGAACCAGACCTTCTTGCTGGCAAACGCCGGCTTGTTCGCCATGCTGGCAGAGGTGTAGCCGGAGCGCGGATAGAGGCAGGGCGGTGGTCCCTTGGCCAGTTGCTCGCGCCACTCCTTGATCACTTCGTCAGGTGTGTTTTCGCCGCGGCGGACGATCACATCCTCTTTGGCCACCGCCTCCTCGCGAAAGAACTGCTCGTCGATGGCGTCGATCTGTTCCTGCCAATGCGGGTCGACCCCTTCCTCGCCGCGCAGCGCCTGGTTCATTCCCTGGTAGCCTGAGCCACCATAGGAGATGATCGACTGCCTGGTGAAATCCGGCACCTCCGCCCAGAACGCCTTATCGATCGATGGCGCGGCCTGGCTTGCCATCAGGGTGTCGGTGCCGTTCGGCTGCTTGGCGTTGTTCTCGGTCTTGATCGCGTGCTGGGTGCGTGCGGTCAACTTGGCGGTGACGATGTTGCTGGGCGTCTCTGCTGCCGCGCCATGCACGTTCGGCCGCGGAGCGTTCACAGCCGGCTTGGGGGGCTTCGGTGGCGGCGTCGGCGTTGGCGCCGGTGTGGCCGGCTTCTCCTGCGCGATGCCGTGCGCCTCGGCGATCTTGCTGATCCACTCGTTGGCGAATTTGGCGGTGAAGCCCTCGGGGAAGGCCTGGATCGTCTCGTTCGCCTTGATGGCGGCGATCTTCTCGGCTGGTGTCGTCGCCGGGTCGGTCGCGAGCTTGTAGACGTTCTGCTGCGGCTTCGACTGCGGGTGCGGGATCGGTCCCTTGACCTCGATCGGCGCCGACGTGCCGGTGCCGTGCGCCGCCTGCGCTTTCAGCGTCATCACCAGCGAGTGGCCATACATCGCGGTCTCGCTGCCCGGGTAGACGCCGCCGCCCGAGGTGAGGTGCTCGATGTAATTCTCGAGTGCGTCGGCTTTCACCTGCGGCGAGGCATTGCCCATCGCCACCTTGAGCATGTTCTTTTGGTAGCTGTTGTCCGGGTTCGGCTGCGGCAGTCCTTCGCCCCCCTGTGCCGGGGCTGTGGCGGGCGCTGGCGCCGGTGTCGGCGTGGCGGCGGGCGGTGAGGCCTGGGCCGGCTTCTTCGCCGACAGCGAGCCCACGGCGGCCGGGTGTAGGCCGCTCGAGGCGGCCAGGTGCTTCAGCACCTTGTTGGCATAGGAGATGTTGTTCGGGTTATGCGCCGCGGCCGAGGCGATCTCCTTGATCTTCGGCACGAGCTCGTGCGGCTCGCCGAGATGCGAGGCGACCGCGGCCTTGATCTTCTCGCCGAAGGATTTGGTGTAGCTCGGCGGCTCCGGCAGCGAGGTTTTCCAGCCATGATGGCCACCGGTCGAAAACCCGCCAGACGGCAGGCCGCTGCTGATCGATGTGCCGCCGCCGGCGCTTGTCGCGAACTGCCCGGCGTTACCCGGCTGGCCACGTGGATGCTCGCTCTCGACCCAGTCGTCGCGGTAGTCGATGTCCTCGTCCGCCGGGTAGTCGATGTCGGCGAACCAGTCGGCATCATGCGTCGAGGCTGCCGCCAGGTGCTTGAGCACCTTGTTCGCATACGACGTGTTGTTGGGGTTGTGTGCGGCGCCTGCTGCGATGGCTTTGATGGTAGGTGCCAACTCATGCGGCTCACCCGCGTGCGCGGTCACCGCGGCCTTGATTTTCTCAGCGAACGATTTGACGTAGCTGGGTGGCGTCGGCAGCGCCGCCTTCCATCCGCTTGCCGCCCCTGTGGGCGCCGTGGGCGGCGTCGCCGGCTGGCTGGGCTTGCTGGCCGGGGACTCTGGCGGGCTGCCCTGGCCGGGCGCCGCTATGCCCGCACGGCCGATGATATCCTGCTTGCGCGCAATCAGCTTCTCGGCCAACTCCGTCTTCTGCTCAGGCGTGCCGGGTCCGTGCTCGTTGACCAGCGCGCGGATCGTCGCATCCGATACCTTCGCCACCCGCGAGGCCGAGCCCCGCAACTGCTCCGGCGTCATCTCGCCGAACACGGTGTGCGCCTGGTGGTTCGACGGATGGCGCAGCGTGTCCCACTCGCCGACCTTGTTGCCGAACGCCTCGCCCTTCGGCCCGCCCTGCGCGCGGTAGAGCAGCGAGCCGCCGACATCGAGCGTATGCATCTCGCCGCCGATGCGGCCCTGGTTGTCGTAGTCGAGCCCGACCGCATCCCAGTTCGACAGCCAGGCATGCGTCGCGAAATGCTGCTGCGCGGCGCGCCGGTCGTCCGGCTTCTTGCGGTCGATCGGCGCCACGGTCTGCCAGCGCGTCGCGGTGCCGAGCTTGCCGCCGCCGAGGTCGGCCGGGTGAACGTGCAGCACCGGCGAGCCCGCCGCGCTGTAGAGCCGCGAGGCGAGGATTTCGTTCTTCGCGTGGCTCTCGGATTTCGAGTGCTTGACGTAGAACTGCGCGCCGGTGTTGTCCTCGTAGCGGCCGCCGGGATTGCTCCCAAGCTGACCGCCCACCTTCTTCATCGAGGCGACATGGATCGGCGCCGCCCCACCGGCGGTCTCAGCGAACTTGCCCTCGTCGTCGCGCGGGTGCTCGCTTTCGACAAACTCCGCATCGGCCGCGTCGTAGTCGTAGACCGCGCGGCCATCGAGGATGGTGCAGCGCGCGCCGCAGCGGCCTTCATCGACCAACGCGACGTGATTGCAGAAGATGTTGCGCTGCCGCCCGAGGCCCGGTGCGGTCTGCTCATAGTTGGCGTTGTAGCCGACGCTGAGCGCCCGCTTGCGGCGCTTCGTCACCGCGTCGATGCCGCGGCGGGTGGTGAAGATCAGATTGGCGAGCAGCAACTCGTCGTGGATGCCCTCGCCGCGGCGGACATTGCTGACGTAGCCTATGGTCAGGTCTGACCAGTTGTCCGGGCCGACCGCCTCGAACGGATGGTCGTCGACGAGCGGTTTGCCTTCGTACGATTGGATGGAATCGGGCGCGAACACCTCGGCCGCATCGCGCTCGACATGCACCCGTCCGCCGGCGTCGCCCTGCAGCGGCGGCACCTCGCCTTCCCAATAGATCTGCATGCCGGTGCGGGCGATTGGCACGTCACGGCAGACAAGATATCCCTCTGCCGTCTCGTCCATGTGGTGCGAGATGCGGCTGATCGTATGCCATTCCATGACGAAAGGGCACCTCCCCCATGACCGAGGAACAGCACATTCAGAAGCAGGGTCCGTGGAGCGCCGAGGAGGAAGAGCTATTCGCCCAACTTCGCGCGGATGGATGGTCGAGGAAGCAGATCAGCGCGCGGATGCACCGCTCGGAGACATCGCTGTCACGCAAGATGGAGCGGATGGACCTGCCGCGGAAAGCTGGCAGGTTCCAGCCATCCGCTCAGCCGAAGGCGAAAAAGGCGGGCAAGACCACGCTGCCGCCGTTGCCGTCGATCTCTTAAGCTGGCGGCGCTTCGGCCGGCGGCTCGGCCATAGTCGATGGCGTGGTAACGACAACACCGTTCGATGTCGCGGTTCCTGCCACGCCGTTGGCGACGGTTGCGGTCACCACGCAACTCAGGGTTTTGCCGACATCCGCTCCGGTGACGACGTAGTTGGCGGAGCCGGTGCCGATGTCGGTCGTGTCGCGCTTCCACTGGTACGCGTAGCTCTCAACCGGCTCGGCCCACGTCCCCTCGGTGCAGGTCAGCAAGTCGTTGTTCTGGGTCACCACGGGCAGCGCGGTGTTTTCGAGAGCCACATTCGGCGGCTTGCTCAGCGCCAGCGGATTGCCACCAGCCCATTGCCGCCAAGCTGAGGCGAGCTCTGACGTATAGAAATTGGCGTAGACCTTGCGCTGCGCGCCGTTGTTCGTGGCGATGTGCGTGAAGAATGCCGCCAACGCGCCGCGCCACAGATCGGGCACGAACACCGTGCCGTTGCTGTATTGCGCCCAGACCGGCGAGAGGATCGGATCGGTCGCCGGCGCGGCAGGTGGCAGCGAGCCGAGGATGATCGGAACGACGGGCTCGCCGACCGTCCAGCCGAGGATGTCGTTGTCGTGCAGGATCACCCAGACGAGGCCGGGATCGCCATACACATCGTCATTGTAGCCGCAGGTGATCAGCACGGATTTGTCGGTCGAGGGAAGTACGCCGCTCATGGTCGTTTCCTTTCCACAGGAATGAAGCTCTCGGTCACCAGATGCGTCCTTGGCCGAACAGCAGCAGGATCACCAGGATGAGCACCACCAGCCCGATGCCGCCGAAGCCGCCTTGGCCCAGATATCCGCCACGGTAGCCGTAGTATCCACCGCCCAATCCCCCGAACAGGATGACGATGACAATGACGAGCAACAGCAGGTTCATCGCGTTCCCTTTCAGTGGATCGTGCTACTGGGCTTGTGGTGCCACGTCGCGCCGGCAGCGACGTTGGCGACCTCGGCCGCTTCACCGGGATCCAGCCAGTCATGCTCGAACTCGGCGATCTCTCGCTCGAGCGCCGCGGCGAGGTTCGGATTGGTCATGATGGCCGGTAACTGCTGACGCCAGCTTGCGACGTTGCGCTCGAATGCCTTCCGCTCACGCTCCACACGGAGCCGCTCTTCAGCCGCCAGTCGTTCCTGGCGTAGCCGCTCGTTCGCCGCGTGGAGTTCGGCGATGCGCCGCTGCTGCGCCGCTATGCGCGCCTGTTCGTACTCCCTCAAGCGTCGCTGTTGCGCCGCTATAACCTCTTCCATCGCGATCTTGCTGTTCAGCTGATCCGCGAAGCGATCCCAGGTCGCAAACCGCCGGTGTGGCAGGCGATCCATCAATTCCTCGGCCACGCGCCGCCGCCGCTCTTGCTCCCAGCCGTGCTCGGCCGCCAGTCGCTCGGCGCTCTGCTGCCGCCACGGAACCGGCGACGGTTCCTGATAGACGCCGACGAGGTGCAGGCGGGTGTACCAGTGCTCAGCGACCTCATCGCTGACCCGATGCTGCCCGGCCGGGAGATGCACCTTCTTGCCGCTATCGAGCGACAGGATGAACGACTTGGCGATGTGGATGAGTGGCATCGGCTGGTCTCCCGCTCAGGGAAGTATAGGCAGCGCGACGCATCGACAGTTGAAGATTTGACCTGGGTGCGAGTGATAATCCGGCGGATCGGACAGCGGCGGATCGTCCCAGCGGTGCACGGTATTGCTGAGCTTGCGGTGCGACGGCCGCACCTTCCAGTCGCCTGCGGTTTTCCAGATGTAGCTATCGGCGCCGACATGCTCCGCCCGCGATTGGATCAGCACCGATGCGGTGCGCGCGGTTTCCGTCCGGGCGATCGTCGTCGCCCGATTGCGCAGCCAGGCCTCGGTCGCGCGTGGATGCGCCTCCGCCAATGCCGCCTCGATCTCGGCGGTGCGCTCGGGATAGCGCGCGGAGGTATAAAGCGCCTCCTGGGCCTTCTCCTGCACGTGCTGCGATGCCTCGAGCGGCAGGCTGGTGATCAGGTCCACCTGCTCGTTGAGCAGTTGCGCCATCGCCTCGCCGATCGGCGTCTGGTTCAACTCGACGCGCAACGCCGTCGACATGCCGCGCGTGTATTTCTCCCAGGCGCTCAGGTCGCGTCGGTGAACCTCGCGGATCATCCGTGCTGCCGTCGCCCGCGCCCAAGGCGTAACCGCTTTGGCATAAGCAGAGAGCGCGGCTTCGATGCGTGCCATAGCGGGCGGTGCAATCGGCTCATCTTCGGCTTCAGGCGCATACGCCTGGATAATCCGCGCCACATGGCGCGCGAGGCTGCGGAGTTGCGCACCGTAGCTGCGTTCGGCGTTGCGGGCTTTGGCGAAACCTTCTTCGCGCCGGGCGTCTTCTTCGGCCCGTTGCCGCGCCCGCCTTTCGGCTTGCGTCTCACGCTTCGCCATCCGCCTTCTCGACCGACTCGCCGGTGCCGTTGGTCTTCGCCTTCAGCCCGGCAGCGGGAACACCGGCACCCATCGCTCCGCCCGCACCGTTCGGCTTGGCACCCGGCATTCCCGCCCCAATCCCCGGCATCGCGGGCGGCTGCTCCCAAGGCGGCGGCGCTTCCGCCGAGTCCTTGATGTCCTGATCGGTGATGTTGGTGAAGCGCCCGGTGAGGATGCTGCTCTGCTTCATCTCCTTCAGCGCGATCTCGGTCGTGATGATGCCGGCGTCGTGCGCCAACTTCACCGTATCGGTGTCACGCTGCGCCACCTCGGCCTTCTCCATTTCGTTCATCTGGTAGAGCGAATTGAAGGTGAACGCGAAGGTGTCTGGTGGATCGCTGCCGAGCGTGCTGCGCCACAGGACGTCGAACATCTTGGTCAGCGGGCGGCGCAGCCGGGCTTCCTGCTGCGCGCCGATCATGTCGTAATAGTTCCGCAGGTCCGACTCGCCGGTTGCGTTCATCCCCGCCGGCGACTGACCGAACAGCCGCACCAGGGGAATGCCGAGCGCGCCGGACAACTGCTGGCCCAGCATCATCAAGGTCTCGCTCAGGCCGGCGAATGAGTAAGCGTGCGTCTCGAACTCATCATCGGCGTCGATGACGGTCAGCCCTTCGTTGGACTGATAGACCCGCATGAGCTCCATCAGCTTGTGGAATTTCTCGGTGAGCTCACTGTTGAACGCGACCAGCGACCGGTAGTCCTTCACCTTGTAGGTGCGCAGATAGGCTTTGTAGAGCAGCTGCGCGGTCCCCATCGTGCCCGAATCGAAGGCGACGAGCCGGTCGTTCAATCGCTCGAGCACCGACATGCCCCAGTGATTCTCGGTCAGCCTCTGGTTGAACGGCAGGGGGAGCCCGTCCATGCGCAGCACGCGCGAATAGTGGATGCGCATGTTGGGCAGATAGGGCGCTTGCTGGATCAGGTCGTAATACATCGGCAGCCCGTAGTCGGGCCCGAAATCCTCGACCAAGCGCATATACGTCGGTTGCACCATCCAGCGATCGATGACGAGGAAGCCCCGAAGCGCGCCTTCGCTGATGCTCTCCGGCACCAGCGGCGTCGCCGGGTTCTGTCCGTCGATCATCATCGCCATGAGACAGCCGCCGTAGAGCCGGCTCCACTTGATCGTGGAGTTGAGGTGGTTCCAGAAGCCCAAATCATTGATGGTCTTTTTCAGCTTCTCGAGGTCGTCGGGATCGGTGTCCGAGTTCATCTGCACGCCGGCCCTGGTCATGTCGTCGCCGACCACATCGACCGCCGCGCCAACGATCCACGAGGCGCGATACATCCATTCGAGCTTCTGCCGCAGGCGTGTGAGCGGCTGGTAGGTGTATTCGGTCTGGCTCAGCAGGTTGCCGGCGCCGAGGCCGACGCGTGCGGCGAAGTTCTGCACCGAGTCCTGCGTCATGGGGCCGTGCCACGACGATCCGGTGCCGGTATCGGCGCGGACCGTGACGCGCGGTTTCGTCGGGAGATCGGACACTACAGGTTCGCCCAGACGTTCATCGAATTGGCGGCGACCAACTGAAAGGCCCGAGCGGTCGAATCGACGTCATCATCGTGTGGCAGTTCGGGGAAGCCCTCGAGCATCTGGAACCACCTCTCATTCCAATCGCCGCGCACCACCAGGACGTTGCCCGCCTCGGCCTGCGCGGAGAACGGCGAGAAGCGCGTGAGCTTGTCGCCGGTTTCTGGCGAGTGTTCGATCGGGAAGCCGGCCAGCATGCGGACGAAACTGGCGATCTGCGCCTTGCCGGCTTGGCCGGGATCCTGCGGCAGCCCGACCTTGCAGCCGTAGCCGTCCTGCGTGCTGGTATTCAGCACCGCGCGCTCGACATCCGCCGGCGTGCCGCGCATCCACGAATGGTGCAGCACGACATAAGTGCCATCCATCAACCGGCCGATTTTTGTGCTCGTGGTCCAGTCGGGATCGTTATCCTGGGTTTCTGGCGTCGCGGCGAGGTCCCAGCCGCGCCCGGTCAGAACGACCGGCGGCAGGATGTCCACCACGCGCACCCACGAGCGGTTGAAGTAAAGCCCGGCGCTCGGCCTGATCTTCCAGTTGCCGTTGAGCAGGCGTTCGCGCTCGACCGCCGGCAGCATCATCAGGTTGCCGAGGTAGGACGGGTCGGAGCGCATCAGCGCCGGATTGTCGGCGAGCTTGGCGGAAATGAAGGTGAGCGACTTGATGGTCTCCGCCGGCTGGCCGGTCGCGCGCATCGCCGCGCCGCGGGAGGCGAACCAGACCAGCGCATCGTCGGCGCCGCGCACGAAATAGCGGACCACGCCGGAGCGTTCGGGGATCGGATAACCGGTGCGCTGGTTAATCCACCAGGCAATCAAATCGGCGACCCACGAGCCCGCATCGGCGTTGCAGCTTGCACGAACGTAAGGCTTGATGCCGATGGTGCTGCGGTTGCGGCTCAGCAGGTAGAAGAACTGATACCGGGTGAACGTGGTCAGTTCATCGAAGCCGATCATCGGCACCTGGCTGCCGTGCCAGTCGAGCACGGTATTCTCGTATTCAAGGTGCGACAGCTTCACCGAGCCGCCACCAGGCCAGCGCCACTCGAGCCGGTGATTGATCGGAATGCCGCCGGTATCGGGAAACACCTTGAGGCTCTCCGCCCACAGCCCGCCGGGGCGGCGGATGTCGGTGGTGTTGCGACGGAACAGCACGCAGTCGAAGCCCGGCACATCGGGCGGATGGCGCAGCGTCTCGAGCAGCAGGGCCCAGCTTTTCCCCGAGCCGGCCGCCCCGCCGAAGATGGCGATGTCGGCGGCGGAACGCAGGAACATCTCCTGCGGTCCCGGCTGCGGGAAGATATCGCCCTCCCGCGGCTGCTCGAGCGGGTCGTAGTCCATCAGGCCGCCTGCTCGACCTCGCCCTCGATGATCGGTCCGGCGTCGTCCTCGGGCTCGGGATCGCGCGCCGGGATGTAGATGCGCCGGCGGTGCTGCGGCTCGCCCAGCACGGGATCGTCGCGGCCGTCGTCCTTCGGCACCCGCCACTGCTCGCCGCCGACCACCGAGAGCAGGTATTTCAGCGCCGACAGCGCCCCTGGCGTGTTGCCCATGGCGATGGCGTGCAGCTTGACGCCATAGCCGGCGATCCGCCGCTCGCGGCCGTGCGCCAGTTCCTCACGGAAGATGCGCTGCAGGGTCTCGACCGAGCGGCAGGGCAGGTTGCGCGCGGCGAATTCGCGGCAGATCGCCTCCTGCGAGTGGCCGAGCGTCAGCATGATCTCGACCAGCTGCCGGTGCGCCGGCTCGGGCTCCCAGGCCAGCCGTCCGTCGTCACGCGGCTGCGGCACGGGCGTACCGTCGGCGGCGAGGTGCTGGAGCGCGCCGAGGGTCAACACAGGGGACTCCGACAATCCCCACCGTCCGTCACAGGCATCATCGGTAAGTCCCTGTTATTATGGGCTGCAGATTTTATTCTGCGGCCAGCACATTCCACTGGATGTGTTGGGGCGCTGGATCTATGTGCGTGGTCGGCAGGGCGCTGATGCCCGCTGGAGAACTAAGGAAAACCGACATGCCTACGATTACCGACCTGACCACCGAGCAGCTGCTGGCGACGTTCAATCGCTGGACCACGAAGCCGGTGAAGAAATTCGAAACGCGCAAAATCGGCGAGGCTCGGCTGATAAAGCTGCTGGCCGAACTGGATTTCCTGCCGCTCGAGATCGCGATGGGCGATCAGGCGACGGCGAAGGCCTGGTTCGCCAAGGACAAGGCCACGGGGCCGATCTATGTCGGCCCGGAGCTCTGCGAGTCACACTACGACGAGAACGACGAGCCGAAGGCATCCTGGTCGGAGCCGGAGGCTGGCTGGCCGCTGTCTGGCCCGAGCCCGGCAACCCTGGGCGCCCAGGCGGCCAAGGCGGATGACGCCGAGCGGGCGGCCCTGAAGGCGGCCGGCAAGCCGATACCGGCCGAACTGACCGGCCTTCGGGCAGAACTGCTGAACGACCCGAAGGTCACCATCGGATCGGCGGTGCTCGCCGAATTCATGGCGGAGACACAGGAGGACGAGATGAAGAAGGCGAAGAAGGGCGGGCGCATCCGCGATCGGTTCGCGCCAGCGAAGCCAGCCAAGCAGCCGAAGGCGCCCAAGATGGCGGCGTCGGTTCGCGCCGAGGCGCCGGGCGAGGCCGATGCACCGAAGGCGGGCTCGAAGGGCGCCGAGGTGGTGCGGATGCTCTCGCGCAAGAACGGCGCGACGATCTCCCAGTTGATGGAAGAGACCGGCTGGCTGGCGCACACCACGCGGGCGTATTTCGTGTCGCTGCGCAAGAAGGGCTACCCGGTCGCGCTGATCGGCAAGGGCACCTATCGGATCGCGCAGGAGACGAAGGCGGCGTGACGTGCCCAACTATACCGAGCAGGATGAACGCGACGCGAGGGTGGAGATGATGCTCGCTGACACGCAACTGAAGCTCCGGCAGGCATGGTGGGAGGCCCCGAAGGCTATCGCCACCATGCTTGCCGCCGTCGCGGTGATCGTGGGGCTGGTGGCCGGCCTTGCCGGCTACAAGCTCGGCTCGCAGCAGCCGCAGTCCCCGACGGTCATCGTGGTCCCGAGCGGCGCCACGACCGGCAACCATCCCAAGGCGGGAGAGTGATGGAATTAACTTACCAAGGCGCCGCTATCCTTGGCGGCATCGCGGCATTCGCCTGGATCGCGATCTTGTGGACCGAGCGCAAGCCGCCACGCCCGGGCGAGTAAAGAATGAGCTTTGGAGATTCCCTAATGCCCCAGTACCGCATAACCAACCAACAACTCGACACCGTCGTCGTCGTGGATGAGTTGCCGAAGGGTGTTCAACTCGGCATCCGCGACATCGGGCCCGTCTGGAACAACAGGCCGGCGCCCAAGCTGATTGTGGAGGAGGTCAAGCCATGAAGTGGATCGTTGAAAACCACCTGACCGATGTCACCATCGGCGTGGTCGAGGCCGATAGCGCGCGCGAGGCGATCGATGCCGCGTATCAGGCGAAGGGGTGGAAGGGCTTCGCCGATGCGCGCGAGCAGCGGGCGACAGCGGCGCAGGAACACGAGATCATGGCGCGCCGGATCGACGAGAACGGCGTCGAGTTCGGGCCTTATCTCGGCTACGCGACGGGCGAGATCAAGTAATGAGCGATGATCCGTTCCAGCCGCCGTGAGCCTACGCGGACCGTAGCAGCGGCTCCCGTTCGGCGAGGATGGCGGCGTAGGGCTTCGGCTCTGCGCCGCTTTCGCTTTGCAGCATCGCCGCCTGGCCGGCGAAGTTCTGCCAGCGTTGGATGGCGACGTCGACGTAGGCCGGGTTGACCTCCAGCGCGATGCAGCAGCGCCCGGTCATCTCGGCGGCGATGATCGTCGTGCCGGAGCCGCAGAACGGCTCGTAGACCGCCTGCCCGACGCTGCTGTTGTTCTCGATCGGCCGGCGCATGCATTCGACCGGCTTCTGGGTGCTGTGGCCGGTTTCCGATTTCATCGGCTTGTCGATCGACCAGACGGTCGCCTGCGAGTGATCGCCGACCCAATGCCCGGTCTTGCCCTTGCGGACGGCATACCAACACGCCTCGTGCTGCCAATGGTAATGCCCGCGGCCGATGACGAATTGCTGCTTCGCCCAGATGATCTGACTGCGCAGCGCGAAGCCGTGCGCCTCGAGCGACGCCTGCACCGGGGCGCCGAACATCGAGGCGTGCCAGACATAGGCGACATCACCAGGGAACAGCGCCCAGGCCGCCGACCAGTCCACTCGGTCGTCGTTGTCCACCGTGCCGATGGCTCGGCCGCCGAAGGTGGTGCCGTCGGCCCGGAGCGCGTGGTTCCGCCAGTCGGGATCGTAGTCCACGCCGTAGGGTGGATCGGTGACCATCAGATGCGGCACGACGCCACCTAGGGCGCGCCTGACGGCCTCGGGGTCGGTGCAGTCGCCACACACCAGGACGTGCCGGCCAAGCCGCCACAGGTCGCCCACGCGGGCGGCGGGATAGGTGGGAGCGGCCGGCGCCTCGTCGGGATCGGTCTGCCCGGGATTGGGCAGCAGCAACTTGTCGATCTCGTCGGTGCCGAAGCCGGTGAGCAGCAGGTCGAAGTCCGCCGCGGCCAGTTCCTCCAACTCGGCGCGCAACATGCCGTCGTCCCACCCGGCGGAGAGCGCCATGCGGTTGTCGGTCAGCACGTAAGCGCGCCGCTGGATCGGCGTGAGATGCGCAAGCTCGATGGTCGGCACCTCGGTCATGCCGAGCTTGCGGGCGGCGAGCAGCCGGCCGTGCCCGGCGATCATGCCGCGGGCGCTGTCGATCAG
>Ga0210392_10000165_pt1 | contig 54221 bp, 48 predicted proteins | sample IncBWC30OmetaG_FD_161057 | JGI IMG/M metagenome (GOLD analysis project Ga0210392, IMG submission 161057) | Forest soil microbial communities from Barre Woods Harvard Forest LTER site, Petersham, Massachusetts, United States - Inc-BW-C-30-O ... | reverse complement strand
ACTCCATAGGCCAGAGCCGCGGCCTTCATGGCGGCCAGGACTTCTGCCCGACGTTCGCCCGGGACGCTTTTTAGAAAGCGCGGCGTGGCAAAAGTTTTCACTTAACCAGGTCGTTCAGGTCCTTGATTTCCTTCAATTTCCCAGTCCGGCGCGCACGGGCAGACTCCTGGCTCATTTTCATCCCGGCCCGTACTTTGTCGGCCGGGGTCAACCCATACTCATTTGTAAAGTAATCATCGTCGGACTCGGTGACGGCAAAGGGAACCCCGCGACGGTTGACCAGTTGGGTGAGCGCCATCGAGACGTAGGCTCCTGCATCAAGGCCAAGACGGGAAAGGAGCACGTCACTTTTGCGCTTCAGATCGCGATCGACCCGGGTCCGAAGTTGGATTGTTGGCATGCCTCAAAAGTGCTCAAAATGACTCAGGCGTCAATAAATTTTCATGTCATGAAACAGTCGGGCGGAGCGGCCTCGGTCCGGCACGGCCGCGGTGGTGCGCACCAAACCTTGCATAGCAGGCATTGGGAGATCAGTCGGTTCTTTTAGGGCAGCAGGACCGCTCCGGGAATTCCGGCATCAAGCGTCGCGAGCTGGACTCCATGATGCCGGGCCAGCTCAAGCCGGTGGCCATCGGCATCCTCTTCCGAGATAACGCTGCGGAAACGCGTTCTGGCACCTCTTTGCCTTCCGGACTAAAAACACTGCTAAACTGGGATCAATGTCAGATACGGCACCGTTAACCTCCCATGCCTTGCCGGCTGCAACTGCGGCGATGGCCAAACCTGGCTCGCCCAAGACCCGCGCACCCACCCGACAGCATGGCGGTTTCTTCTGGCATCTGATCACCATCCTCACCGGACTACTTTTCGGGTTTTCCCTACTGCTTCTCGCCCACCAGTATCTTTCGGCCCGGCTTTTTCCCGCACCCAAAGTCCAGGTAAACTATGCGGTCTTCACCACGCCGAGCCCAAGCTTGTTCCAGGAGGTTTATGCTCCTGCGATCAAATCAGCGCGCCGCCAGATCCTCGTCGCGGCGCGGGAAATCTCCAGCCGCAAGCTGCTGGAGGCGCTGCGCACAAGGGCGGTGGGTGGAGTCGATGTCGAATTCTTGCTTTCTCCGGACGTGGACAACCGGGGAACGATTCGCTGGATCACCGGGAACCATGCCGGTCGCGTCTATGTTGACTCGCAACCGCTGGCCGATCAACTTTTGATAATTGATGGCAATAAGGTGATTTTGACGTCCCTACCTTTTACCGCCGATGCTCCCGCCGGCATTCAATCGTCCGGCCTCGCCGTTGAAGATGCAGGCCTTGGACGACAACTCAGCCAGCAATTTATTCAAAAGATCAGTCAACTCCCCCTCGTTCAGAAATGAACATCACCATTCGCAAGGATGCCGTTCTCGTGGCCATGAACGCCGTTGAATTTTCGGACGTTGGCGCGCGCAAAGGAATGATTCACCGCATTTATCACGCAATTTGCGAGGATCAGGACGCTGCCAAAAAACTCAACAAAACCATCCACGACCACCGTGCGCCGATTCAATTCTACAGCCGCAGCGGCGGGGATGTCTTCGTCGTGCGGATACTCTGCTCCTGCTGGGAGAATTTCCGTGACGTCCAGGCCACCAGCCAGTGGGAACAGGATATTCAGAAGGCGGTTATCGCATTAGGAGTTTCAGGCCAGGCGGATCGCCTGACCGCTCAATATTCCGCCTAAATTAATCCCGTTCCCGCGGATTCTTGAGCTTTGAAATGAGTTCTCAGTGAAAGCTCCCTCTCACCAGCTGAGTGCAATCGATCCCTCAACGGTGGTCCCGGCATCCGGCACGAAAGCCCGCGAGTTGGTGGTCACGACATTTTTTACCGAACAGCATCTCACCAGCCGGGATATTGAAGAGCAGACCAAGGTGGAGTACCGGCAGAATCGCGTTTTTCTTTGGGTCGCAATCAAGTCCGTGCTTGAGGAATGCTTTTCCACTTGGGTACAGATGCCCGCGACACAGGTGGATATTTTCATCAAGCAAGCCAGCGAGGCACGCAGCCGTTCGGTCTTTGAATTGAACCGGCTCGTGCTGGCCGCCTATGCAAATCCCCTCGGCCTGAAGGCGGTGGCGCGCGTGACCCAACTGGGGATCAATGCCCGACGCACGTTGGATATCGGCCTCGAGGCCCTGCTGGATTATCCCACGCAAAAATCCACGGGTAGAGAGATGGCCGGGACCGCCTTAAGGATCGACTGGGCACTCGGCGGCCTGGCCGAATGGCCGCAGGCCTACCCTTTCGCTTTCGAGGAGTCGATGGCCACCGGACTCACAAAAAACCGCGCCTTCTACTCGACAGATAAGAATGTCCGGAAGGACATCACGGCAAAACAGATCGCCAATATTTTTTGCACCACGGACGAGATGATTGAATCACTTGAAGCCAAGGCGCTCGGGATGATTCGAAAATCGTTCAAGCATTCGGAAGCGCTGGATGAGTATTCGCAGGATTTTCTCGCCAGCCAGTAGAGCGGTTTAAAATTAGTGTGCCCACAAAGGACCACCAAGAACGCAAAGAAAGTATATTTTTTCGAAGGCTTTTTTCTTTGTAATCTCGTGGCAAAAAATCCGGCTGGCCGCCTGCCAAGCGTCCGAGCGGAGGGAACGACATCCTCGCCGTGGTCCAGGCAACAGGGTTGCGGTTCTGTTAAAATGCGCCAGCAGCCTGTTAAGAACACGCGCGCGATCCAGGCGCGAATCTGGTCGTCGGTCGCCACCGTTGCAAATGCGTGCTGGTGACATTCAAGCCTTGGCGTTGCCACCACCGGCAATTGGGCGCGGAAAAATATTTCGATCGGTCAGATAGGCCAGCAGGTAGGTCGCCAGGGCGAGAAGATAGAGAAAATTAAGACCGTAGCGCATGCTGGTATACTCCATGCACCCGCCCAGCACGACGCCAAGCAGATTTGCCCCGAATGCGCTTGATGCGTCCTCGGCCTTGCGAAAGGAATTTGAGAAAACCAATCCCGCAAAGAAAATCGAGCTGCCCAGCCATAGCCCGGTCACGATGACCCGGGGCACGAAAGAAAAATCGAGGATGAAATTAAGCGGCACGAAGTAGCCGATGAGCAGGCAGGCGACGAGTCCGGCATAATTGATCTTCTTCGACCAGTGTCCAAAAAGCAGAACCAGCGCGTTGGCACAGAAGATCATCAGCAGGATGGCGGCGATGACGATGGCATTGACGAACCAAGTGCTTCCAAAAAGCAGCGCGGCCTTGGTCAAGCTGCGCGTTTCCAACAACATAAAGCCGGCCCCGAGCAGGAAGAAATGCAGGTTGTTGTGCCCGGCGAAAGCCGACCCCCGCAGAAGCAGCCGATGGGTTCCCAAGGCCAGGACCAGGACCAAACCCAACACCATGAGGTAAAGCTCGGGAATTTCCCTGCGCTCCAGGTAAAGTTGAGGCCAGTCATCGGTGATCAATTCCACCTGGTCGCGGGGCGGGATCACCAAATGAGGATCCATTTCATGAAGCGGCTGATGTGCCACCGGCAGGGATACCGCCAGTGGAGCTTTTGGACCCAGGTAATACCCAATTGAACTAAACGGCCCGGCGTCCAGGAGGAACATGCGGGGTTCCTGACCAAAGGCTTCGGTCAATGACCAGAAAATGCGGCCCGGAACCCAGGCCCGGTGCGTGGCCACATTGAGGAGAAAGCCTCCATTCGGGGCGAGGCGCCTTTTTATATCCCGGAAGCATTCCACTGTATAGATAAAACTCTCCAGCCTCAGCGTCGACAGGTTGGCGGATTGGTGATGCGAATCCAGCGCGTTCATCACAATCAAATCGTATGTTTTGTCCGTATTCTTCAGATAGGCGCGCGCATCGTCATTGAAGGTGTGCACCCGCGGATCACGATAAGGCTTCTGCGGATGGAACGTGTACCCGTTGGCCAGCAAAACCGGATCGACATCCACCACATCGATCTTGGCCTGCGGAGCGGCGCGCAGCGCCGTCACCGTATCATTTCCGGAGCCACCCGCCAGGATCAGCACCGTCTTGGGCAGGATGAGCTGGTAGGGCATTTCATAATAGGGCAGCCAAGTTGCCAGCGGGGTATTTTCGATCTTGTCAAAATCGAGCGCGTCCTGGATGCGCCGCTTGTCGACCATCACGGCATAGCCCAAACGCACGGGCTGGCCGTTCTTTATGTAATCGTACGGTAACGTAGTGATTCTATAATAGGGCGACCACTGGCCAAAGGCGCTGATGAATGTGAGCAGGATGGCCAGGATCAGCAAAAGGATCCCGGGGACCAGCTTGCGCAAAGGTGTTTTCGCCTGGATCAGCAGACCAAGGACAATGACCGAAGCCGAGGTCAGCCAAACCCAGGGAGGGGTGCAGAAAGACGAAACCAAGCTAAAGCCAATGACACCCAGCAAGCTGCCAAGGAGATCAAAACTGTACGCGACCAGGCGATTTGGAATCCTTTCCAGGGTCGCTCCCAGGCGGTAACCGATCGGTATAAACAGGCCGATATTAACCACAAAAACGATCAGTATGACCAACGGCGTGGGAAGCGTCTTCTCGTTGGCACTGAAAGGCCAAACCACCAGATCATTGGGCGCGCTGGTGTATGAGAAAAAATTAAGAAAAGACATCGTCGCCACATAGATCACCAATAAGCCCGGAAAGTGATGGAAGAGATCGCGCTTGCCCGCCACGAGGCAACTCCCCAGGCCAAGGCCAAAAAATGCGGAGATGACGAGAAAGTTATTGAAGAAGGCGATGACCTGGACCGTGGAATTGACGAATCGGACCATCGACAGCTCCAGAAAGAGAGCCAAAAAACTGATGGCGAGGAGCTGAAGGATAATACTTCCCAAAGGCCGTTTGACAGAAGCTGTTTGGCTCAAGATCGCGAGAGCCTAGCTTTTGATGCAAGTCAGGGACAAGGCCAAACCACGATCTGCTGGGAAACTCCAAGTGACGGCGAAGCGCTTGAAGAAAAAGAAAAGACCACCGGAGACAGGCCAGACGAAAATATCCGCGCGATCCAGGCGAGAACCTGGCGGTCGGTCGCCACTGCTTCAAATTCATGCTGGTGCAGTTCGAGAAATGCGGCCGTCACCGCGGGCAGCCATGGACAAATCCCCGTCTCCAGAAAAAGGAGCGGATTTACCTGGTTTAGGAATTCTGGCGGGACGCGCGCCACCATCCCGGCCGGCGGCTTGACGAACAAATAGCCCTCCGGAAAGACAGCGACCTCGGATGTCGTATCGAAGTCCCGCAACGCCGCAACTTCACGCCAGCGGGCACGAATCTTTCGCCAATGGTGGGGAATAAACAGCCCTTGCCGGCCTGACAATGGGAAGAGGGCAAATTCCACCGCCGCAATGGCCGGCTCATTTTCGAGGACCGCCTTGAACTCCGCGTCGTGCCTTGGATCAGGATGATAATCGTGCGTGAAGTTCAGGCCCACTTTCATCGATCGGTCAAAACCCGGAATTTCTGCCGTCCAATAAAGATCACCGCCAAACGAATGTGGCCGCTCAATGATTCTGTCACCGCCTGTGGCAAGCCAGGAATCCAAACGCCGCAGGGCGGCCAACCGAAGCAGCAACCGGTCCTTGTCTTCTGCCGGGCCATCAGCACCTAAATCGAAAGCCTGCAACGCGCGCCGGGCGCTGGTCCCGCCCAGTCGGTGAATTTCCGGCCGCAGCTGCCTCCATTCATCGAGCAGCTGCGGTTCGTGCAGGAGGAGATCCGGCGTCTCCACAAAAGGCCGCAATTGGTCGATATAAATATCCTGGGCAATGATCCGCCTGATCGGATCGAGACAGAGAAACCGGCCCAAAAAATCATGAAAAAGCTGATTCACGTCCGCCTTAAATTCGGGTGGTTTCATGATGGTTATGTTTTTGATCGGATTTTGAACACGAAGGTCGCGAAGGACGCAGCGTGGTCCATGCATTCGAACCACTGATGCCCCGGATTTTTTAACCGCGAATTAACGCGAATGGACGCGGATAGGCTGCTGAAAAACTGTGCCGCTACAGCGGCACACGGCCGCAGGCCGTGTTGGCCGTCGGGTTGCGATAGAAAGCGCTCCGACAGCGTTTTCTGCTCACAACGACGGCCTACAGACGTTTTCCGCAGCCAATTCATATCCGCCTGCCCTTCGTAGCTCTCGGAGCAAAGCAGGGGGTCAGTCGGCGGTACCCGATTAGCGTCCATTAGCGGTTAAAAACGAATCGAATCCGTGGTCGGGTCTAATCAAAAAATAAGCGGTGGACTGTCCTCCACTTCTGAAAAAATAGAAATAAGTCCTTTTTTTGCCTCGGCGAGATCATCCAGCCTGTTCTTGATAAATTTGCCGGTATCCGACAGCCGGGTGCGCCCGGCGGCCATGGCCCGATCCATGGCCCCGGCCACAGCCGCTTCCTTTGCAGCGACATACTCGTTGGAGGAATCATTATATGCTGCATTCAGCTTTTTGAGGTAATCATTGGACCGGCCATGATTTTTCCCATGATCGGCATAATGGATTATCTGCCCGTCCCGGTAAGCCTTGTCGTAAAGGTGGCTTTGCAGGGTATAGCAACGCCCATGTTCGTCGCGCTCTACCGTGTGTTCGCCCGGCGAGACCCAGTCATAGTCCTCATTGGCAACACGCCCTCCCATGCTGCCGACAACGCCCTGCACGGTTGCTGAGATCAGTCGGTCTGAGAATTTTACCAGAAGATGAATATAATCGGACGAGGTGCGTGTGGGATGAAAGCCATGAAGAAATCTTTGCGCCACAAGGTCTGCTTCGACAAATTCAAGAAAGGATATGTCGGTTGCGTCCTTGCCCTGGGTCGTTTGGCCCATGGACGCATGCATATGGTCATAAACGGCCCGCTGCAGGGCATAGTTGGCAACCGTTGCCGCCCGCACCACAGGTTCCTCGGGGACATTGATCTGTTGGATGAGCGAAACACTCGCATCGTAGTAAACTCGCTCCACCTCCCCTTTCTCTGTGAGCTGCCGGCCCATCATGGCGTCCGCATAGGAATCCTTCGCTCCCTCAAGTGCTGGGTCAATTCCATGGTCAAACAAACCGCCCAGCTCTTCCGTCGTACGTGGGTCACCGCATGCGCGCATTTCTGCGGCAAAAACATCCCTGGCCTGCGCGACGATGGGGCCAAACTGCTTTTCGTCGTTCAGTAATTTTGCCTGGATGGTGAAAATTTTCGCCTGAATGGCATGCTGAAAAAGCTCATCGACCCTCTCGTCCAGTTCGCGGGTCCACGTATAGGCCAGGCCCTTTTCATCGTAAACCGCCCGCTGCGCGTCAGGCAGGACCGACTCGGCATGGAGAACTTCGTAACCCCGATTCGCTGGACACTGCATCAGGTGGAATTTCGCCTGCTCACCTGGGCCGGAGAGGGATTTTAGTATCTGCTGGCGATCATGGACATCATCGGGAATCCGGATGCGAATCTCCTGCTCCGGGCCGGGCTCGCTGGCCGGTGATATGATCCAAAGCTGCTCGTTGCTGGCAGGGTCAACGTGCTTCTCCGTAATGAGAAGCACATTGTTTTGTCCGGCTATGGCCGGGCGCGGCTCATCCAATTTTTCGGCGATATTTTCCTGTGTCGTTATCACGCTTGATTCTCCCGTTTAAACCACTGCGGTGGCACCACCGCGGTCGCAATGAGGTGAAAGTCCTTTTTGAGCAAACCGAGCGCGCCGGCATTTTTTACCTCGATGCCCGGCTCCACTGCACCCGGCTCAAAGATGTAACGCACCAGTTTCCGGTCGAGCAAGGTCACGCGGTGCTCATCCGCTCTCACCTTCGTGCAATACCCATGAAAATACTTGCCGAGCTGCGTGGCCCGGAAATGGAAAACCTGCGGCGGATTGTCGGTTCGATGTTCAGGTGGATTCATCGAATATCATCGTCCGAAGATTTCGGGGGGGCTTGCTTTGCCGGTGCCGGGGGCGGCGTCTCCATGGGCCCGACCCGGCTGATGGCGATTGCCGGGGTGATCGCTGATTGGGGAACAATGATCCACCCGAGATCGTCATCATAAATGACCACCGGCGCGCCGAATTCTTCTCCGAGATTTTCGGCTTCCTGCATGGCTTTTGGTTCATCCGCCCGGTTAAAATATCCGGTGACACGGATTTGATCCAAATCGAAGAGTTTTCGCGTGGGAACGTGCTCGGCCACTATTGGTGGGGCGACTTCGCCGGGCGCAACCGTTCCCCAGATCACACCGGGCGCAGCTTGCGGCTTGGGAACGTTTTCGGCCGGGATATAAGCGCGTTCCGGATTGTGCAACGCTTCGATGTTCCAATGGCCTTCATCGACGAACACATATTTGTAAGTGTCCTGAAAGGCCTCGCCCCTATCGTTGATGTAGGCCGCCACATGAACCTTGGCGACCCGCGGATTGGTATAAACCGGAAGGGGCGCATCATCCAGCGTGGCTTTTTCCGCCGGTGGCATTTGCGGTGTTGCCGCAACCGGGATTGAGGCGATCCCGGCTTCGGTTATGCGGACAGTCTCCGACCCCGGCTTGGTTTTTCGATGGGTGCTTGCACATCCCGTGAGGAGTAACGCCGGGATCGCGATGATAGAAATTAGGCGCATGGCCCAGTATAGCTGGCAATGGTCGCCGATCCGAAAAAAAATTGACGAGTCTTCTAAATTGCAGGTCGGGCTTCACGCTCGACACGTCGGGGATAAACCCCGACCTACAATCGTGAACAACAAACGCACCAGCTAACCGGCGGGGGTCGTTGATAGCAGTTTCTGCAATAGGTCCCGGAGCGCCGGCGGCAGTTGCGGGGAAAAGCCGGACTGGGCCGGGGCCGCATCAGCCGGCTTTGGTTCTTCTGGTGGCTGGAAAATCTTTCCGGCGTTCAAATCCAGCGCCGAGGACAGCTGGACATAGGCCATCGTTCCTCTTTTGACCATCACGTAGGCGGGGTAACGTTGATCCAGCATGGCCTGTTCACGGTTGAACGTGTCCTGGAGCGCTTGCTGTCCGGCCGTAACCAGGGAATTGCGCCAGCTGTTCGGGTTTTGAATCGACGACGTGGTGAGGCCCAATGCGCTCTGAGTCGTCACCTGCGGGGATTGGCCCAGCGTCTGCAACGCCCCGACGACCGCCTCGTTTGCGTAGGGAAACAATTGCACCGCGGCCGGCTGCGGGACGTAATAACCGCGCACCCCGGCGCGCGCATCGCCGTCCAACGCGACCCCGTCAATGTGGAGCTCGGTGCCATCGGTGAAAACGATGGTGTTGGCCGTGATCGCAATTCGATCCGCCACATTTTTGGTCGAGGCCGAGCCATAAATTTTTGTGCCATAGGGCAACCTGATCACATCGCCGTTGAATTTGACGTTTTCCGCGACCTGCATCTCCACCATCCCGCTCAGATCGAGGCTGGTGACGTTGGTCTGGAAAATCACCGGGATCAGCTGCCCTTTCGGCAGGAAATTTCCCGTGTCGAATCCGCTGGGCCTTTTTGCTGGCCCGGACACATCCTCCTCGCGTTTGTAAACAGTCAACGCCGCCACATCCAGGCTGCCCGCCTGGACCTGCAGGGGCTGGCCGGCTCCGGCTTCCCGGGCACCTTCGCCTGCATTGGTTCCATCGTCAGAAATGCCCACACCGTGTTCATCGATCACCTCCGCGGCCTGCGGCCCGCCTGCCACCACATATTTGGGGGCTGATGACCCGGGCTCGCCACCGGCTGGTCCGCTTTGCGCGGTGGCCATCCGTACCGTATCAAGAAATCCCGGTCCGACGGATGATTCGACGGCGGCAGGCTCGGCGTGGTTGTTTTCCACCCGCTCTGATTCCGCGAGCGGGTTGTCGCCCGGCGAATTCAGCGGGGCGACTGGAGTAAAATTTTCGCCCGCGTTTACGGCTCGCCGCGTTTCCACTTTCGACGCCGGTGACTTCTGCACCGAGACCGCGACTGGCAGCGTGGCCTGATAACCTTTCGGCCGCATGATTACAAAACCGAGCACCAGGATGAAAACGACCAATGCGAAATAAAAAAGAAAACCCCAGCGGGTGGTATTATCCCGCGCCGACCGAACGAGCAGGCTGCGCAGGAATCGTTTGGTGGCCGGCTTCATGGGAATCCAAGGATAAAGGAAAAACCGGGGTGTTTAGGCGGCATGATTATCTGTGCGGGAACAATTGTTGCACCGACGCCGCATCCGGTGGCAGCAACAGGCGCCAATCGTTGCGCGGGGAAAGGCGATAGCCCTGGACGAACAACCAGATCGTGTCGCATTGGCCGGGGAAAAGCTGCGCGGCCACCTGTTGCGAACAGGTGACAGGAATTCCGGTGTTGGCGACCTTGAGACGAACCTGCCCGGAATCCAGGTTCAACACACTGCCCGTGTTGTTGGACCACTCGATCTCGAAAACCAGCAGGTCGCGGTCTGCGAACTGGCTGACATCCACCAGTGTAAGAGGTGATTTATTCCAGAAGACCGTGCGTCCGATGGGAAGCGTCCGAAACCCCGGAATAGTCTGCCGAAAGGTGGGATCGAAACGTGCACGCTCGATGGTTTTGATGGCCGTAACCGTATCGACATCGAAGGGCTTCATGATCGGCGCGCTCGCAAGGGCGCCATCAAAATCATCAGCATCATCTTCAAACGTATACGACCGCTGAAAGACCGGGTCGCCAGTGTTGAGGATCTTCAAAAGAAACGTGTAGATGTTCTCTCCCATCCGGATATTCAGATTGGTCATTCCCTCCGTGACGGTCGGATAGATGTCCACCTGGTTTTTTTTCGGATCGAAAGCGACCTGGACGATTTTACTGCCAATCTTGATGTCATCGATTTTCGCGCTCTTGGGGAAATTGAGGCTCGTGACCATAAGCGGTTTCAAGCCGACGACTTCCACCTTGCCGGCGGAGAGGGGAATCGGGCCGGTGGTTGCGGCCGGTGGTTCCGCGCGACTGGGCGCACTTGCCCCGAGAATCAATCCAACAATGGCGCAGATTGCTTTCATGGTTTTTTCTCCGAGGAAAGTTTGACCGCTTCGGCCGCCGTGGCGGCGAGATCGGCGGCAAAAAAATCCTTTTCTTTGATTTCAAAGATATCGTTCAGTCGCCAACCGAGCCGGTTCTCCGGCCCGCTTGGGAAATTGAAAAGCTGCACCCCCCAATAAAACCGGTTGGAGACAACTCCATCCGGCGACCGGCTGGTCATGACGCCCTTCACCATGGCACGCGCCTCAAGTGCGCTGCCCGTGACAATGCGAACGCCATCTTTCCCGTCCACCGTGAACACCTGGACAAAATCGCGCTGATCCAGGGGCTTCCTGCCTGGCATCTGGACCTGGAGTTTTCGCGCGCAGGATGGGGTGAGATATCCGGCCAGTTCGGGCGCCGATCCGTTTTGCGTCCTCGTCAGTGCCGATTCGACGACATCGCGCACCAGTGCGGTGAATCGCTTGTTGGTCATGCCAAGCGGCGCAAGTTTCCCGGTGAGCGGCCGGTGCTCCGCGGTAAAGCCCACCACGGGGGGAATTTGCCGCGCACGGGCGCAAAGCTTGCCCAAGCCCGCTAGCAAAAAAAGAAAGCCCACCGCCTGGGCCGCGATCATATACAGGCAATAACGGCCAAAGTGGGCACCGCGGGAGAGCGGTTCTTCATCGGTCGGAATATCAAGGATGGAAAAGCTCATCGGGAAAACGGCGTATCATCAGCCTTGGCGATCTCCTCGATATAAAAAGAGAAGGGGTTGACCGCAGAGGGCGTGTTGGGCGTGAGGATGATTTTCGCCGCGTACGGAATGCGCACCACCCCGCGCGCAGGCTCTAGTTGGAAGGAAAGTTCAAAGGCTCCCCGCACGAGCACGGACACCCGCTTTGAATCCGTATCGAACACCAGGTTGTTGGGGTCGACTTCCGAGAGATGGAACGCCTGGCAGATGCCTTTTTTTCGCACCGTCTCTAGATTCCGCGCGAATGCCGTGTCGGCCGCGGCGATGAGATCCGGTGAAACCATTCCCTTGATGAAGGGCCGGAAAGCGGCCCCGTCCGGCGTGAATTGATACAAGGCGGGAAGCGTGGCGTTGAGAAACAGATTCAACTGATCGTAATCCGGCTTGATCCCCTCGCCCACCCACGCCTGGGTCGACTCCCGCAGGGTTTTTCCGCCATCGAAGGCGATGGGCGCGATTTTTGGCGTTAGAAAATAAAACCCCCAACTGCCACCGGCCGCACACCAGATGATCACCGTCGAAAGCAGCATCCAACCCGCGGTGCGACGCGACCACGCCGTACGGCGCCACTCCGCGCGGAGGGACTGACTTTTGAGTCCGCCTTTGAATGACGAGGGCTGCGGCCGGACCGCGGATGGCTGAGGCGCAACGATGGGCGGTGATTGATCCACAGCACAGTCTAGCAACGAAATGGGCGCGTGAGTTTTTTTAGGGGGTTTGCGATCAGATGGATCCGTGGACTGTTCTGTGAACTTTGTAATCCTTCGTGGCAAAATGGGTTTCCCCTCGCCTCTAGCCTGATACCTATCACCGGCATAGCCCGTTCGACAGGTTCAGGGCTGCGGTCCCGCTCTACCCGCTTCACGGCAGGGCCGCGAGCGCGCTCTCGCGGGTCGCGCCCATGGCGACGGCATTGTTCAAGGCCGCCTCGTGATTGATCACGCCGGGGAAACTCCCGTTGCTTTTCATCCAGCCATCAACTTTCTGTCCAAAAATCTCCGGGTTTTCCTCGGCGATGACCTGCCTGATCTCGATGGGATTGCCCGGCAGGCACATCACCACCGGAACCGGCCGCCCATATTTGGTGAAAGCCAGATTGATATAAACTACCGCATGGAGGCATTGCGCCAGGCTGCGTTTCAACGCGGCCTCCGTCATGCTTTTCCCGGCCACGGTGAAGAGCCGGATCAGGCTGTGCGCGATGCTACCGCCGTGAATCGTGGTGATGACGGGTTCGCGCATGCCGGCGAACTCCAGGCAGGTGCGCAGCGCCAGCACGTGCCGGATTTCACCGACGAAGAGCGCGTCCATGTCGGAGCGCAAAAGATCCTCGATGCTGTCGTCCAACGATCCTTCGTCGCGAAAATTGCAGGGTAAGTGGGAAATGATGCCCGCGCTGGGCGTCAGCAGGTACTCCACCGGATCCTCCAGGGTCACAAGATGCCGGTTGGCCCTGGTCCAGGATTCGGCCAGGCTCGCGGCCAGCGTGGTCTTGCCGGAACCCATCGGGCCCGTGACCAGCACCATGCCCTCCGGTTTTCCGGAAAGATAGCGCAAGGTTTCAGGGCTATGTTTCAGCATTTCAGACAGGAGTGGCGGGCGATTTTCCTGGACGCGAATGGCGATGTGGTCGCCCTGCTCCGTGTTAAGGAGTTGCACGCGCACCTGCACGCGGCCCGCCCGGTACATCACCGTTCGCTGGTGCTCGCGCCGGCCCGGCACTGGCGGGCGCTCGCCCCCTATTTTTTCTTTGATCAGCAGGGCCTTTAAATTTTCCACGGAAAATATTTCCCGCACCCGGGATTCATCGTCAGTGAACTTGCGCCATTTTTGGGCCGCGAGCAGTTCGCCGTGGGAACGGTAATAAAGATGCCCCTGACTGAAATGCAGGTCGGTCGTTTTTTGCTCGGCAGCGACGGTCAACAGCTCGGCTATAACCTCGTCGGTGAGAGTAACCGGGATTTCAGGAAATTCACTGATGATGCTGGCATCTCGCATGGGATGAAGCGGGTTGAATGCTGGAGGACAATGAATCGTGCCACCTACGCAATATAATATCCATTGATTTGCAATTACTCTGTTTGCCGGCTGCTGAAAAACTCTGCTGAACCGTCGCCGCAGGGCGGTCCAAATCGTGTTTTGCGGCGGTGGGCACAGTTTTCACATCCGCAGGATAGCAGGGAAAATGCAGCGATTGAAAAATGGGCGTTTTTCTGAGGTAGGGTGTGCCGAGAAAACGGAGGCCTAAACACCACTATTCATCCCGACCCATCATTCGATCGACCACGGATGACACGGATAGGCACAGATATCTAAAAAGATGATATAGCGCCCTCAGCGCGCCCGGTCTCCTTCGCTAAAGCTTCGAAGACCAGGACGATCGCGCCCTACCCTGCTGGCTCAACCCAGCAATTTTTCGTAATCGGCGGGCGAAAGCAGCGCGTCTGCATCAGCGGGGTTGGCCAGCTTGAGTTTCATAACCCAACCGTCGGCGTAGGGCGATTGGTTGAGGGTCTCGGGCGCGGTGTTCAGCGCATCGTTCACCGCCACGACCGTGCCGGCCACGGGCGCGTAGAGGTCGCTCGCCGCTTTCACGCTCTCGACCACGCCAAAGGTCTCCCCCGGCTTGAGGGCCGCGCCGACCTTGGGCAGTTGCACATAGGTGATGTCGCCGAGCGAATTCTGCGCATAGTCGGTGATGCCGACGGTCGCGGTGCCGTCGCCCGCAGGCTTCAGCCATTCATGGGATTTCGCGTAACGCAGATCGGAGGGGACGTTGCTCATAATTTTTTTAACCACGGGTTACACGGATGCAGATTCGTTGTTCTGTTATTCTGAGCGCAGGGAAAAATGACAATCATATCCGTGTTAATCTGTTAAATCCGTGGTCCTGCTTTGATGGCTTTAAAAACTCAACTGCCTTTCTTCAATTCGACGAAGGGCGCCTTGGCCAGACGCAAATCGATTTTTGTGCCGCGGATGTCCACCGCGAGCGGTCCAGCGGCCGCGGCCGTCTCAACCAGCGCGGAGCCGATGGCTTCGTTGAGCACGGGCGAAAGCGTGCCCGAAAGGACTTTGCCCACGGCCGCACCGTTGGGTCCGAGCACGGGCGTCTCGGCGCGCACGATGCGGCGGTCGCCAGTCTTGAAAAACACGACCTTGCGCGGCGCACCGGCTTGCTTTTCGGCGACGAGCGCAGCGCGACCGATGAAATCGGCGCCCTTGTCGAGCTTGACCGTCCAGCCGAGGCCGGCGGTGAGCGGCGAGATGTCCTGGGTGATTTCGTGCCCGTAGAGCGGATAGCCCGCCTCGAGGCGCAGGCTGTCGCGCGCGCCCAGGCCGACCATTTCGAGCCCGTGCGGCGCGCCGGCGGCGAGCAGCGCGGTGGCGAGCTTCTCGGCCTCGCCCGTTGAGTGATATAGCTCGAAGCCATCCTCGCCCGTGTAGCCAGTACGGCTGATGATACACGGCACGCCCGCGACCGCGCCTTCGGTGAAATGGTAATATTTAATCGCATCGAGCTTCACCGCAGTGAGCGCTTGCAGGATGGCCGCGGCGCGCGGGCCCTGCAGCGCGAGCAGCGCATAGTCGGCGCAGCGGTCGGTGATGGTCACCGCAGACTTCGCGGCCTGCTCGCGGATCCACGCGAGGTCCTTGTCGATGTTGCCGGCGTTGATGCAGAGGAAGAAATCCTCCGGGCCGCGCATGTAAACGAGCAGGTCATCCACCACGCCGCCGTGCGCGTAGCACATCGGGGAGTAAAGCACGCGGCCGGGAAAAAGCCTGGCGACGTCGTTCGTGACGAGGTGATTCAAAAACTTCTCCGCGTCCGCCCCGCGCACATCGACTTCGCCCATGTGGCTCACGTCGAAGAGGCCGGCGGCGCGGCGCACCGCGAGGTGCTCGGCCAGGATGCCTTTGTATTGTACCGGCATTTCCCAGCCGGCAAAATCCACGATGCGTCCGCCGTGCGCCACGTGGAAGGCATGCAGCGGGGTGCGTTTCAATTCACTCATGCCGCAGATTGCCCCGGCAAAGTATCAAGTAGCAAGTAACAAGTACCAAGATGCCCGTGGAAAAACCAAATCACAAAGCAGCAAACGCCAAAGCTGCCCGTTATCCAATCCGTGTCCATCCGCCTGTCCTCCATAGCTCCTGGTCATGGAGCGAAGGAGGATGTAATCCGTGGTTAAAAACTCCGGTCTGATGCCCTGCACTTTGTTGTTCGCAAATCTCCGCACACCCTTACACTGCGTAGATGTCCTGGATCATCGTCACCGCGCTCGTCACCCTCGTTGTTTCAGCGGCCTGCTCGCTTTTCGAGGCAATGATCCTGAGCACGACCGTGGCCGAGGTCGAATCGCTCAAGAACACCGCGCCAGTCCGCGGCCAGCAGCTCGAAAAGCTGCGCACTGAACTCGACGAAACGCTCGCGGCGCTGCTTGCGCTCAACACCATCGCCACCACGCTCGGCTCGGTCATGGTCGGCGCCCTCGCCGCCAAGCAATTCGACAACCTCTCGCTCGGCCTCATCATCGGCGGGCTCACCGTGGTGATGCTGGTTTTTTCCGAGGTGATTCCAAAAAACATCGGCGTGGCCTACCGGCGGACGTTGCAGCCGATCGTGGTCATCCCGCTCGCGGCGTTGCAGCGCGTGCTCAGCCCGGTCACTTTCCTCAGCAACCTGCTCGTGCGGGTCATCATCCGCGAGGCGCCGTCGGCCCACAAATCCGACGAGGAGATCATCCTGCTGGCCGAGCGCGGGGCGCAGCAGGGCACGCTGACCAAAAGCGAGTCGAACATCATCGCCAACGCCCTCTCGCTCGACGATGTGCGCGTGAGTGAAATCATGACGCCGCGCACAGTCGTCACCGCGATGCGCCGCAATGCCACCGTGGGCGAGGTATTCCATGAATACCCCAACCTGCCCTTTGGCCGCATGCCCGTGTACGGCAAAAACCTCGACGACATCGCCGGCCTCGTGCGCCGGCGCGATTTGCTCAAGGCCAAGGCCAACGACCAGGACTTCGAGCTGGTCGAAAAAATCATGCAGGAGGTGCATTTCATTCCCGAGACCGTGACCGTGGCCAACGCCCTGCAGGTTTTCCTTAAAACCCACCAGCAGATGCTCGTCGTCGTCGATGAGTTTGGCTCGACCTCGGGCGTCGTCACGATGGAAGACGTGATCGAGCACCTGCTCGGCCGCGAAATTTTCGAGAAGGACGACATGGCGGTGGACATGCGCGAACTCGCCCGCTCGCGGCTGCAAAAACAGTCGCGCCCGCGCCGCCCGGGCGAGGAACAACCGCCCACTCCCTTTCCGCCGCCGCCGGCCAAGCCGTAAAGATCACAAACTATCGTTCTCGTTCTCTTAATCTTTCTCGTTCTCCCAGCTGCTTCAATTCGAGCATGAGAACGATTAAGAGAACGAGAATGATGCCGATCTCGGAATGACAATCTTCTGACTCCTGTCCCCTGCCACTTGATACCTGATACTTGCCGCTTCTTCCTCCCACCTGATGCCTTCCGCCTCCCACCTCTTCCTCGCCTATTGGGTCGATAATTTGAGTCCGTTTGTCGTCCGCTTCACGGACAATTTTGGCATCCGCTATTATGGGCTGGCCTACCTGCTCGGCTTCATCGTTGGTGGAGGATTGCTCTATCGCTACGCGCGCGCCGGGCGTTCGCTCGTGCCGGCGGCTAAGGTCGCCGACCTTGTGACCGCCCTCGTGATCGGCGTGCTCATCGGCGGGCGGCTGGGCTCCTATCTTCTGTATGGCGGCTGGCAAAGATTTCACACCGACCCGCTGGAGATTTTTCGCGTGTGGGAAGGCGGCATGGCCAGCCACGGCGGCATGATCGGCGTGGCCCTTGCGCTGGCGTGGTTCGCCCGCGCGAACAAAATTCCGTTCCTGCACCTGGGCGACCTCATCGTTTCGGTCGCGCCCGCCGGGCTGTTTTTCGGGCGCGTCGCGAACTTCATCAACGGAGAGCTGTGGGGGAAAATGACGCGCGTCCCTTGGGCCGTGATTTTCCCGCTGAGCGCGCAACCGGGCACGCCCGTCAAACTGATGTTCCCGCGGCATCCGTCGCAACTTTACGAGGCCGTGCTTGAAGGCGCGCTGCTGTTTGCGTACCTGCAATGGCGCTTTTGGAAAAGCGACGTCGTGCGCACGCGGCCCGGCCGGCTGAGCGGCGAATTCTTCGTCGGCTACGCGCTGGTGCGCATCTTCTGCGAAATTTTCCGCGAGCCCGACAAGGACGTCTCGCTCATCCTCGGATTGAGCCGCGGGACGTTTTATTCGCTGTTCCTGATCGCCATCGGCGCCGTGCTCATCCTGCGGCGCGGCCAGCCGATCGAGGACGACAAAAAACAACCCTCCCCTCGATCAATCGAGGCCTAGTTGTTTCTTGGCCTGTTTCCAGGGGATAAGCGGCTTGTCGCCATTTTCCTTGATGGCTTTTTCCAAGTCGCGCAGGTCTTCCAAATCCTCCACCCGATGCTCCAATTTGGCGATGGTCGCCTTGAGCTGTTCGATTTTCTCCAATACGGCGGGTTCAGTCATACGCTTCCTTTCGATTTTTAACAGAATAGACTCGAATTCGGTTTCCCGCCAACACGAAAAGCACCCGGTATGAGCCGACTCGCAGGCGGTAGCGGTTGTCGTGGGCCTTGAGTTTTGCCACATCCCCTTGCAAGTCGGTGCAGAGCGCTTCCATGCGCTGCCCGATGTTACGACGCAGATCCTTGGGCAAAGCGCGCAATTGCTCGCGGGCTTTCTCGCCAATTTCAAGGTCATATTGCAGACAAATCTTTTGGATCACTCCATAGGATAGCAGGAATTTTCACCCCTCCGCGTTTTCGCGACCGGCTTTTTTGTTAACCGCGAAACGCTTATAGCTTTCGCAACGCCAAGGATGTTCTTGGCGTCGCGGGCGCGCCGGCCATGCTCCGTGTGTTATTTTCATGGCGCCCAACCCAACTTCTCCCCAATCCCGCCCGGCGCTCGCCGAACCCGAACAGCGCGAGATCACCCGCCTCTGCATCGAGACCGGATTGCTGCTGTTGCAATACGGCGCGGAAAGCGCGCTGGTTGAATCCGTCACGCGCCGGCTGGGACTGGCGCTGGGCATTGACCGCGTTGAAGTCGCGATCATGGCCAACGCCATCACCCTCACCTCGCTCAGCGGGGATCACTGCATCACGACGGTGCGTCGCAACGAGGAACGGGGCATCAACATGCACGTGGTCACGGAGGCGCAGCGGGCCGTGCTGGCCGTCGAGGCCGGCGAATTGGACCGCACCGGCTTCCGCCAGCGACTGGACTCGATCAAGCCTTTGCGTTATCCACGATGGCTGGTGGCCTTGATGATCGGGCTCTCGTGCGCCTGTTTCGCGCAACTGGCCGGAGCAGACTTGCCGGGCTGCGCCCTCACCTTCGCCGCCAGCATGCTGGCCATGCTGGTCCGGCAGTGGTTCGCCGCCTTGCACTTTAATCCGCTCGTGACGTTTTTCGCCGCGGCCTTCGTCGCCACCTCGGTGGCCGGGCAGGGCCTGGCCTACAAAATCGGCGAGTTTCCGAAACTCGCCATGGCCTCGTGCGTCCTCCTGCTCGTGCCGGGCTTTCCCATGATCAATTCGATTGCCGACATGGTGAAAGGCTACATCAACACCGGGCTCGCGCGCGGCATGATGGCCCTGCTCCTCGGCGGCGCGACCTCGGCCGGCATCATGCTGGCCATGACCGTCTGGCACTTCCCCGGGACCGACCTGGCGGTAAATCCCGCCGTGCCCGGCCATGTCCTGATCCATCTGCTGCAAAACATGGCGCTCGCGGCCGTGCCGGCCGTCGGGTTCGCGCTGGTCTTCAATGTGCCAACCCACGCGCTTGGTTATTGCGCGGCCGGCGGTGCGATCGGGCGCGGACTGCGCTACCTGCTCGTGACCGGCACCGTGCCGATCGAACTCGCGACCTTTGTCGCCGCAGCCGTCGTGAGCCTGCTCGGCGTGTACGTCGCGCAACGCATGCGCGCCCATCCCAAGGTCTTCACCGTCGCGGCGATGATCCCGATGATTCCCGGTGTGCCGTTTTTCACCGCGCTGACCGCGGTGCTGGAAATCCAGCGCAACGGGCTCACCCCGGACCTGCTCTCGACGGCGGTGACCTCCGGCCTGCGCGCCACCTTTATCGTCGCCGCGCTCGCCATCGGCCTCGCTGTTCCCGGACTGCTTTTCTACCGCCGCAAACCGGTGGTGTGAGAGAATTCTTTTTTCACCGCAGAGATCGCGGAGGCCGCAGAGGGTTGGCCCCGCCTCACACCACCGTGCCGCTGGGGATGATCCCGCCTTTGGGCACGACGAGGACGCCGTCGCGGATAACGATGCCATGGGCGTAGTTGCCATCGGGTTTGCCTTCCGGAGAAAGTTTCACGTCGTCGCCGATGCGGGCGTTCTTGTCGATGATGGCTTTCTGGATGCGGCCGTTCTTGCTGATGCCGACATGCGGCCGTCCGGCGTCGGTGTCGTCCGTGAGTTCCTCCGGGGTTTGGTAGGCATCGGCACCCATCATGACGACGTCCTCCAATTGCGTATTTTCCCCGATAAACGAGCGGATGCCGATGACGCAGCGCTTGAGCGCATTGGCGGTCAGGATGGAGCCGTCGCCGACAATGACATGGTCGAGGGAGCAGCGGTTGATCTTGGCCGGGGGCAGGAACTGCAGCGACGTATAAACGGGCTTGGTGGCGTGGAAAAAGTTAAAAGGCGGGAGCGGCTGGGCGAGGGCAAGGTTGGCTTCGTAAAAGGCGCGCACCGTGCCGATGTCCTCCCAGTAGCCTTCGAAAATATAGGAAAACAGGCGCGCGCGGCCGAGCAGGCCCGGGATAACCTCGCGGCCGAAATCCTTCATGGTATTGTCGAGCGAGGCCGCCAGCGTATCCCGGTTGAAAACATAGATGCCCATCGAGGCCATGCAGTGCTTCTCGCCGGTGGGTGTCGTGGTGAGGCGGCGTTCGATTTTCTCGCTGAGCGCAAGGCCGGCAATGACAGCGGGATCCTTGGGCTTCTCGACAAACTGGGAGATCGAAAGATCGTCGGCCACGCGCATGACGCCGAGGCCCTCGACCTGTGAAATCGGGATGGGTTTGGCCGCCACGGTGACGTCCGCCCCGGTGGCGACGTGCTGCTCGATGATCCGGCGAAAATCCATCCGATAGAGCTGGTCACCGGAAAGGACCAGGACGAGGTCGTGCGGGAAGGTGCGGAAATGGATGAGATTTCGGCGCACGGCGTCGGCCGTGCCCTGGTACCAATTCTCGCTCTTGTGCGTCTGTTCGGCCGCCAGGATGTCCACAAAGCCACCGCCGAAGGGATCAAAGCGAAAGGCGTTCTGCACGTGGCGGTGCAGGGATGCGGTGTTGAACTGGGTGAGCAGGAAGATGCGGTTGATGTCGCTGTTCAGGCAGTTGCTGATGGGGATATCCACCAGCCGGTACTTGCCGGCCAGCGGCACGGCGGGTTTGCAACGCTCTTGCGTGAGCGGATGGAGGCGGGTGCCACGGCCGCCGCCCATAATGACGGCGAGGACTGATTTGGTGTGATTCATCGCAAAAGTGGAAAGTGAGCAGGCTGTTGAAAAACTCTGCTGGCCGACGCAACACATGATTTAGGCCGCGAGCAAGGCTAGAGCCGCCGGTGCAATGCTCAACGGCCTTGCCCGGCGGCTCTAACGCAGTTCCCGGCCCAAAGCAGGTATTGCCCCTCGGGTTGCGCCAGAAAGCGCTTCCGCGGCGCTAGCTCGGAAGGGGAAAGCCTCTCTGAGGATACCCCCTTCCGAGCCGCCTTGCGGACCGCGCTTTCTGATCGCAACGGCGGCTCAGCAAAGTTTTTTAACAGCCTGTGAGCTTGCAGGCTTGCACGACGTTTGTCCACCCGAGTAGTTTCGCCAGACAAAAAAGGAAATTATTTATGTGTGGCATAGTCGGATACGTCGGAAAACAACACGCGGCAGGCATCCTGCTCGAGGGCTTGAAGCGCCTCGAATACAGGGGCTATGACTCGGCGGGCCTCGCCGTGCAGCAAGCCGGAGGGTTCGCCGTCGTCAAGAAAATCGGCCGCGTGGACAACCTCGTGAAGGAGGCCGCGCATCACCGGCTGACCGGCAGCACGGGCATCAGCCACACCCGCTGGGCCACGCACGGCGGCGTAACCGAGGCCAACGCCCACCCGCATGTCAGCAGCGACGGCAAACTGGCCCTGATCCACAACGGCGTCATCGAAAACTACGTCGCCATCAAAAAATTTCTCCTCACCAAGGGCTATACGTTCAAGTCGGAGACGGACACCGAGGTGCTCTGCAACCTCATGGCCTACCACTACGCAAAGGAGCCGGCCGGGGCCAACGGGGCCAGCCGCTTCCTCGAAAGCGTGCGCAAAACCCTGCGCCACACCGAGGGCACCTACGGCATCGTCGTCCTCTGCACCGAGGCACCGGACGAAATCGTCGGCGCGCGCAAGGGCTCGCCGCTCATCCTGGGCGTGGGCGACGGCGAGCACATCCTCGCGAGTGACGCCTCGGCGCTGATCAGCCGCACGCAAAACGTCGTCTATCTCAAGGACGGCGAGCTCGTGCACCTCACCCCGCGCAATTTTTCCATCACCACGCTCGACCAGGACGACGTCTCGCCGGTCGTGGACAAGATCACCTGGGCCGTCGAGGATGCCGAGGTCGGCAACTATGCGCATTTCATGGAAAAGGAAATTTTCGAGCAGCCGCAGGCGCTCGAGAATGCCATGCGCGGCCGCTTCAGCGAGGACGGCAGTACGGCCAACTTTGGCGGACTCAACGTCACGCCGTCGGAATTCAGCCGGATCGACCGCTTCGTTTTCTGCGCGTGCGGTTCCGCCTGGCACGCCAGCCTGGTGGCTGAGCACCTGATCGAGCGTTTCGCGCGCGTCTCGGTCGAGGTCGATTACGCCTCGGAGTTCCGCTACCGGAACATGCCGCTTTCCCGCAACACGCTGTTTTTCGTCATGAGCCAGTCGGGCGAGACGATCGACACGCTCGCGGCCATGCGCGAAGCCAAGCGCAAGGGCTATCGCGTGCTCGCCATCAACAACGTCGTCGGTTCCACCATCGCGCGCGAGTCCGACGGTGGCATCTACCAGCACGCCGGCCCGGAAATCGGCGTGGCCTCGACCAAGGCCTTCACCTCCCAGTTGCTGCTCGGCGCGATGATTGCGCTGTATGTCGCCCGCATGCGCGACATGAGCTTCACCGACGGCGTGCAATTCGTCCACGCGCTCAAGCAGGCGCCGGCCCTCGTTAAAAAAGCGCTGGAGCAGGCTCCGCAGATCAAGGTCATCGCCAAACGCTACGCGCACTACAGCGACGTCCTGTTCCTCGGCCGCCTCTCCCTCTTTCCCATCGCGCTCGAGGGCGCACTCAAGTTGAAGGAAATTTCCTACATCCACGCCGAGGGCTATCCCGCCGCCGAGATGAAGCACGGGCCCATCGCGCTCATCAGCGAAAAATTTCCGAGCGTTTTCTTCGCCACCAAGGGCGAAATGTTCAACAAGCTCGTCTCCAGCATGCAGGAAATCAAGGCGCGCAAAGGCAAAATCATCGCCATCGTCACCGAGGGCACCGAGCTGCCCGAGGGCCTCGCCGATGAAGTCATCACCATCCCCGACTGCCACGAGGCCCTGCTGCCGATCGTCGCGACGATTCCCGTGCAACTGCTCAGCTATTACATTGCGGTCGAGCGTGGTTGTGATGTGGACAAGCCGCGCAATCTCGCCAAGTCTGTCACGGTCGAATGAGTGGGTTTAAACCGCGAATGGACGCAAATAAACGCGAATGAAAATGCTTCTACCAGCTCGATGGCGGCCCACGCCAAACCCTGGCGTCCGTAGCCGGACCAGCATTTCCAGTGTGTCGTGATTAAAACGGGACTGGAATTTTCCCAGCCGTCAATTTCGGCTTTTTGCGTTACAGGAATTAGCGTCCATTCGCGTCCATTCGCGGTTTAAACTCCCCATGCAAATTTTTCCCGATCGTTCCAATTTTCTGAATTTCGCCCAGCAGGGCAACGTCATCCCGGTCTATACCGACCTGATGGCCGATTTCGAAACGCCCGTCTCCGCCTACGCCAAGTTGCGCGGCCACGGCCCGGCCTACCTCCTTGAGTCGGTCGAAGGCGGCGAAAACCTTTCGCGCTACAGCTTTATCGGCTGCCGCCCGCGGAAAATTTTCGCCTGCGGCCCGCAGACGACCCAAATCATCGAACCCGGCAAACCTGCGCAGACGGTGCCCACGCCGGCCGACCCGCTCGCGCTGCTCGAGGCCGAGCTGCGCCGCCATCGCCCGGTCAAGGTGCCCGGCCTGCCGCGCTTCACCGGCGGCGCCGTCGGCTTCATCAGCTACGAATACATCACGCGCATCGAGCGCACTGTGCCCGCTGCACCCAAGGACGAACTGAAGGTTCCCCTCACCTATTTCATGCTGTCGGACACACTGTTGATCTTCGACCGGGCGAAACAAACCCTGCGCCTCTGCGTCAACGCGCACGTGCAGGGCGACCCAGCCGCGGCGTACGCCGCGGCCGAGGCTGAACTGCGTGAACTTTTCGAAATTCTCCAGCAGCCGCGCGCGCTCGCGCCCGCCCCGCTCGTTTCGACCGCAAAAATCGAGGTGCCGCCGGGCAACTTTACGCGCCCGGCCTATGAGAAACTCGTTGATGGCGTGAAGGAGTATATCCGCGCCGGCGACATCATCCAGGTCGTGCCCTCGCAACGGTTCACCCGGCCCTTCACCAAGTCGCCCCTCGATCTCTATCGCGCGCTGCGCACGGTCAACCCGTCGCCCTACATGTTCATCCTCGACACGGGCGACTTCGCTCTCGTCGGCGCCTCGCCCGAGGTGCATGTGCGCCTGACCGACGGCCTCGTCGAAATCCGCCCCATCGCCGGCACACGCAAGCGCGGGGCCACGCACGAGGAGGATGTCGCCCTCGAAAAAGAACTCCTCGCCGACGACAAGGAGCGCGCCGAGCACCTCATGCTGGTGGATCTCGCGCGCAACGACATCGGCCGCGTCTGTGATTACGGCTCGATCCAGGTGCCCGAGTTCATGATCGTCGAGCGCTACTCGCACGTCATGCACATCGTGTCGCAGGTTGAGGGCCGCATCGCGCCCGGCAAAACCGCCTTCGACCTCATGCGCGCCACCTTCCCTGCCGGCACGGTCAGCGGCGCGCCGAAAATCCGCGCCATGCAGATCATCGCCGAGCAGGAACCGGTGCAGCGCGGCTTTTACGCCGGCGCGCTCGGCTACTTCGGCTACGACGGCAACATGGACACCTGCATCACGCTCCGCACCGCCTTGCTCAAGGACGGCAAAATCCACATCCAGGCCGGCGGTGGGATCGTGTCCGACTCCGATCCCGTGGCCGAGTACCAGGAGACCATCAACAAAGCCTCCGCGCTCTTCAAGGCCGTGGCCATGGCCGAGCAGTTTTAGTGGCACCGGTGCTTTCCCTCAACTCGGCCCGCAACTCGAAACTTTTTGGGCTTTCCGGCCATCCTGATCCCATCGTTAAGAGGAACCCATGAACCCAGACCAAATTGATCCAAAGGCTGGCGAACGTTCTTATTATGCAAACATCGGGCTGGAAAGCCAGGCCCACACCCGCGCCAAACCGTTTAGTGATGGACGCTGTGGCCGGTATCTGGCCGACCTGGGGGCGATCCTTGAGATGATCGAACCGCCGTCTCGCAAGATACTTGACCTCGGCTGCGGCGTGGGATGGACCTCGCGCTTGCTGGCGCGACGGGGCCATACGGTAACCGGCGTGGACATTTCCCCGGACGCCATCGCCGCAGCCCGTGAACTTGCCGCGGCCGAACAAATTTCCAACGTGCAATTTGTCGAGGGCGATTATGAAGTGGAAATAGCCGAGGCCAGCTATGACTTTGTGCTTTTTTACGACACGTTGCATCACGCGGAAGATGAGCGGGCCGCCCTGCAGACGGCCTTTCGGGCGTTAAAACCGAACGGGGCGGTTTTGGCCTTTGAACCGGGTTACGGCCATAGCCAGGCGGAAGTATCCCGCCATGCAGTGAAGAAATTTGGCGTGCACGAAAGGGATATGCCTCCCCAGAAAATCGTCTCGACCGGGAAAGCGGTCGGCTTCCAAAGGTCTCTGTTTTTGCCATTGCCCCATGATATGATGAGAAGCCTCTACCGGCGCGATTATTTCGCCGCGCCAAACCGGCGTCGACTTATCCTGGAGAAATTATGGGGCTACTATCGCGCCCTTGGCTGGCTCATCAGCCAAAAACGGGGCGGGCTTACCATCCTGTGGAAATAGGCGCCCAGGTGTAATTGGGGCGTTTTCAAAAGGCCGGGCGCACCCTGCCCTAAAACAATTCCGCCTGACCGCTGTAACGCGTGCGCGCCTCGGCCAGGCTGCCTTTCATCTCGAGCTCCCCGAGCAGGCGGAAAATCTCCTCGGCCTGCGGCGCCGCCTTCTGCGCGGAGAAGGTCGGCAGCGCGAGATTGAGCGTCGTGAGCTTGAGGTTGCGGCGGAGCGTTTCCGCCGCGGCCCGCGCCGGCTCGCGAAAACGCTCGGGCTTGAGGTCGCCCGCGTGCGCCAGCACGCCTTCGAGGCTGCCAAACTCCTGCAACCACTTCGTCGCGGTTTTCGGGCCCACGCCGCTGAGCCCGGGAATATTGTCCGATGAATCGCCGACGAGCGCGAGGTAGTCGGCGATTTGCGCCGGCCGCACGCCGAATTTTTCCGTGACGCCCGCCGCGTCGAGCAGCCGCCAGCCGAGCTTCGGGTTGGCCGAGGGCGGCGGCAGCATGATTTTTATTTTTTCGCCGACGATCTGGGCAAAATCCTTGTCCGAGCTTACGATCAACACGTCATGCCCCGCACGGGCCAGCGCCACGGCCTCCGACGCGAGCAAGTCGTCACTCTCGACGCCGTCCTGCTCGATGCCGACGTAGCCCATCACGCGCGTGAGCTGTTTTAAATATGGCAGCTGTTTCACCAGCGCCTCGGGCATCTCCTCGCGCTGCGCCTTGTACTCAGGGTGCAGCGCAAGCCGGTCCTGTGCGCCACCGAGGTCGAAAAAAACGAGAGCGCCATCGGGCTTCTCCTGGTCATCGAGTTTCCACAGCGACTTCACCCAGCCGTGCAGCGCGTTGGTCGGAAAGCCATCGGCGCGCGTCAGCTCGGGGATCGCGAAGAAACAGCGGTAAGCGAGGTTGAACCCGTCGATGAGAAGCCATTTCGCCATGGAACGAGCAGAGCCGCGCGCGCAACGCGGGTCAACTGCAGTGGTGAATCAGTTTTGCCTGCAAAAAGGTTTATGGCCCCGACATATCGCGTCCTTCCCACGGTCATTCCGAGCCCCGCGAGGAATCTCTGTTTGCAACCTATTGGGCTACACTCCGAGTGAGATTCCTCGCGGGGCTCGGAATGACAGAAAAACAAATTGCGCATTGAATACACCCCCACATTCCAGACATGTCTTCTCCTTCCGCCGTGACTCCCGCCGTTCCCTATCCGTACAAGATCGCCGTGCTCGTTTTCCTGGAAAACGCCGCGGGCGAGCAGTTGCTGCTTTTGCGCGCGAAGCCGCCCAACCTGGGCGTGTGGAGCCCCATCGGCGGCAAGCTCGAAACCGCGACCGGGGAGTCACCATTTGAGTGCGCGGCACGCGAAACGCAGGAGGAGACCGGTTTTGTCGTCGCTCTCGCCGACCTGCACCTTTTCGCCATGATCGCCGAAAAAGCCTACGAAGGCGAATCGCACTGGCTGCTATTTCTATTTCGTTGCAAGAAGCCCATCCCCGCCCTGCCAAAAAACATCGCCGAGGGCCGGTTCGGGTTTTTTACGCGGGCAGCCATCGCTACGCTGCCCATCCCCGAGACCGACCGCACGGCGCTCTGGCCCACCTACGACCGTTACCGCAACCGCTTCGTGGCATTGCGGGCGGACTGCGCACCGGGCAAGCCACTGCGTGTAGAGGTCGAACAAGTTACACCATAGGGGCTGTTTTGAAACTATCCGGTTCGGCGCGCGTCCTGCTCTCAAACGCAGGAAACTCTTGCCTTCCGGGATTTTCACCAAAAACTTATTACCTCAATTTCTCTAAATGCCTTTTAATTCCAGCAAGAAATCCGCGACCGCCGAGGAGAAGTCCACCGGCTCCAAAGACTTCGATGGCGCCGTGAGTGCGGCCGTCAGCAAGTCCGCGCAAGCAGCCATCAACGCCAAGCTCACGGCCGAGCAGAAAATTGAATTTTATCGCACAATGGTGCGCATCCGCCGCTTCGAGGAACGCTGCATCCGCAGTTATGCACAGGAGCGTAAAATTGGCGGCTTCCTCCATCTTTATATCGGCCAGGAAGCGGTCGCCGTGGGCTGCTGCTCGGTCATGCAGGAGACCGACCACGTCATCACCGCCTACCGCGACCACGGCCACGCCATCGCCGTCGGCATGCCCCTCAACCCGCTCATGGCCGAACTTTACGGCAAAGTTACCGGTTGTTCAAAAGGCAAGGGCGGCTCGATGCATTTCTTCGACCCGTCGCGTCATTATTGGGGCGGCCACGGCATCGTCGGCGGCCAGGTTCCGCTCGGCGCCGGCCTCGCCTTCGGGCTGAAATACAAAGGCATCAAAGGCGCCGCCCTCACTTTTCTGGGCGACGGCGCGGTCAACCAGGGCGCCGTGCACGAGGCCTACAACCTCGCCGCACTGTGGGACCTGCCGGTCGTCTTCATCATCGAAAACAACGGTTACTCGATGGGCACAAGCCAGGCCCGCTCGTCCGCCGGTGACCTCGCCAAGCGCGCCGAGGGCTACAACATGGCTTGGGGCGTCTGCGACGGCCACGATTTCTACCAGGTGCGCGAAGCCACCGAAAAATTCCTCGCCCTCGCCCGCGAGAAATCAAAACCGAGCATTCTCGAGATCAAAACCTACCGCTACCGCGGTCACTCCGTCTCCGATCCAGACAAAACCTACCGCGACAAGGCCGAGATCGAGGAATACCGCCGCACGAAGGACCCGATCCAGCTTTTCCAAAACACGCTCGTCGCCGAACAGGCCCTGAACGACGCGCTGATTGAAAAGATCGATCATGAGGCCAAAGAAGAGGCCGACACCTCCGCTGCTTTTGCCGAGGCCAGCCCCTACCCGACGGTCGAGGACATCAGCAAGGATGTGTATTGGGAAGAGGACAATCCCTCGCAGAAAAAATCCCAGGGCCGCATCTTCTTCGACTGAGCCTGCTGCCCGCGTTTCCCGATTTCTCAATTTTCCGATTTTCCGATTTTTTCGATGCCACTCATCTCCTACCGCGAAGCCATCAACCAAGCCCTGGCCGAAGAACTCGAGCGCGACCCCAACGTCGTCCTCATGGGTGAGGAAGTCGGCCAATTCGATGGCGCCTACAAGGTCACCGAAGGCCTGCTTGCCCGCTTCGGTCCAAAACGCGTCATGGACACGCCCATCAGCGAAGCCGGTTTCATCGGCGCGGGCATTGGCGCCTCCATGCTCGGCGTGCGCCCGGTAATGGAGCTCATGTTCTGGAGTTTTTATTCGGTCGCGTTCGACCAGATTCTCAATAACGCCGCGAATGTCCGCTATATGTCCGGCGGACTGATCAATGTCCCCATCGTCATCCGCGGCCCCGCCAACGGCGGCACGAACGTCGGTGCCACGCACAGCCATACGCCCGAAAATGTCTGCGCTGCGCACCCCGGCGTAAAGGTCGTCTGCCCCGCCACCGCCTACGACGCCAAGGGCCTCCTCAAGTCCGCCATCCGCGACAACGATCCCGTGTTTTTCATGGAGAATACGATTCTCTACAACGACAAGGGCGAGGTTCCGGCCGAGGAATATCTCATCCCGCTCGGCTCGGCCGACGTGAAACGCCAGGGTACCGATCTTACCATCGTCGCCCATGGCCGTGCCGTCATCAATTCGCTCAAGGCCGCGGAGCTCCTCAAAGCCGAGCACGACATCTCCGTTGAAGTCGTCGATCTCCGCTCCATCCGGCCGCTTGACGAGGAGACCATCCTCGCCTCCGTGCGGAAAACCCACCGCGTGCTTCTGGTCGAGGAAAACAAGCCTTTCTGCGGTGTCGGCGCTCAACTCAGCTACATGATCCAATCGAAGGCCTTCGACGACCTCGACGCACCCATCAAGCGCGTTTCGGCCATCGATGCGCCGGCCATTTACAGCAAACCGCTCGAGGATGAGCAGCTCCCAAATCCGCAGCGCATCCGCAACGCCGCGCTTGCCATGCTCTGAGCTGGCGTTTGTTTCCCGCCTTCTCAATTCTCGTTTCCGACTTCCGCTTTTCGTTTTTCGTTTTTCGTTTTTTTCTAAATGGCCCAAATCATCGACATGCCCAAACTCAGCGACACCATGACGGACGGTGTCCTGGTCAAATGGCTGAAAAAGGAAGGCGATGCCGTAAAGAACGGCGACATGCTCGCCGAAGTCGAGACGGACAAGGCCACGATGGAGCTCGAGTCGTTTTTCGACGGCACGCTGCTGAAGATTTTTGCGCCCGCCGGCTCGAAAATCGCCATCGGCGCCCCGCTGGCCGCCATCGGCAAGGCCGGCGAAACCGTCGATGCCCCCGCGGCGCAAACTCCGCCGCCGCCTCCTGAAAAAAAATCCGCGCCGGCTGCAGCCGCGCCAGCCAAGGCGGTAGCCGCCCCATCGGCCGCGCCGGCTGCAGCCGCGCCAGCCAAGGCGGTAGCCGCCCCATCGGCCGCGCCGGCCGCATCAGCTCCTCCGGCCACGACGGCAGCTCCGGCGCTCGGCGGACGCATCAAGATTTCCCCGCTCGCCAGGAAATTGGCCGCGGAAAAAGACATCGATCCGGCCTACCTCACCGGCAGCGGTCCCGGCGGCCGCATTGTCCGCGCCGATATCCTCGCTGCGGAAAAATCGCCGCAAGGCCGGCTGCACACCGGGCCCGTCCAGGACGACGAGCTGGTGCCGGTTTCAAACGTGCGCGGCATCATTGCCCGGCGCCTGGTCGAGTCGAAGACGCAGATTCCCCATTTTTACCTCGAGGTCGAGGTGGACGCCGCGCCGCTCCTCGAACTTCGCGCCCGGCTCAACGCCTCGCTGGAAAAGGACGGCGCCAAGCTTTCCGTCAACGACTTCATCCTCAAGGCCTGCGCCGAAGCGCTGTGCCGCGTGCCCGCCGTGAATTGTTCGTGGGAAAATTCCGCCCAACCCGCCATCCGCCATCACAGCGCCGCCCACGTCTCCTTCGCCGTGGCCATCGACGATGGCCTGATCACCCCGGTCATCCGCGACACGAATTCAAAAAGCCTCCTCGCCATCAGCACCGAGGCCAAGCAGCTCGCCAAGCTGGCGAAGGATAAAAAGCTCAAACCCGACCAGTTCACCGGCGGAACCTTCTGCGTTTCCAATCTCGGCATGATGGGCATCGAGCGATTCAGCGCCATCATCAATCCCCCCAATGCCGCCATCCTCGCCGTCGGCACGACCGTCGAGAAGCCCGTGGTGAAAGACGGCGCCATTGTCCCTGGCCAGCGCCTGTCGCTCACCCTCTCGTGCGACCACCGCGTGGTGGACGGTGCCACCGGCGCGGTCTTCCTCAACGCCCTGCGCGAGCTCCTCGAGAAGCCGGCGCTGCTCATATTCTGAGGAGGATTGGAGAAATGGATCAATGTGAGCGGGGTGCCCTCACCCCGCGATCAATCTCAATGCGGGGTGAGGGCACCCCGCCTACATTTTCAAAACGATCCACTCACCCCCTGGCCCGGTGTTTCGCGTCTGTCTCGATGAGCTTTTTCAGCGCATCGAGCGTCTGCCTGGCCTTGGTCTTCGCCAACGGCAGGCCGGCCGCATTCTCGGCCTTTTCATTCGCAAAGAGGTAAAACTTGATCTTCGGCTCCGTACCGCTGCCGCGCGCCGCGAAGGTGTAGCCGTTGGCCAGCGTCACAAAATACATGTCCTGGGTCGGCACCGTGGCCCCGTCGGTATCCACGGTTTTCTCGCGGCCGAAATCATGGAACCGCGCCACGCGCATGTCGCCAAAGTCCACCGGCGGAGTCTGGCGGTAGGATTCAAGGATCCGCTTGATTTTGTCCGCACCGGTCGCGCCCTCGTAGTAAATATTGATCGTGTCCTCAAGATGGTAACCGTATTTCAAATACAGCTCGTCGAGATATTCGGGGACAGTGATCCCGCGATCCTTGAGCGAGGCACAGACCTCGGCGAACATCAGGCAGGCGGCGTTGCCGTCCTTGTCCCGGATGCCGTCCGTGCCGAGGTAGCCATTGCTCTCCTCGTCGCCCAAGACAAGGAATGTACTGTGGGCCAGCATCAACTCGGCCCGCTTGCGCGCAGGGGTGGCATCGTAGTCAAGCACCAGGTGCTCCTTGGTGCGGAGCGCTTCCAGCATCTCACCCTCGTAACGCCGCAGCCGGGCTCCGATCCACTTGAAGCCGGTCAGCGTGTTGACGACCTTGATGCCATGGCCACGAGCGATGGCATCCTGCATCGGCGTGGTGACAAAGGTCTTGATCAAGACCGCCCGTTCCGAGCCCTCGGGCGGAATCCATTTTAGCTCCTTGTATTTTGAAATCCGATATTCGGCCAGCAGCACGCCGATCTGGTTTCCGGTCAAAATGACCATTTTTCCGTCGCGCCCGCGCACGGCCACGCCCATGCGGTCCGCATCGGGGTCGGTCGCAAACACGATGTCGCACCCACGGCGGTCGGCCGTGGCGAGGGCCAGCGTAAGCGCCTCGGCATTCTCCGGGTTGGGCGATTTCACCGTTGGAAATCGCGGATCGAAGGCCACCTGCTCGGTCACCTCGACCACATCCACCCGCGCATGCAGCAGGAGCGGCGTCGCGGCCACGCTGCCCGTGCCGTGGATATTCGTAAAAATCACCTTCAGTTTTGCCCGGGATAGCGTCCGGTGGTCGATGGCCGCGCGCGACGCCGCCACCAGGTAGGCGTCGTCCGCCGCCCGGTTCAGCATGATCGTGCGCGACAAATCCTTCTTGAGAAAGGTCCCGAGCTCGGCGAGCTGGACGACATTGACCTCGGCGATGATGCCTTTGTCGTGCGGCGGCACCACCTGCCCGCCATCCTGAAAGTACGCCTTGAAGCCATTGTCGTAGGGCGGATTGTGGCTGGCCGTGATGACCACGCCGGCATGCACCTTGAGCCAGCGCACGGAAAAGCTCAGCTGCGGCGTCGACCGCGGCCCGTCAAAGATAAAGGCCACGCCACCCTGTTGCGTCCAAGTCGAGGCCGCGAGCTCGCAAAAATGCCGCGAGAAATGCCTCACGTCATGCGCAATGACGAGTCTCGGTGCATCAAAGAGCAGGTTCTGCGCGAGATATTTCTTGGTGTACCGATACAGCCCGATGGTCGCGCGAATGAGCGTGAAATCGTTGAGGACGTTGCTGCCGATGGCGGCATGCTCCGGTGTGCCCTGCGGGCCCGGGGTACCAAGCTCGCTTCTCGCCGGGATGGCGCCGATGGTGCGACCGCGCATGCCGCCGGTGCCGAACTCGAGATAGCGGTAGAACCGGTCGTTGAGCTCGTCCCACGCGCCCTGGCCAATGAGTTCGCCGATGCTGGCGATGGCCCACGCGGGCAAACCGGAGCTGAGCCAGGCGGTGAGATTTTCCGCCGCGGCCGGCAAAAGATGGCCTGACTGCGCGGCGAGGGAAATTTTCTTATTGGTGGGCATGAAAAATCATTCGAGGTACAGTCCGTCGGCCACGGCCGGCTTGGGTGAAAGCTTTTCCCACGCCTGCGCAAACGTGTCCTCATCGTAACCGAACATCGGCGAAACTTCCAGCGCCAGATGCGGATAGCCATTCGCATCGGTCTCCACTGGCGCGCCGGCGGCACGCAGCCAGCGCGCAAATTGCCGGAGCTGGTCGGCGCGGCAGGTTTGCTGAGAGTCCGCGCCCCCGGCATTTTTCACGGGCGAAAAATCCTCCGCCCGGCGGGTTTCAATCACGATGGGGTTTTTCGCAAAGGGCAGTGCGTCGAAGACAAACATTTCGAATTTCGTCCCATTGGGCGCATCCGGCTGCACCGGTTTTCCGGCGGCGTCGATCACGGGGATTTTTTTGTCTGCACGGTGAAAGGATAGCCTGTTTTCGCCTGCAGACATGCGTCGCGCAAACTCGCGGTCGAGCACATGGATGGCGACGCTGCCGGCATGGAAGCGCAACCGCCCCGTCGCTGGATCGAGCTCGCGCTGCCGGGCGAGCGGCAGATCGCTGTACTCGACGACAACGAGCCGGCCCTGCTGCACGCAGAAAATCCCGACCTTTTCCTCCGGATACGCCTTGGCCACCATCTTGCTCGACATTTCCGAGCCTTGCGCGAAATGCCAGCCCAGAAATGCCGGATCGATGCAACGCACGAGGGGATTGTCCACCTGGAAATAGCTGATGGTGTCGATGCCCTCGCTTTTCAAGAGGTCGAGCACACCGCTTCGGTCGAGGGCCCGCAACGAGCCGCCGTGCCCATCGGGCGACATGGCGATGCGGCCGGGCGCCTCGAGTAAAATCTTTCCCGTGAAATCCACCGCCGGCATGCGTCCCTGGCGGAAGAAATGCACGCGCGCCCGGTCGAGCCCGAAGAATTCGTGCTCCGCAAAAAACGTCGCGGTGGCCTCGTGGTTCGCATGACTCGTCATGATGAACCAGTGCAGCGGCCGGCCATAGCGGGCGCCCGCGGCGCGGAGCTTCTCGGCAAAAACCTGGAAAAGCGGCTTTTGTTTCACCGGTGTGACCGGGAATGTGCCCTTGGGCCCGTCCCAGCCCAAACGCGTGCCCTGCCCGCCCGCGACCGTGAATGCCGCGATGCGGCCGGCACGCAAGGCCGCTTCGCCCGCTGCCTTGGCCTGGGCCCACGCCGTGGCATCGCCTCCGTGCTCGGGCAACGGCACATAAGGCGCGGGCGCAAGATCGTCGAGACTGGCGCTCGCCGCGGGATTTTTTGCCAACAGCGTCCGAGTTAGCTGTGCGAGTTCATCGAGATCTATTTCCGCCGCCTCGGCCAGCAACGCCTGCTGTCCCGCCACGGGAAGCTGGTTAAAAAATGCAAAGACGTGCCCCTGGCCGGCGCGTTGGAAGGTTTCGATGAGCGGAAATGTCGCCATTAAAAAATAAAGGTGGCGATTGAAGTCAGCGGTCGTTCATCGGCGCAATAATAATTATTAATTCTTTCACGGCTCGAAGCGAAAAATAAATTCGTCCGGCTTGGCATAGCCGAGCTGCTGGCGGATGATTCGCTCGACGTAGGCCGGGTCCGTGCGCAGGCGCTCAAGGGTCTGCTGCTGGTCGTGCAACCGCTGCTCCGCCTCGGCCAGTCGCCGCCGGCTCGCTGCCTCCTGTGCGCGTAACTGCAAATACTCTGCGCGAGTCTGCCACAGCGACACACCGAAGACCGCGCTCAGGGCGAAAAATAGCAGAGTGTAGATAAGGATGACAACGCGGCGCGCATTCACAGCAATCGTGACGCAAGCCAACTGCCCGCGAACATTGCGCGCAAATCTTTTCGTCCAAAGGACGCAGGCCCAAAACAGTTTTCCGCGGATTACACTCCTTCGCCCCATTCGACAGGCCCCTCGACTAGCTCGGGGCTACGGAGGGCACGGCACGGATAAGCGCGGATTAACCGCAACGGCGGCTCAGCAGAGTTTTTCAACAGCCTGCTTGGGCTTTTCACCCCGGATCGCACGAATCGTGTATTATCCGCGCCCCCATCCGCGGCAAAAAGATGCCTTTTTACACCATAGACCGCAAAGGCATGTAGTTTTCCATTTTGCCTGTAACAGGCTATTGAAAAAATCGCCCGAAACGAAATTGACGTGCCTTTTCCGCGGGGGCGACATACTCAAAATTGCCCATGTATCAGAGCTTCTATGCGTTGGCGGAGATGCCATTCAACATCACGCCCGATCCAAAATTTCTTTATCTCAGTCCCACGCACTACGACGCGCTGCAGCACCTGCTCTACGGCGTCCGGGAACACAAGGGCTTCATCGTGCTCGTCGGTGAAGTCGGCTGCGGCAAAACCACCCTCTGCCGCCGGCTGATCGAGGAACTCGACATCGATCATTTTGACACCGCGCTCGTCCTCAACCCCCGCATCAACGAAACGGAAATGCTCCAGGCCATCCTCACGGATTTGGGTGAAACGCAGCATGCGGATGGCCATTACAATCTCGTCACACAGATCAATGAAGTTCTCCTCGCCCGCATCGCGGCCGGCCGCGACATCGTGCTCATCATCGATGAGGCGCAAAATCTCACCTTTGAGGTGCTCGAGCAAATCCGCCTTCTCTCCAATCTCGAGACCGACAAGCAAAAACTCCTCCAAATTGTCCTGATCGGCCAGCCCGAGCTGAAGGCCATTCTCGCTCGTGACGAACTCCGCCAGCTTCGCCAGCGCATCCTCGTCCACTATGAACTGTTGCCCTTGTCCCACACCGACATAGACAATTACATTCGCCATCGCCTGGCGCTCGCAGGCAGCCAGGGCCGCCCGCACTTCACCCCCCGCGCCATCCGCAAAATCCACCGCGCGAGCAAAGGCGTTCCACGCGTGGTAAACAACCTCTGCGACAAGGCCATTCTCTCGGCTTTCATTCGTGAATCCGACGAGGTAAACTACTGGGACGTCCGCCATGCGATGAAAGACCTCCACAACCTCACCCGGTAAATTTTCCCGCCATGAGCCTTATCAACGACGCCCTCAAAAAAGCCCAGAAACTCCAAATGCAAGGGCAGGCTCAACCTCCGCCCAATTCCGGCGGCACACCGAGCTCATCCGGCGGATCAGGCTTACCCAACCGTCCGGCGGATTCGGCCCATTCGACAGGTTCGACAGGCTCACCGCAGGCAGGCTCAGGGCAGGCTGGCTCACCGCGGGCCAGCTCCGGCGGCGATCGATCCATGCCCGGGCAGCTATTCATGCTCCTGGCCTTCGGTGCGGGCGCGCTCATCGCAGTAAGTGTGCTTGTGACCGTTTATTTGTTGCGGCCACCGGCTGCGCCGAGTCCGACCGGGGCAGCGGCACCGGCCATTATCCAAGCCCCCCCGGCTGCACCCGCTCCCGTCGTCAAAGCCCTGCTGCCTGTCCTCCGTAGCCCCGAGCCGTTTCGACAAGCTCAAGGCTCCGAGCCAGTCGAGGGGCCTGTCGAACGGGGCGAAGGAGGAAACTCGCCCGCAGTTAGCCAGCCTGCCCTGAGCTTGCCTGCGGTGAGCCCGGCGAACGGGCCCGCCACGGCACAAAACCCTGCGCCAGCACCCGCGCCGACCTTGGAGAAATTGCCGGTGCCACCACCCACCGCCGCTCCAACCGTGTCAACTGCGCCGGCTCTATCTCTTTTTAACCCACCTTCTGCATCGTCCGCACCACTTGATCCGTCCAAGCCCGATCCCAAAATTCTCGCCTACCTTGATGCCTTGCAAGTCGCCGGCGTCCGCGTGTCCGGCACCAGCAACAAAGTGCTCATGAACGACCGCGTGTTTCGCGAAAACGAAATCGTCGATCACCTGCTCGGCTTGCGCCTGAAAAAAGTCGAAAGCGACATGCTCACGTTCGTGGACGAACGCGGCGTGATCTATACGAAAAATTTGTAGGATTTGTCATTCTGAGACTCTCTCAAGTGACCCCGACGGGCCAGGGTTGCGCGGAACGCGCTGATGAACTCATCGGCCTCGACGTCTTATGTTGTCATTCCGAGCCGTGCGAGGAATCTCACGACGGCGGCGCAATGTGAGATCCTTCGCTATCGCTCTGGATGACAAAAGGGAAGCGCCGGCTTAAACCACCCCAGGGTTCTTCTTCAAGAACTTCTCCACTTCCGCGAGCGGGCGCGTGTTCAGCACCTGCTCCGCCGTCAGCCATCCCTTGCGCGCCGCGTTCACGCCGGCGCGGACAAACTCGAGCCCGGCGGTTTCGTGTGCGTCGGGATTGATCGAACAAAGCAAGCCGCGCTCCGCAGCCCGGCGCCAATGACGCCAGTCCAGGTCGAGCCGCTGCGGGTTGGCATTCAGCTCGATGATGACGCCGTGCGCGATGGCCACGTCGATGATTTTGCCCGTGTTCACCGCATAGCCCTCGCGACGCAGCAGCAGCCGGCCGGTCAGGTGCCCGAGCATCGTCACGTGCGGCTGTTCGATCGCCCGCACGATGCGTGCCGTCATGGTCGCCTCGTCCTGGCTGAAGGCGCTGTGGACCGATACCACCGCGTAATCGAGCTGCTTCAAGATCGACTGGTCGAAATCGAGCCGGCCATCCGGCAGGATGTCGCATTCGGTGCCGGCAAAAACATGCGTCTTGAAACGCCGTGATGCATTGAGCGCGCGGATTTCCTCCACTTGCTTCAGCAGCCTCGCCTCGTTCAGCCCATCCGCCTGGAAGCTCGATTTCGAGTGATCCGCAATGCCGAGATATTCCCAGCCCAGCGCCTCGGCCGCGCCGACCATCTCCGCCAGCGTGTTGCGCCCGTCGGACGCCGTCGTGTGATTGTGAAACGCCCCGCGCAAGTCGCCCAACTCGACCAGCCGCGGTAACTCGCCCTGTTCGGCCGCCTCGATTTCGCCCAGTCCCTCGCGCAGCTCCGGCGGAATAAAATGCAGCCCCAGCGCCTTGAAAATATCCGCCTCGCTTCTAACCGGTTTCCCGCTTTTCCGCTTTTCCGTTTTTTCTTTTTCCGCCTTTTCCTTCGCGGTGCCCTCGCCCTCGGCCGGCACCAGGCCCCACTCGCTCAGGCTCAGGCCGCGCGCCAGCGCCCGCTGACGCATCTGCACGTTGTGGTCCTTCGAGCCGGTGAAGTGGTGCAGCGCGAACACAAACTGGTCCTCCGGCACCAGCCGCAGGTCCGCCTGCAGCCCGCTGGCGAACCGCACGCTCGCCTTCGTCTCGCCCTGCGCCGTCACTTCCTGCACCTCCGGCAGCTGCGTAAACCACTCCACCACTGGCGCAACCTCGCTCGCCGCCACGAGAAAATCGAGGTCGCCGATCGTCTCCAGCCCGCGCCGCAGGCTGCCCGCCGACTCCGCGCGCACCACCTGCGGCAGGGCGCGCAACCCGGCCAGAATCGGCTCGGCCATGATCCACGCCTCCCACCACCAATGCCGCTGCCCGTATGCCTCACGATTCTTGATGCCGGTCAAAATCTTTTCCTGGCTCTTTTCGCCGAACCCGTCGAGCTCCGCCACCCGCCCGTCCGCGCACGCCGCCGCCAGCGCGGCGATGCTGTCGATCCCGAGCTTTTCGTGCAGCGCCCGCACCTTCTTCGCACCCAGGCCGGGAATCTGCAGCATCTCGACCAGCCCCGGCGCGATCGACGCCTTCAACTGCTCATAAAATTTCAGGCGGCCGGTCGTGTGCAACTCGCCGATTTTCTGTGCCAGCGCCTCGCCCAGGCCCTTCACGCTTTCCAGCCGCTGCTCGCGAATCAGCGTCGCCAGCTCCGCATCCTCGATACCCTCCAGCACCCGCGCGCCTGATTGGTACGCGCGCACCTTGAACGGGTTCTCTCCCTTCAACTCCAGCAGCGTCCCGATCTCGTTCAGCACGTCGGCGATGTCGTTCTTATTCATAGAGGGACATTACACAAAGATCGCGAAGAACGCGAAGCACAGACTTTTTTTAACCACTAATGAACACTTATGCTCACTTATTAATTTTAACCACAGATTCGATCCGGTTTTAACCGCGGATGCACGCAGATAGACGCGGATACGGTGGGTGAAGCTTATCGAGCCCCAAAAACTGGGCTCGCCCCGACAAGCCGAGTCCCGCCCACTGCGACTGCGCCGTGGTTATCCGCCCAACTTTGGTGAGATCCCGTGCCTCATCACATCCAAGCCTCCAATATCCGCGTTCATCTGCGTTCATCCGCGGTTAAAAAATCTGCCTCAAGCTCAGAATTTTCCCGCGGATGTCGCGGATAGGCGCGGATGCGATCCGTATCAGTGGCCATAAGTGTACATCAGTGGTAAAAAAGACTAACCACCATCCTTTTTGCGCTCTTGTAAAAACCGCCATCGGCGGGCACAAACCAAACGCGTACCCACATGCCTTTCTCCTACCAGCGCACGATTCATTTTTCCGATACCGACGCCGCCGGGGTGGTTTTCTTCGCCAACTTCCTCGCACTCTGCCACGAAGCCTATGAAGAGTCGCTCGCCGCCGCCGGGATCGACCTCACCACCTTTTTTGCCGACCACGGCGTCGTCGTGCCCATCGCCAAAAGCGAAGCCAGCTACCTGCGCCCGCTCCGCGCCGGCGACAAAGTCCTCGTGACGGTTACGCCGGAGTCGATTTCGGAAAACAGCTACGCGCTCAAATGCGAAGTCGTAAAACTCGACGCCGCCAGAAAAACCGCCGCCCGCGTCCGCACCGAGCACGTCTGTATTTCTTCCAAGACCCGCGAACGCCTGCCGCTGCCCCCCGCCCTCGCCGCCTGGCTAAAGGCGGGGTGAATTTTCAGCGAGTAGAGGCCGACCCCATCCGTCATGGCGTCCAGTCACGTTTTCCCGGCCTCTCCCACAGTGTTTGCTTCGGCCAACGCACCGCGCTCATTCCGGCTCGGGGCGGCAGATGGCATTATCCTTGGCCTCGCGGCGATGAAGCTGCTGTTCCATTTACTCATGGCAAACCGGTACGGGATCTTTCGCGATGAGATGTATGGGCTAGCCTGTGCGGAACACCTTGACTGGGGATACGTCGATCATCCGCCAGGCGGAATTTTGATCGCATGGCTCGCACGGCATCTGTTCGGCGATTCGCTGCTCGGGCTGCGATTTCTCCCGGCGTTGGCCGGAGCCACGCTGGTCTGGCTCACTGGCATTGTGACGCGGGAAATAGGCGGGCGGGCTTTTGCCCAAGCGCTGGCAGCGTTGGCGGTGTGTGTCGTTCCGGTCTATGCGATCATGGACCATTGGCTGACGATGAACGCCTTTGAGCCTCTGGTTTGGCTCGGCTGCCAGTGGTGCGTGCTCCGGGCGATCCATACCGGTGAGGGCCGCTACTGGATCTGGTTCGGGTTGTTAGCCGGGATCGGCGTCGAGTTGAAATACTCGATCGTGTTCCTCGTGGCCGGCGTCCTGGCGGGGCTCATGCTGACGCCCGAGCGGCGGCAGGCGAAGCGCGCGTCATTGTGGATCGGGCTGCTGCTCGGCGCCGCGCTGGCGCTGCCGAACTTTATTTGGCAAGCGCGACACGGCTTTCCGTTCTTGGAACTGATGCACCACGTCCGCGAAAGCCAGCGTGACGTTGTACGCGGCCCGGTTGCGTTCATGGTTGACCAAGCGCTCATCATGCAGCCGCTGCTGGCGCCGCTATGGATTGGTGGCGTGGCCTGGTTGCTACTGGGGCGCGAGCAAAAGCGGTACGGCGCTTTCGGCTGGGCTTTTCTCGTCGTGGTTGGCGCTTTCGTGGCAATGCATGGCAAGAACTATTACGTGACGCCCATTTACCCGATCGCCTTCGCGGCAGGTGCGGTCGCGTTCGAACGTGTCTCGGCATCGCGCGCCGGAGCGTGGGCCCGCGTCGGGTATCTCACAGCAGTGACGGTGGGCGGCGGCGCCTTGCTGCCTCTAGCGGCCCCGATCCTCGCGCCGGAAACCTTTCTGCACTACGAAGCATGGCTCGGTATGACGCCGCCGGCTTTTGAACATCAGAACGATGGACCGCTACCACAATATTTTGCTGATGAGTTTGGCTGGGAAGAGATGGTGTGCGAAGTGGCTCGGGTGTATCACGCGTTGCCTCCGGCAGAGCAGGCCAGGACGGCGATCTTCTCCAAGGACTGGGGCGAGGCGGCGGCGGTTGACTATTTCGGCCACAAATATGGCCTGCCGCGGGCGATCAGCATCCACAACAGCTACTGGCTATGGGGCCCGCGCGATTACACCGGTGAAATCGTGATCGTATTACACAGCGACGGCACCGGCGATCGGCGACACTTCACGACCGTCGAAAAGGCCGGGCATGTCGAACACCCCTATTCTCGTCGCGATGAGTGGTTCGATATCTATCTCTGCCGTGGGCTGAAATTCAATCTCCACGAAACTTGGCCCAAGATGAAGCTCTTCGACTGAGCGAAAGGACGAGTGCAACCTATGGGGCTACACTTTTATTTTCTCCGCCAGCAAAGTGCGGTTTAATTTTCCCTGTGCGTTGCGCGGCCATTCGGCCACCGTCACATAACGTTTGGGTCGCGCGGGCGGTGCGAGCTGCCCGGCCAATGCCTGGATCACGCGTTCCAGGTCAGGCGCACGCGCCGTGGCCGGATAGCAAGCCACGACCGCTTCCCCCCACTCCGGATCCGGCACGCCCAGCACCGCCACGTCGTCGAATTCGCCGGTCGCCCGCAGCGCCGCTTCCACTTCCGCCGGCTGCACTTTTTTCCCGCCCGTGATGATGATGCCGTCGCGACGCCCCGTCACCTGCACATGGCCGTTCCCGTCGATGAAGCCCAAATCATCCGTCGTGAAATCGCGCTCGGCGCGCCACTCGGGAAAATAACCGCGAAACACCGATTCGCCCGCGATGCGCAGCGTGCCCTCGCCGGTCACATCGATGCGCGCATGCGGCATGACCGCCCCGCTGCTGCGCGAGCCGGCCAGAAAGTCCGACGGTCGCAGGGTCGCCACCATCGCGGCGGTTTCCGTGAGGCCATAACTTGGCGCCAGCGGCACACGCGCTTCCGCCGCACGCTCCAGCAGCTCCGGCCAGGCCGGCCCGCCGCCCAAAAACACCGCACGAAACCGCCGCAGCCAGCCAATTGTTTCCGGCTGCGCCAGCAGCCGCTGCAACTGCGTTGGCACCAGCGAAAGAAACCACTCGCCACCGTCCCCCATTGTCGGCCGCAGGCCCGCTTCAATCTTCGACCAGCTCGCCGGCAGGAACTTGCCGCCCGTCAGCGTACAACGGATCCAGGCCATCAAGCCGCTCACGTGATGCAACGGCAGCACGCCGACCGCGTTTACGCGCGCCACGTTGAAATGCGCGTCGAATCCATCCGCAGCCGCACTGAGCGTGTCCTGGTCGTGTCGCGCGAATTTCAACCGGCCGCTCGTACCGCCGGACGCAATCATCAGCCAGCCGGATTGATTTTCCGATTTTCGCTTTTCGATTTCCGATTTTGCCAGCGCCGCCAACTGCTCCCGTTCGTTTTGGCCCCACGCCGGATCGCACAAAAAGACATTCCCACCGTTGGCGACCGCCTGCGCAAAGGCCGCCATGAATCGCGCCGGCTCGCTCTCGCTGATAAATACGTTGCGCGCCTCTCGCGCCACGGCGGTGGCACCCAGCGCCCGGGCTAACTCAATGCGTTCCATGCGGCCTCCACGTTGATTCTTTCCACATCCTCGGCCCTTAAAAATGGTGCGAGTGCCGGCCCGTCGAACCGCGCGTCGGCAAAAAGCGGCCACACGCCAAAACCCAGTGCCCTCGCCTCGCCCGGCCATTGAAACACCAGTCGCAAGGCCGCCTGCGCGCCCACTGCCGTCTCCAGCGCCGACGAAAAGACCACTTTCGCCTTGGCCGCCGCCAGCCTGGCCAGCACGCCCGTCGCATCGCCCAGCAGCGACGGCTTCACGATAAAGACACCCGGCCATCCAACCTCGAGCCACCGTTCCACCTCGCCTTCACCCGTGAGCGATTCATCGAGCGCCAGCGGCGTTGGATAATCGTTCGCCAGCCCGCATAACAAATCCTCCGCACCGCGCGCATCCGCCGCGATCGGCTGCTCGATAAATTCCACCGGACGGCTGGCACAACTTTCCAGCCAGTGTTCCGCCTGCAGCCGCTGCCACGCGCCATTGGCGTCGAGCCGCAGCTTCGCGCCGTTCGGCAGCGCCGCGCACACGTCGTCGAGCAACGCCAGCTCGTCGGCCGCGTCGCCCACGCCCACCTTCCATTTAAACGTGCGGAAGCCCGCCTCGGCCAGCGGCGCAATTTTTTTGAGCGCCGGCAATCCCGCCGGCAAAAGCGCCGCGACCGGTAAATGTTTTTGTACCGTCGAGGCTTTCTCACTCGTCGCCGCCTGCAAGGCAAACCGCAGGCACCGCAGCCGGACCGGCACGGCCGCCAGTTGCTCCGCCGTCACCCGCTCACCCAGGACCGAGCACGCCGCCACCACTTCGTCCGCTGTCTCTGTGCCGAACCATGGCAGCACCGCCGCCTCGCCGAAGCCCACTGCGCCGCTTTTGTCTTCCAGCCGCACCAATACGCCCGTGCGCTCAGCCATCACGCCGTGCGCCGTGCGCACCGCCACGCGCAGCGGCAGGCGATAGTGGCGATAAGCGAGGCGATACGTCATTGGGAATAATGACGAATTCAGAATGACGAATGACGAATGAAAGTGGCCACGGGTTAATGCTGAACGCCCAATCTCAAATTTCCAATCCAAGACGGCCAACTACTCGCTAGCACCCGTCACACTGCGTTAGCGATGACGCACGGGCTTCGCGCCAACCCGCTTGGCGATCGCGTTCATTGAACAGACCATCCTGACGCGTTGCAGGGGTGTCAGCTTGGCCATTTGTTGCGCGCGAACGATCTCCGCGTGCTCAAACGAGCCGAAGACAGGTTTTGGCGAATTTGGCGGGCGGCTCACAAGCGAACAGGGTAACTGACTCCGCACTGGCTGCAATCTCTTAAGCGTCCGCGTCAGGCGCGGCTGGCTTTTGGTGAATATATCCAAGGTTGGTAATGTCTTCCAAATCCTTTGGCCGCCGAGCACCTTCTTTCATCGCAATTAGTGTGGCGTAGCTGACTACGGGCACAGACCGCCCGGCCACGAGTTCCATCCTCGGCGCGATGGCATACTCTGCTTCGAAATCAAAAGGTTCCTGCACAAACAAATCGATGGGGGTTTCAGGACGCTGAGTTGAAAGCAACTGAAATACTCGCATGCCCTTTTCCTCGATCCATCCATGGCGGACAGACGCATCGGCAAAAGCATCGGGAGAAACCGGGGCAAGCGGGCGGTACCCAAGTCTGCCCAGCGCTTGAATCGTCCGCAGCGCATTTTCCCGATCAAGGGCAACCACCAGATCGACATCCGCGGTAAAGCGGGGATGCCCGTGAGCGGCCACCGCCAGGCCGCCCACGACAAGATAGCGCACGCGGTGGCCATTGAGGGCATCAAAGATTTGCTCCAGGTCTGTCTCGATCATGGCGGCATGGATGAGAGGGAATAGGTCATTAGGGACAAATACCAAGGCTCAAGTAACAAGTAGCAAGTGACAAGAACGTGCTCCGTGAACACCCAACACCCAAGGACGATCAAATATGAACAACCAACTACAAATTACCAACTACTCGATACCCACTACCCGCTACTCGCTACTGCCATCACACCGCGTGCTGCTCGATGAAGGCCCGGATGGCCGCGGGATCGGCGCGCATGGGATATTTCACGATGGGTTTGGATTTCAATTCCTCGAGGCTCGGGTGCGTGGGCGCGAGGCCGATCGCCCGGCGGATGGTGTCGGGAAACTTCGCCGGGCTGGCCGTCGCGAGCACGACGCTGGCCCGGTCTAAGCTGAGCTCCTTGAACCCGCACGCGGTGTGCGGGTCCACCACGTAGCCATAACGCTGGTGGACGCGACTGATGATTCCCGGGATCTCCGCGTCGGAGCAGCGCGAGGCGGTAAAGGTGTCGCGCTTGAAATTTTCGAAATGGTATCCGCCGGTGGCCTTGAACGTTTGCAGGACTTCGCGCACGCGTGCCGGGTCGCGGTCGAGGGTGTAGAAAAGGAACCGCTCGAAATTCGACGCCACCTGGATGTCCATCGACGGCGCGAGGCTCGGATGAACTTCACCAAGACGATAATCGCCGGTCGTGAAAAGGCGGCAGAGAATGTCGTTTTGGTTGGTCGCGACCTTGAAACTGCGGATGGGCACGCCCATTTTCTGGAGCATCCAGCCGGCGAGCACATTGCCGAAATTGCCCGTGGGCACGACGAACTCGACATTGTCGCGCACCGCGCCGGGCAGCCGCAGCCAGGCATAGAGATAATAAACACACTGCGCGAGGATGCGCGCGAGGTTGATGGAGTTGACGGCCGAGAGCCGGTAGTGCGTGCGGAATTGCTGGTCGGCCAGGATCTCCTTCAGCGCGGCCTGCGCGTCGTCAAACGTGCCCTCGAGCGCGAGCGAGAAGACGTTCGACGCGCCGGTGCAGGTCATCTGGCGTTCCTGCAGCGGCGACACGCGGCCGTCGGGGTATAAAATAAAAATGGCGGTGCGCGGCTTGCCGAGCAGGCCGTGGATCGCGGCGGCGCCGGTGTCGCCAGAGGTGGCGCCGAGGACGTTGATCGAACTGTGGCGAACGGCGCACTGGTGCTCGTAGAGATTGCCCAGCAGCTGGAGCGCGAAGTCCTTGAATGCGAGCGTGGGGCCGTGAAACAGCTCGAGCACATAGGTGCGCTCGTCGAGTTTCACCAGTGGCGCGATGTCGGGATGATCGAACTTGGTGTAGGATTTGTCGATCAGCGCGCGCAGCGTGCCCACGTCGATATCGGTGGCGAAGTGGCGGAGAAACTCGAAACAGAGCTCGCCGTAGCCAAGTTTCCCCCAGCGGCCGAGTTCGCCGCTGAAGTCCGGCAGCGCCTCCGGCAGGAACAGGCCGCCGTCCGGCGCGAGGCCGGTGGCCACGGCATCGGAGAAGCCGAGGGGCAGAGTCTGGCCTCTGGTCGAAATGAAGCGCATCAGAGTAGTGAGTAGCGGGTAGTGAGTAGTGGGTAGAAAATGCCGTACATCGTCATGCTCGCTACCCGCTACTGGCTACTCGCTACTTTTAGATTTTTTCCAATTTAAACGCCGCGTGCGCGACGCGCGCGGCTTCGTCCGAGCGTTCCAGGTCGATAATGACGGAGATTTTGATTTCGGACGTGCTGATGAGCTCGATGTTGATGCCCGCATCGGCCAGCGCCTGGAAAAGCGTCGCGGCAACGCCGCTGTGCGTTTTCATGCCCACCCCGACGACGGAGAGTTTGGCGATCTTCTCGTGCACGGCGATCTCGCCGCCCCCGATGGCAACAAACACGGGTTCGAGTGCCTTGGCCGCCTTCTTGGTGTCACCCTTCGGCACCGTGAACGTGAGGTTGGCGATGCCGTGGCGGCCGACATTCTGCACGATCATGTCCACGATGATATTCGCATCCGCCAGCGCACGAAAAACCTTGGCGGCCGAGCCGGGTTTGTCGGGGATGTTGCTGATGACGACCTTGGCCTGGTCCTTGTCCACGGCCACGCCGCGGACGACGACTTGTTCCATATAAGTGACTTCTTCTTTCACGGTGGTTCCTGGGTTGTGGTTAAAGGATGAGCGGACTTCGAAAATGACATTGTATTTTTTGGCAAACTCGACCGAGCGCGACTGCATGACCTTGCTGCCGGACGAGGCAAGCTCGAGCATTTCATCGTAGGAGATTTCCATCAGCTTCTGCGCGTTTTTCACGACGCGCGGGTCGGCGGTGTAAACGCCGTCCACGTCGGTGTAAATTTCGCACTTGTCGGCCTTGAGCGCGGCGGCCAGCGCGATGGCGGTGAGGTCGGAACCGCCGCGGCCGAGGGTGGTGATCTGGCCTTCCTCATTGATGCCCTGGAAGCCGGCGACGATGACGACGCGGCCGGCCTTCAGGTCGTTTTCCACCGGCTTCGGGTTGATGGTCTTGATCTTGGCCTTGGTGTGCGACTTGTCGGTGAAGATGCCCGCCTGCGCGCCGGTGTAGCTCACGGCATCCACGCCCAGGCCTTGCAGAGCCATGGCGGTGAGGGCGGTGGTTTCCTGCTCGCCGATGGAGAGAAGCTGGTCGAGCTCGCGATCGCTCGGGTTCTCGCACACGTTTTTGGCGCGGGCGATGAGCTCGTTGGTCACGCCGGCACGGGCGGACACGACGACCACAATCTCGTGGCCATCGTCGTGCGAGGCCTTGATGCGCTCGGCGACTTTCTTGATGCGTTCGACGTCACCCACGGAGGTGCCGCCATATTTTTGGACGATGCGGGACATGGAAGAAAAAATTGGAAAAGCGGAAATCGGAAAAGCGGAAACCCTTACTCGGCAAAATCCCCGATGCGCAGGAGCAGGGGTTTTTCGAGCACGCTCTTGAGTTTCGCCAGGCTGGCGATGGTGGCGCGGATGGCGCGTTCATCGCTTTCGTGGGTGGTGAGGATGAGCGAGGCGGCGTCGCGACGGTCGGCCGCGGTCTGGATGACGCTGGCGATGCTCACACCGTGCCGGGCAGTGACGGTGGCAACTTGCGCGAGCACGCCGGGCTGGTCGCGCACGGTGAGCCGCAGGTAATGGCGGCCGCGCACGCGCTCGAGCGGCGCGAGATGTACGCGTTTTCCACCGCGGGCGTGCAGGGCGGCGGCTTCCTCGGGCAGTGCCACGGCTTTGCCGGCGGTCAGGAGCGTGACGGCGTCAGCGATGTCGCTGATGACAGCGCTGGCGGTCGCGTCCTGGCCGGCGCCACGACCGATATAAGTGGTGGTGCCGACGACGTCGCCGGTCACGGAGATGCCGTTGAAAACGCCGTTGACGTTGGCGAGCACGCGCTCGCGCGGAAGCAAGGTCGGGTGCACGCGGACGAAAAGTTCGTTCTGCTCAAAGTCGCGAGTAATAACAGCAAGCAGTTTGATGCCATAACCGAGCTGCGCAGCGGTGCGAAGGTCGGCCTGGGTGATGCGCTCGATGCCCTCGACAATCATCTGGCCGGTGCGCACCCAGGCGCCGTGCGCGAGATAGGCCAGGATGGCGGCCTTGTGCGCGGCGTCCCAACCCTCCACATCGAGCGCCTCGTCGGCCTCGGCATAACCGAGCCGCTTCGCATCGGCGAGAATGTCGGCATAGCTCGCGCCTTCCTGCGCCATGCGGGTGAGGATATAATTGCAGGTGCCGTTGAGGATGCCGTAGATGAGCTTGAAGCGGTTGGCGACCAGGCCTTCGCGCAGGGCCTTGATGATGGGGATGCCGCCGGCCACGGACGCCTCGAACAAAAAGTGTCCGCCGTGCTTGCGCGCGGTGGAAAAAATCTCCGCGCCGTGCCCGCAAAGCAGGGCCTTGTTGGCGGAAACGACAATCTTGCCCTGCCGCAACGCCGCCAGCGTGACCTCGCGCGCGAGGTCGGTGCCGCCGATGAGCTCGCACACGATGTGCACGGCGGGATCGGTGGCGACCGCGAGCGCGTCGGTGGTGAGCCTGCCCGCGGGGATCTTGACCGCCCGGGCTTTTTTCAGGTCGCGCACGGCCGCGCGGTGCAGCACGAGCTGCACGCCCAGGCGCGACTCCAGCTCGGCGCGCGCGCGACTGAGATGTTTCCACACGCCCTGCCCCACCGTGCCGAGGCCGCACAGACCGATGTTGATGATGGGGGGTTTGGACATGGTGGGTTGAAAAGACAGAGACAGGCCGCTGGACAGTCCGAAATTGATGAGGTTTGACGGCGCGCCCGGCGGTCGCGCCCTACCTACCTATTGCGAGCTCTCCTTTTTCTTTACAAACTTGTTTTCCGTGCCGTTAAGGAGGCGGACGATGTTGGCCCGGTGGCGGAGGATCACCAGCACGGCAATCAAAAGGGCGAACCATTGCAATAATGGCGGTTCATGCAGGAAAAATACGGCCGTGGGCAAGGCGATCGCGGCGATGATCGATGCGAGCGAAACATAGCGGGAAGCATAAAAAGCAATAATCCATACCAGGCCGGCAATCAGCGCCTCGATTGGCAAAAGTACAAGAAAACCACCAGCCGCCGTGGCCACGCCCTTGCCACCGCGAAATTTTATGAAACACGAAAAGCTGTGGCCAATGATGGCGCCGACCAAACCGGCGACCGCAGCCGGGCGGGATATTGAATAGTCATGGTACGTATAAATTCCCCGAACCGAGTCGATAATGCTGACATTCGTCCATACGAGCAAGGGCCAGCCGGTTGCCACCGCACCCTTCAGCGCATCCAGAGAAAACGCGAGATAGCCCGGGCCTTTGCCGAGCACGCGAAGGACATTGGTTGCGCCGGAGCTTTTGCTGCCGACTTCGAAAATGTTAACCCCCTTCGCGCGCGCAATGAGGTAGCCGAAAGGCAGCGAGCCCAGCAGGTACCCGACAACAGCGGCGATGAGAATGGGCACTAACATGATTGAAGGTGGAGCGCGGCGTCCCTGGCCTTCGTAGCTTCAGCGAAGTAGGCCCGACGCGCTTTATTGGAACTTATAGAATTCGAACGCGCCGGGACGGCGCGTTCCACCTTTTGGCGTTTCGCTATGGCTCCCCCGCTCACAATTGCACGAACTTCGCCAGCTTGATGGCGGGATGGTTCTTGATTTCCTGGCGGGCGTTTTCGCTCGGCTCGTTGTCCACGCGCACGACCATGTAGGCCGTGCCGCCGGGCGTGAGGCGGCTGAGCGACATGTCGGCGATGTTGACCTTGTCCTTGCCGAGGATCGTGCCGACCGTGCCAACCATGCCGGGCTGGTCCACGTTTTCGAGGATGAGCAATTTGCCCTCGGCGGCGACTTCGACGTCGCGGCCATTGATGCCGACGATGCGTGGCTGGCTGGTTTTGCCGTTGAGCGTGCCTTGCGCGGAAAACGTTTTCCCGTCGGGCGTCACGGCCTCGACTGACATAAGCTCGGCGTATTCGTTGTCCCCGGCCGATTTCACGACCTCGACATGGACGCCGAGGCGCTGCAGTACGACGGGCGCATTGACGAAATTGACCTCATCGCCACTGATGCGGCGGAGAAAGCCTCGCTGGATCGAGCGCGTGACGGATTCGGCATCGAGATCGACGATCCTGCCCCAATAGGTGATGCGAAGCGTGGCGATTTGCTGCGGTGCGATCTGCTGGACGAGCGCGCCGAGTTTCGCCCCGAGATCGAGATAGGGCCCGAGAATCTTGAGGGTGTTCGCATCGATCGATGGCATGTTGACGGCATTGCGGATCACGCCGCCGGCCAGCGCATCGGCGATCTGCTCGGCGACTTCGACGCCGACGGCATCCTGCGCCTCGGCCGTCGAGGCGCCGAGGTGCGGCGTGAGAACGACGTTGGGCAGGGTGCGAAATTCACTTTCCTTGGCCAGCGGCTCATCCTCGTAAACGTCGAGGCCGGCGGCGGCGACTTTGCCGGACTTGAGTGCGGCGAGAAGGGCGGTTTCCTTGATGATGCCGCCGCGGGCGCAGTTGAAAATGCGCAGGCCTTTTTTGCATTTTTCAAACGCCGCCTCGTCGATCATGTAGCGGGTGTCGTCGGTCAGCTGCATATGCACGGTGATATAATCCGACTGGGCAAGAAGTTCATCGAAGGCAACGGTCTCGACCTGCATCGCCTTCGCCCGGCTGGGCGCGAGGTAAGGATCATAAGCAATGACGCGCATGCCGAAGGCCTGGGCACGCTTGGCGACTTCGCCGCCGATGCGACCGAGCCCAACAATACCGAGGGTTTTCTTGAAAAGCTCGATGCCACTGAAGCTTTTGCGATCCCACTGGCCGGCCTTCATCGAGGCGGCGGCTTGCGGGACAGGACGCGCACCGCAGAGAATGTGGGTGAAGGTAAGCTCAGCCGTGGCCACGGTGTTGCCAGTGGGGGTGTTCATCACGACCACGCCGTGCTCGGTGGCGGCATCGACATCAACATTGTCCACGCCCACGCCGGCACGGCCGACGACCTTCAACAGGGGAGCCGCGGCAAAGACCTCACGGGTGATCTTAGTCTCCGAGCGCACGGCGATGGCGTGCACGTCCTTGACGAGTTCGAGGATCTTGGCCGGGGAAGAGCCGTAGGCCTCGACCACGTCAAAGCCCGGCTGCTGGCGCAGGTAGGCTACTCCTTTGGGTGAGATCTTGTCGGCAACGAGGATTTTCATGGAAAAAAGTGCCCAATCGAAGGCATTCGCAGGCCATGCCGCAAGGAAAAGCCGCTTGAACGTCCAACATCGGACATCCTCCTTCGCCAAGGCTATGGAGGACAGGTCCAACTTCCAACATCCAGCGATCAAGGGTTTGTTTGAGGTTCGCGGTTGGTGATTGGCAGCCAGTAATTGGCCGGCCTTGGGCGTTGGAAGTTCGACCTGATATCCTCCAGCCAGCGATATGGATCGGGAACTTTTGGACCAAATGAGTTGTCGCTTTGTCCAATGTATTGCGCCGCGGGATAAACCCACCTTCCGCTGTCGGTACCGAGCGCACGGCGCGTGAACAACGCCATCACCATCAGCAAGGAAATTTTAAACGGAAACATGGAATAAGCCTGTTTACTTTCACGTCCTGATAAATGGAAGAATAGTGTGATTGGTTTGCGCACGATTCATGCTAGCCTAGCGTTGTCTTGCGCAGATTTTGTCCAGCCCGTGGAAACTTATCCCCATCATTAGCGTCTAGTCATCTCGAGCATGCAAGCCGCCGCCCGCCCCATCGCCGCCCCGGCCAGGGATATTCGCTTCGATTCGTTGCGAGGCCTTCTGCTCGTATCCATGGCCATTAACCATCTGCCGAGCGACCTGCGCATGGTCACGGATCAAGGCGTGGGCATCGTTTCTTCGGCGGAAGGCTTCGTGTTTTTATCCGGGGTGCTCGCGGGCTTGGTTTATACGCGCCGGCTGTGGCGCGAAGGAGCCAGCCACCTGCGCGCCATGACCCGGCATCGGGCGGGCGTGATTTACGGCTGGCATCTCGTGGCCTATTTTGGGGCGTTTGCCGCTCTGGCGCTCGATGCCTGGATCACCGGGGTGCATTCCAACACCTCGCCGCCACTATTCACGGACAAACCCCTGCTCTCAGCCATCCTCGGCCCGCTGTTGGTCTACCAGCCCGGCCTGCTCGACATTCTCCCGATGTATTGCGCGTTTGTGCTGCTGCTCCCGTATGTGCTCAGCGCGCTGGAAAAAGGATGGCGCTGGCCCTTGCTTGGGACGAGCTTTGCGCTCTGGGCTCTCGTTCAAGTCCTGCCAAATTATGACGGCTCGACAATTTTTCCGCCGCTCAATCTGGGCTTTTTCAACCTGCTCGCGTGGCAGTTTCTTTTCATCAGCGGCATCGCCATCGGCTATGCCAAGACCAAGAGCCCCATGGCGCTCGCGCCAGTGCGCCCGGGGTTGCTGATCCCCGTCATCGGCGGCGCGGTATTTTTCTTCTGCCTGCAGCACCGCATCATTCCCTCCCTCTGGTCGGACCGGCATTTTGGCATCATGCTCAACAAGCCCTCCCTCGGCGCACTGCGGTTGATGAGCAGTGCGCTCTTCTTCTACCTGATCGCCGTGGTCGGCACGCGCTTCCCCCGCCTGCTCTCCTGGCGTCCGCTCGCCATGCTTGGACGGCATTCCCTGCCGGTAGTCGCGACCCAATGCGTGCTGGTGCTCGTCTTCCTCGCGCACGACAACTTTCTTGCCACGGCGACGGATCGCTGGATCGTCTCCGGCGTCACCATCGCCTCGCTGTTTGCCGTGGCCGGCCTGTGCGAAATGCTGCAGCGCAAGCCCGCGGTTTCCACCGAGTCGCATCGCAGCGATCATGCTCGGCAAAGGCCGGCCTTTGCCGCAGCCAAAGTGAATGAGCAAGCCCGCGCGGCGTGAACGCAGAGGTTGAAATGTAGGTTGGGGTTCATCCCGACGCCTGTCCGCCCGTAGCTTTAGCCGTTTCGACGAGCTCCCCTCGACAAGCTCGGGGCCTGAGCCAGTCGATGGGCGAAGGCGGATGCCGGACATAAAGTCAGACCTGCAATTGGGTGTGGCAGACGGCACCGCGGTTTAAACGCGCACTACGTTGCGACTTGACCACCGCATTGGTAGAAAACTTGCTCTTGGCAAGTTCCAGCCATGCACGTACCTGCGCCCGCCGCCAAAAAAGAATCCTCCCTCACCATCGGGGAACTGACTGAACCGGCGCTGGCGGTTTTTCGTCCGGAGAAGACGGCGAACGAGGCCATCGAGGCCGTGCGCGAGCTGGCCGTAAAATATTTTTTCACCTACATCTATGTCACCGATGCGACCGGCCGGCTCGTCGGCGTCGTCACCATGCGCGACCTGTTGCTGGCTGGCCCGGCCCGCCAGCTCGGCGATTTCATGTTGCGCGATCCGTTTTTCCTGAAACGGCAGACGCCGCTCATGGAGGCCATGCGCCTCACGCTCCACCGCCATTTTCCCTATTATCCGGTATGCGACGATGACGGCGTGCTGACCGGCATGGTGCGCGGCGCGACGCTTTTCGAGAAGGAAGCCATCGAAATCACCGCGCAGGCCGGCGAGATGGTCGGTGTCGCCAGGGAGGAACGCACCGGCAGCAGCTGGCTGCTCAGCCTGCGTTTCCGCCATCCCTGGCTGCAAATCAACCTGCTCACGACCTTTCTCGCGGCAGGAGTGGTCGGCGCCTTCGAGCACACCATCAACAAGATCGTCGTGCTCGCCGTGTT
>Ga0210392_10000164_pt1 | contig 54700 bp, 39 predicted proteins | sample IncBWC30OmetaG_FD_161057 | JGI IMG/M metagenome (GOLD analysis project Ga0210392, IMG submission 161057) | Forest soil microbial communities from Barre Woods Harvard Forest LTER site, Petersham, Massachusetts, United States - Inc-BW-C-30-O ... | reverse complement strand
CTCGCCCGTCCCCGACGGCACGCGCGGCGAGATCGTCTGGACCCCGCTCGACCAGCGCGGGACCGTCGTGCTGCGCTACCGCACCGGCGACCTGGTCGAAAACGGACTCACCTGGGAAACCTGCCCGTGCTGCGGCCGCACGCTGCCGCGGTTGATGGGCCGCATTTCGCGCGTCTCCGAATTTCGCGCGCTGCGCTTCCAAAAAATCAAGGGCACCATCGTCGACTTCAACGAGCTCGAGCACGCGCTCGATGACGTCCCCGGGCTCGGCTCCTGGCAGATCGAACTCCGCAAGGCCCACGACGATCCGCTCGAGCTCGACGAGATCGTCCTGCATCTCACGCGCATCGCCGACACATCCGAGTCGACCGTCGAGAACGCCTTGCGCGAGGTGCTGCAGGCGCAATTCGAAATCCGTCCGAACAAAATCGTTTTCCACCCGGATGCCGAAATGAAAACCCTGCAGAAGGTCGGCGTCGCGCTCAAGGAAGAGAAGGTCGTCGACCACCGGCCAAAAAGCGCGCAACCGCAGGAGGCGCGCCCATGAGAGAACCGCTCTACCTCGTCGCGGGCGTGCGCACTCCCTTTTGCAAGATGGGCACCGCCCTGGCCGGCGTCGACGCCGTCGATCTCGGCCGCACCGCCGCCGCCGCCGTCCTCGCCCAGACCGGCATCGACCCGGCGCAGATCGACGAGGTGATTTTCGGCTGCGTCGGCCAGCCGGCCGATGCCGCCAACGTCAGCCGCGTCATCGCCCTCCGCGCCGGCGTGCCGGAGAGCGTCCCCGCCATCACCGTGCACCGCAATTGCGCGTCGGGCTTCGAGGCCATCACGCAGGCGGCGGAAAAAATCGCGGCCGGCCGCGGCGACATCTTCCTCGTCGGCGGCACCGAGAGCATGTCGCGCTATCCGCTGCTCTACAACGACAGTGCCGCGAAAAAATTCGGCACGCTGTCGAAGGCGAAGAGCCTCACGCAAAAAGCCGCCGCGCTCCTACGTTTCCGTCCCAAGGATTTCGCGCCGCGCGTGAGCCTGATGCTCGGCCTCACCGATCCGGTCTGCGGCTGCAACATGGGCCAGACCGCCGAGATCCTCGCGCGCGACTGGCACATCACCCGCGAGGCGCAGGACCAGTTCGCGCTGCAATCGCACCAGCGCGCCGCCGCGGCCAGGGAGAAGTTCGTCGAGGAAACCTGCCCCGTTTATCCGCGCGGCACCCGCGCACCCGTGAACGTCGCCGAGGACAACGGCGTCCGCGCCGGCCAGACCATCGAGGCGCTCGCCAAGCTCCGGCCCATTTTTGAAAAACGCGGCGGCACCGTCACCGCCGGCAACGCCTCGCAGGTCACCGACGGCGCCGTCGCCATGCTCGTGATGAGCGAGGCGGCCCTGCGGCGCACCCGGCTCACTCCCCTCGGCCAGCTCGTCCATTATGCGTATGCCGGCTGCGAGCCCGCGCGGATGGGCCTCGGTCCCGTTTACGCGATCGCGAAGGCGCAGAAACTCAGCGGACTCGGGCTGAAGGACGCCGACCTGATCGAAATCAACGAGGCGTTCGCGGCGCAGCTGCTCGCGTGCTCCGCCGCCGCGGTGTCGCCGGAGTTCAACCGCAAGCATCTCGGACGCAGTATCGTGCTCGGCGAAATTCCGAATGAAATTCTCAACGTCAACGGCGGCGCCATCGCGCTCGGCCATCCCGTCGGCGCGACCGGCGTGCGGCTGGTGCTGACGGCCCTGAAGGAACTGCAACGCCGGCAAGCCCGCCGCGCCCTCGTGACCCTCTGCGTCGGCGGCGGCCAAGGCGGCGCGCTGTGGCTGGAAGCGACGTGAAAATGACCAATGCCCCATGACCAATGACCAATTAACAGGCGCCAGGCATCAGGCGTCAGGATTCAGGACCAACTACCAAATCCCAATTACCAACTACGAATAGCGAATGACCAACTTCAAACCACCAATCCTGTTTTTAACCGCGAATGAACGCGAATACACGCGAATCAGCTTCGACCACGGATGATCACGGATACGATCCACTTTTAACCACTGATGAACACTTATGTTCACTTATTGATTTCAAACCACGGACTCGATCCGTTTTTAACCGCTAATGGACGCTAATGAACGCTAATAGGCTGACGAAATCTGTTTTTGGTAGGGCCCGTTGCCCTCAACGGGCCGAGATGCTTTTCCCGCGGATCACGCGGATTACCGCTGATATGAATTGGCTGCGGAAAACAACTGTAGGCCGTCGTTGCGATCAGAAAACGCTGCGGCAGCGCTTTCTGGCGCAACCCGACGGCCAACACGGCCTGCGGCCGTGTGCTGCGAACGCAGCACAGTTTTCCAGCAGCCCGCCGAAATCAGTGCTCATCAGTGTTCATAAGTGGTTAAAATGTATGAATCCGAATCCGCGATCATCCGCGCCATCCGCGGGGAAAAACCTTACCAGCAGATGCTTTGGCCACAAAAGAACACAAAGCACTCAGAGAGGTTTTCTTTATGATCTTTGTGATCCCTCGTGGCAAAAATTCCGACCCGTATCCGCGTTCATCTGCGCCTGCCCTTCGAAGCTCGGAGAGCGAAGTAGGGTTCATTCGCGGTTAAAAACATCAGTGGTTCGGATGTATCGATCCCTCTGTGTTCTCCGTGACCTCTGTGTTCAAACTCCGATCCTTATCCGCGTCCATCTGCGTTCATCCGCGGTTAAAAACTCCGATTCGAAAATATTAGTGCCGATTAGTGCGCATTAGTGGTTCCAAAAAATCTCATCCCATCAGTGACTATAACCCGATCCACTTCCGACGACGGCATCTGCCTCCTGACGTTCGACCGCCCGGACTCGTCGGCCAATATTTTCGACCCCGCCACGCTCGGCGAACTCGAAGGCCACGTCGCGGCCATCGAAAACGAATCCGGCCTCAACGGCGTCATCCTCATCAGCGCGAAGCCGAAAATCTTCATCGCCGGCGCCGATCTCCATGCGCTCGGACAAAACACCGACGCAGCCGCGCTCGAATCCATCATCGACCAGGGTCACCGCGTGTTCACGCGCCTGGGCCGGCTCGGGATTCCTTCCGTCGCCGCCATCCACGGCGTATGCCTCGGCGGCGGACTCGAACTCTCGCTCGCGTGCGACTGGCGCGTGGCCTCGACCGACAAGGCGACGAAACTCGGCCTGCCCGAGACGCAGCTCGGCATCCTGCCCGCGTGGGGCGGCTCGACCCGCCTGCCGAAACTCATCGGCCTGCCCGCCGCGCTCGGCTTGATTCTCCCCGGCAAGCAAATCGTCGGCGCGCAGGCGTTGAAGCTCGGCCTGGTCGACGAGCTCGCCCACCCGGAATATTTGTCCGACGTCGCGCGGAAGCTGCTCGCCCGCGGAAAACGCCGCGCCCGGATGCGCTCGTTGTCCAGCCGCGCTCCCTTTTCGTTGCTCGTCGCCAAGTTCGCCCGCCGCGATGTCCTCGCGAAAACCCGCGGCTGCTATCCCGCGCCGCTCGTCGCCATCGACGTGTGCACACGAGCTGTAGGCGAATCCCTCGAAAAGGGCTTCGCCCGCGAGAAGGCCGCCTTTCTCCAGCTCGTCCACACGCCCGAGTGCCGCAACCTGATGGACGTTTTCTTCCTGCAGGATCGCGCAAAAAAACTCGCCGCGCCCGGCGCCGAATACGCCGTCCGGGTCGTGCCGCCCGTCAAGCGGATCGCCGTCATCGGCGCCGGCACGATGGGTGCCGGCATCGCCCAGTGGGTCAGCGCGCGCGGCTTTCCCGTGCAGTTGAAGGACGTGAATCCCGACGCGCTGGCGCGCGGCCTGCACCATATCGAAAAACTCTATGCCGATGCCGTGAAGCACCGCGTGTTCACGCAGCCCGAGGCGACCGCCGGCTTCGACCGGATCACTCCCGTTCACACCGACATGTCGCTCAAGGGCGTGGACCTCGTGATCGAGGCCGCCGTCGAGAAACTCGATTTGAAACAGCAGGTTTTCCGCGATCTCGAGGCCAAGGTCGGACACGACACCGTGCTCGCGACCAACACCTCCGCGCTTTCGATCGACGAGATCGCGTCGGTGCTCACCTGGCCCGAGCGCGTCGTCGGCATCCATTTCTTCAACCCGGTGCACCGCATGCAGCTCGTCGAAATCGTCCGCGGCCCGCGCACCTCGTCGGAGGCGATCGCCACCGCGCTGCAATTCGCCAAGGCGCTCGGCAAGCTGCCGGTGATCGCCAACGACCGGCCCGGCTTCATCGTGAACCGCATCCTCCTGCCCTACCTGGTCGAAGCGGTGAATCTCTTCAACGAAGGCACGCCGATCGAAGCCATCGATAAGGTGATGCTCGATTTCGGCATGCCCATGGGGCCGTTGCGGCTGTGCGACGAGGTCGGACTCGACATCGCGCAGCACGTCGCGAAAGACCTCGAACACCGCCTCCACGAGCCGGTGCCGGTTAGTGACACGCTGGAAAAAATGATCGCCCGCGGCTGGCTCGGGAAAAAATCCGGCCGCGGCTTCTACCGCCACAACGGAAAGAAAGAAATGCCGAACCCGGATGCGAAATCCCTCCAGGCCGTCGGCGCCTCGCACAGTCCGATGGCGGGCGCGCAGCTCGACCGCATGGTGCTGATCATGATCAACGAAGCCGCGCGCGTGCTCGACGAACGCGTGGTCGAGGCGCCGGAGGACATCGATTTTGCGATGATCATGGGGACCGGCTGGGCGCCGTTCCGCGGCGGGCCGCTGCGCCACGCGGATGCGATTGGCCTCAGTAAAATCGTGGCCCGCCTGGAAGCGCTCACCCGCGACGTGGCGCCGTACTTTTTCCCCTGCGAACGGCTCCGGACGATGGCGAGTGAGGGAAAGACCTTTTATGGCTCGCCGAACTCGCCACGGAATGACCCATGACCAATTCCCAATGACCAGTGACGAATTTCGAACCAACTACCAAATCCAAATTACCAACTACCAAGCCTTTTTTAACACGGAGGACACAGAGAGCACAGAGTCGACCCTACTTTAACCACTAATGGACACTAATGAGCACTAATAGGCTGATGAAAAACTGTGCTGCGAACGCAGCACACGGCAACGCCGTGTTGGCCGTCGGGTTGCGAGCAGAAACACTGCTGCAGCGTTTCCTGCTCGCAACGACGGCCAGCAAAGTTTTTCACAGCCCTCAAATCCTTTTCCGCTCCTCTGCGCCTGCCCTTCGTAGCTTTAGCGAAGTAGGGTCCTCCGTGACCTCCGTGTTCAAAATCCGTATCCGCGCGATCCGCGGGAAAAACCTTACCGGAAGATGCTTTGGCCACGAAAGAACACAAAGCACTCAGCGAGTATTTCTTTATGATCTATGTGACCCTTTGTGGCTAAAAAACTCCGATCCGAAAATATTAGCGCCAATTAGCGAAAATTAGCGGTTACCACCAAAAAAGTACCAAGTGACAGGTAACAAGTACCAGGAGTCAGACACCAACTACTAACTACCAATTACCAACTACGGATAACTGGTGGCTAGTGACCAATACCCAATGACAAATGACCAACTAGAGCCCGACTCCGTCATCGACACCTCGAAGATGAATCGCGCGCAGCGCGACGCCCTCGAGCTCACCGAGGCCGCCCGCAGCGCCGGCAGCTGGCGGAGCTTCGCCGGCGCGTTGTTCATGGGCCGGCTTTCCTTCGATCAGGTCTATCCCTTTCCGCTCCAGCCGCCGGCCGACGTCGAAGCCGGCCAATCCTTCCTCACCGAGCTCGCAGCCGTCCTGAAAAACGAGGTCGATCCCGACCAGATCGATGCCGACGGGGAAATTCCCGATGTCCTGATCAAGCGGCTGGCGCAGATGGGCGCATTCGGCATCAAGGTGCCGAAGGAATACGGCGGACTCGGCCTCTCGCAGCTCAACTACTGCCGGGCAGCGATGCTGCTCGGCAGCGTCGATGCGAATCTCACCGCGCTCCTCTCCGCGCACCAGTCGATCGGCGTGCCGCAGCCGGTGAAACTCTTCGGCACCGAGGAACAGAAGAAAACCTACCTGCCGCGCGTCGCGCGCGGGGAAATCTCCGCGTTTGCGCTCACCGAGACCAGCGTCGGCTCCGACCCGGCGAAGATGACCACGCGCGCCGAGCCGACCCCCGACGGAAGCCATTTCATCATTAACGGCGAAAAACTCTGGTGCACCAACGGCGTGAAGGCGGGCGTGATCATCGTCATGGCCCGGACGCCGGACAAAATGGACGCCAAAGGCCGGCCAAAAAACCAGATCACCGCGTTCATCGTCGAGATGAACACGCCCGGCGTCGAAGTCGTGACGCGCTGTCACTTCATGGGCCTGCGCGCGCTTTACAACGGCGTGATTCGCTTCACCAACGTGAAGGTGCCGGTCGAGAATATCGTCGGCGGCGAAGGCCGCGGACTCAAAGTCGCGCTCACCACGCTCAACGCGGGGCGACTGACGATTCCCGCGGCCTGCGCCGGCCTGATGAAACGCTGCCTCGGCTACGCGTGCGACTGGGCGAAAGACCGCGTGCAATGGGGCGCGCAAATCGGCAAGCATGCGGCGATCGCCGACAAGATCGCGCGCATCGCGGCAAACACCTTTGCGACCGAGGCCATGGTCATGCTCACCGCCCAGCTCGTCGACCGCGACCACGCCGACATCCGGATCGAGGCGGCGATGTGCAAGATGTTCGGCTCCGAGGCGGCCTGGCGGGCGGTGGACGAGACGATGCAAATCCGCGGCGGACGCGGCTACGAAACGGCGGCGTCGCTGAAAAACCGCGGCGAGCCGGCCGTGCCGATCGAACGGATGATGCGCGATGCGCGGATCAACCTCATTTTTGAAGGCTCGTCGGAAATCATGCGACTCTTCCTCGCGCGCGAAGCGCTCGATCCCCATCTGAAAGTCGCGGGCGCCGCGCTCGATTCGCGTCTGCCCATGGGCAAACGCCTCGGCGCCGCGATGAAAGCAGGAATGTTCTATGCGCTCTGGTACCCCGGCTTGCTTCTACCGGGAGGTGGTGGGCCCGGCGATTTGACCCCGGCGTTCAAACCTGCGCTCGCGTATGTTTCAAAAACCAACCGCCGCCTGGCGCGGACGCTCTTTCATGCGATGGTGAAACACGGACCCAAGCTCGAACGGAAGCAACTCCTGCTTGGACGCATCGTGGACATCGGCACGGAACTCTTCGCGATCGTGGCGACGGTGTTGTATGCGGATGCGCTCATTAAACGCGGGGACCGACCCCGTGAAGAACTGGAAAAACTCGCGCAATGCTTTGTGTCCGACGCGCGCCACCGCATCGCGGGGCATTTCGCGGCTCTCGGACACAATAATGATTCACGTAATTACGATCTCACCCAAGCGCTCCTCGAAGGGAAGCATTCCTATCTCCACGATGGCATTGTTTAGCCACAAAAGAACACAGAGAGCACAGAGAACGATCGAAGAGATTTCATTGGTAGGGCTCGTTGCCCCTAACGGGCCGAAAACCACCGAACCTTTTTCACACGAAGGGCGCAAAGAGCGCAGAGACAAACCGTTTTTAACAACTGATGAACACTTATACGCACTTATGATCCCGAACACAGACTCTATCCGTTTTTAACCGCTAATGGACGCTAATTCACGCTAATTGAATACCACGGACCGACCTGCATATGAATTGGCTGCGGAAAACGCCTGTAGGCCGTCGTTGCGATCAGAAAACGCTGCAGCAGTGCTTTCTGGCGCAACCCGACGGCCAACACGGCCTGCGGCCGTGTGCTGCGAACGCAGCACAGTTTTCCAGCAGCCTATCAGTGATCATCAGTGCCCATCAGTGGTTAAAAGTCCGACCCGAAATATTCGCGTCTATTCGCGGTTAAAAATATCCGTAGTCCGAATGTATGAATCCCTCTGTGACCTCCGTGACCTCCGTGTTCAAAATCTGTATCCGTGCTCATCCACGAAATCCGCGGGAAAAAATCAGTGATGATCAGTGGTCATAAGTGGTTAAATTCCGATCCGCCTCTGCGGCCTTTGCGATCTTCGTGTAAAAACTCCGATCCGTATCCGCGGTCATCTGCGTCCATCCGCGGTTAAAAAAATGTCTCCCCTCTGCATCGCCCACCGAGGCGCCTCGTCTGAAGCTCCGGAGAACACCCTCCGCGCCTTTGCCCGCGCGCTCGAGCTCGGCGTCGACGGCATCGAACTCGACGTCCAGGTCACCCGCGACGGCATCCCCGTCGTGTTTCACGATTTCACCCTGACCCGCCTCACCGGCACCCGCGGCCGGCTCTCCGACCGCACCTGGTCCCAATTGCAGAAACTCCGCGTGCGCGGCGAAACCATCCCCACCCTGGCCGACACGCTCTCACTCACGCGCAAACGGGCCCTTGTCCAAATCGAAATTAAAAAAGGTGCACCCGTGGCGCCAGTGCTCGCGGCCATCCGGAAGACGGCCTCGAGCAAGAACGTGATCCTAGCCTCGTTTGAGCCCGACATCCTGCGCCAGGCCGCCGCCCTCGCACCAATGCTGCCTCGGATGCTCATTGTGGATCCAGCCTCGAGACATTCTAAGCGCGAAGACGCTAAGCGATCGAAGGCAGACCATTCGCCATTCGGCATTCGGAATTCGTCATTAGCAACGAAGTTGCTCCAGGCGATGGCCTCGGCCGGTGCCACTGGAATCAGTGTCTCGCACCAGGCCGTCGCCTCCCGCCTCTTTGTCGAAACGATCCACCGCCACGGAGCGCAACTCTGGTGCTGGACGGTTAATGACGTACGCACCATGAAACGTCTATCCGACTACGCCGTGGATGCCATACTCACTAACGATCCCGCGAAATTGATAAAAACATTGGGCGCCTAAAGCTCTTCGAATGAGAATAGGTTGAAAAGGCGGTCCGCATTTTCTATTTGTGGCATTCCGCTTCAAATATGGCTGCCTACCTGAAAAAGAGCGTCACATGAACGCCGTTGAAATCGAAGAAGCAGTATCCCGCTTGGCCGAAGCACCGTTCGACGCGGCGAGTTTCCCCTATGGGTTCCTCGAAGCTTTCGGCAACAAGGAGACCACACTCAAACGGCTGCGCAGTGGCGATTCCAACCAATCCGACCTTCTTGGCGGCGTCCTTCAGCGAAACAACATTCACTTCAAAACCTGTTCCGAGGGTGAGGTGACTGCCACGCTCGGCGCTCTGCGGCAGAGTCCAGCCACGACCCGGCAAAAGGCTAAGTTTATCCTCGCTACTGATGGCAAGACCTTCGAGGCGGAGAACCTAGCCGATGGCGGCACGGTCGCCTGTGCTTACTCCGATTTCTCCGAACATTTCGGTTTCTTCCTACCGCTGGCCGGCATCACAACGGTCCGGCAGATTAGCGAAAGCGCCTTCGATATCAAGGCCACCGGCCGTCTCAACCGGCTCTACGTCGAGCTGCTCAAGGACAACTCTGACTGGGCCGCTGCCGCCCGCCGCGAGGACCTCAATCACTTCATGGCCCGACTGATCTTCTGCTTCTTTGCGGAAGACACCGGCATCTTCCACGGCACACGCCTCTTCACCGCGACGATTGAGCAGATGAGCGCGCGCGATTCGTCGGACACACACCTCGTGCTATCCGAGCTGTTCCGGGCCATGAACACCAAGCTCGCCGAACGCGAGACGGCCAAGATCAAGAGCTGGGCCAATGGCTTCCCTTACGTTAACGGTGGGCTGTTTTCGGATAGCATCGATACACCTCGTTTCAGCAAGATCGCCCGCTCCTACCTGCTCCACGTCGGGAATCTCGATTGGACAAAGATCAATCCCGACATCTTCGGCTCCATGATCCAGGCTGTCGCCGACGACGAGGAGCGAGGCACCCTCGGCATGCATTATACCAGCGTGCCCAACATCTTGAAGGTGCTCAATCCGCTCTTCCTCGACGAGCTCCGTGAAAAACTCACCGAAGCCGGCGACAATCCTCGTAAGCTCCTCAATCTCCGCCAGCGCCTCGCCCGCATCCGCGTTTTCGACCCAGCCTGCGGCTCGGGTAATTTCCTCGTCATCGCGTATAAGGAGCTGCGCGCCATCGAGGCCGAGATCAACCGCCGGCGCGGCGAGGCCGACCGCCACACCGAGATACTAAAAGAGAATTTTCGTGGCATCGAACATTCAACATTCAACTTCCAACATTCAATGTTCAGGTAGGCAGACGGCCCGATTTTGCTGCTAGAATACGGGATGCCGTTGCGCACCCCTACTTCGCCCCATCCTTTGCCAAAGCGGCTTGCGCCAGACAGGGTTCGTGCTAGCCTAAACAGCATGAGCACCGCGGAAATTATGGACCAGCTTCGGGTGATGCCGGCCGCAGAACGCCCTGAGGTCGTCGGAAAAATTTGGGCCGAATTTGCCGACCAGGACTTGGGACTGACGCCAGTGCAAGCCGCCGAGCTGGACCGCCGTTTGGCCGAACATCAAGCCCACCCGGCCGACGTGGTGCCATGGAATGAGATCAAGGCCGCGACAGAAGCAAAGTACGGCCGGAAACCATGAGCAGGCCAGCGATCGACGCTCGTAGCTGAGAGTCTAGCGCTGAGAGCCGGGCGGCGGATGCCAACGCTGAACGCCGGATGCATTAGCCACAAAAGAGCTCAAGGGACTCGGATGATTCTTTGCGCGCTATGTGATCCTTTGTGGCTAAAAAATGCGATCCGAATCCGCGCTCTCCGCGGCTGTGCCATCCGTAGCCTTGGCGAAGGATGGTGAAAATAAATTGGGACGTACGAATCGGCCGGAATTTGCTGCTAGAATAGGGTCTTGAACTTTGAATTGCAGATAAAGCCGAATCAATCCACCCTATGAACACCATGATTTTTTCCGAAATCAGGCCGCAAATGGAACAGCTGCCTCATGACGAGATGCTGAAGGCCTTAACGTTCCTCAAAAGCCGGTTACGCGCGGACACCCCCGCCAACCGCGAGGAGCTCGCCCGACTGCACGCCGATATGGACGCCGGGCGCAAAGTGCGCTGGGAAGACCTCAAAAAGCAATTGGGTCTGTAGCCTTGTCACGCCGTGACTTTGGCGAAGGAGGATCCTGTGGACGCCTACGCATTGGTGTTGAGCGAGCCTGCTGCGATGATGCTGGCGACAGCCACTCGCGCCGAACAACGGCGCCTAGCCGTAATCCTCGACCAGATGAAGGCCGACCCGTTCCGCCAGGGAGACTTGCGGGAGAGCGATGCGCAGGGTCGCATTAATGAAATCATTGTGGCCGACGAATGGATCGTGACTTACTGGCCGGATCATGCCGTGCGCGAACTACGCATCATGCGGCTCGAGCAGGTCGAGGATTGAGGTCCTTGAACATCCAACATCGAACTCCCAACACCCAACATCAAAGGCTGAACAGAGCGTAGAGAATTCTTTATGCCCCATGTGATCCTTCGTGGCCAAAAAAATAGATCCGAATCGGATCGGATCATCCGTGCCCTCTGCGTTCTCCGTGTTAAAAAGGTTGGCATGCAAGATTCAGCATTTGCCGATGAGCGTTCATTGAGTACGGTCTCGCGCGATCATGACTATCCAGCCCATTTTCGAAGCCCGGGTCGATGCGGCGCGCAATCTCGCGCGCACGCGCTATTTCGGCGTCATCACCGTTGCCGGAATGGAGGAGGCTGTGCCCAGGGTCGAGGCCATGCTGGCGAGCCTGAAGCCCGGCTTCAGCATTTTCGCCGATTTCAGGGATGTCGTTTCGATGGGGCTCGATTGCGTGCCGCAGCTCACCCACATCATGGATCTCTGCCGCGAACATGGCATCGGGATGATCATCCGCCGCCTGCCCGAGCCGACCCGCGACATCGGCATCAATATTCTCTCGACGGTCCATTACCGCGGCAAAGTCAGAACCGTGACCGTCGACACCATCGAGGAAGCGGAGCGGGCCCTGCGGTAACGCAGGGCGCACATTTCAGATTTCAAATTTCAGATTTAAGATAGCGGACGGGGGGCGGCAACCGAAGCTCGTAGCTGAGAGCCTGGTATTTTTTAACCGCGAATGAACGCGAATATTTCGGGTCAATTTTTGATCGTTCGTGGGTTCATGGCTTCCTTCTTAAACCACCCCGATCATTTTTAGTAGGAAACCAGGAAGCTAGGAATTGGCCCGCCTTCGCCCTGAGCCGTTTCGACAAGCCCCACGACAGGCTCTCGGTCCCGAGCATTGTCGAGGGACTCAAGGCCCTGAGCAAGTCGATGGGTTCGTCGAACTGGCTATGGCGTGGCTGGCTGCTGGAAAACTGTGCTGCGAGAGCAGCACACGGCCATGGCCGTGTTGGCCGTCGGGTTGCGAGCAGAAGCACTGCCGCAGCGCTTTCTGATCGCAACGACGGCCAGCAAAGTTTTTCAGCAGCTCGGATTAGCGATAATTAGTGAGGATTAGCGGTTAAAAATCTGATCTGAATCCGCGTTCATCCGTGTTCATCTGCGGTTAAAACCGGTTTGAATCCGTGGTTATCCGTGTAATCCGTGGTAAAAGTGGTCGATAAAAAATCATTTTTAACCATCAAATCTACAACGATATGCGGTTGTATTAGGGTTTTTACGCCAGAAAAGTCTTGCACTAGATAAGTAGTCAACTATTACTTTGCGCATGGGCAGAACCTCAGACGCAAACCAACGGTTGATGACCGCCGCGCTCGATCTCATGTGGGAAGAGAGCTACGGCGCCGTCACCATCGACGACATCTGCCAGCGCGCCGATGTGAAGAAGGGTAGTTTCTACTACTTCTTCAAATCAAAGGCCGAGCTCGCCGTCGCCGCGTTGGAAAAACTTTGGGCCGACGAATGGAAGCCCCGGCTGGACCAGCAGTTCTCCCCTTCCGTCGAACCGCTCGACCGCATCACCGGTTATCTCGAGAACCTTTACACCCGGCAGGAGGAGCACTTTAAAAAGTACGGCAAGGTGCTCGGCTGCCCCGTCTGCACCGTCGGTTCCGAGATCAGCACGCAGGAAATCGACGTCAACGCCAAGGTCCGCGAAATCCTTTCCCGCAAATGGAAATATTATGAGTCGGCCATCCGCGACGCCATCGCCGCCGGATTGATGGAAGCCGGCGATCCCGCGAAAAAAGCGCAGACGCTCGGATTCCTGATCGAGGGCGCCATGAGCCAGGCGCGCATCATGAACAACCCGGAAGCCCTGCGCAATCTGCCCACCTCCGCGCTCGAAGTGCTCCGAGCCAAACCAGTAGCCGCCACCGGCCACTAATCCTCTCGCCCGACGCCTAACGTCTCTAGCCTTAGTCCTTCATCAACATTTTTTTACCCACTTTTATAGCTAACTAGTCAACTATCAAAACTCTCCTCTCATGAACGCCAATACTTCAAATCACTCTCACGCCAAGCGTGCCTCACACGCACACTTTTCTGCGGCCGGCCACGGAGCCGCTTCCATCTACGACACCGCCACTCACCAGCCCGCGTTCGCGATCAACCAATCCACCGCGCACGAAGATTTCTTCAGCCAATTCTGGACACCCGGCCTGCTCGACCGGCTCCAGGCGCCAATCACTCGCTATCGCGAATGATGCGCGCTGCGCGAAGTAACAGGTACCAAGTGACAAGTAACAAGATGCCCGACAGCACCCAAATCTGAAATCTGAGATCTGAAATTTGAAATCTAAGAGGCCAAAGGCCGACGCCCGCCATGAACACTCTCACCGCCATATCTCCCACCGAAACCGAATATCCCGCTTTCGCGCCGGTCCGTCCGGTCGCCGAGGTGAAAGAACCAGCCAAGTGGCTCCTTCTTCCCTGGCGCAAGATTCTCGCGGGAGCCGCCATCGTCACAGTCGCCGCCACGGGCATCGGCAGCTATGTTTATTACGCCGCCGGTTTTGAATCCACCGACGACGCTTTTCTGGCCGGTGACGTCCATCCCATCAGCCCGCGCATCAACGGCACCGTCGCCAAGGTTTTAGTCGACGACAACGCGCACGTCGAAGCAGGCCAGCCGCTGGTCGAGATCGATCCGGCCGATTTGAACCTCGCCGTGCAAGGCAGTGAAGCCGATCTCGCACAAGCTCGCGCCAATGCGGACCAAGTGACTTCACAAATCGCCCGCGCCCAGGCCGACGTCGAAACCGCCATTGCGCGCATCGCGCAAAACGCCGCACAGTTGAAGCTCGCCGAGTTGGATTTTCACCGCAATGAGGCGCTGACCAGGAGTGGCGCGATCTCCCAGCAGGAACTGGATGCGGCCCGCGCCGCATTCGATGCCGCCACGGCCGCCCAGCAATCGCTGATCGCCGCGCGCGTCTCAGCCGAGGCCGGGCTCGCCGCCGCGCAGACCCAGCGCGCTGTCGCGCTGGCGCAGGTGCAAAAAGCGGAAGCCGCCCTCAGCACCGCGAAACTCCAGGTCGATTACACGATCATCCGTGCGCCGAGCGCCGGCCGCATCGCGAAGAAGACGGTCGAGGTCGGCCAACGCCTGCAACCCGGCCAGCCGGTCATGGCGGTGGTGGACGACCAAGTGTGGGTCGTGGCCAATTTCAAGGAGAACCAGCTGGCGCACCTACGGTCCGGCGAAAAAGTGAACGTGAAAGTCGATGCCTTGGATGGCCAAAACTTCTCCGGCGTGGTCGATAGCTTTTCTCCCGGCACGGGAGCGCAGTTCTCGCTGCTGCCGCCCGACAACGCGACCGGCAACTTCACGAAGATCGTGCAACGCGTGCCGGTGAAAATCCGGTTCTCCGGGGAGTCGCTGGCGGCCTCGGCCTCGCGGCTCTCGCCCGGCCTGTCGGCCGTCGTGAAAGTAAGTGTCAGGGAATGAAAGGCGTCAGAGGTCAGGCATCAGGCGGCAGGTGAAGCAAGTGCCAAGTAACAGGTAACAAGTGGCAGGAAGCAGGCACCAAATACCAACTACGAATTACAAACTCCCAAACCTGTTTTAACCGCTAATGGACGCTAATAAACGCTAATCCGGATTCGAACCGAACGTAATCACAAAGGCACGAAGAAGGCTTACCGACAGATGCTTTGGCCACAAAAGAACACAAGGAACTCAGAGAGAATTACTTTATGATCTATGTGATCCTTTGTGGCTAAAAAATCCGGCCCGAGAAAATTAGCGGTTACAAAAAATGAATGCTACTTCACAAAGCACTACGTCATCGATCACCCCCGGCTCGACCCGGGCGTGGATCGGAACGTTGGGCGGGATGCTCGGTGCGTTCATGGCCGTGCTCGACATCCAGATCACCAACTCCTCCATCCGTGATATTTCCGGCGCGATCGGCGCGACGCTGGACGAGAGTTCCTGGATCTCGATCGCCTACCTCGTCCCCGAGATCATCGTCATCCCGCTCACGGCGTGGATCGCCTCGATCCTGGGCTTGCGCCGCTACCTGATCACCACCTCGGTGCTGTTCCTGGTTTTCTCTGCCCTGTGCGGCCAGGCATGGAGCCTCGGCAGCATGATCGTCTTCCGCGCCGGCCAGGGATTTTTCGGCGGCGCGCTCATTCCCCTCGGTTTCACCGCGGTGCTGCAAATGCTCCCGCCGGCCAAGCATCCGACCGGCTTCGCCTTGTTCGGACTCTCGGCCATGTTCGCGCCCTCGATCGGGCCGAGCATCGGCGGCTGGCTGACCGACAACTGGGGCTGGCAGTGGAATTTTTATCTCAACCTGCTCATGGGCCCGTTCCTGATCGGCGCCGTCTGGTACGGCTTCCCGAAGGCGCCGGCGCAGTGGAAGAAACTCCGCGAGGCCGACGGCTGGGGCATCCTGCTGATGTCGCTCGGCCTGGGATCGCTGACCACGCTGCTGGAAGAAGGCACGCGCGACGACTGGTTCGGGTCGGCGTTCATCACGCGGCTCGCGATCATCGCCGCGGTCACGCTGCCGCTCTTTGTCATCTGGGAGCTCCGCGCGAAAAAACCCGTGGCCGACCTGCGGCTTTTTGGCCTGCGCAACTTTGGCCTCGGCTCGATCATCAACGTGGTCCTGGGCGGCTCGCTGTATGGCTCGATTTTTCTGCTGCCGCTTTATCTCAGCAGCGTCCAAGGGTACGGCGCGAAGGACATCGGCGCGACGCTCATCTGGGGCGGCATCCCGCAATTGTTCATCATCCCGTTCATGCCATGGTTCATGAAGCGCTTCGATACGCGCCTTCTGATCGCGTACGGGCTGGTGATGTTCGGCGTGAGCTGCCTGCTCAACACCTCGCTGTCGGTGGACTTTGCCCACGACCAGTTGCGCTGGTCGCTGCTGGTGCGCGCGCTCGGCCAACCCTTCATCCTCGTCCCGGTTTCCGCGCTGGCGACCGGCGGGCTCCCGGCCTCGCGGGCAGCCGGCGCCTCAGGACTCTTCAACATGATGCGCAATCTCGGCGGCTCGATCGGCATCGCGCTGCTGTCCGCGCTCCTCACCGTCCGCGAGGAGTTTCACTCGAACCGGCTCGGCGAGGCGGTCAGCTCCTACAATCCGCTGGCGCAGGAACGCCTCAACACGCTCACGCAACATTTCATCTCCGCCGGCAGCGACAGCTACACGGCCGGGCAGCAGGCCGTCGCCGCGCTCGACGCGGTCGTCCGGCGCGAGGCGACGCTGATGGCCTTCAACGATTGCTTCCACGTGCTCGGCCTCGTGCTGATCAGCGCGACCGTGGCCGCGTTTCTCTCGCGTCCCGCGAAAGCGCCGGCGGGCGCGGGCGCGAGCCACTGAGCGGGCCGCGAACATTCAACCTTCAACATTCAACGTTCAACATCCAAGTCCCGACTCCTGCCTTCCGATCCCTTACACCTCTTACACCTGATACCTTACACCTCTCTTCGCCATGCACACCGCCACCTCAGGACCCATGATGATCTTTTTCTTTACGGTCGTGACCGTCATTCTGCCCGCACTTGTCCTCGCGGGGCTCATTGCTTTCGCTGTTCGCGATGCGCGCGAACATTCAACATTCAACTTTCAACATTCAACGTTCAACGAAGATGGCATTCAGAGTTCACGGTCAGATGCGCGGGCACCGCGCGCCCCAAGGCGTATTTTCAATTTCTTATCCGCAAAACTGGGAAAATGCAGTTAACCCGCCTTCGCCCCAACGCCGGACGGCGACCTCGAACATTCAACATTCAACTTCCAACATTCAACGCCCCTACTTCGCTTCGAGAGCTACGAAAGACAGGCTGATGAGTTTTCCCCGCGGATCACACGGATTGGCGCGGATATTAGGCGGCTGATGAAAAACTGCGCTGCGAGCGCAGCACACGCCGCACGGCGTGTAGGCCGTCGGGTTGCGAGCAGAAGCACTGCTGCAGCGCTTCCTGATCGCAACGACGGCCAGCAAAGTTTTTCTGCAGCCCTAAATCCATTTTTCGTCCCTCTGTGTCCTCTGTGACCTCCGTGTTCAAATTCCGAATCCGCGTCCATCTGCGTTCATCCGCGGTTAAAAAACTCCGATCCGACTCTGCGTTCTATGTGATCTCTTGTGGCTAAAATCCGCGGTTTAAAATCGGTTTCGTTTTTCGAACGGCCATTGCAGCCGCCAGAAATCCGGGCCGGTATCGTAAAATATATCCAACAGGTTTTGATACGTTTTGTTTTTCTGATGCGCATTGGCCTGGACCAACAGGGGCAGCAGGCGATCGCGATTGGTCGGAACGACTTCATCCACCGGCCACGCATTCTCGGGATCCGTGTACGGAGCCAGATAATCGAGGGCGGAATTCAAACTGCCGTGATCCTTCGTCATGTACGTCCAGCAATCCACGCCCGCATATTCGCCCAAGGTCGCCAGGCGGAAAAGTGCCTCGAGGTTGAACAAACTGTAGCCCAGCGAATCGGCCCGCACCAGCTCGTGATGCTGCTCGCCGGTGCCGGCCACCTGCATGGCCAGCAAGCGGGGAAACTCATCCTGCAGGAACGTCCGGGCATGGTGCGCCTTGCCCAGCTCCAGCGCCAGGTGGACAACCTGAACATCGTGCCACGATTCATGGTTGTTTTCCCCTGACGTGGCGTCGCTCGGAAGTCTGGCCTGGGTCAACCAGGCATAATACGATTCCAGCCAGCGCCGGAAGGCCCGACGATCGTCCTTGGTCCAGGCCGGTGAGCCATCGATCAGTGCGATCGCGTCGGCAATCCGGGTGAGGCCGCGCAATTCGATTTCCCCTTCGAAGCGGCCATTGGCGACACCCGGGACGGCCTGGGCGTAGTTAGCGCTGGGATTCATGGCCGTCGCCGGATTTAAAAACCAGACGCGAATCAGCTCGGCGGCTTTGTCCGCATAGTCGACCCGGCCAGTAAAATAATACGCGTAAGCCAGCGCTTCCGTGTCGTTCAGCAAGCGGGTGAAGGCCATGGTGTCCGTGCCGATTTTGCTTTTCGGGTACACGTACCCGTCGTGCTTGATGTAAGGCAAACCGTCCGGCTTGTTCGGGTCCGGCCACCAGTAGGGTCCGTAGCTGAAAAAATCGTGCTTGTCGCCGCTGACGGCGACTTTGGTTTTGTCCATCACCGAGCCCGGAACGGACAGAAGCGCCCGATTGGCGTTTTCCATCAGCTTGGCGAATGGCTCGCGGACAGACGGGTCATTCCGGGCGATCCGTTGTTTCGCTCCTTCGAGATTGGCGACAGGAAGACAGTAGACATGCGGGCCAGATGAGTGATTGGCGCATGACGCCACCAACAACCCCCATAAACACAGGACGCCACCAAGCGCGGAATGGAGAAACTTCATTGATCGCAAAAGGCAGCGCGCAGACCCTTAGCAAGCCGCTGTGCGGCTTGCCTGGACTCGGCCAATGAACCGTTTCGCGCGGCAGCGCGGGTGGAGCGACTTGTCCTCAAGGCGCTTTCCGATGGCACTATCAAACAGCGCGTTGGGGTCAACGCGCTCCACCTCGGAAGGCCGAATTCGAACTGTAACTGGCATGAGTTCATTGGCAGCCGCGCGAGGAATGACAAAATAAACGATGGTTTTAGTTGGAATGGAAAACCTGGAATGGCTTTGTGACCTGATGCGACGGCAGAACCCATTTCTCCATCCCGGGCTTGGGGTGCGTCTGGATGGAGACCGTGTAATTCGTAATCGGATCGAGCACCGTGACCGTTATTGTTTGGCTATAAATATAGGGATATACAAAACCCCAATACGCAGATTGTATATCAACCCCAGCGCGAACATAATAAGTTCCTGGCGTCGGGTAGGTAACCTGAATGTTCCGCGAATAAAAGCCGGCAGAGTCGAGAGATCCGAGAGTAAGATCGGGATCGACATTCATCGTCCAAGCGCCGCCAGCATTGTAGTCGTCGACATTGATATAATCGATCGTGTGCCCAAAGGGAACCAGCCCGAGAACAAAATAGGCAATGGATGAAATTTGGGTCGGGGATCCGGCGTATACGGTTTGGAGGGCATCGACCGAGACATCGAAAATTCTTCCACCGCCGCTGCTATTAGCGTTCATCACTTGGGCGACGTCGCCGCTATTGTCAGATGCTGCAAAAAAATTCCACGCCGTCATCGTATTATCCCAACCCGGGTCATCCATGCCAATGAAGCCACTGATATCCGTGCTAAAGCCGGTATCGTAAACGTCGCTACTACCTGGATTAAATGTGTCCCAATTGCTGGTATCGACGCCGCTCGAGCTGCCACTGTTGTCGCCGCCGCAGTCGGCATGAACCATGGTGGACGCGGCAAGCCAGACTCCCAACACGAAGGCGGCAGCTACAAGGTGGCGACAGGCTGGAACGTTCATACGGAGAAGCTCCGGTTAATTTGATGCGGGGGTCTGTTTAAGTTTGCCCGGATAGCAGCCCAATCCTTGGATGTAAGTGTAGGGCTGGTTGCCCCACATAAAAATTATTTCCGGAGAACCCGAATCGGTGACAAGTTCGGCCTCGACGCCACGTTTTTTAAAATCGGCAAAAATGCCCGCCGTGCTCAAATCGGGCGCCTTGTACCCCTTAAGATACTTTTTCAGGCCGGAGGGAGGTTGATGCCTGAGCTGGGCATCTTCCTGTTGAAATTTTTTGTCCGCCGAATGAAAAGCCGCCAAATCAGCATCGATAACCTTGTCACTATCTTTGAGGTCATCAAGGGAGAGTGAGCTGAGCAAGTCGCCGGGCACAGCGTGGTGGAACCAGAGCTGTCCATGCTTCGTGAAGACCGTGGTGGAGACGGTGTTGCCAGGCATATGATCTTTCCCGGAGGCTTCATGCAGGAAGCAGTAAACCTTTTCCGAGGGATTCGCCTTCTGGTAGTCGATGGAAAATATAATGGAATCAAGCATGCTCGATCGGAAGTCTTTGGCGGCGAGACCAAGATACCCGCACCCATGCGAGGTCCATTCCCATCTCAAGCCTCCGAAGTCGAACGCCACGACATCGCAGGTAAACGGTTTACCGTCAGTGTAGGTAAAGGGGACATTTAGGGCGAACTTAGAGATGGCCAGCGTGTGATACGCCAATCGGGCTAAGACGCGCCTCGCCTGAATATCATCGGTGTCGCCCGGAAGTTCGTTCGGAAGAACATGGGGAGCGGCATCTGCTTGTTCGAGTTGATACGCTTGCTCGTCGGAGGGCGGGAAAGGGAGGTGTTGTGATTCGTAGGTTTTTTGAAAATAAAAGCGCATCAGTTTGACGTAAGCTTTATCGAGCCGGCTCATATACCCATCGCTCACTTGCTCTGGAGTAAGATCGGGGACGCACACGTCACCGATTTCGTAGCTGTGGAAGTAAACCCTGCCCTTCCAAGTAAAGGCCACGGCCGGGTACACATGGGTTGGAACATCATGAATTTCCCCGTATAACAGCAGCGTGTGCTCCGAAGGATGGGCGAGTTGGAATTCGATCATGAAAGTCGCGCATTCCACGATGTCGCCGTTGTGCACCGCGAGGTACGGCGTGCCCGTGAGCGGGTCGATCAGCGGATCCGTGCTTTTCGGCAGGTCTGAAGCCGCGGTGCCCGCTGGTTTATCGACGGGCGATGGCGCCGAGGCTTGATCCGCCGCGCGCGCCGGGACAAGGGCGAGGCAAACCATGAGCGGAATGAGGCAGAGACAGGTTTTCATGTTAATTGAAGCGGGAAAGTTTAGCAGGGAAAACGGCGCGGATTGAGGCTCTTAACCGCGAATGAACGCGAATAGACGCGAATTAATGTTTTTTCCGCGGATACCACGGATTGGCGCGGATATAAGAAGGCTGATAAAAAACTGTGCTGCGAACGCAGCACACGGCCCAAGGCCGTGTTGGCCGTCGGGTTGCGCCAGGAAGCGCTGCTGCAGTGCTTCCTGCTCGCAACGACGGCCAGTAAAGTTTTTCCACAACCGATTAGTGCTCATAAGTGGCCATTAGTGGTTAAAAACGGGAATTAGTAATTAGTAGTTTGTAGTTGGTTCGGATCAGCGTGAATCAGCGTTCATCTGCGGTTAAAAACGGTTCGAGTCCGTGGTAAGAAAGTTAGTTCAGGCTCACATTAAGAACGTCACCGAAATCCTGAAAACTGGGCGCCTGGATTTGGGCATCCGGGTTGCTCATCGAGGTATCGGCCTGCATCGCCACGGTCGCCCCCGGAGACAAGGGCGACCCATTGTCCGTTAAAATGATCGGGTCGGGAGGAGCCACGGCCACGGGGTTCAGCGTGTAGGTGGCCACCGCGCTGCTGACGTAAATATACCGCGGATCTGGCGAGCCCGGCGTGTACACGGCAAAAAATCGCAACGTGTCCGTCGGGTTAAACAACGACACGTCCGGCGCGAACGCTCCCGTGTAAACGGTGCCATTCGTCTGGCTCGGCAGGCTGCCATCGGTCGTGTAGAGGATGGTGGCGCCGGGCCGGGATGGTGTCAGGACGATGCCCGCGCCGGCCGGATTTTGCAGGTCGGCGTAAGTGAAATCGGTGAGATCGCCGCGTCCGTCCGCCCGAAACAGGCTCGCCGATATGGTATAAGTGTAGGTGTAGGTCGTCGAGGCCGGCGGCGAGGGCGCATATTGCGGATCCGGGTTAAAGGCCGCGATGGTCACCGTCGATGGAAAGGTGGCCACGGTCCATCCGGGGTTGTTGTTCCAGACCGGACTCGAATTAGTGGGCGTGGATCCGTCGGTGGTGTAACGATAAGTCGTGCCCGGCGGATTGGCGGGATAATTGACGATGCCATTCAGCGGGAAAGGCGCCGTCGTCAAGTCGCCGCTGTAGATGAACGTCGGAGCCGCCAAGGGCGTGGCCGAGGTCGGCGGCATCGCGACACCCGTCGAGCCGATCGAGTATCCCAAGCCGATCCCCTTTGACGTCTGCAAGGACAGCGACGGCGTCTGGTAAATGATGGCCGTGCGCAGGGCCGAACCGGGCTGGGCGCGGTTGGCGCCGGCGGCCGGCTTCATCGCCGAAGTTTCAAACGAGGCGACGAGCCCGCGGACGAATCCCATGTTGCGCTGATCGGTCGACGGATTGGAAGACTGCACGGCGGTGCCGCCGGTGTCGGTCAGCACCGGCGCCGCGAGATTTGTCACCGTGGTGGGATTGAGTCCTTGCAGGGCGATTTCCGCGCGCAGGGTCGAATAAACATTCTGCTGCGCCATGCTCGTGGCCTCGGCGTTGAAACGCTGGCTGGTGCCGGACAATTGCCAAATGGCAGTGGACACACCGGCGAACAAAACGAGGGCCAGGATTATTTCGACGAGCGAAAATCCACGCGACGGGAATGGGCGATTCAGTTTCATCAGATGGCGGCTGGAAGACGTGCCATATAATATAGCGTGGAAAAATGCCCGGCTGGCGGGATTTTTGAAGTTTATTTGCATAAGCGCCGCTAGGGAAAATTCCTTACGCTCGGCGCGTGGCGCGTAGTAGTTGGTAATTGGTAGTTGGGTTCGGAGGCCGGGAGAGGGCTTAGAGCCAAGAGTCGAGAGTCCAGAGTCTTCACGTTTCGGAGTTCGCCGCAGGAAAGTTTGGCCACAAAAGCTCACAAAGAGCGCAGAGACTATGTATGCGCCCGGCCCGTTGGGGCAACGGGCCCTACCTCGGAATCCGTTTGCGTTCGGTAGGGTCGGCTGCCCCCAGCCGACCGTCGGTTTTCGGCCGGATCTCTTTGCGCCCCTTGTGCTCTTTCGTGGCTAAATCAGGTTCAGGGCCCTTGCCTGACAATTTGCGTGTTCTCTTTGCGATCCTTGTGATCTTTGGTGGCTAAAGCTGCCGCCCGCATGAAAACGCTGCTCATCGATAACTACGATTCCTTCACCTATAATCTCTTCCAGTTCCTGGCTGAGATTAACGGTGAGGCGCCGATCGTAATTCGAAACGACCAGATGAGCTGGAGCGAAGCGGCCGCCTTGCGCCCGGACAATATCGTCATCTCGCCGGGGCCCGGCCGGCCCGAGCGGGAAAAAGATTTCGGCCTCTGCCGGCAGGCCATCCTGGAATCGGGTCTGCCGATTTTGGGCGTCTGCCTCGGACACCAAGGGATCGGCCACGTCTTCGGCGCCAAAGTCGTCAACGCCGCGCAGGTCATGCACGGACGGTTGAGCGACATCGTCCACGAGGGTGACGGCATTTTCCGCGGCCTGCCCTCGCCTTTCCGCGCGGTGCGTTATCACTCGCTCATCGTCGATCCCGAGTTGCCGGAAGTCCTGCGCGCGACGGCCTGGACCCCCGACGGCATCCTGATGGGACTGGCGCATCGGACCAAACCGATCTGGGGCGTGCAGTTTCATCCGGAGTCCATCTGCTCCGATCACGGGCTAACCTTGCTGAAGAACTTTCACGATCTTTCGGTGGAAGCCCGGCGACCGGCCCCGCCCGTGCAGGTGGCGCCCGCGCCGCCGGACCAGCCGCGATTCTCCCTCGCGTACCGGCGCCTGGGCCAATTTGCCGACCCCGAGGCGGTGTTCCTCCGCTATTATAATATAGCTGAAGCGGCGTTCTGGCTGCATTCGGCCGTGATCCGCGAGGGCATGTCGCGGTTCTCCTTCATGGGCGACGCCTCCGGGCCGATGGGCGCCGTGATCCGCTATCATAGCCGGGAACGCCGGCTGCACATCACCCGGAACGGCCAGGAGACCACGCAGCACGAAAGCATTTTTGATTTCCTGGCGCGCGAGCTGGATGCCAATAAATGCGCGCGGGCCGACCTGCCATTCGATTTTGCCGGCGGCTTTGTGGGTTATTTGGGTTATGAGTTGAAACAGGAATGCGACGGCCAGGGGCCCCACCCCTCGGATCAGCCGGACGCGATGTTTGTTTTTGCCGATCGCTTCATCGCATTCGATCACGTCGCCAAGGAGATTTATCTCGCCGCGCTCGTGAAAGAGAATGCCCCGGCGCCCGAAGCGTGGTTTAACGAAATGGCGGAAGGCCTGGGAAAGCTCGGCGCGGCGCCGGCGCTAAAACACGGGGAGCAGCGGGCCCCGGTGATTTTCAAGCTGCAGCAAGACCGCGCGACTTACCTGGCGCGGATCAAAGCGGCCCAGCAAGAAATCGCTGCCGGCGAAACCTACGAGGTTTGTCTCACCAACAAACTTACCACCGAGGCCATCTCGGTCGATAGCTTCGCTCTTTATCGGACGTTGCAGCGGATCAATCCCGCGCCGTTTTCCGCCTTCCTGAAATTTTCGGGCGTGGATGTCTTGAGTTCCTCGCCGGAACGGTTTCTCCGCTTCGACGGCGACGGCCGCGTGGAAACAAAACCCATCAAAGGCACGGCCCGGCGCGGAAGCGACCCGGCGGAAGACGGCCGGCTGGCGCAGCAGCTGCGCACGGGCGAAAAAAACCGCGCGGAGAACTTGATGATCGTCGATCTCTTGCGCAACGACCTGGGCCGGGTCTGCCGGGCGGGAAGCGTCAAGGTGTCCAAACTGATGGACGTCGAAACCTACGCCACCGTCCACCAGCTCGTCAGCACGGTCGAGGGCACCCTCGCGCCAAACCAATCAATCATCGACTGCATCAAGTCGGCCTTTCCCGGCGGATCGATGACGGGGGCGCCAAAAATCCGCACGATGGAAATCATCGATCGCCTGGAAGGAGCCGCGCGCGGGATTTATTCGGGGGCGATTGGTTACCTGAGCCTCAACGGCACGGCGGACTTGAGCATCGCGATCCGAACCATCGTGGCGGCTGGCAACACGTTGTCGATGGGCGCGGGCGGCGCGGTGGTGGCTTTGTCCGATGCCGACGAGGAATTCGACGAAATCCTGCTCAAGGCGAAGGCGCTGATCGAGGCGATCGTGACGGCGCAGCGCGGGTCGATGGAGGGAACGGCAGTGGAAGTAACAGGTATCAGGTAACAAGTACCAGGATTAGGAATTAGGAGCCAGGAGCCGGTCGGTTATCTTGGAACTTGGTACCTGATACTTGGTACTTCCCCTCCGTCGGGTGGCATAGGACGTGCTTAAATTAGTGCGTAATACACTATCTTCAAATCGTAACACTCTTCTCCATGAAATTCACCCGTTGGATGTCCTGTCTCACTATTTTTGCCTCGCTGACCGCACTCCGGCCGGCTTTGTCGGCCGACACTTTGAAAATTGGTTACAGCGACTGGCCCGGTTACACGGTCTTTGAAGTCGCCGTGCAGAAAGGCTGGTTCAAGGACGCCGGCGTCGACGTACAAATGGTCTGGTTTGACTACGGGCCGTCCATCGACGCCTTTGCCGCCGGCAAGATCGATGCCGATTGCATCGTCGCCTCCGACGCCATGGGCGCGGGCGCGACCGGCGCGCCGAGCAAGTTCATCGCGATCATCGACTACAGCGAGGGCAGCGACATGATTGTCGGCAAACCCGGCATCAATTCGATCAAGGATCTCAAGGGCCAGAAGGTGGCCGTCGAGTTCGGCCTGGTCGAACACTTCCTCCTGCTCGAAGGCCTCAAGCGCAATGGCCTCTCGCAAAGCGACGTCACCCTGGTCAACACGCCGACCAACAACATGCCGCAGACGCTCGCCTCGGGCCAGGTCGCCGCCATCGGCGCATGGTATCCGATCTCCAGCCAGGCGCTGGCCTCGGCCCCGGGATCGAAACGCCTTTTCACAAGCGCGGACGCCAAGGGGTTGATCTACGATGTGCTCGCGGTCAACCCAACCAGCCTGGCCGCCCATCATGACGACTGGGTCAAGGTCGCGGCCATTTACTACAAGTGCGTCGCCTACCTGATGGATCCCGCGACCCGCGACGACGCCATCAAGATCATGGCGGCCAAGGTTCAGCAGAAGCCCGAGGACTACGCGAAAAATGTGCCCGGCACGCATTTCCAGACACTGGCGGAAGCCAAGGCCAATTACAAAGGCGACGGCGGGGCGGCCATCAATCTTCACGATTCGATGCTCCTCTGCGACAAATTCTCCCTCGATAACGCCGTCTATAAAGTCAGCCAGAAGCCCGAGGACTATATTGCCCCGAGCATCACGCTCGGTTTGCCCTGAAATCTGCTCCGTACCCCATGACGACTTAGCAAACTAAAAACATCATGGGCGTGCGTGACTGGCTTGGATTGAGGCACGAGTTGCCGCAACGGCGGCGGCTCGTGCTGACCATTTTATCGTTCGTGCTGCCCCTGGCGGTGTGGTCGATCATCAGTTACGTGCCGTGGATCTGGCACCCGTTGATCCGCGTCACCGACCCCGGCGGCGTCGATTATTTCATGAACGGGATGGAAATTGACCGGGCGGCCTTTGCCCGGGAATCGGCCAACGCGGTCAAGCTCGGCTTGAAGGCCCCGCAAGGCTACCGGGTCAATCCCGTTTACTTTCAGCCGCCGCACGCGGTCGCCCGGGCTTTCTACACGGCGTTCACGAGTCCGCCCCTTCTTCCCACCGAACCTTGGCTGTACCAAAGCCTGGGCCACAGCATCCGCACGATTTTCTGGGGCTTTATCGCCTCCTCGATCCTGGGCCTGCCGCTCGGGATTCTTTGCGGCACTTACCGGTTCTTCGCGAAATTGCAGGAACCCTTCATCGAATTCTTCCGCTACCTGCCCGCGCCGGCCTTTGGCGCCCTCTGCGTCGCCATGATGGGCATCGATGATGCGCCCAAGATCGCGATTATTTTCATCGGCACATTTTTCCAGCAGGTGCTGGTCATCGGCAACACCGTGCGCAAGGTCGATCCCGCGTTGATCGAGGCCGCGCAAACGCTGGGCGCCAAGGGCTGGCGCCTGCTCGTCAACGTGGTCATCCCGGCGACGATCGCCGACATCTACACCGACATGCGCATCCTGCTCGGCTGGGCGTGGACCTACCTGATCGTGGCCGAGATCGTCGGCACGATGTCGGGCATCACTTATTTCATCTACCAACAGGCGCGCTACCGGCACTTCGACAACGTCTATGCCGCGATCGGCATGATCGGCGTCATCGGCCTGACCACCGACATGACCCTGGCCTGGCTGGGCACGGTCCTTTTCCCGTGGAAGCGGCGCACGCGAAAAGCGAAGCAGCCGGAACACAAGGCCCTGCCCGCGGTTTTGGCGGACACGCTCGAGAAAAAATCCGGTCCTCCCGCCTCCACCACTCCCGCGTCAAACCTGGCCGGCGAGCCGACCCGACCGGTCACCGCCAAAGCCTGACGGAAACCACCCACCATGTCTTTCACGCCGCTCAAGCTACCCGACTATCACGAGCAAAGCCCGGAGGTCGCCGCGCGCTTTCGCCGGATTCGCGAGCGCCCCGTGGTGATGAAGGTGCGCGACCTGCACAAGACTTTCGGGATAAACGGCCATGGGCATGTCGCGTTTGAAAAAATGTCGCTCGACGTCCACCGGCGCGAATTCATCTGCATCATCGGCCCGTCCGGCTGCGGCAAGTCGACCTTCATCCGAATCGTCGCCGGGCTCGAGGATTCATCCGGCGGGGAAATCCTCATCGACGGGCACCCGGTCTCCGGCCCCGGCCCGGATCGCGGCATGGTGTTCCAAGGCTACACGCTCTTCCCCTGGCGCACGGTGAAACAGAACGTGATGTTCGGCCTCAAGATGCGCGGGCAGGACCACGCGACCGCCGACGCCGAGGCGCGCCAGTGGCTCGACATGGTCGGGCTGGCCAAATTCGAGGGCGCCTATCCCCACGAACTTTCCGGCGGCATGAAACAACGCGTGGCCATCGCGCGCGCGCTGGCGAACGAACCGCGCATCCTGCTCATGGATGAACCGTTCGGCGCGCTCGACGCCCTCACGCGCTGCAAGATGCAGAGTTACCTGATGCAGATCTGGAAAAAAGTGGACGTGACCGTGCTCTTCATCACCCACGACCTGGAAGAGGCCTGCTACCTAGCCGACCGCATCGTCGTGATGGGCACCAACCCGGGCCGCGTGCTCGAGGTGATCGAGAACCCGATGCCCCGGCCGCGCTCCACCGACCAGTTGATCTCGCCGGAGTTTCTCGCCCTCAAGCACCGGCTGGACGAACTGATCCACGCCCCGTCGGAGACCGAGGAAAAATTGCACCTGATCAAACTGACGCAGGCCGGCGATGAAGTGGAATGACCGGTGCGTTGCGCACCGGTCATTCCACTTCGTCGAACATTCAACATTCAACGTTCAACACTCAACATTCAACGCCTCGAACCCCAATATCCAACATTGAACACCAAATATCCAACTTTTGATTTCGGCTTCTGTTTCTGGTCAGCCTTCGATGTTGAATGTTGGATGTTGAACGTTGGATGTTCGGCGGCAGCCGCCTCCGCCCATGTCTCGCATTGAACAGCGTGGCCGCTTTTCGCCTCCGCCGCGTTTCACCTGGCCCGAGGGGCGGCGCTGCGCCGCAATGCTTTGCTTCGACGTCGACGGCGAGACGACCGCGCTAAGCGAGGGCCTGCAGCTCGCGCAGCGGCGCACGCTCATGTCGCAATGCGAATACGGCCCGCGCATCGGCGTGCCGCGGCTGCTTGGCGTGCTCGAACACCTCGACGTGCCGGCGACGTTTTTCATTCCCGGCTACATCGCCGAGCACCATCCGCGCATGGTCGAGGCCATTGTCGCCCGCGGGCACGAGGTCGGCCTGCACGGCTACCTGCACGAAAAGCTCGCGCACCTCAACGAGGCCGAGGAAGAAACCATCCTCGTTCGCTGCATTGAAATCCTTGAGCGGCTCACCGGCACGCGCCCGGTCGGTTTCCGCGCGCCGTGGTTCGAAACCAACCCCTGGACCGCCGGCTTGCTCGCGCGCCACGGCCTGAGTTATTGCGCCAGCGAAATGGGCGACGACGTGCCCTACACGCATGCGAACGGCCTCGTGGAAATTCCCGGCCAATGGATGCTCGAGGACTGGGAGCAGTTTGCCTTCAACGCCGATCCGGCGTGGGGGTTCGTTCCGGAAAATTGCGCGAAAGTCTACGACCTGTGGTGGCGCGAGTTTGAGGCGATGCACGACTTCGGCTGCTGCTTCGTGCTCACGCTTCATCCCTGGCTCAGCGGCCGGCCCTCGCGCGTGCGCCTGCTGGAGGAACTCGTCGAGGCGATGCAGGCGAAAGGGGGCGTGTGGTTCGCGCGCGGCCGCGAGCTCGCCAACTACGTCCGCGCCCATCCCGAAGCCCGCCGCGAAATCGACTTCGACCACGTATCCGCCGTTTAGAATATTTTTATGAAAATTACAGTCACCAGACGACACTCGATTCATGGCGTTTTATGCCAATCAATTTTGGTCTTTTCGCGCAGCAGCGCGGGTAGGGCGCGACCGCCGGGCGCGCCGTTTAAACAATGCGGCGCGCCCGGCGGTCGCGCCCTACCTATCTAGCCATGCCCACCACCGCCTCCGATTTTCAGTCCGTCTTCCCGGCCCTCGCCTTCACCAACCGCACGAGCGCGCGCACCGCGCAGACGCCGATGTCGCTCGAGGCGATCCAGCGCGGCATCAGCGAAGTCGCCGCGCTGCCGCTCTCCCGCGCCCGCTCGCTCCCGGCCCAGGCCTACACCAGCGAGGAATTCTTCGAATGGGAAACCACGCACCTGCTCCGCGCCGGCTGGCAATGCGTCGCGCACATTTCGCAGATTCCGCAGCCGGGTGATTTCCTGAACCTCGATTTGCTGGGCGAGCCGCTCATCGTCGTGCGCGACAAGGACGGCCAGGTGCGCGTGCTTTCGCGCGTCTGCCCGCACCGCTCGATGGACATCATGCCCGAGGGCTTCGGCTACGACGGCCACGGCCCGGCGGAAGCGAAACCCGGCACGCCCGCCTGCGGCCACACACGGCTTTTCCTCTGCCCGTACCACGCCTGGACCTACGAACTCGACGGCAAGCTCAAGGCCTGCCCCGAAATGCACCAGGCCGAGGGCTTCGTGCGGGACGACGTCGGGCTCAAAACCTTTCGCTGCGACATCTGGAACGGCTTCGTGTTCGTGAACATCGACGGCCAGGCGCCGCCGCTGGCTGAAGGCTTGAAGGAGATGGCCGCCGATGTCGCCCCGTTTCACCTCGGCGACATGCAGCTCGTCAGCGCCTTCGAGTGGGACTGCCCGTTCAACTGGAAGGTGCTCGTGGAAAATTTCATGGAGAGCTACCACCACCTCGGCATCCACAACAAGACACTCCAGCCGATGATGCCGGCGCGCGACACCTGGGTCGAGCAGGAGCGCCGTCACTACATCCGGGCGCATCTGCCCTACAAGGATTCGGTGCGCGAGGAATACCGCGCCTTCATCGAGCGCGGCGATTTCTCGGAAGATCTTCCGCCCATGCCGGATCTCAGCGAAAAACTTACCTTCGAATGGGGCCTTTTCCTGGCTCATCCCTCGTTCCTGCTCATCACCGCCCCGGACCGTGCCATCTGGTATCGCATCCAGCCGCTCGGCCCGGATCGCATGAAGCTGCTCACGACCTTGCTGCTGCCGTCCGCCGTCGTCGCGCAGGAAAATTTTGCGCAGCTGCGGGACAAAACCGCCAAATCGATGGTGGATTTTCACCTCGAGGACCTGGAAGTTTGCACGGCCGTGCAACGCGGTTTTTATGCCAGCGGCTGGCAGGCGGGCCGCCTCAGCCACCTCGAGATGCCCGTCTGGCTTTTTTATCGCTACCTCGCCGCCCGCATCCGCGGCGTCTGGCCCACCGACGATTCCCCGGCCGCGCCGAGCCAGAGGCCGTGAGCGAGGACTTCGTCCTCGAACATCCAACATTCAACATTGAACACCCAACATCCAACTCCTGATTCCGGTTACCATTCGATGTTGGGTATTCAGCATCGGTCGCCCGGCTTTCACCTGCTCGCTACCCGCTACTCGCTACTCACTACTTCTTCCTAGCCCCGTGTTCGCCCTCGCCGATAAATCCGCCATCGTCACCGGAGGTTCCTCCGGCCTTGGCCGCGCCATCGCGCAAGGCTTTCGCGACGCCGGCGCCTACGTGCTCGTCGCCGACCGGCGGCCGACGCCCGATGATTTCGAGTTCTGCGAAACCGATGTCTCCAGCGAGGACGAGGTCGCGGCCATGTTCGACACCGCCCAACAGCTGTTCGGCCGCGTCGATATCCTCGTCAACAACGCCGGCATCCAACCGCTCGGCGTCGGCTTTGAACGCGTCACCGGCCCGCTGCTGGAACGCACCTTTGCGGTGAACGTCCACGGCGTCACCTTCGGGTTGAAACACGCCGCGCGCGCCCTCGCCGACGGCGGACGTGTCATCAACATCGCCTCGTTCACCGGCATGATCGGCGTGCCTGGCGCCGCCATCTACGCCTCATCGAAAGCCGCCGTGATCCACCTTTCACGCCTCGGCGCCATCGAGCTCGCGCCACGCCGCATCACCGTCAACGCCGTTAGCCCCGGCACGATCCGCACGCCCGCGGTCACGGACATTCCCGACAATCCCGAAATTGACTTCATCGAACAGCGCACCCCGCTCGGCCGCCTGGGCGAGCCGGGGGAAGTCGCGGCGCTCTGCCAGTTTCTCGCCTCGGACGAGGCCGCCTTCATCACCGGCCAGAATATCGCCATCGACGGCGGACTCACCACCGGCTGGACCGAGCACCCCGTTGTGCCGCCCGCGAATGTGCAGAACGGGAGGTGGACCGATGATCTGTGAACCACAGCTTGCGCCCGCCCTGGTCGAACTTCCGCCCGGCAACTTCATCATGGGCGGAACCGACCACGACAAATTCGTCACCGACACCGAGCGGCCGGCCCATCGCATCACGTTCGCGCACCGGTTCGCCCTCGGCCGCTTTCCAGTCACGGTTGGCGAATACCGCGCATTCGCGCCACAGCACGCTCCGAATGATGATCCCGACTGGCCAGTCGTGAATGTGAGCTGGGACGACGCCCAGGCTTTCTGCATCTGGCTCGCCTCGCTCACCGGCCAGCCCTTTCGCCTGCCGGCGGAAGCCGAATGGGAATACGCCTGCCGTGCCGGCACGCGCACCTCTTTCGTGGATGGCGATAAAATCACGCCGGACGACGCCAATTTTCTTTATTCCGAGGAAGGCCAGCGCATCGGCCTCGGCCAGCGCACACCAGCCGGCCGTTACGCGCCCAACGCCTTCGGCCTGTACGATCTCCTCGGCAATGTGTGCGAGTGGGTCGAGGACGTCTGGCATCGTAATTATGACGGCGCGCCGGCGGACGGTTCGGCTTGGCTCACCGCAAGTGGCTCGGCCTGGCTCGCCACCGGTGGTGAGCTGAGTCGAACCATTCGTGGCGGCGCGTGGGATTATCTTCCGCGGCTTTTGCGCAGTGCCTGGCGCGACTCGCTGCCGCGCACGCATCACCGCGACAACCTCGGCTTTCGCGTCGCATTGACACTCTTACCCTGACCATGCGCCTCCAACTTTTCCGCTCGCTCTGGACCAACGGCTTCAACCTCGATGCCGCGCTGACCGACTGCCGCACCGGCGCATTCGACGGCGTGGAAGGCCCCGTGCCGCTCGAGAAAGCCACGCGCGACGAATTTCTGGCGAAGCTGCGTGATGCAGGTGGTTCGACTGCGCTCACCACAGGCGTTCCTTTCATCGCGGAAATCACGACGGGCGGCAGCTACGTGCCGACCAACCTGTCGCCTGCGCAGCACCTCGATGATTTCCGCCACAAGGCCGAGGCCTCGCTCGAAGGCACGCCGCTTTTTTTCACCGTGCTGGCCGGCTGCGACGGGTGGCCGCTGGCACAAAGCGTGGATTTTTTCGGTCGCGCCATCGGGATCGCCAACGAACTCGGCACGATTGCGAGCTTCGAGACCCACCGCAGCCGTGCGACGTTCACCCCGTGGATCACGCGCGACCTGCTGCGGCAGCTGCCCGCGCTCCGGCTCACCTGCGATTTTTCCCACTGGTGCTGCGTGTGCGAGCGCCTCGTGCTCGACGGTGAGCCCGACCTCCTCGCGCTTTGCGCCGAACGCGCGCACCACATCCACGCCCGCGTCGGCTACGACCAGGGCCCGCAAGTACCCCACCCCGACGCGCCCGAGTATCATGCGGCTTTGGGCGCGCACGAACGCTGGTGGGACGCCATCTGGGACGCCCACGAACGGGCCGGCCGCGCGTACACGACGATGACGCCCGAATTCGGGCCCGACCGCTATCTGCACACCCTGCCGTTCAGCGACGCGCCGGTCGCGAACCTCGATGAGATCAATCACTGGATGGCGGCGCGGCAAAGGGAACGGAGCGCGGCCCGAAGTAACAAGTAACAGGTAGCAAGTTCCAAGATTACCAACCACCAACTCTGAATCCCTGATACTTGTTACCTGATACCTGATACTTTTCTCACTCCCTGCTCCAACCGTGAAAAGCAAACCTCCAACTTCCACCTGGTCCTCCCTCACCTGGGAAGAACTTTCGCGCCTGCCGGCGGAGGGTTGCGATGCCGCGATCCTGCCGGTCGGCGCCACCGAGCAGCATGGCCCGCACCTCGGCACCGGCATGGATTCCTCCCTGGCGGAAAAATTGTGCGCCGCCGTGGGCGCGCAGACGAACGTGCCCGTGCTGCCGCTGCTGCCTTACGGCTGCTCGCTCGGACACTCGCGCCGCTGGCCGGGCACGCTCGCGCTCAGCCCGCAGACGCTCATCGAGCTCGTCAGCGAAATCGGCGACTGGGTGTATGCATCCGGGTTCCGGCGTTTCTTCATCGTCAATTCCCACCTGACCAACGCCGCGCCGCTGCGCTGCGCACTCGAGGTCCTGCGCAGCCGCCACGACGATTTCATGGTGGCGGTGATCAACACCGCCACGCTCAGCCCGCGCGTGGCGCGCGCATTTTCCGCCGACGCCACCGACTGGCACGCCAACGCCGCCGAGACTTCGCTCATGCTCGCCCTCGCGCCTGAATTGGTGCGGCGCAAACGCATCAAAGGGGCGGACGACCCCGACCGCACGCGCGGACTGGTCTTCGCGCATCCCGTGAATCGCACGAGCACGAATGGCGTCACGGGCTACCCGAGTCGCGCGACGGCCGCACAAGGCCGGAAACTTTTCCAATGGATGACCGCCGACCTCGCGACCCTCGTCCGCCGCGGGCGGAGGGAGCACCCGCCGCTGGCGGCGTCGTATTTTCAATCCGTCGCCGCCAAGTAACAGGTAACAAGTACCAAGTTCCAAGATAGCCGATCACTTCTGACTCCTAATCCTGATACTTGTTACCTGATACCTGATACTTCCCTCACCTGATACCTGATACTTTCCACCGCCACCAACTACAAACTACCAACAATGAAGTCCGACACCGAAATCCTCAAAATTGCATCCGAACTAAAAGGCAAGGGCGTGAAATATTGCGTCGGCGCCTACGTGGACATCCATGGCGTGCCGAAGGGAAAGTTCGTGCCGATCGATCACTTCATGCATTTTGCCCACGGCTCCGAGCTCTACACGGGCTACGCGCTCGACGGGCTCGGCCAGCGGCCCAACGACGATGAGATCGCCTCGGTGCCCGATCTCGACGCCATCACCATCCTGCCGTGGCGGCCCGAGGTGGCGTGGATGCCGGCCGACAACACGTTCCACGGCGAGCCCTACGAAATCAACACGCGCGTCGCGCTGAAAAAAGTCCTGGCCGAGGCCGCCGCGATGGGCTTCGGCTTCAACCTCGGCATCGAGTGCGAGGTGTTCGTGGTGAAACTGGACGAACAGGGGCGCCTGCACATCCCGAATCCCGACGACAACCTGGTGAAGAGCTGCTACGACGTGAAGCTGTTCCTCGACCGCTTCGGCTGGCTCGACAAGATGGCCTCGACGATCAACGCGCTCGGCTGGGACCTTTACAGCCTCGACCACGAGGACGCCAATTCGCAGTTCGAGTTCGATTTCAAATACGCCGACGCGCTGACGATGTGCGACCGCTATATTTTCTTCCGCACGATGGCCAAGCACTACGCGGCCGAGGAAGGCCTGCTCGCGACGTTCATGCCCAAGCCGTTTCCCGACAAGACCGGCAACGGCGCGCACTTCAACATGTCGCTCCGCGACCTGAAGACGGGGAATAATCTTTTTGCCTGCGACCCGAAGGACGACCCGCGCGGGCTCGGGCTGACGCCGATGGCGTATTCCTTCATCGCCGGCATCCTGCGCCACGGCCGCGCGATCTGCGCGGCGTTCGCGCCGACCGTCAACAGCTACAAGCGCCTGGTGCGCCGCGGCCTCATGTCGTATTACTCATGGGCCCCCGTGTTCAATTCGTTCGGCACGAACAACCGCACCAATTCCATCCGCGTGCCGATGGGCGGCGGGCGGTGCGAGAGCCGCAACGCCGACTCGGCGTGCAACCCGTACCTCGCCGCGACGCTCGCGCTGGCCGCGGGCCTCGAGGGCATCCGCGAAAAGCTCGATCCCGGGCATCCGCAGGAGGACAATCTCTATGAGCTTTCCGAACCGGAACTCGCCCAGCGCGGCATCAGCTACCTGCCGCGCAACCTTGAGGAGGCAGTCGAGGCCTTCGCCGCCGATCCCTTCATCGAGAAAACGCTCGGCAAGGGCCTGCGCGACGAATTCATCACCTACAAGAGCGAGGAATGGCGCACCTATCATCAGCAAGTGAGCGCGTGGGAGATCGCCCAATATGCCCGCCTTTTTTAAACCACCCTCTTTCTCGTACTCGTTATCGTTATCTTTCTCCCGCCGATTCCCGGAGGAGAACGAGAAAGATTATGAGAATGAGAACGATTGGAACCAAACCTCGCTCCACCCAAACAGAAATGCTTTTCCAACTGCCTGATAAACTTTCCGGCCAAACGAGCCCATTCTTTGGCTCGCCCGCAACGGCCCGGTCTGCCACAGAATTGCTCATGCCCAGCACGAAGCATAAACCCGACAAGGTCGTTCGTTTCAGTGTCTCCCTGCCCGAAAGCCTACTCGCGGAGCTCGACACCATGGTCGCCCGCCGCGGCTACCAAAGCCGTTCGCATGCCGTGGCCACGCTGGCCCGCGATGGCCTGGTGGAATTCGCCAGCGAGACCGGCAACGGGTCGGTCGCCGGCACGATCAGCCTGGTTTACGACTACCGGAAAAAAGGCCTGCAGGCGCGCCTCGCCGCCATCCAGCACAAATACTATCTGCTGGTCGTCTCCAGCATGCACGTGCACCTCGAGCACCACAACTACCTCGAAGTCCTGCTCGTGCAAGGCCCGGCCGAGGAACTGCGCAAGCTCACCGATGAACTCGTCACCTGCCGCGGGGTGAAAAACGGGAAGCTCAACCTTACAGCAGCGGCGATCCCGCCGCTGCTGTAGCTGGCGGCCGCGGCATCTCAAATCTCAGATTTCAGATTTCAAATCACGGCGCCAGCGCCGTGCTGGCATTAAACTTGCAGTAACACTAAAAAGTAATTTCGTAATACTCATTCTGCGCACCGCGTTCTTCTGCTCCGTCATCTGAAATCTCAAATTTGCAGTCATGCCGCCCACCCTGCTCCACACCAAGACCCTGACCCACGCGGGCCTGTGGTCCGCGGTCATTTCCCGCGGGAAGACCCTCCGGCTGACCGACCTGGAGGGCGGTGCCAATGTCGGACTGCTGCTCTATAACGCCGATCTCACCGTCGAGCGCTACAACATGCCCGACACGCTCAAGGGCCAGCACATCTTCCATCTCCGCCATCCCTACTGCCTGCATTCCGACATGGGCCGGTTGCTGGCCTCGATCACGACCGATAGCGTCGGCTGGCATGACACGGTGTGCGGTTGCTCCGATGCGAAGCTCGTTGCCGAAAAATACGGCGTGAAAACCTACCAGGCCGCGCGCAACGATTTTCACCGCAACGGCCGCGACGGCTTCCTCATCGAGCTCGCCAAGTGGGGCCTCGGCCCGCGCGACCTCGTGCCGAACATTAATTTTTTCAGCAAGGTCGTGGCCGATGATGCCGGCCGGCTCACCTTCGTCCCCGGCCATTCAAAGGCCGGCGATCATGTCGACCTGCGCTTCGAGATGAACACGCTCGTCGTGCTCAATACCTGCCAGCACCCGCTCGATCCTGATGCGAGCTATCATCCGCGCTCCGTCCGGCTCGACGTGTTCCGCACCCGGCCGCCCGCCGGCGATGATCCCTGCGTGTGTTCCCGGCCCGAAAACGAAAGGGCGTACATTAACACGGAGGCGTATCATGCGATGCGCGGGTAGCCGCAGCGGCTACCCGCGAACATCCAACGCTCAACATTGAACGTTCAACATCCAACTTCAGATATTAATTCTGCCTACTCGCTACCCGCTACTCACTACTCGCTACGTTCAACTCCCAACCGTGAACCGTGAACTTTTAACCCCCAGCTCCCTAGATCCCGCCGAGGCCATCTATCGCAAGGTGATCGAGGCCGGCGACCACTGGTCGCACGAAATCAAGCAGGGCCAGGTCCTCCGTATCGTCGATCTCGAGGGCAACCAGGCCGCCGACACGCTGTTCTACGACGCGCGCGATCCCGCCAGCCGCTACAGCGCGAGCGACACCATCCGGCACCAAGGCGCGCTCTATCTTTCGACCGGCACGCGGCTCATGTCCACCAGCGGCGACGTGCTGCTCACCATCGTGGCCGACACCTGCGGGCGCCACGACACGCTGGGCGGCGCCTGCTCGCGCGAGAGCAACACCATGCGTTACGCCATCGAAAAGGAATATATGCACGCCTGCCGCGACAGCTTCATCCGCGGCGCGCAGGAATGCGGCTGCGGACTCGGCAAGCGCGACATCACCTGCAACATCAATTTTTTCATGAACGTGCCGGTCACGCCCGACGGCCGGCTCACCTTTGAGGACGGCGTCTCGGCTGGCGGAAAATACGTCGAGCTGCGCGCCGAACGCGATGTCATCGGCCTCATCTCGAACTGCCCGCAACTGAATAATCCCTGCAATGCGTATAATCCGACGCCGGTGGAGGTGCTGGTATGGCCGGCGCCCGCGCCGGCCATACCAGCACCAAAGTAACAAGTATCAAGTGACAAGTAACAAGAGCACAGACTCCTGATACTTGAAACCTGACACCTGATACTTTTCCAATGACTCTAATATCAAAGATATTGGTCGCCAACCGCGGCGCCATCGCCTGCCGCATCGCGCGCACGTTGCGTCGCATGGGCATCGGCTCGGTCGCCGTTTATTCGGAGGCCGATGCGCATTCCATGCATGTCGCCGCGTGCGACGAGGCCGTGGCCATCGGCCCGGCGCCGGCCGCGCAAAGCTACCTTGATGTCGAAAAAATCCTCGCCGCCGCGAGAAGCTCCGGCGCGCAGGCGATCCATCCGGGCTACGGCTTCCTGAGCGAGAACCCCGCCTTCGCCGAGGCATGCGCGGCCGCGGGCATTATTTTCATCGGGCCGACCGCCGCGCAGATGCGCGCGTTCGGTTTCAAGCATGCCGCCCGCGCGCTGGCCGAGGCCAACGGCGTGCCGCTGCTGCCCGGCAGCAAGCTGCTCGACGACGCCGACCACGCGCTCCGCGAAGCCGCGCGCATCGGTTATCCCGTCATGCTCAAGAGCACGGCCGGCGGCGGCGGCATCGGCATGCAGCTCATCCGCTCGGCCGCCGAGTTGCCCGATGCCTTCGCCTCGGTGGACCGGCTTGCGCGCAACAATTTCAAGCAAGGCGGCATCTATCTCGAAAAATACGTCGAGCAGGCGCGGCACATCGAGGTGCAGATTTTCGGCGACGGGCTCGGGCACGTCGTCGCGCTCGGCGAACGCGATTGCTCCGCGCAGCGTCGCAACCAGAAAGTCATTGAGGAAACGCCCGCGCCCGGCCTGGACGGGACGCAGCGCCAGCGCTTGTGGGACTGTGCCTCGCGCCTCGGCGCCGCCGCCGGCTACCAAAACGCCGGTACGGTCGAATTCGTCTTCGACGCGCAGACCAACGAATTTTATTTCCTTGAGGTCAACACGCGGCTGCAGGTCGAGCACGGTGTGACCGAGGAAGTCACCGGCATCGATCTCGTCGAGTGGATGGTAAAGCAGGCCGCGGGCGAACTGGGCTCGCTGGAGAATTTCCGTCCGCAGCCGCGCGGCGCCTCGATCCAGGTGCGGCTGTACTCGGAGGACCCGGGCAAAAATTTCCAGCCCGCGACCGGCATTCTCACCGATGTGCATTTTCCGTCGGAAGCCCGCATCGAGACGTGGGTCGAGCGCGGGACGGAGATCTCGCCGTTTTACGATCCGCTGCTGGCCAAGATCATCGTGCGCGGCGCGGACCGTACCGAGGCCTTGGCGCGGATGTCCGCGGCGCTGGATGGGACACGCGTGCACGGACTCGAAGCCAACCTCGACTACCTGCGACAGATCGTGGCCTCGCCGGTGTTTCAAGCCGGTAAAATCACCACGCGCTCGCTCGCATCCCTGCCCTACGACGCCTCGACGATCGACGTGCTCGAGGGCGGAACGCAGACGACGGTGCAGGATTATCCCGGCCGCGTCGGCTACTGGGATGTCGGCGTGCCGCCTTCGGGGCCGATGGATCACTTGTCGTTCCGACTCGCCAACCGGCTCGTTGGCAATCCCGCATCCGCCGCCGGATTGGAAATCGCGGTCAGCGGCCCGAGCCTGCGCTTCAACACCGCCGCGGTCATCGCCCTGACCGGCGCGCACCTGCCCGCGACGCTCGATGACAAGCCCGTCGCTCCCTGGCGGACGGTGCGCGTGAAAAAAGGCCAGACCCTGCGCATCGGCACGGCCGATGGCGCGGGTCTGCGCGCCTACCTCGCGATCCGCCACGGCTTCGACGTGCCCGATTACCTCGGCAGCAAATCGACCTTCACCCTCGGCCTCTTCGGCGGGCATGCAGGACGCGCGCTGCGCGCCGGCGACACGCTCCGCGTGCGCGGCGGCGCGCTGCGCGCGGCATCTCAGATCTCAGATTTCAGATTTCAGATCTCAGATCGACAAACCGTCGACGCGCCGCGCGCGGCTGAATCTGAAATTTTAAATCTGAAATCTGAAATCACCAAGCTGCCAGTCGTGCGCTTGCCGGCGGCACTGGTGCCGCCGATAACACACGACTGGAAGCTTGGTGTACTCTACGGTCCGCATGGCGCGCCGGATTTTTTCACCGAAGAGGACATCGCCGATCTTTTTTCCGCGACCTACGAGGTGCATTACAACTCGGCGCGCACGGGGGTGCGCCTGATCGGCCCGAAGCCGCGCTGGGCACGGAAGGACGGCGGCGAGGCTGGACTGCATCCGTCGAACATCCACGACAACGCCTACGCCATCGGCACGATCGATTTCACCGGCGACATGCCGATCATCCTCGGCCCGGACGGCCCAAGCCTCGGCGGTTTCGTCTGCCCCGCGACCATCGTGCAAAGCGAGTTGTGGAAAATCGGCCAGCTCAAGCCAGGCGACAAGGTGCGCTTCCAGCGCCTCACCGCCGCCGCCGCGCAGGCGGCCGAGTTCGCGCAGGATGCCGCGATCGAGACGCTTACGGCGCCGGCGGGACGCCGGCGCCGAACATTCAACATTCAACATTCAACATCCAACATCCAACGTCGGGCATCGGGCCCTCAGCTCACCGAGCCGGCCATCCTCCATACCCTCCCGGCGCGAGCCGCGCCGAAATCTGAAATCTTAAATTTGAAATCTGAAATGACGACGGCCCCCGCCGTCGTCTACCGCCGGTCCGGCGATCGGTATTTGCTGATTGAATACGGGCCGCTCGCGCTCGACCTGAACCTGCGTTTCCGCGTGCACGCCCTGCACCAGTGGCTCCAGCAGCATCCCATGCCCGGCCTGCTCGACCTCACGCCCGGCATCCGTTCGCTCCAGGTCCACTTCGACAACCGCGTGCTGCCGCTTGAGCGCCTGATGGAAACGCTGCTCGAGGCCGAGTCGCTCCTGCCCGCCACCGACGACATGGAAGTGCCGACCCGCGTCGTCCACCTGCCGCTCTCGTGGGAGGACGAGTCCACCCTGCTCGCCATCCGCAAATACATGCAGATTGTGCGCAAGGACGCGCCCTGGTGCCCGAGCAACATTGAGTTCATCCGCCGCATCAACGGGCTCGACTCGATCGAGCAAGTGAAGGAGATCGCGTTCAACGCGAGCTACCTCGTGCTCGGCCTCGGCGATGTTTACCTCGGCGCGCCCGTGGCCACGCCGGTCGATCCGCGCCACCGGCTCGTCACCACCAAATACAATCCCGCGCGCACGTGGACGCCAGAGAACGCCGTCGGCATCGGCGGCGCCTACCTCTGCATCTACGGCATGGAAGGACCCGGCGGCTACCAGTTCATCGGCCGCACCTGCCAGATGTGGAACCGCTACCGGCAGACGGCCGACTTCACCGAGGACAAACCGTGGCTGCTGCGCTTCTTCGACCAGATTCGCTTTTACCCGGTGAGCAACGCCGAGCTGACCCGCTTCCGCGACGATTTCGTCCAGGGCAAGGTGAAGCTCAAAATCGAGCATGAGACGTTCCGCCTGCGCGACTACAACGCGTTCCTCGAGAAAAACCGCGACCCGATCACGGCCTTTAAGGCGAACCAGCAGGCCGCCTTTGAAGCCGAGCGCCACCGCTGGGAAGTGTCGGGCCAGCTCAACTTCTCCGCCGAAACCCCGGCCGCGGCGGCGCCGGAAAATGCCGATGCCCTGCCGCCCGGCTGCATCGCCGTGCCCGCGCACATTCCCGGGAATGTGTGGAAAATCCATGTCGCGCCCGGGGCGACGGTGAAGGCCGGCGACGCGCTGCTCATCATCGAATCGATGAAAATGGAAATCACCATCGTCGCCTCGCGCGCCGGCCGCGTCCGCGAAGTGCGCTGCGCCGAAGGACGGCCCGTTAGCTCCGGGGAAATTCTTGTAGTGCTGGAGGCAGAAGTAACAGGTATCAAGTGACAAGTTCCAAGATTACCAGCCTCCAAATACCAAATCCTAATTCCCAATTCTGAACTCCTGATACCTGATACTTGTTACCTGACACCTTTCCGATGCCCAACCGTGAACTAACCATCTCCTCCCTCCGCGCGGCTTATGCCCGCGGCGAGCTCACCCCGACCGCGCTGGTCGAGGAGATCTGGCGGCGGTGCGAGACGCACGGCGATCCGGCGCTGTGGATTCATCGCTTGTCGCTCGACGAACTGAAGGCGCACGCGCGGCGGGTCGAGGCGCGCGGGCCGGCGACGCAGCCGCTCTACGGCGTGCCGTTCGCGATCAAGGACAACATCGATCTCGCGGGTGTGCCCACGACCGCAGCCTGCCGGGAATTCGCCTACACCCCGGTCGAATCCGCGCCAGTCGTGCAACGGCTGCTCGACGCCGGCGCGATTCCCATCGGCAAAACCAATCTCGACCAATTTGCCACGGGACTAGTCGGCACGCGCTCGCCCTATGGCACGCCGCGCAATCCGTTCAACCCGGCCTATATTCCGGGCGGATCGAGCAGCGGCTCGGCGGTCGCAGTCGCGGCGGCCTTGTGCAGCTTCGCGCTCGGCACCGACACGGCAGGCTCGGGCCGCGTGCCCGCGGCGTTCAATAATCTTGTCGGATTGAAGCCGACGCGCGGGCTACTCAACACGCGCGGTGTGGTTCCGGCCTGCCGCAGCCTCGATTGTGTTTCGGTGTTCGCGCGCGCTATCGCTGATGTTGCGGCTGTATTCGCCGTCGCGCGTGACGCAGCAGCGAGCACCGAACATTCAACATTCAACATCCAACATTCAACGTCCAACATCGGACAACCAATCTCGGCGATCAGTTCCGACTACCCGCTACCCGCTACTCACTACTCGCTACGAATAGGAATCCCCAGCGCGGCTCAACTCAACTTCTTTGGCAATGCCGATGCCGCGAATCTTTTCTCAAAGGCGGTCGCGCACTGGCAGGAGCTCGGGGCGCGCATCGTTGAAATCGATTTCGCACCATTCATCGAAACCGCCCGGCTGCTCTACGAAGGCCCGTGGGTGGCCGAGCGCTACGCGGCCATCGGTGGTTTTTTCGAAAAAAATCCCGGTGCCCTGCATCCGGTAACGCGAAAAATCATCGAAGGCGGAAAATCCATTACCGCAGTCGCGGCGTTTGAAGGTTTCTACAAGCTGGAGGAGCTGCGGAAAAAGACCGAACCGGTGTGGAAGGAAATCGACGTGCTGCTCACGCCAACCGCGGGGACGATCTACACCGTGGCCGAAATCGAAGCCGATCCCGTGCGGCTCAACAGCAATCTCGGCTATTACACCAATTACCTGAATCTATTGGATCTCTGCGCGGTGGCGATTCCGGCCGGATTTTTGCCCAACGGCCTGCCCTGGGGCGTGACGCTCGTCGCACCCGCGGGGCAAGATCACTACTTGCTCCGGCTTGCTGCTGCCGCCGCGGGTGCGACGAACATTCAACATCCAACGTTCAACGTCCAACATCCAACGCCCGGCTCTCAATCACCGCCTCCGGTCTCTCAACTTTCAACTCTCAACTCTCAACTCAACACGCCGTCCGCCGGCGTGTTGCTGGCCGTCTGCGGGGCGCACTTGAGCGGTTTGCCGTTGAACCCGCAACTCGTGCAACTCGGCGCGAGACTGGTGCGCGCCACGCGCACCGCGCCGCATTACCAACTCTACGCGCTGCCCGGCACCACCCCACCGAAGCCCGGACTCGTGCGCGTGAAAAGCGGCGGCGCCTCCATCGAAGTGGAAGTGTGGGAATTGCCCGCCGAAGCCTACGGACGCTTCGTCGCCGCCATTCCCGCGCCGCTCGGCATCGGCACGCTCGCGCTCGAAAATGGCGAGTCGGTGCAAGGATTTCTCTGCGAAGCCCACGCCATTGAAGGCGCGCGCAACATTACATCGTTCGGGGGTTGGAAGCCTTTTTTAGCCAACGCAGGCTGAAAACCCTGAGCGGAGCCGAAAGGTTGGAGGACCTACTTAGTAAGCTCAGGCTGAAAGCCGTGGATAGGGTCGGCTGCCCTCAGCCGACCGTTGGTTTCTTTGGGATCTTTGTGCTCTCTCGTGGCTAAAAAATCTTCGTGGCAGATATTTGGCCACAAAAGATCACAAGGAGCACAAAAGAGCGTTGGCTCGGCCCGTTGAGGGCAACGGGCCCTACCTGAATCTGCCGGGAAATGCATGTACGTTACCTCAATGTATAATCGTCGAGCAGTGCCGTAGAAAAGAACCCAACACAATACGCTCTATTTAATAGGCATTATTGTTGATTTAGTAAATTTAAGCCTATTATAAAAGGCTATGACTAGCGATGCATTGGCTAACCATGAGCACGTCCAAAGCGGTCCCGATGCCGTGCGTGTCCTTCGCGAGCGGCTGCGGCAACATCGCCTCAAGCGAAACTGGTCGCAGGTGGAAATGGCCCGCCGGGCGCACCTTTCCCGCGCGGCCTACCAGAATTTTGAGACGGGCAGCGGCAATATTACGCTCCGCAATCTCATGAAGGTTCTCTGGGTGCTGGGGCTCACCCATCATCTCGCGCAGATGGTGCCGCCTATCCCGACAGAACCGGCCCGCGCGCCGTTGTCCAAGCCCGCACGACAGCGTTCTTATACGCGGCGCCAGTGATATTTATTGCCGTCATTTTGCTCGCGGATTGATTATTCTGCGATGTCGAAAAAAAGCCGGGCCAAAGCGGCGGCCAAGACCGCGCCCAATACGGCGACGAGCGCGAAAGCCCCGGCGGCCAGCCTGGCCTCGCAACCGCAAAAGCCCCCGACACGTTCTGCTCGCCGAGCCATCCTCCTAGCCGGCGGTTTCATCGTGCTCGCAGCCCTGGCCGCGTATTCCAACAGCTTTTCCGGGCCGTTTATTTTCGATGATGTTCCGGGCATAAAGGAAAATCTCTCCATCCACCATCTCTGGCAGGCGTTGACTCCGCCCCATGAGACGCGGCGCGACAACGGCCTGCCGGTGGCCGGCCGGCCGATCGTCAACCTGTCGCTCGCGGTCAATTACGCCTTCGGTGGACTGGATCCATGGGGCTATCACGCGCTGAACCTGGCCATTCACATACTGGCAGCTCTCACGTTGTTCGGCATCGTGCGCAGAACTCTCCGTGAACATTCAACATTCAACGTTCAACATCCAACGTCCAAGTCGAACGACCCAATCTTTCAGGAGCCAAATTTTGCGGAGGCGGCGACATGGCTGGCTTTGGCCGTGGCGTTGCTCTGGGTGCTTCATCCGTTGCAGACCGAGTCGGTGACGTATATCTCGCAACGCGCCGAGTCCCTGATGGGGCTGTTTTATTTGCTGACGCTGTATTGTTTCGTCCGTTCCACGGACGAAACAGGCGAGAGGCCAGAGGCAAGCGGCCAGTGGCTGGAAGCCGGAAGGCAAAACCCAGATGCAACCCAGCATTTATCCTCTCGCCTCTCGCCCCTCGCCTCTCGCCTTTGGCAGGCCGCCTCCATCCTCGCCTGCCTGATCGGCATGGCTTGCAAGGAGGTCATGGTTTCCGCGCCGCTCATGGTCTTGCTTTATGATCGCACCTTTGTGGCCGGGACCTTCCGGGACGCATGGAGCAAACGCTGGCGATATTATGCCGGGCTGGCCAGCACCTGGCTTTTGCTTGGATTCCTGGTCGCCGGCACAAAGGGCCGTGGCCGCACGGCGGGATTTGGCGCCGACATTACCTCGTGGCCGTATGCCCTGACGCAATTTCGGGCGATTGTGCACTATCTGCAGCTTTCGCTGTGGCCGCATCCGCTGGTTCTTGACTACGGAACGGCCCTGGCCACACGGGCCTCAGAGATTGTGCCTTACGCCTTAATCGTGCTGCTGTTGCTGGCGGGAACCGTCTTTGCGCTCTGGCGGCGGCCGGCCCTGGGGTTTTTGGGGGCCTGGTTTTTCGCGATTCTAGCGCCAAGCTCCAGCATCGTGCCGGTCGTCACCCAGACGATGGCCGAGCATCGCATGTATCTGCCGCTGATCCCGGTGATGGTGCTGATCGTGCTGGGCCTCCAGGCGCTGCTTGGGCGGCGCAGCGCGGTGATTTTATTGGCGATGGCGGCGGGGCTGGGATGCGTCACGGCGCAACGCAACGAATCTTACCGCAGCGAGCTGGCCATATGGAGCGACACGGAGGAAAAATGCCCGGACAATATGCGCGCGCATTACATTGTGGGCGACCAACTGCGGCTGCAGGGAAAATCCCAGGAAGCGATCACCGAGCTCCAAACGGCGATCCGGCTCGAACCCCGGTACGCACAAGCCCACAACACCCTGGCCAATCTGTTGGAAAAAATTCCCGGGCGGTTGCCCGAGGCGATGGCTGAATATGAAACCGCCATCCGCCTCAAACCAGATTTTGCCGAGGCGCACTATAACCTGGCGCTGGCCATGGCTGACCTTCCCGGGCGGTTGCCCGATGAAATTTCCGAGTACGAGGCCGCGGTCCGGATCAATCCAAACCTGGTGGAAGCGCATATTAATCTGGCGGCGGCATTATCCAATCTCCCGGGCCGGATGCCTGAGGCAATTTCTGAATATGAGACCGTGGTTCGTCTCGAACCGGACCTGGCCAAGGCCCAGTTTCAATTAGGCGTCGCTTTGGCCAATAGCGGAAGAACCGCGGATGGAATTGCGCATCTTGAAGCCGCTATCCGGATCCAGCCCGACGATGTGGATGCGTCCACCGCCCTGGGGACGGCGTTGGTTCAGGCCCAACAATACCCCGAGGCGATAAGCCGATTCCAACAAGCTTTAAAAATTCAACCCGACAATATCTCTGCCCATAACAATCTTGGCACCGCGTTGCTTCGGGTGGGACGGTTTCCGGAGGCGGCGGATCAGTTCAATGCGGTGCTCGAAATCGATCCCGGTTTTTCCACCGCCCGCCTCAACCTGGGATTCGCGCTTTCACAGATGAATCGTGGGCCGGAGGCCATCCAGCAACTGGAGTTGATCCTGCAATCGAAGACGGATGATGAAACCGCCGCCGCGGCCAGAAATCTCCTGTCGCAGTTGCAATCGGCCAGCAAACCCGCGCCTTAGGATAAACAGGCGGGACGTTGCCTTATCAATTGGCGGGAGCGTCATGGAGCTCCAGCGGAGGACCCCAGAGCGCGTCATGCAAATCCTGGGCTTCCAGTTTCCAGATGAGAATCGAATAGCCCACCTCGGCGTCCGGCGGCCGATGCGTGGCGCGCAGCCAGCCACAAAGCCGGTTAAAGCGCAGCGCTTCCAACGCACCATATTGTTCCGGCCAGGACTGGCCGGGCTGCTGCTGGAGCCAGGCACCGAGGGTCGCGGAATCGCCCGCCGTGGGTTCCGACAGGTCCAGGTTATGCAGCGTGCTTTGATAGGCGTTTTCGTAGGCACGGTTCCATGGGCCGAAAGCTTCCGTATAAACATTTTGAAACATCGTGGCGCTGATCGCATAGTAACCGGGCGTGCAGGCGAAAACCTGGCGGTGCCGCCATTCCGGAAAAGCGAGCAGGCGTTCGCTTTTTATGCCGTAATATTCCGGGCTCGCGGTGCCAAAATACGAGAGGAAGACCGGTTCCTCATCGCCGGGATTATGTGTCGTGAGCCAGCGTTTCAACCCGGGCAGATCCTGCCCCCAATCGAGCGAACTATCGACCAGATGCTGATAACCCTGGGCCGGCCCGCCAACAAAACTGTTGAAATAGCCAAGGTAATGCGGCCGGACGGAAAGCGAATCGACCACAAACCAGCCCACGAGCAAGACGATGAAGGCCCTGGCCCAAAGCCTGGACAAGGGCCACCACAGCGCAACCGACCCGGCGAAGATGTAAAGGACGGGATAGAGCACGAGGATATGGCGGAAACCAATGTTGAGATTCTCCCAGATGGCGACGGCGGCATAGACCACGAAAAGCACCATGAACGGGATGGCTTCCTCCGTCGCTCTTTTCGAGCGAGGGAGGACGCGGTCCGCCTTCGCCGAGGCGGCGGACCGACCCGGGGGACGCTTCCGCGGCCGCGCCCACCACCATCCGGCCAAACCAAAAGGAAGCAGAAAAAACAAGGCGGTCGGAGTTTTGGTCCACACCACGTAGGGAAAAAACCAAACACTGCCCCCGACATTCCAGCGGCCAGCCATGAACGAAGCGCGCCGTTTGCTGATCGCCAAATCCTCCGCGCCAAACAAATAGCCCTCGGGCAGAAGATGGGTTCGGCGGCAAAACGCAAAAGTCGTGGCGAGAGGCCCCTGGACCGGGGTATCGGTGGCCAGCAGACGCTTGAAAACGAGGGCTGAATCAGCCGCGTCGGCCCGGCCCGAATATCTAAAATCAAACGCCGCCCAAATCGTAACCCAACCGACGACGGCGTGAATCAAGATAAGCCCGGCCAGGACGGACATTTGCTGCCGGCGCGAGGCCAGCAGCCTTTCTTTCCCCAACCGCCAAAGCCAGGGTCCGCGGTTGAAGCAACGGACCACGATGAGGATAACCGCGATCGGCGCGATCAGCACCGCGGACACTTTTGAAATCAGGAGCAAGGAGAACGCCAGCAGGCTCCCCATCAGACCGGCCCAGGTCACCCGATGCAGCAGCAGCCAGATGAACCAAGTGGACGCAAGCAAGGCCAGCGCGAACGCGAGGTCGGTGGTGACCAAGGCGCCATAGGCCAGCATGTGCGGACAAAAAACAAAGAGACCGAGCGAAAAAATGCCGCCCAGATCCCCGAAGAGTTGGCGCGAGCAGGCAAAGATCAACGCCCCCAGAACGACGCCCAAGAGGGCGACCATGCAGCGGCACTGCAGCAGGATCGAAGCAGGATCGTTCCCCAAGCTGAATAACAACTCGTGTCCGACACCAAACGCCTGCGCCTTGAGCCAGTTTGAGTCCGACAACGGAGGGAAAGCCGGCTTCGAAAAAAGCAAAGGCAGCGTCGCCCATCGCCTCACGAAATCCCCGTTTCCGGGATCGAGGCAAAAGTCATGGTTCAGCCAGGCATTATAGCCGGCGGCCAGATGGTCCGTTTCGTCGAAGGCGGGCCCTTTTTCGCGTGAGGCACTCACCGCCATGATAAAATAACCCGCCAGGAGAACCGCCGCCACGACCAGGATCTTTCGGGATGATTTAGCCACAGCTTCCATGGGAATCAACGGGCCGGTTTTGCGCTCGCATCCGAGTCGCGATTTTTTTGCCGCATGGATTGGGCGAGGGCCAAATCTTTCTGCGCGGAGGGATTGCCCGGTTCGAGTTGCAACGCGGTCTCGAATTGGGCGATGGCGGCATCCCATTGCCCCATCTTGGCCAACATGACACCCAGCCCGATATGTCCGTCCGCGTAGTCGGGCTTCAACTTCAGCACTTCATAAAATTGCTCGCTCGCGTCGGCATAACGGCCCTGCCGGGCGAGGCTGTTGGCCAGGTTGAAGCGCGTGACGAGCATGGCGGGATCTATTTCTAGCGCCGCTTGATATTCCAAAATCGCGTCGGGCAATCGACCGGGGATGCTGGCGAGAAGAATGCCCAGGTTGTTATGCGTCCAGGCGGATGCAGGATTGATCTTCAGCGCCGCCTTATATTCGGCCAGGGCGGCCGAAACATTTCCCATGGCTTCCCAGGACATGGCCAGGTTGTTGTGCGCCTCGGCCGAATCGGGTTTGATCCGCAGCGCCGCCTGATACTCGGCGATCGCCTCATCCTGCCGGCCGGGGATGTTGGCCAGCGCCGATCCCAGCTCGATGTGATAACCGGGGGAATCCGGTTCGAGCCTGACCGCCGCTTCACACTCGCTGACCGCGTCCGCCTCACGTCCGGGTAGGTGCGTCAGGACCAAGCCTAGATTGTTGTGCGCCCGGGCGTTGTCCGGCTGTTTGGCCACGGTGTCGCTCAAGATCGCCAGTTCACTTCGATAGTCTTCGTTGCGGCGAACACTCAGCCAGCCCAGTCCCACGGCCATGGCGGCAAACAAGATCAGGCTGCGTCGTCCGAGCAAACCATATAAGCCCACTACGACCACTGCGACCACGGCGGCCAGCGACAGATACACCCGATATTCCGCGATCGGTTGAAAGGCCACCGGGACCACGCTGGAAGTCGGGGAGAGAATGATAAAAAACCACGCCCCGACAAACCCCACCGCCGGCCAGCGCCAGAGCGCAATCGCCGTGCCCGCCAGCAATGCGGCCAGAATCAGCGCCTGCGGCACGATCTCGGTCGCGTGCTGCACGATGATGGCCTTGCTGCCATAGTCGAACACCAGCGGATGCGGCCAGACCGCCAGCTTGAGATACAAGACGACCGACCGGCACGAGGTTAACGCGTAATGCCACCACGACACGCCCTCGTTGAAACCGGCTCCCCGCTGTTTCAGGCCCATCATCTGGTGGGCCAGCAGCAACCAGCTGATCGCCAATCCAAGATAATATCGCCAGCGCAACCGCCATGCGGCGCGAAAGGAACCGGCGACAAACGTGCGATCATAAAGCAGCACCATCACCGGTGCGGTCACGATCGTCTCCTTGGTCAGCACGCCGAGGAGGCAGGCGGAAACAGAGGCCAGAGGCCAGAGGCTAGAGGCCAGAGGTCGGAGGCTAGTTTCTCCTTTGTCGGTTCTGACTTCCGGCCTCTCGCCCCTCGCCTCTGGCCTCTCGCCTGCGGCGTCCACGCCGCGGACGAAACCATAAATCGTCAGCAAATAAAACAGCCCCATCAGGGACTCGGCGCGTTCTGAAATGTAGGTCACGGTTTGGGTCAGCAATGGATGCACGACCCAGATGACGGCCACGGCCAGCGCCAATACTGTGGGCGGGCCCTGGGAGATTTCAGATTTCAGATCTAAGATTTCAGATCGGGCTGTCGCCGGACCCTCCACTATCTTAGATCTGTACCGAGGCGCAGCCGACATCAGGCAATCTGAAATCTGAAATCCTCGCGGCGTCAGATGCGACGCGAGGGTTCTGCGCACGATGCCGAACAGCGTGAGAGCGGCCAGCGCGTGGACCAGCAGGTTGAACGCGTGGTAACCCCATGGGTTCATTCCGCCCAAGGCGTAGTTGAGCGCGAAAGTCAGATTGAAGAGCGGCCGGCCTCCGGTGGTCGTGTCAGACGGCGGGGACAGGGCACTCGCCCAGCGGCGGATCGTGGGGTTGGCCACGATTCCGTCGTAATCGTCCGCCATAAACGAACCGACAAAGCTGTTTTGATAGGCGGCCAACGCCGCGAGCACGATGATGCCGCCGGCCAGGAGGATGCCCCAGCGAGCCAAAAACGCGTTTGGCTCGGGCGGTGGCGAAACGCCGCCCGCCGCCGAGGCTTTCGCACTCGTCGCCGCCCGACCTCGACTCTCTTTCGACATCGGAAGAGCAAAATCCGCCAGCGAAATGACCGCAATAAGTAACGGTTGGACCCGACCAAGTCCAGGGCCCCGGTCAGGGCCACCAAATAAATCCCACGAAGAAGAGTGCGATCATTGTCTGGGCCAGGTTCACCAGGACAATCGACTGAAAGAACGCAGGTTTTCCGATGCGGGCGAACATGGGCCCCAAAAACGGAAAAGCCATGCAGACCAGAAAAATCCAGAGCCGAAGAATCTCGGCGCGGGTCACCCCCATGATTTCCAAAATAACCAGGGTCAGGACAAAGACGGCCGCATAGGCGGTGGTTAAGCTCCACAGCTTGGGCCAGGCGCCCTTTTTAATCTGCCAGGCGAGGCATACGATCAGCGCAATACAGGTCCCGCATCCGAGTCCGACGGCGAGATTGCCAATATTCTTGAGATACCACAGCGAAGGACTGTTGGTCTGATAGTAGACACTGTTGGCTTTGATCAGCGCGAAGGAGACGCTGAAGATTTGGAGCCCGGTGAGAAACCAGAAAAGGAAAAGGCTCAGGGTGAAAGACGCGACGGTTCCGGCCGCGATCCAAACTGCCTCCCGGAAAGTACGCTTTCGGCTCCAAATGCTGTGCCCGAGAAAGAAGACATGAAAGAGACCGCACCCCAGGGGAAGGAGCTCAAAAAGAACCAGGGCGTACAAGGAGAGGCCGGTGCAGAAAATCCAAATGAGCTTGGGTGAATCGATGCACTTGAGCAGGAGCCAGAGATTCGCCAGCAGCAATACGGGCGTAACCGTATTGAGGAGGGGGAAGAAAAATATTTTTGCGGGGTGCAACCAATAAAGGACCGCGGCATAGAACGCACCGCGCGAGCTGCCCGACAGCCGGAGCGCCAGGGCGTGGACAAGAAATCCGCCCAGGTTCGAAACGAGCATGACCACGAGGGCGCACCCGGCGGCCGGAATTCTAAAAAATCTCAGAACATAATAGAAAAGCCCCTTGCCCGGCATGTTCGTCGCGACGTGAAGCGGCAGGGTTCCATGAATGTCCACATAATCTGCCAGGAACGCCTTGGCTGAGATTATCTTTGGCAGCTGGTAAAATGAATTGGCGTTCGGATTTAGAATAATTTCCCTAAGCGGATAAGGAGCCAGGGCGTGGAGCATCCACTGCAAGAGGGTGACCCAGGCAAAGGTAGCGATCAGCAGTCGCACCGGGGCCCGTTCGATGTACTTCTCGGACACTTGCAGCAACCCCCAGATAATGGGCAAAGCCACGGCAAGATCATAATACAGTCTTAAGGGGAAGCGGGTGTTAACGACCTGATAAATTGGATCAAACCCTTTTAAAATAAAATTAAGCTCAGCGTACATGGAACCGAAAATCGGCGCAGAAAAGATAAAAGCGAGCAATCATGATCTTTGCCGCGCCCGGCCCCGGGCGAAGCGGATCCGAATCCGAAGGTCTGGCCTGATCGCCCAATCCTGAGTCGCGATTGTCGCTTGCGCCGGCTCGGTCGCCTCTTCCTCGACGGTGTGGGAGAATGGGGATTTGCACATTGTGACCGATTATCCTGCACAAATGGACTCTTGTGGTAAATAACCGTTGAGGCCAAATCTTGCCCCTCGCGGCAGTCACTCCCCCACCCGCGGTCCGCACCCCAACGTCAGGAAACCGAAGAACCGTCACATGACGAAGCATCACAGTAATATCAACGCGTCGGCAGGCTTGGTTCTCGCGCGGGCCATTTGGGGCCGGAACATGAAGGTTTCAGGCACCTGGCATTTCTAACAGCTCCATAGCGGCTTAGCGCCCAATTCCTCAACGTCGGCGGATAAGGCCGAACCTTGAGGCGAACAAAACTCGTTTTTACCTCTCCCCTATCGCCATGCATTTACACCCCATCGACTACATCATCCTCCTGGTTTTCTTCCTTGGCGTCGCGGGAATCGGCGTCGTGTTTTCCCGGAAATCGGCTGCGAGCTACAAGACCTATTTCCTGGGTTCGGAAAACAAGTGGTGGATGCTGGCCGCCTCGGGCGCCTCCACGCATTTCTCCGTCTTCGGGACCGTCTGGAATCTCGCGATCCTCATGGTCCTTGGCATGAAGTCCTTCTACGTGACCCTGGTGTGGTGGATGCCGAATGCGGTCTTTCTGATGGCTTACACGGGAGTTTGGATCCGGCGCTGCGGCGGAATGACGGCCGCGGAACTCAACCGGGTGCGTTTCGGTTCGGGCACCGGCGCCAGATGGGCGCGGAGCAGCTTTGCGTTCATGATCACGCTTTTCAGCGTCGCCTCGCTCAGCCAATCTTACATCCTCATCCATGAGTTCTCGAGCGTCTTCGGGTGCACCAACACGGGCGCTCATCTCCTCGCGCTGACGACGGTGGTCGCGACCAGCCTCTATGTTTTGCTCGGAGGGTTCAAGGGAGTGATCTTCAGCGAATTCATGCAAACTGTCGTGCTCTTCTCCGTGGCGTTTGTCATCGGCATCGTGTGCTACGGCCAGTACTCGGGAGCCGGGCTTCACGCGGCGATCGCGCACGGATCCGGGGCCGAAGCGGTGACGCCCGATTACTGGAAGTCGCTCGTTCCCGAGGCGAAGCCGCGGATCGGAATGTTCATCGGTTCGGGCTACAGCGGATGGAAAGATTTCTCCGGGATGGTGCTCGCCGGGTCGGTCATTGGAATATTGGGCTGCCTCGGCGGGGCGGGCGGCCGCTACGGCGAGCAGCGGTTCCTGGCGACCAAGAATACCCGGGAGGCGGCGATGCTCGCCGCCCTTTGGCAATTCCTGGGACTGCCCCGCTGGGTCATGACGGCGGGTCTGTGCTTCCTCGCCTATACATTCTACAAGGCGCAGATCGCGCACGATCCGGGGTCGGTGCTGCCGCTGTTCCTGACGTCGGGCCTGCTCCGGCCGGGCCTGTTGGGATTCGTCGTGGCCGGCCTTTCCGCCTCCTTCATGACCGGCTTCTGCTCCGAGATCAATGCCTGCGCCTCGATCATCGTCCGCGACCTCTATCAGCCGCTGATCCGGCCGCACTTGCCCGACGAATCCCGGGAGTTCGTCCGGGCAAGTTACCTGGCCACGGGCGCCCTCGCCCTGGTCGCGATCGCCGCCGGCTACGCCGTGGTGGAGTCGCAGCGAAACAACGGAAGCGCCTTGAA
>Ga0210392_10000163_pt1 | contig 54734 bp, 52 predicted proteins | sample IncBWC30OmetaG_FD_161057 | JGI IMG/M metagenome (GOLD analysis project Ga0210392, IMG submission 161057) | Forest soil microbial communities from Barre Woods Harvard Forest LTER site, Petersham, Massachusetts, United States - Inc-BW-C-30-O ... | reverse complement strand
GGAAGCGGGCTGGAGGGTCATTCAGCCCATCATTGACGTGTGGCACGCCCTGCCGCCTCGCGGGTTTCCCAATTACTCCGCGCGCTCGTGGGGTCCCGGGGAAGGCGAGGAGCTTCTGGAGCGCGATGGCCGCTCGTGGCGCCGGATTGGGGAAGAGGATCTTGACGTACGCCCCGCTCCCTGCGTCGTGACGACCAAACCCGTAACCGCATAGGCCGGGCCAGGCCCATGCAAGGATTGTGTGTTCGATGATCGATACTTTCGCTAAACCTTTACTGGAATATGGGCAGGCTTTTCGCGCATACTGGAAGCTGAAAGACGGCGAGCTTCCTCGCTTCGATCTGGTGCTCCTCGGCATGGAAGTTGAGTGACGCACCTCAGGCTCTTCCTGAGCACCATGACGCTGCCCGCCTTCCGGTGACTTGTGGTTCACGATAACCGGCGCTGAATCCGTTCACTTCCGTTCGAGATTCTTTCACTCTAGGAGAAAATTACTCATGGCAACAGCAACAACAAGCGCAATCGAACAACTCTTGGGAGCCAAAGCGGAATCCCTGCTTGGCTTTAAGAACCCCAAAATTTCCAAGGAGCGGCTGCACCTGCCCGGCCCGGATTTCATCGATCGTATTTACGCGGTTTCCGATCGCAATCTACGGGTGCTCAACAATCTTCACCGCATGTTTTTCAACGGGCGCCTCAACGGCACCGGCTACCTCTCGATTTTGCCGGTGGATCAGGGCATCGAGCACTCCGCCGGCGCCAGCTTTGCCAAGAATCCCGACTATTTTGACGGCGAAAACATCATCAAGCTGGCCATCGAAGGCGGGTGCAACGCGGTTGCGTCAACCTTCGGCGTTCTCGGATCTGTCGCCCGCAAGTACGCGCACAAGATTCCTTTCATCGTGAAGATCAACCATAACGAGCTGCTCACCTACCCGAACCAGTTCAACCAGATCCTGTTCGGCACCGTTCAGGAAGCCTACGACATGGGCGCAGCCGCGGTCGGCGCAACGATTTATTTTGGATCGGCCAACAGCGACCAGCAGATTATTGAGATCAGCCACGCCTTCGCACAGGCCCATGAGCTTGGCATGGCCACCGTGCTGTGGTGCTATCTGCGCAATTCCGCTTTTAAGAAGGACAAGGACTACCATGTTTCCGCCGACCTTACCGGCCAGGCGAATCACCTGGGCGTGACCATTCAGGCGGATATCATCAAGCAGAAATTACCGGAAAATAATGGCGGCTATCAAGCGCTGAACATGGGCGACTCCAGTTACGGCAAATTCGACAAGCGCATTTACACCGACCTCACCAGTGATCATCCTATCGATCTGACGCGTTACCAGGTGGCAAATTGCTACATGGGCCGCGCGGGCCTGATTAATTCCGGCGGGGCTTCCGGTGCCAATGACTTCGAAGAAGCCGTGGCAACTGCAGTCGTCAACAAGCGGGCCGGCGGTACGGGGCTCATTAGCGGACGCAAGGCCTTCCAACGCCCGATGGCGGAAGGCATAAAGCTGCTGAACTCGATTCAGGACGTGTACGCGAGCAAGGAAATCACTGTCGCGTAGCGTGAGGAGTCCGTTGTTTCATTTCTAACCGCCCCACTCACTCTCGCTCGGGAGGGTGGGGCTTTCTATTCGTTACCCTGCTGCGATCAGAACGCTCGCTATCGGTCTAATTGGTAAACCGGGTTTTTTCTTGCTCCCCGGCGCACTGCCGCCATCGAAGGCCAGGCTAAACCGCCCAGCGCGACGGTGTTGATCCCGGTCGTCGGACAGTTGGCACTGTTCAAACGTGGCACGGAAGCCGTGATCGCACGCGGCACGCCTCTGGACGCTACCGTTGACACCGACACCGTACTAGCCGCCTCGAAGTAAAATCCATTGAAACCCAGACCCCGCGGACTTACCGGCGACAGCTACCGGTAATTCGATGGAAACAATTCGAAAATTGATTGCACTCTGGTGTTACATCGCGTCAATCGGCGATTAAAATAGAAGTGCAGTTGAAAGGAGCAGTTTATGTCGAAGACGAGGGCAAGTGACTCGCCCGAAGTAAAGAAGCCCAAGCAAGTGAAACGTCAGCCCCCGACGCAGGAAGAAATCGCACTGCGTGCCTATCATATCTATCTGGAGCGCCGCGGCGCGCCCGGAAATCCACTGGAAGACTGGATCCGTGCCGAGCGTGAATTGGCGGAAGGTCCCAAGAAGAAGACCACGCGCAGCAAGACCAAGATCGTATCGATCGCAGCGTAAAATCCCAGTCACGATTGCCCCACACCTTGTCCAGCCTGTGGGCAATCTCCATCTCTCGCTCCTACTTCGCGGACACGACTGCGATCTGCACCTCTTTGCTCGCGCGGCATCCTATTCGGTGTGTCGCTTCCCCGTTGTTTCCGGGTGGCTCTCGTGGGCATCCTCAGCCCAGTTGCTGCGCCCGCAGGCCAACATCTCCGCGGACGAAATCCCTATCGAACGCTGCGACGTCTTGCCGGTGGTCGAGCTGCGCATCGACTCGACGGATATGCGCTTCCTGCGAGGATACTGGCGCAACCACTGTTCTGAACATCAAGACGTTTTCCTCGGGCCGCTCCAAGCAGATTCAAATCACGTCGTGGAGCGGAACCGCTGCCACCCGCGCGCGCGAAGTTTTCTTGCCGGAGCTGGCACTTGGCAGCCATCATCTGAGCAATGTGAAGTTACCCGCCATTGACCTCAGCCCATCGGCACAATGCAGCTCCCCGATCGACGGCATTCTCGGCGTCGACCTCCTCGACAAGATGGGCGTCAGCATCGATCCGAAGCACCAGGTCGCTTCTCTCGCTACTTCTCCCGCCGACCCTAAATTGCTTTTTGATCTGATGGAAACACACATATGCATCACTGTTGCGACAGCCTTCGAGCAACGCCGTTCAACCGTCGACCGGGTGTTTGCGGAAGAATTCGAGTGTGCGTTGGCGCGCCAGGCTCGCGGCCTGCGGCGCGTAGTCCTTGCATTGGTCGCAATTGAAACCGTGCCCCGCATCGTAGAGGAGCACTGGCAATTCCGGATGCGCCCGCTGAATTTTTTCAATTTCGGAAGGTGGGATGTGCTTATCTTTGCTGCCAAAATACAGCATGACGGGGCAACGCGGAACTTCAGCCGCATATTGCGCAATCCGCCCGCCGTAATAGGACACAGCTGCATGTGGATTTAGACGTGTGGCCGCCAGCCACGCGAGCGTTCCGCCAAAACAGTACCCTACGACGCCAACTTTCTTGCCTCGTAACCAACTGCCCGCATAACTGCTTGCCGCGTCAACGTCCTTCAAAGCGTTTTCCATGCCAAGTTGATTTGCAATCTGCATGCCTTGCGACGCATCCGTGGGGTTGTAGTCGAGTTCGAGATTCGGCTCAACGCGATCGAACAGCGCGGGAGCGATGGCCCAGAATCCCTGGCTGGCGTAATCATCGGCGACGGACCGGACGTGCCGGTTCACGCCAAAAATTTCCTGCAGCACGACAACGGCTGTGAGCGCGGGGCCGGTGCTTTTCGCGGCATACGCCCCCAATTGGTGGCCATCCTCGGCCGTCAATCTAATGTTTGAACCCATGCGCCAACTCCACGATTCCAACAACGGTGCGCTGAAATGAGCCACCATTATGTATACCCAGGCAAAGCCAGCAAGTCGAAAGTCTGCGCTGGTCATAACGCATCCAGATGTCCGATTCCGCGACAAGCAAGTCCCAAAAACGACCAATCCGCGCACAATTCTGGCCAGCCATCTCCCCTTAAGTGCTTTGCTGTCAGGAGATAAGCGCAGTCCGTCGGTCGGACTTCGATATGCCCACATGGTAGTGGAATAGTGTGGGGGAGGAGCCCATGGAAAACCTGTGGAACGACTTATGTTACGCCTGGCGCATGCTGATTAAGAGTCCCGGTTTCTGGATTGTCGCCGTGCTGGCGCTAGGGCTGGCCATCGGAGCGAACACGTCCATCTTCAGCTTATTCAACGGAGTTATGTGGAGACCGTTGCCGGTTAAAGACCCGCAGCAACTTGTGGTCGTGGCCACGAAACAGCGCGGCCTGGATTTTCCCATTCCCCTTTCGTATCCCGATTTTCAGGACTACCGCCAACTGAAGGCCGTGTTTTCCGACATGATCGGCTACGTCCCCGATCCCGTAAACCTGCAGGCGGGAGGGCGGCCGACGCGCGCCTGGGCGGAACTCGTTACCGGCAACTATTTTTCGATGCTCGGGCTGGAGGCGGTTCGCGGTCGCACCTTCGCCGCTGATGAAGGCTGGGTCCCCGGCAAGGATGCGCTAATCGTTCTCAGCTATAAATATTGGCAGACGCGATTTGGCGGCAATCCGGACATCGTCGGGCGAAGCGTGCAGGTGAATAAGCACCCATTCACCATTATTGGCGTTGCCCCGGAACGCTACCACGGTGCTTATTATTTCCTCGAGCCTGATTTTTACATCCCCGTCACCACTATGAGTTTGCTCGATCCCAAGTCGGCCGATGATCTCAATAAGCGCGGGGCCACCTACTTGCGGGTCTTGGCGAGACTGCAACCGGGTATGACTCCCACGCAGGCACTTGCCGCCGCGCAGCCCACTGATCGTCGCTTGGCGCAGGAATTCCCCGAAAGCCATAAAGACATGTCGCTGCTCGTGATCCCGGAATTGAACGCGCGGCCTGAGCCCGGATTGGGCGCATTCATGTCCAAAGCCGTTTGGGTATTCATGTCGCTGGCCGGACTGGTGCTGCTGATCGCTTGCGCGAACGTGGCAAACTTGATCCTGGCGCGCGCCAACGGGCGTAGAAAAGAACTGGCCATGCGTTTCGCCCTGGGCGCTAGCCGCGGGCGGATGATCCGACAGCTTTTAACCGAGAGCGTCCTGCTGGCCCTCTGCGGCGGAATTGCCGGGTTGGTTTTCGCGCGCTGGGCTGCCATGGCTCTGATGTCCATCCGCATCCCCACGGATTTGCCGTTGCACCTATTCGATCTGCGTGTGGATTGGCGGGTATTCGCTTTCAGCTTTCTTGTCGCATCGATCACCGGGATTGTTGCGGGGTTGATGCCCGCATTGCAGGCCCACCGAACCGATCTGGCAGACACGCTGAAAGTGGGCGGGCGTTCGGGAGGCGGCTCCACGGGACATCATCGTTTCCGTAATGCGCTGGTCGTCGCACAGGTTGCGGTGTCGCTGCTGTTGCTGGCTTGCGCCGGATTTTTCATACGCAGCTTTCAGAATTCGGCAAACGTCGACATGGGATTTCGCGTCGATCACACCCTGATGATGTCCGTGGACCTGGGCCTGCAAGGCTATAGCGAGGAACGCGGCCAGCAATTCTACAAGCAGATCAGCGACCGCGTGAAATCATTGCCCGGCGTGCGCGACGCTTCCTTTGCCGCGTACATCCCTATGGGCTACGAAAACGACATCGTCAACGTTTATCCCGACGGCCAGCCGGTTGACAATAAGTCGCGCGCGGAAACTTCTTTCAATAACCAGGTTCAGCCCGATTATTTCCGCGCCGTCGGCGTTCACGTCATCAAGGGCCGGGAATTTACCGAAGCCGATTCTGCCACTGCGCCGAAAGTTGCCATTGTGAACGAAACTTTCGCGAACAAGATTTGGCCCGGCCAGGATCCCACTGGCAAGATATTCCGGACTGAAAAGGATGGGCCGGCAATTCAAGTCGTGGGTCTGACTCGGACGGGAAAGTACACTTTTCTGTATGAAACGCCCCAGCTGTTCGTCTATTTTCCAGTGGCCCAACGCTACGTCGCTGCCGCAACGCTGATGGTTTACTCGCAGGATGATCCGCTTCGCCTGGTTGGCCCGGTGCGCGACCAGATACAACAACTCGATGGGAGTTTGCCGGTGTTTGACGTCAACACCATGGAAGCTCACGTCGAGTACGGTAAACCGCTCTTGCCGGCGCGGCTCGGCGCCATGCTCGTAGGCGCTTTCGGAATGCTCGGCTTGGTGCTGGCTACCGTAGGCGTCTACGGCGTGGTGTCCTACTCCGTCAGCCAGCGCACCCACGAAATCGGCATTCGCTCGGCACTGGGAGCTCAGCGCCGAAATGTTTTGGGCATGGTGTTAAAGCAGGGAATGACGATGGCGTTGATTGGGACGGCCATAGGCATCGTGCTCGCCTTTTTGCTGTTCCGCGGCTTGCACTCCGTTCTCTACGGCGTTGTTTCGACGGATTTGGTCACGCTCGCGGCAGTTTCCAGTTTGTTGCTTGCCATTGCCTTTGTGGCCAGCTACATCCCGGCGCTGCGCGCCACGCAAGTGGATCCCGTGGTTGCGCTTCGCGAACAATGACATTCTGCTGAGCGTAGTGATGGAATTACGCCCGCGTCAGACTTGCGCTTCGCGCCGCTTCCAATAATCGTTGCGCGCTGGTGCGAATATCGCCGTGGCAGAATACCGCGCTGCCCGCCACCAGCAACTCCGCGCCAGCCTTCACCACGTCCGCAACGGTTTCCAGATCGACGCCGCCGTCCACTTCAATGCGGAACCCCAGTTTTCGCTCTGCGCGCAACCGAGCCAGTGCCACAATCTTGTTCAGCGCATTCGGGATGAATTTCTGTCCGCCAAAGCCCGGGTTCACGCTCATCACCAGTACGTGGTGCACCAAATCCAGCACCTCCGTCAGCATCTCCACAGGCGTCGCCGGATTGATCACCACTCCCGGCTTGCAGCCGTGCGACGCGATCAGGTGTAGCGTGCGATCCAGGTGCACACAGGCTTCCTGGTGCACGGAAATCCAGTCCGCTCCCGCCTCCGCAAACAACGGGATGAACTGATCGGGGTTCTCAATCATCAGGTGGCAATCGAGTGGCACGTTGACCATTTTGCGCAAACTTCGCACTACCGGCGGCCCCATCGAAAGGTTCGGCACAAAATGGCCGTCCATAATGTCCACGTGCAGCAGCGTGCCGCCGCCTTCAATCGCCTGCTGGGCCTCGCTGCCGAGTTGCGCGAAGTTCGACGCCAATACCGAGGGCGCAAGTTCGATCTTCATGGGCCTTGTCGGCTCCTTCCCCGAATCCCGCATTATACGACGTGCGCCAGTTCTCTGCCTCTGTTGCGATTTCTACAACTGTACGTCGCGCCAGGGCACCGCGCATCGTTTCGCGTTGCTTTCGGCCGCCAATTCCAGCGCCACCATCACATCCAAAGCTTGCTGCGGCGTAATCAGCAGCACGGCCTTGCCCAGCAAAGCGTCGCGCACGTTCGCGTAAACCTCGCGCCAGTCCCCTTTTGAAGGAATTTTGCTCTTTTGCATCGTGCCGTCTTCGGCAATCGTCAGTTCGCCCCAGTTTTCTTCCTTTTCCAGCACCCAGGAATCGCCCTGAGGTACTGCTCCAGTCCGTAAGGAATTCTCCAGCGGGTCAAATTCCCTTTTCACGTAACTGCCCTTGTCACCCAGCAGAATCATTCGCGGCCGCGGCGTGGCGCACAACATGGTGGCCTTCAATTCCGCGCGCAGGCTACCCGCGTAACGCATCGTTACGTCGAACGCATCATCCGTGGAGAATCCCGCCCGCTCGATTCGTATGTCCGCGCTAACAGCCTCGGGCCGCCCAAACAGCGTCAGGGCGTGATCGATCAGATGTGGCCCAAGGTCGAACAATACGCCGCTGCCGGGCCCGGGCTTTTCCCGCCACGCACCAACTTTGGAGCTGCGTCGATAGCGGTCATAATGTGATTCAAACCGCACGATTTTTCCCAGTGCACCCGCGTTTATCACGTCGCGGGCGGCCTGAAAATCCGCGTCGAATCGCCGGTTGTGGTACACAGTCAACAGCCGCTGCTTCTTGGTTGCGATGTTAGAGAGTTCAACCGCTTCGGCAACGCTGGTCGCAAACGGTTTGTCGACCACCACGTCGCGACCCGCCTCCAGGCATTGTTTAGCCAATGGAAAGTGGGTCTGGTTCGGGGTAGCAATCACCACCAGCCGAATCGTTTCAAGCGCTTGTAGTTCTTCGACGCTGCGCAAAATTCGTGTGTCCGGATACATTCGCGAGGCCTCATCACCGCTACGCTGCACAATGGCGGCTAATCGCAGCCCAGGAACCGCGCGAATTACCGGGGCATGAAAACACTTCCCCGCCAGTCCAAATCCGATGAGCCCGACATCGATCATGCGGCAATTTCTCCCATACATTGATGCCACGAAAGCGTCAGCAGTGTACCACCGACAGGATGGCTGCAAGCGTGACTGCCGCGTGCGAGTTGGTGCCACCCGCGCAAGCGTTATATCCTCTTCCACGTGGAGAAAATTCCCGCTGCACAACATGGTCCGACCCGCGCCCTGTATTTTGGGCTCATCATCACTATTGTCGCGGTGCTTGCGTACGCCACCTATATCACCATGCAGTTCTCGGGGATCCGCAAGCTGCAATCAGGGATGGTCGACCGCAATCGCAAAGACTCGCTGCAGCTTCTGCGCATCCAGAATGATGTGAACTCCATCGGCTTGGCCATGCGCGATATGCTCGATGCCGGCGAGCCTTACCCGCTCGCAGCGTGGAGCGCGCAGTTCGACCGTATCCGCAACGATCTGGACGTGGCGCTGGGGCAGGAAGAAACCTTGGCGGAAGCCACGCGCACCAGCGACCAGCGCCGCTACCTCAGCCAGTCTTTGGCGCAGTTCTGGGACGCCACCGACCGCATGTTTGCGCTAGCCGGCAACGGAAACGAAGCCACCGCCCGCGAACAGACCCGCAATACGCTGCAGCCCCGCCAGGCCGCGCTCAACTCTGCGGTTTCCCGTTTGCTGGTGCAGAACAACGAGGGCGAGCAACAAGCAGAAGCGGGCATCAAGCAGATTTATGACCGCGTGCAGCGCCAGTTGTATTTCTTTCTTGCGGCGATCCTGCTTGCGATCGTTGTCACCAGCCTGTATCTCATTCGCTACAACCGTCAGATCTTCGCACACATGGCGGAGCTTTCGTCACAACGCAGCGAATTGGCGCAAAAGCTCATCGCCACGCAGGAATCCACGTTGCGCCATATTTCTCGAGAACTCCACGACGAATTCGGCCAGGTGCTCACGGCTATCGGGCTGATGTTGCGCCGCGCGGGAAATCACACGGGGGAGAATTCACCCCTGCGTGGAGATTTGCTTGAAGTGCAAGAAATTGCCCAGACCACGCTGAACAACATCCGCAGCCTGTCGCAAGCGCTGCATCCCGTGTTGCTGGAAGAAGCAGGCCTGGAGAGCACGCTGGATTGGTACATTCCCACAGTGGAAAGGCAGACGGGCCTTGTGCTTCACTACGAGAAGTCTGGCGCAGCCTATCCGGTAGAGACCGCGGCGGGCGTGCAGATTTATCGCGTGCTACAGGAAGCGCTTAACAATGTCACGCGACATTCCGGAGCAAAAGAAGCGTGGGTTCGCCTGCGTTTTAATCCCGCGGAATTGGAGATGGAAGTGGAAGATCATGGCAAGGGATTTGCCCCCGCTACGGGCCAGCCGGGGATCGGCCTGGTGGCCATGCGCGAACGCGCCGAAATCCTTGACGGCACGGTGACTGTCGCGTCCGTGGACACCGGCGGAACGCGCGTACACCTACGCATTCCGCGCGAGATGGTGAAGTCGCATGCCGAATAAGCTGAAAGTCCTGCTGGTGGACGACCACGCGCTGGTGCGCCGCGGTTTTCGCCGCATGCTGGAAGACGAGCCGTCGTTTCACGTGGTGGGCGAGGCCAGTGACGGCGCCGAAGCGCTGAAGCGCGCAGAGGAGTTGCGGCCCGACGTGATTGTGATGGATTGCGCATTGCCGCAAGTGAATGGCATCGACGCCACACGCCAGATTTTGAAGAAGCTGCCAGACACTGCGATCCTGATGCTGAGCATGCACTCAGAGGACACACTGGTGCGCCAGGCCATGGAGGCCGGCGCGCGCGGCTACATCCTAAAAAATGCCATGGACCTGGACCTGGTGAGCGCTATCAAGAAAGTGGCGGATGGACAAACGGTCCTCGATCCACAGATTTCCCGCGGCGGGACGTTGAAGGGCGAGCGCGACACGGGCCTGACGCAGCGCGAATTGGAAATCCTGCAACACATCGTGGCCGGGAAATCCAACAAAGAAATTGCCACGGAGTTGAACCTGAGCGTAAACACGGTGTCAGTCCATCGCGCGAACATTATGGATGCTCTGGGTATCCATAAGACCGCGGAGCTGGTTGTATACGCGATCCGCAACGGGCTGGTAAATCTTCCGTGAAGCGCCGTGATTTCATACGCCAGGGAGTGAGCGTCGGAATTCTCGCTAGCGCTCTACCCCTGCCCATCGCCGCGGCCTCGCCGGACTTTCGCCTGAGCGACGTGAGCGACTCCGCCGGAATTCATTTTCGGCAGAACAGCGGTTCGTATGGCGGCAAACTCCTACCGGAAACCCTGGGCTCCGGCTGCGCCTTCCTGGATTACGACGCGGACGGCTGGCAAGACATTCTGCTGGTGAACGCGATGGATTGGCCGGGGCACAAGCGCCAGCGAACCACCATGAAGCTGTATCGCAACAATCGCAACGGGACGTTTAGCGACGTCACAAAGGCCGCGGGTCTCGACGTGGAAATGTATGGCATGGGCGTGGCTGTCGGCGATTACAACAACGACGGCTTTCCGGATATTTTCATTACCTGCGTGGGAGAGAGCCACTTATTTCGCAACACCGGCAAAGGCACGTTCGCCGCCGTCACCAAATCGAGCGGCCTGGCTGGCAAGTCTGGCTTGAGCACCTCGGCCATCTGGTTCGACTATGACCGCGACGGCTTCCTGGATTTGCTGGTGTGCAATTATGTTCGCTGGTCGGCGGAGAGTGATGTGTTCTGCAGCCTCGACGGAAAAAATAAGTCCTACTGCACACCAGAAGCGTATCGCGGCGATACCTGCTGGCTGTATCACAACCGGGGCAACGGCACGTTCGAGGATGTGACCGCGACCAGCGGAATTTTCGACAGTAGTTCCAAATCACTGGGCGTGGCCATGCTCGACTACGACCAGGACGGTTGGCCGGATATTCTGGTCGCCAACGACACGCAGCCCAACAAGCTCTATCGCAATCTGCGCAATGGCAAGTTCAAGGACGTCGCCGTCGAAGCCGGTCTCGCCTTCAGCGCTGAGGGCAAAGCGCGCGCCGGAATGGGTGTGGATGTGGCGGACTTGGACAATTCCGGCCGCCCCGGCATCATCATCACCAATTTTGACAATGAGATGATCGGTCTCTATCGCACCACGGGAAAAGGCTACGACGACATCGCCATGCAAACGGGACTCGGCGCCGCTTCCCGGAACACCCTGGGCTTTGGCTGTGTTTTCTTCGACGCCAATCTCGATGGCCTGCTGGATATCGCCGTGGCCAACGGCCACATCGACGAGACCGTCAGAAACATCCGCGGTAATGTCGGCTATGCCCAACCGGCGCAACTCTTTAAGAATTTTGGCGCCGGAAACTTTCACGATGTGGCATCAGAAATCGGCGGGGGATTCGATCTGCCAAAAGTCGGGCGCGGCTTGGCGGTTGGCGATTTCGATCGCGACGGCGATCTCGACGTGCTTCTAACCACCAACAATGGCCCCGCCTATCTCTACCGCAACGATCTTCTGGCGAAAAACAAAAGCATTCGCTTCCGGCTGGTGGGCACAAAATCGAATCGCGATGCGATTGGCGCCACCGTAAAAGTATTCGTGAACGGCCAGGTGCAATCGCGCGTCGTGCGCAGCGGTTCCAGTTATCTTTCGCAATCGGAACTGCCCGCAACGTTTGGTCTCGGGCGGCACGACGAAATCGACCGGGTTGTGATCGAGTGGCCCAGCGGCCAGAACGAAGAACACACTGAGCTGCCGGCGGGCAGGGCGTACCAAATTATTGAAAGTAAAGGGATTACAGAGGATTTTCGCTTCTAATTGTTTCGCACTATTGTCAACCGTCCGACCCCATCTTATAAACAGTACAACTTTGCAGTCGCTTCCCAGGTAGGCATAAGCCTCGCCGACACCGGAAGCACCCCAACAAAGACTCTGCGGCCGGAGGGAACTCCGGCCGCATTTCTGATTTTGGGGGATAATCCAAGGCGAAGTGAGTCTGATTGGGGGAATGGGAATGAAACGCTGGCGCTCCCTGAGCGTTTTCGTTCTGGTGCTCACCGCGGTTTATCTTTACGCCCTGCCTTCTGCCACAATTTTTTATTTCGCGAATGTGGCCCTGCACTCCGGTCTCGGTGTGCTGGTAGCTCTGGGCCTGCTGGCGTATTTGTTTCGGGGCCTCGGCAAGGATTCTCTTCTAGCAAAATTTGGCTGGTTGTTGCTGGCTGTGGGCGCCGCCCTTGGTATTGTGCTGATCGTTATCGGCACGCCGCACCGCTTCAAAACGTGGCTGTACGCGCACATCGCGTTTTGCGCCGTCGCCGTAATTCTTCTTGCTGCTGCGTGGATGTTGGAGCGCGGCTGGCTCGGCGTTAGCCCTTTAGAACGCACGATGCGATTCGCGCTGCTGCTGGTAGCCACCACCGGTGTTGCCGCTGGCGCGTGGTGGGCACGCAATGTGGCATGGCAAAGCTACTATCGTGTCGGCAATCCCGCCATTTCGCCCGCCACCATGGAAAACGAAGGCGACGGGCCTCACGGCAAGTTTTTTCCCAGTTCCGCGCAAACCACCGATGGGAAATACATTCCCTCAAACTATTTTCTGCAATCCCAGGCCTGCGAACGTTGCCACTCTGACATTTACAAGCAATGGCAAAGTTCCGTTCATCATTTTTCTTCCTTCAACAATCAGTGGTATCGCAAGAGTATTGAGTACATGCAGGAAGTGGATGGCGTGCAGGCGTCCAAATGGTGCGCCGGGTGCCACGATCCGGCATTGCTGTTCAGCGGCATGATGGATCAGCCTATCGCGCAAAACGTCGACAAGCCCGAGGCCAGGGCTGGTTTGAGCTGCATGATGTGCCACAGCATCGTGGAAGTGAAGAGCACCATGGGCCAGGGCGATTTCCTGCTGGAATATCCAAAACTCCACGCTCTGGCGGCAAGCAGCAATCCGATGGTCCGGCGCTTGCACGATTTCGTGACGCGCTTGAATCCTGAGCCACATCGCCGCGTTTTCCTGAAACCCTTCATGCGCGAACAGGTTCCAGAATTCTGCTCTGGCTGCCACAAAGTGCATTTGGACCAGCCGTTAAACAACTACCGCTGGATTCGCGGGTTCAACGAATACGACAACTGGCAGGCCAGCGGCGTGTCGGGCCAGGGCGCGCGCTCGTTTTATTACCCCGCTACACCGATGGTTTGCTCTGACTGCCACATGCCGCTGGTGCCGTCGAAGGACGAAGGCAACATCAATGGCTACGTCCACTCCCACCGCTTCCCTGGCGCAAACACGGCGGTGCCCACGGCAAATGAAGACGCGGCGCAATTGTTGGCAAGCCAGAAATTTCTGCAGGACAAGCAACTCAGTGTAGACATTTTCGCGATCTCTCCCACAGGCAATTATGAAGGGCAGGCAAACGCCAACAAGCAGCCGAAGCAGGAGCTCTCCACCACATTTGCCGTCGGCGAGGAAGCAGATACTTCGCTGCCGCGCGGCCCGGCGGGCGAGGCGCGCCCAATCACCGCTCCCTTGGGACGCGTGGATGCAGCCGTGCGTCGCGGCGACGATGTGCTGGTCGACGTTGTCGTCCGCACGCGCAAGGTTGGCCACTTCTTCCCTGGCGGAACCGTCGACGCCTTCGATGTGTGGCTGGAATTACAGGCCACCGACGAGAAAGGGCAGACCATCTTCTGGAGTGGCAAGGCGGACGACGACGGAAAAGGCCCCGTTGAACCTGGTGCGCATTTCTACAAGTCCTTGCAGATCGATGCGCACGGCAATCCCATCAACAAACGAAATGCCTGGGCCAGCCGCGCCGTCGTTTACGTTCACCTGATCCCTCCGGGCGCGGCAGACACCGTGCACTTCCGGATGCACGTTCCGGAGAATACCGGCGAACACATCACGCTGCATTCCAAGTTGAACTACCGGAAGTTTCTGTGGTTCAACACGCAATTTGCCTTTGCCGGGAAACAGGATTCCGTGAATTCGAATCCTCACGTCACCCACGACTACGACGACCGGACCGTTGCGTTTAACTTGGACCAGTCCAAGGTCTCCAGCACGGCAAAAGGAATTCCCGATGTTCCGATCATTGTCGTGGCGGAAGACACCAAGACGCTGCGCGTGTTGCCGCACACCGCGCCGGTTCCTGCGCCCGAAATGATTTGGTCCAAGGACGACTGGACACGCTGGAACGACTACGGAATTGGCCTGTTCCTGCAAGGCGACTTGAAAGGCGCCGAGCAGGCGTTCACGGAAATCACCAAGATGGATCCGCAAAACTTCGATGGCTGGACCAACGTCGGCCGCGTGCGTGCGCAAGAGGGCGACACCACGGGCGCCAAGGAGGTTCTGCTGAAGGCGCTGGAGCTGAAGCCGGGCCTGGCCCGTGCCAACTACTTTTACGCCCGTGTGCTGAAGGAAGAAGGCCAATACGACGAGGCCGGCAAAGTGCTTCAGGCGGTTCTGGCACAGTATCCGCAAGACCGTGTCGTGCATAACGAATTGGGGCGCGTGTTATTCCTGCAAAAACGCTATGCGGATGCCGTGAAGGAACTCCAGAAAACGCTGGAAATTGATCCCGAAGATCTGCAGGCAAATTACAACCTGATGCTCTGCTACACCGGATTGGGCGATGAGACACACGCGAATGAGCACCGCGATCGCTACCTGCGCTTCAAAGCGGATGAATCCGCGCAAGCCCTGACCGGCGCGTACCGGCAGTTGCATCCGGAAGACAACAACGAGCGGCAGCCCATCCACGAACACGAATCTGTGCCGCTGGGCGCAACTCCTTCAGGAAAGAAGACCGTGGCGGCCCAGGCAGCTACTGCAAAGAAACCATCGGCGGGCGTAGGCCGGTGAGCACATTCTTATTCCCAAGTTAAAGGAAAGCAATCATGACCTGGATCAAAACGATTCGCATGGAAGACGATGAGCGCGTGCGTGACGCGATCATGGAGGAGAGAAAACTCTATCCCATGGAGTACGCGACGCCGGTGCCCATCTTGAACCACGGAGTTGAAAACAGTATCGTGGGCTCACACAGCCTGTTTCCGGAGGTGTTGTTCCACGCCTTCAGCACCTTTGGCGCATTAATGTCGCCCGACCTTCCGCTGCGTCGCGATCAGCACGAGATGATCGCGACGATGGTGTCAGTCACCAACCGGTGCGTCTATTGAATCGAATCCCACGCAGAGTTTCTGCGTCGCGTCACGTTGAAGGACGAAATGGTGCAGGCCTTGCGGCGTGACTATCGCTCAGCGCCTATCAGCGTGCAGGACCAGGTGATGCTGGACTACGTTGTGAAATTGACGCGCGATGCCACGCAAGTCAGCCCGCACGATCACACCAAGCTGCGCGCCGTAGGTTTTGACGATCGCGGAATTCTGCAGATCACCTTGATTGCCTCGTGGTTCAACTACATCAACCGCGTGGCTGACGCTTTGGGCGTCGGCCGCGAAGGGAAGGCGGCAACTTCTTGAGCAGAGTCTGGTGCGCGGCGGCATGGTTGGCGGTGGCAAGCGCATTGTCCGGACAAGCACCAACCAGTCCGCCAGCAAGTTCGCCGGTTACTTTTCGCGATATCACGCAGAAAGCTGGCATTCATTTCATTCACAATAACGCCGCCTTCGGCAAGAAATACCTGCCTGAAACCATGGGACCCGGTGTCGCGTTCATCGACTACGACAATGATGGCTGGCAGGATATTTTTGCAGTGAATGGCACGGACTGGCCCGGCCGCCCCTCGAAACACTCCACGTCCAAGCTATATCACAACAATCACGACGGCACGTTCACCGATGTCACTCACAAGGCCGGGCTGGACGTGGAACTCTTTGGCATGGGTGTTGCCGTTGCTGACTACGACAACGATGGCTTTGATGATCTGTTCATCACCACCATGGGCCAGAGTCATCTGTTCCACAACAACGGCAATGGCACCTTTACCGATGTTACGCAAGAAGCCGGGCTGATGGGCCCCAAAGAGTTCAGCACCAGCGCCGCTTGGATCGATTACGACAAGGACGGCAAAGTCGATCTGGTCGTTGCGAACTATGTGCAGTGGTCGCTCGAGGGCGATCTCTATTGCACGCTCGATGGAAAGAGCAAATCGTATTGCACGCCGGAATCGTACAAAGGAACCTCGGTGCGGCTGTGGCACAACCGCGGCGACGGCACGTTTGAAGACGCCACAAAAAAGGCGGGACTCGCTGAGCCGACTTCCAAAACGCTAGGCATCGCCATTCTCGATTACGATAACGACGGCTGGCCGGATATTCTCTTTTCGAACGACACGCAGCCCAACAAGTTGTATCGCAACAATGGCAACGGCACGTTCACGGAAAAAGCGGTCGTCGCGGGCATCGCGTTCAGCGAGGATGGCGTTGCACGCGCAGGCATGGGTGTTGACGCGGCGGACTACGATCGCTCGGGCGCGGCAAGTATCCTGATCACGAATTTTGCCAATCAGATGCTTTCGCTGTACCACAACGAAGGCAAAGGTTTGTTCGTCGACGAGGCGCCGCGTTCTGAGATCGGCCGCGCCACGCTTCTGACCCTCGGCTTTGGTTGCTTCTTTTTTGATTACGACCTGGACGGTTGGCCGGACATCTTCATCGCTAATGGCCACATCGATGGCGACATCCAACGCGTGCAGCCTAACGTGAAGTATGCCATGCCGCCGCACCTGTTTCGCAATGTTGGCAAAGGAAATTTTCAAGAGGTCACGAAGAGCCTGGGCACCGCAGTCAACACGCCCCGCGTCGGCCGTGGCGCCGCTTACGGCGACATCAACAATGACGGGCGCCTGGATCTACTGCTCTCCACAAACGGAGGACCGGCGTTTTTGTTTGTGAACGACGCCGTCCCGGGTTCGCCTGCTAACAAAAGCTTGCGCATCAAACTAGTCGGCACAAAATCCAATCGCGACGGGATCGGAACGATCGTGAAGCTGACCGCGGGCGGAACAACCGAGTCGCAAATGATGCGCAGCGGTTCGAGCTATCTCTCCGCTAGCGAACTCGTGCTGACCTACGGCCTCGGCCAACTCAATCAAGCAGATGCTATCGAGATTCGTTGGCCCAGCGGTCAGGTGGACAAGCTATCGACCGTCGCTGCCGGACAAACCGTGACCGTGACCGAGGGCCAAGGGATCACCGCCACTCGCAAATACGGAACACATTAGAACCCCTCTCGCATATGATTTTCGGCAGCGCATGGCCCCAACGCTTGCGCAAAAAGCCCCACTTTGTCATTCCGAACGGCGTCTGCGGAGTGAGGAATCTCTCTCTTGGGTTTTTGCGTCGCCGCTTTGTGGTGTAACTCGGGAGGGCACGACTTCAGCCGTGCCGAAGAGAATTTGGATCCGTGGGCTTTAGCCTCTGAGGCTCTGGATTTTTCTCTCCTAGATATTCTTTCCATTCTTCTTCAAAACGTGCGCGGCAACCAGCGCCTGGCCGAGACTGATTCCGCCGTCTCCCGCCGGCACTTCGCTGTGAAAATACACCTCAAACTGCTTCTCGCGCAAAGCGGAGAGCAAGGACTCGAACAGCAGTACATTATGGAAACAGCCGCCACTCAGGCACACACGAGAGAGTTCATGCTTCGCGCGGATTTTCTCCGCGACTTCTACAAGAACCGCCACGAGGCCGTTGTGGAACCTACGGCTCATGTCCGCCACGCTAGCACCCTTTTTAATGTCGGCAATCAACCAATCAAACAGCGAGCGCGTCCCAATCTGCCAGCCGGAACCCATCGGGATCAAGTTCAATAGATAGGAGCCCTGGTCGGTGGAATCGTGCGCCGCCATTTCCAGTTCGATGGCCGCCTGGGCCTCATAATTGACCGTCGCGCACAGTCCAACCAATGCAGCCACGCCATCGAACAGCCGTCCGCAACTGGAGGTGCGCGGTGAGTGAACCTCGCGTTCAGCCATCTGTAACACAGCATTCAGTTTTTGCGGATCGATTTCTTTCAGAAACGGAAGATTTAGCGCCTGAACATCGCTTCCATAGTGCTTGGCCAAATAGCTTACGGCCACGCGCCACGGCTCCTGGATTGCCGCCGCTCCGCCGGGCAAGGCCACATATTGAAAATGCGCGCTGCGTTCGAACAGGGCGTAATCGGCAATCAGAATTTCGCCGCCCCAGATCGCGCCATCCGTGCCATACCCGGTGCCGTCCAGGGCCATGCCGATCACTTTTCCGTCCAGATGATTCTCCGCCATGCACGCAGCGATATGCGCGTGATGGTGCTGCACGGGAATGTGCTCCACGCCCTCCCGCTCTAACGCCCACTTCGTTGAAAAGTAATCCGGGTGCAGATCATGCGCGACGACTCTTGGTTGCACTTCCAGAATTCGCTGGAAATGCACGACGACTTCTTCAAAAAAGCCATAACTGTGCAGATTTTCCAGGTCACCGAGGTGTTGACTCAAAAACGCTTCGCTCCCACGCACCACGCAAATCGTGTTTTTCAACTCGCCGCCCACGGCAAGTATCGGCTCCGACTCACTCCCGAGCGCAACCGGCACGGGAACATAGCCGCGAGACCGGCGCAACATCTGCGGCTGACCGGCGGAAACGCGCACCACAGAATCGTCGCACCTTCGCAGGATGTCGCGGTCGTGCACCAGGAATGCATCGGCAAGATTGCGCAGCCGCTGCACAGCCTCCGCGTTATCGATCGCAATCGGCTCTTCGCTCAGGTTTCCGCTGGTCATCACCAGCGCATCGAATTTTGCGCTGGTGAAAAGCAGGTGATGCAGCGGGGTATACGGCAGGAAAACGCCCAGGAAACGACTGCGTGGCGCCACACCGCTGGCCACTCCTGCTTCCGCCCTGCGCGGCAGCAGCACGATGGGCCGCTCTCGCGACAGCAACTGCTTCTTCGAAAATTCGTCCAGCGTGCAAAAGCGCTCGACGTTCTCCGCACCCCGCACCATGATCGCGAACGGCTTTTCCACTCGGCGTTTTCTCTCGCGCAGCACATCTACGGCCGCTTCATTCTTCGCGTCGCATGCCAGATGAAATCCGCCCAGCCCCTTCACCGCGACAATCTTGCCTTCCTGCAACAGCCGCGCGGTTTCGCGAATCGGTTCGGCAACGTCCATCCGATCGCCAGCAGCGGAAAGCAGCAGCACCTGCGGACCGCAATCCCAGCATGCATTGGGTTGCGCGTGAAATCGGCGATTGGCGGGATCGTCATATTCCGCCTGGCACGCGGCGCACATTTTGAACGCAGCCATCGACGTGCGCGGCCGCTCATAAGGAATATCCCGAATAATGGTGAAGCGCGGTCCACAATTCGTGCAATTGATAAACGGATAGCGAAAGCGGCGGTCGCGTGGATTGCCCATCTCGCGCAAGCAGTCTTCGCACACCACCACGTCGGGCGAAATCAGTGCTTTCGGTGGCTCACCAAGGCGGCTGGAGACGATCCGGAACGCGTTACCGCCCTGGGCTTCGGCATCGCGCATGGCTCCTCCAGCTCCAGGTACGCAATATCCAGTTCTGTCCCGCTGATACAGGTGCTGCGATATTCGCCGCACTTCGGGCAAGCCATTTCAAAGTCCGCGACGGTGAACTCTTCCCCGCACACTTGGCAATTCTGGCGCCTCGGGCACCATTCTATTTCCACCTTTAGGTTCTCTCAAGGAGTTTCCCGGGTCAATGTCTCAAACGCAAACGTATGCGCGTCGGGGCTGATGCTGGAGAGTTCCCCGATTCGCAGGCCCACCGCAATGATATTTTCTCCAGGGCGTTTGCGAGCTTCCGCGTACACGGTTTCCAGGATCGAAGAGGCGACGCCTATTCGTGCAAAGCGTGCCCCCCAGCAGATGCGCGGCAACTGGTCTCCCGCGAGCACATCATCGGACGGGCCACCGCGGAGCATCCAAGTGGTAGTGATGCAAACTCCATTTGGTACCACGCGGATCGTCGATACGCGAATTTTCCCCGAGCGGATGTCCCTGCGGCGCGCGCAACGCATCCTGCGCCGCTGAAGCCGCGACAGGCAACGATCAGCGGCGCCGGGCACGAAAACGCCACGGGATCCTTGTTATCTTGTTTTGCGCACTGCGTCAGTTTGCGACGAGGTGTCATCGGTATTGATACTAGGCGGCACAGGCATCCTCCGCTGAAACCATCGGCCCAAGGGCATTCCCGGCAAACAACGCGTGCCGAATACGGGGCAATCCGTGGGTTTCTTATGACCTAATAAAATCTCCGCGCTGATGCACTCGCGCGCACTTCCGCCAGACCAAAAACGCGTTCGGCATCGAACGCTGCAAATTCTTTCTTCAAACGAAGACCGCTGAGCGGAATCGGACCAATCCCGCGCCATTTGCTGTCGGCAGTCTAAAAACACGCGCGCCACGGTTTCACGCGTCGGCCGGTTGCCCCGGGATTTCACGGAGCGTGTGTACTGGTTTCGCATTTCCACGTGGCGTGTTTGGCGGATTCGAACCCGTGGTTCTTCTGGAAGCGATCAACATGCTGGTGCGCGATCGGCACGTGGAACCATCGCGCCAACTCCCAATATTCCTGGCAGCCTATAACGGTGCAGACATGCCCCGGCGCAATGAATTCCTCGACGCGATTTTTCGGCGAGCCCAGCAAATCGCGGATCGCTGGCGGCACCAACGCGTGCGAAACCAGCAGGCTGAAATTCTTGAGATCCAACTTCGTCGCCTGCAACACCGCCATCGCCCCGCTCTCTTCCTCGTGCTATCGTCTTCTAGTTCCTTTCATGTTCTCTCAACGCACCAACTGGAAGCTTTCTCCCAATCGTTTCACGCAAGCACTGGAAGCCATTCGCGCTTCCGGAACAAAACTCCTCGATCTATCGATCTCCAATCCCACCGAATGTGGATTCCAGTACGACGTTGGCGCGATTCTTTCTGCGTTTCAAAATCCCAACGTGCTTTCTTACGATCCCCAGCCCAAGGGGCTGTTGCCGGCACGCGAAGAGGTCGCTCGCTACTATCTCCGCGACCACCACGTTTCCGTGGATCCTGAATCGATCATCCTCACCACCAGCACCAGCGAGGCCTACTCCTACGTCTTTCGCCTGCTCTGCAATCCGCAAGACGAAATCCTCGTGCCCAAGCCTAGCTATCCGTTGTTCGATTTTCTGGCCGATCTGCAGGATGTAACCCTGGTTCCCTATTCGCTGGAATACGCGCATGGCTGGATGGTCGATTTTCAATCCATCGCTCGCGCCCTTTCTGATCGGACGCGCGCCATTCTGGCGGTTCACCCCAACAATCCGACGGGTTCTTATCTGCGCGCGGAAGAAGCACAACAGTTCAACAACCTATGCCGCGAACGCAATCTCGCGCTGATTGTCGACGAAGTATTTCTCGATTACTCTTTCGCGGGCACTTCCTCCAGAACGTTCACGGCCAATCTCGACGCGCTCACCTTTACCCTCAGCGGACTATCCAAAATAGCCGCGCTCCCACAGATGAAAGTCGCTTGGGTTGCTACCACCGGTCCCGGCTCTCTCCAGCGTCCCGCGCTCGGCCGCCTCGAAGTAATCGCTGACACCTATCTTTCACTGAACGCACCGACACAATGGTCAGTTCCCACTTTGTTCGCACAGCGCCACGCTCTTCAGCCACAGCTTTTGCAGCGTGTCCGAGAGAATCGCACAAGCCTGCAGAAATTCATCTCTTCGCAACCCGCTTGCGAGCTACTCGACGCCGACGCCGGCTGGTACGCGGTCCTGCGTGTTCCCGCTGGCTCCGACGAGGATCTGGTGATCGATCTTCTGCAGAAACAAAATGTCGTAGTTCATCCCGGGCATTTCTACGATTTCCCGAAGGATGGTTTTCTGGTGCTAAGCCTGATCACGCCCACAGAAATTTTCCATGAGGGAATCTCGCGCTTGGTAGAGTTTCTACACGCGATCTCATAAATAAAATTCGGGAGGACGCAGTTTCATAGCCTGCGGATAAGACTCTCGCCTCTATAGAGGCGGCTTTACGCCGCGATCTGGTAGGGGGGCGGAGCTTTAGCTCCGACCTCAACTGCTTGCATGTCATTGGGGCTTCAGAGCCTGTGAAAACTCCCGTTGCTCGCGAGGGCACGACTTTACAGCTATCGAGCCAAAACCTGAGATTTAGCCCCTGAGGCCGCGTACCAACGCTCCCCTAGTCCGGCGGACAGTACTTCCCCGCGAGCAGCATCCGCGACAGCCAGCCCGCATGCGGCAATCCACAACGCCATAATTCGTTCGCTTCCGCTTCGACGTCGTATTCCACCCGTCGAATTGTCAGGTTCTCTCCGTCGATCACCAAATACGATGCACGCCGGTCCCCATCATAGGATTGGCTGACGCCGCCGGTATTCACCACAGTCATCCCTTGTAACTTGCGAATATAGGGGCAGTGAATATGCCCGTAGACCACAACTTGGGCCGCAAGCGACGCGTAGCAAGTCCGCAATTCCTCGTCACTGGCGTTCGGCGCGGGCGCTCTCCACAAATCCTTGGGGCTGGCATGAACCAGCGTAAAGGATTCATGCACATGCTCAGGCGGAAGACTCGCCAGCCATCGCAGGCGTTCTTCTCCCAGGATCGCCCGTGTCGGCGGAATCGTCTCTGCGACTCTGGATAATATTGGCGTTAACTTCGGCTGTGCCGCGGCGTATTCCGTCAAGCGTTGCGGGTCCCACAGCATCTCGTCGGTATTGCCCCGCACACCAGGCCAGCCTAGCTGCCGTATTTGGTCGATAATTTCTGCCGGGCGCGTTCCCCCGGCTGATAAATCGCCACCATGCACAATCATGTCGGGCGAAACCAGCCGGAGGTCGCTTAAAACTGCTTCGAAGGCTCGGCGATTGCCATGAATGTCCGATACGATTGCGACTCTCATGTTGAAAAGGCTGCGGCCTTCTAGAATTGTAGCCTCAATTTTATCGCGAGCTAAGCCTTTTGCGTTGCCAACCGTCTGGCAAAAGAGACGCCCGCAAGACCGAGCATGCCGGCCAGCAGTAGGGCATACGATGAGGGCTCCGGAACACTGGGTGGATCGAAGAGCTGAGGTTCCTTGCGCTCAAGTTCATGGGCCAGGTTAAGGGTTCCCTGGCTACCCACCAAAGTCGACGCATTGGCGGAGCGGCCGGATCCAGAAACGCCGGCGCTGGAATAAGCGCCGCCCTCCGTCGAACCCATCTGGAACTTGACGTTGGTGAAGCCCGCGGCAATTAAACCCAACAGATCAAGCTGGATATAGTCTTGAGTCCCACCCATTTTGCGAAAATCTCGTGGTCGCCACTGGGATCGCCCGCCAGCCCCGTTCCCGGCTCGTCCGGATGGAATTCTTGGCAAACAAATTGCCGCCGTTGAATGCGGTAGCAGTGATGCTGATTCCGTGGATTGTGAACGTATACGTCGTCGATCCCCAATCGCCTGTCGGGCTGGAGAACGACACTCCGTCTGCGCGTCCCGCTGGCGCTGCCAACGGCAACAGCAAGAACGATGAACTCCTTACTTGAAACGCAGAAATACAGCGTGCGATAAAGCTGTACGGTTCGTTTGAGTTTCCTTATTATCCTTTCGGTGGCGCGTGGGGCGATTTCGTTCCGTCTTCGCGCGAAAGAGTGGAATTGCATTTCGCCAAATGATACTCAAATTCGTAGCACACAGTGGCCGCGTCCTTCGAATTGCCCGCAGATTTGGCTGGCTGCCGGGGGCTCGCTACACCAACCTGCGCGACGTCCGCGAATTTGAGCGCATCGGATTCCTGGATATCGAGTGGAAAGATTACTGCTTCAAGCGTCATCTGGAAGCGGTCAAAGCCACGAGGCCTATGGTCACTGTCGCTCTCGACATCCACGATCCGCGGTCTCTTCAAAGAATCCTCGATCAAGCCTCCGAATTAAATTTGCATAGCGAGCGTGTGATCATTGTCCCCAAGCATCCCTCCCTGCGGAACAAACTCGATACGGTCATTCCCAAGAGATTTTGGCTGGGTTACAGTGTCCCCACTCGCTATGGCGGAACCACCATTCCACCTTCTTTTTTCAAACGGCCGGTACATTTGCTGGGAGGTCGCCCGGACGTGCAGCGGCGTCTGGCGGAAATGATGCCGGTAGTCAGTCTGGACTGCAACCGCTTCACGCTCGACGCCGCCTTTGGCGATTATTTCGACGGCGACAAGTTCAGGCCGCATCCGGCAGGAGGCTACGAACGCTGTATCCATGACTCTCTGAAACACATAAACTCAATCTGGAAAAACTATCATGTCCATGGAACACGATAGAAAAGAGTTTCTGCTGAAGATGTACGACCAGATGTTCAACGACATCAACACGCATATCCTTGTCGTGTGGCAATCCGTTGGCGTGGTCGTGGGCGCGTTCGCGGTTTTCGCTTTAGTCGAAAAGAACATCATTCCGATGGACTACGCGTGCACCCTGATGGTTACGCTATGCGCGTGGCTGTTCGCCAATTTGTACGACGCTTCCTACTGGTACAACCGCAATCTGGTCATCATCGCCAATATTGAAAGACAGTTTCTGGGCCACGACGACCTGAAGGAAATTCACTACTATTTCGGAAAGCATCGCAAAAAGTCCGCCATGATAACGCATTTGAAGATTCAATATGCTCTGGGACTCGGCATCGCAACCCTCTTTATTCTCTACCACTTCATCGGAAGAGTTTTGCCGGGAATTCACGTCCCTGTAGGAAATTTCGAGCCTTCCAGAAGTCTGCCGTATCTAGCCGCCACCGCTTGGGCCATTTTCCTGTGGTTCTTGAGGAAAAACCGGATCGATAGCTATCAGGAGTTCCTCCAAAATTCTCCCGGTATCGAGGTGAAAACTGCCGGCATCAAGTATGGCATCGGGCATCCAACGGAACCCCCGGCCGATGACCCGGAAAACCCTCCCGTGGCGCAGCCCTGACGCCCGTTTTTCCTTATACTATCTGTGCAGGACTTTCTGAAGGACGGAGCACATGACTCGTAGAGATTCCCCAGCCCACATTCGTTTTGCTCTCATCGCTTTGACCTTTATCCTTGGCGCCTACTGGGTTGGCGCGCGCTACGGTCCACGCCAAGCCGAAAGAGTAGAGGCTCGCCGCGCCCCTGCTGTCGATCCGCAACCCGGCGCCTTGGCTCAACACACCGGGCCGGAGCATCTCGAAGGCCTCACCGACGAAGAGTCCACCAATGTGCGCATCTATCGCCAGGCTTCTCCCGCGGTTGCCAATATCCTTACAAAAGCTACCGAATACGATTTCTTCATGACCCCTGTGCCTGTCGAAGGCGCTGGCTCCGGTTTTCTCATCGATCCTCGCGGGTACATCCTGACGAACTACCACGTAGTGGCGGGCGCGCAATCGGTTGAGGTCGTCCTCGGCGACCGCTCCAAGTTTCCCGCCAAGTTCATTGGCGCCGACCAGCGCAACGACGTCGCCCTGCTCAAGATCGATCCCAAGGGTAAGCAGCTCACATCGCTTTCATTGGGCGATTCCTCCAAGCTCCAGGTCGGGCAAAAGGTGCTCGCCATCGGCGATCCCTTCGGTTTTCAGTCCACGTTGACCACCGGCGTCGTCAGCGCACTTGGCCGCACCGTGCAGACCAGCGAAACCACGCTCATCGATGAAGCCATTCAGACCGACGCCTCCATTAATAAGGGCAATTCCGGCGGTCCGCTCATCAACACGCACGGCGAAGTCATTGGCATCAATTCCGCGATCTGGGCGCCCAGCGGCACAACGGCTGGCATCGGCTTTGCAATTCCCATCAACACCGCCAAAGCCATCGCCAATGATCTGATCAATGAAGGTCACGTTCGCCGCGCCTATCTTGGCGTTCAAACGATTCCTGTGGGCGGATGGCTGGCGGAGGCGCTGGATCTTCCGGTGCAGGACGGTTTGCTCGTCGAACAGGCCACCAAGGGTAGCCCAGCCGCGGCCGCGGGCATTCACGGCGGCGATCGCACCGCTCAGGCAGGCATGAGCCGCATCTCCATCGGCGGCGACGTGATTGTTGCGGTTGATGGCCAGAAGGTCGGCAATCGATTCGACATGGACGTGATTCTAAACCGCAAACGCCCCGGCGACTCCATCACCGTAACGGTCTATCGCGGCGCCAAGAAAATCGACATTCCCGTAAAACTCGGCGAACGCGACGGAAATTAACCGCTGGCCACTCGCGAAATCACCCTGGGACGCGCCTGCCGCACTTTCTTACGGCCCAATTTCCGCGCGCAAGCGGTTTCGCTCCTCTTCGCTCAGCGAAAACCACCCTTCGGCAATATCCCGCACGCACTCCAGGGCCTTCTGCATCTCTTCGTGTTTCGCTCTGATCATATCGGCATCTGCATCCTGCGGCACATAAATCAAGGGTCCGCCGATGATGATGGCTCGCGCGAATAACCGCGGCAGTAGAAAGTGGTCCCAGGTCTTCTCGATCGTTTTTCCGCGGTCTACTCCGATGTGGAACACCATGATCGGCGCGCCGGTCATCCGTGCCAGCAACACCGGCCCAACTTTAGCCACGTAGCGTGGTCCGCGTGGCCCATCAATCGTGAACGCGCAGTCAACACCGTCGGCGATCCGTGTGGCCATCACTTGCAGCCCGCGCAAGCCGCCGCGCGAAGAGCTTCCCTGCGCCGTGCCAAATCCCAACCGTTCAATCACCTTGCGCGTCCACTGCCCGTCGAACGCAGTCGTGTTCATCACCACGATTCCGCGGTTTCGCCCGTACCAAACGATTGGGATGATGATGCGATGCCAAAACGCCCAGATGGTCGGCTGCTTGTCGGCCCTGCGCCTCTCAACCTTCTCGCCCCCCAGCACTTCATAGCGGAGCGTCGGCCCGATCGTCCGGATTACGCTGTACACCACCGCAGCAATGATCGGGAGCTGTATGCGCCGGTGCCACGGCAGCTTCGGCAGCCGGGTATCGTAATGCGCACTAACAGCCTCGTGCACCTCTTCCTTCTGGATTTCAGGGGTCTCCATCTTCCTATATTATAGAGGGGTTGCACTGTTCATGCGCGTTGAGGACCCAGACGGTTTGACGCTTCACCCACAACCTCGGCCACTCCGGAGAATCATCACGATTCTTGCCACCGCCGGACTTGTCTGCGCCGCTTCCCTCTTTTTCCGCGCTGCGGCCCATGACAATCCTCCGCTTGGAGACGCGGTTGGCGCCATTGATGGCGAATCCATCTCCGTCGAAGGCCCGATGAGCGTGGAAGTCGTGCAGGGTAAAGTGAAAACTGTCCTGCGCAGCGGCAGCGATGTTCGCGTGAAAGCGGGTCAGGCGCGCATCGATCTTGTCGAGGGCGGCTCCATCACCATCTGTGGTCCCGCACACTTTTCCGTTCTGAAGTCTGGCGGATCGCTCACCGTGGCGCTCGACACTGGCACGATTCACGCTCATCTCGAAAACGATCTCCCGCTCATCATTTACACCGCGCAGATTCAAGCGCGTCCGATTTCCATTGGCAATGGTCCAGAGGACACTCTGTTTGGCCTCGACGCTTCCGGCGCCATGTGCGTTCGTGCCAACAAAGGCGCGGTTCGCATCGAGCAGCAACTGACCGGGCAGAGCGTTGTGATTCCGCAGAGTGGAGACGTTTCGCTGGCGAACGGCCAATTGGAAAGCCTGCACATGTCCGCAGGCCACTGCATTTGCGATATCAAGCAGCCCCTTCAGCCGGCCATATCGACCGAAGTGAGCAGACTCGCCACTCCAGAAGAGTTAAAAAAGAAGCCGGCTGAGAAGCCGGCTGCTCCTTCCACCGATCCCCCAGCCAAAACGGAAAAAGAAGAGCCCGTCTATCAAGTCTTTATGCCGCCGCTGCATTACGATGTCAACGCCAAGGTCCAGGACGACTTCGACCCCAACCTGATTGTTCTTGTGCGCCGCGTTCACGTTCGGCCCACGCTGATTTTTCAAGGCACAGTCGAAGGCGACCCGGTTATTGCCCAAGCCACACCGCCGCCAGCCACGGCACCGAAACCCAGCACTGCCCAGGCAAAGCCCGCCGATGACTCCACCTGGAATCGCGTCCGCACTTTTTTCAAAAAGATCTGGTCGCCGTCGTCTTAACGCGGCTTGGATGAGCAACTACATACCTTCGTAGTTCGGGCCGCCACCACCTTCGGGCACGGTCCAATCGATGATCTGATACGGGTCGGCGATGTCGCAGGTTTTGCAGTGTACGCAATTCGCGGCGTTAATCTTCAGTTTCACGCCGTTGCCTTCCTTCACCATTTCATAAACCGCCGCCGGGCAAAAATATTGGCACGGGTTGCCATACTGTTCCGCGCAGCGCGTCGAGCAAATATTCAGATCCTGCACTTTCAAGTGGCAAGGCTGGTCTTCCTCGTGTCGCGTCCCGGAGTGATAAACATCCGTCAAGCGGTCGAACGTCACCTTGCCATCGCCTTTGAAACGTTCCGGCGCCGGACGCCCGTGAATCTGCGCGTACGCCTCGTGCCCTGGGCGCGTCCGCAGGGGATCCAGCAAGCCACGCCCGCCAGTGACCTCCTGCAAACCAGATAGCACAAGTCCCTCGAACAAGCCGTTGTGGAAGGACTGATGAAAATTGCGCACCTTCCACAGCTCATCCTTGATGTAGCTGTGCTCGATTTTCTCTTGGTAGAGCTTCAGCGTCGTCGCGGAAGTGTCTCCCGCCTTCAGCGCTTCGAAGATCGTTTCGGCGGCCAGCATGCCGCTCTTCATCGCGAGATGCACGCCCTTCAGTCGCTGCGAATCAAGTAAGCCGCCCGAATCCCCGACAATCAGCCCGCCATCCACATAACTTCGCGGCATGGCGTACCAACCGCCGTAAGGCAGCGACTTCGCGCCATAGCGCACCATCTTTCCGCCGGCGAGCAGTTCGCACACGAACGGATGCGTCTTCCAGATCTGGAACGCGGCGTGCGGGTCGAATCGCGGATCCGCATATTCCAGCGCAACGACCAATCCGACAGAAACACGATTGTTGCTCAGGCCATAAATCCAGCCGCCGCCATACATCTTTGTCGATAGCGGCCAGCCCAGCGTGTGCGCCACGAACCCTGGTTTGATTTTTCCCGGCTGCACTTCCCACAATTCTTTGATGCCGAGCCCGTAGCTTTGCGGGTTGATATTTTCGAGCGTGTTCTTGGCCACTAACTGTTTTGTTAGCGAACCGCGCGGGCCTTCGGCCAGCACCGTCACCTTCGAACGCAGCTGGTAGCCCGGCGTGTAGTTGTCCTTTGGCTTTCCGTTCTTGTCCAAGCCTTTGTCTTCGGTGATAACGCCGCCAATTCCCTCGCGCTCGTAAGTCAGTTCCGCCCCGCCAAACTCCTTAAACACGTTCACGCCCGCAGCTTCCACAAGCCCACCCAGCCATTTCACCATTTTGCTCAGTGAAATTAGGTAGTTCCCTGAGTTATTGAACGGTGGCGGTGTAATCGGGATACGGTAAGAGGATTTCTTTGTAAAAATCAGCGCGGCTGAGTCCGTCACGGGGGTGTCGAGCGGCGCGCTCTTTTCAAAATCTGGCACCAGCTCCGCCAGCGCCTTCGGATTCAGAATGGCGCCGGAAAGCTGGTGCGCGCCAATCTCGCGCCCCTTCTCCAGCACATAAATATTTTCCGCGGAGAGTTCCGGCTTCGCGCCGCCGGCATTATGTTTTTTTATGAGGTTCGCCAGGTGCAGCGCGCAGCTCAGTCCCGCCGGCCCTGCCCCCACAATCAGCACATCCGCTTCCAGCTGTTCGCGCTGTACGCTCATGTCGCTCTCGCATCCAAATGCTTATTCAGCAGCCCCGGCTAGCGATACCTCTCGAATTCCTCAAGCGAAATTACCAGTTGTCGAAGGATCTTAAAAGAGAGGTGGTCCGATTGCGCGCCGCCGTGGATTGCAATCGTAACCGCTCTCCCGTCAGGGTGGGCCCACCTTTCGTGGCTTCCGGTTGTCCGCTTGAAGATGAAGCCCAATTTACGGCACACCGGCTGAAAGTCGCGCGCAGGGGAGCGCTAGGCATTGCCGATCTCGGTCGTATCCGTTGGTAAGGATTTTCCCTTTTCGCGGCATTCTTCCGCAATCATTTCAAAGACCTCGGTGAGTTCGGCGAGAGCCACTTCCCTCGTTTCCATCAGCGCATAGCGGCCCGGAATCGGTGGAATCTGTGCTACCCACCGTTCTCCTGCCGATACAGAATCGTTTTGCCGTTGTCTATTCCCATGGCCTACCGAAATTATACGCCAAACGGACCCGCCCGTGATCTCTACCCCTTGGCCTTCTGCAATTCCTCGGTGATTGCGGGCATAACCTCGAAGATATCGCCAACCACGCCATAATCCGCAATTTCGAAGATCGGAGCGTTTTGGTCCTTGTTTACGGCAACAATCGTGCGTGCGCCCTTCATCCCGACCACATGCTGGATCGCGCCGCTGATGCCCAACGCCATGTACAGTTTCGGCGCCACCGTTTGTCCTGAGCTTCCGATTTGCCGTTCCATAGGCAGCCAGCCTTCATCGCAGATCGGGCGTGACGCCGCGATCTCCGCTCCCATGGCCTTGGCCAACGCTTCGGCCTGCGCGATGTTTTCGGGCGCCTTGATTCCGCGGCCGATCGCCACGATCAGCGGCGCCTGCGTCAAATCTACGGAAGACTTCGCTTCCTTGAACAATTCCAGTGGCTTCGTGCGAATTTGCTCCGGCTTCAACTCCACGCTCATTGCATTGACAGGTGCTTTTCCAATGGCATGCGCTGCCAGCAAGTCCGAACGAAATGCACCGGACTGAAACGACGCGAACCACGGCGCCGCTCCCGTGAACGTCACGTCCGCCACGGTCTTGCCCTGAAACATTTGTCGAACGAAAACCAGCTTGCCGCTCTCGTTCCGGAATCCGACGCAGTCGCCGACCATTCCCTTGCCCAGGAATGCGGCAAGTTTCGGGGCAAAATCGCGCACCTGATATGTGTGCGGAAATAAAACCAAATCCGGCTTTGCCGCCTCAATGACCTGCTTCAAAGCAACGCAATACCCGTCGGGGGTATAACTCTCCAGCAGTTCATGCTCAACCAACAGCACGTCCGCCACATTCTTCCCGGCAATTTCCTCAGCCAACTCAGCCACGCCTTTCCCGATGATCACGGCGCTCACAGTTTCGGAAGTTGCCGAAGCAATCTGTTGCGCCGCCACCAGGGTCTCAAAGCTAGCGTTGTTCCATTTTCCCTGCCGCTGCTCCGTGACAACAAGTATCTTCATGATTCCAGTCTCCCGAAAGGCCCCGCCTCTTATCCCGAGCCGAAAGCTCCGGTCTGTCACCCTGAGCGAAGCGAAGGATCTCAACTACCCAATCACCTCGACCACGCATTCAGTCGAGATTCTTCAGCGAACCTCGTCGGTTTGTTTCAGAATGACAACTATCCAACAAGCTTCTCTTAAATCACTCGTGCTTCGAATTTCAGTTTCTCTACCAGCTTCGCCGCAACTTCCTTCGGCGTACCGGTAATAAATTCCGTCTTCTTCGTTTTTGTTGGTACGTAAATCTTCTCGATTTTCTGTGTCGGTTCAATCGACACGCCCAACGATTCGCGCGTCAAGGTAGCAATCTCTTTTTTCTTTGCCGCCATGATGCCCTTCAGCGTCGCGTAGCGCACCTTATTAATGCCCGATTGGATGGACAGCACCGCCGGCAGCGGGCACTCGATCCGCTGAAACCACCCAGCTTCCAATTCGCGTTTCAAGTTCATCTTTCCGTCTTGCACTTCGATCTGCATGATGATGGTGGCATGCGGCCGGTCCAGCAGCGCCGCAAGCAACACGCCGGTCTGTCCGAATCCATGATCGTCGCTCTGCAAGCCCGTCAGCACCAGATCCGCGTTCTCCTTCGCAATCGCAGCCGCCAGAATCTTTGCCGAGCCCAGCGGATCGAGCTGTGCGAAATTGTCGTCGGCAATGTGAATCCCGCGGTCCGCGCCTTTCGCCAGTGCTTCTTTGATTGTCTGCTTCACCCGCTCGGGGCCCAGGGAAAGCACAATCACCTCGCCGCCATGTTTCTCTTTCAAGCGCAACGCTTCCTCCAGGGCATAGGAATCCGGCTCATTCATTTCAAAGCCGATGTCCGACTCCTTGATCCAGTTTCCCGCAATGGCCAGCGGCGCGTCCTTGGCGGGCACCTGCTTGATGCATACGATGATTTTCACAAGATTTTCCTTCTAACTGGGTTGCACGAGGGGCGCCTGTCATCCTGAGCGGAGCGAAGGATCTCAACTTGCATGTGCCGAGCGATCCAGTACGTCGAGCGGCCTTGGCCGAAACTGCAATCCGGTCTCAGAATAGCTACCAAGACAAAAGCTGCGAAACGGGTCAGGCTACTTGCCGATCCAGCGCCTGAAAATCAATGCGGCGTTCGTTCCGCCAAAACCGAAGGAATTCGACAGCGCGTAATCCACCGTAGCTTTTCGCGCCACGTTCGCCACGTAATCCAGATCGCATTGCGGATCCGGCGTCTCCTGATTGATCGTCGGCGGCAGGATTTGGTCGCGCAGCGCGAGGACACTGATACCTGCTTCCAATCCGCCCGCGCCGCCAAGCAGATGCCCGGTCATGGACTTCGTCGAACTCACCGGCAGCTTTTTGCTGATTGCACGTTCACCGAATAGCCTTTTCATCGCCGTGGTTTCAATGGCATCGCCAAGCGGCGTGGAGGTTCCGTGCGCGTTAACATATCCGATGTCGTCGGGCCCAATCTTCGCGTCTTTCAGCGCCGCCTTCATTACGCGAAACGCGCCGTCGCCATTTTCCAGCGGCTGCGTAATGTGATACGCGTCGCCACTCATTCCGTAGCCAACGATCTCCGCAAAGATCGGAGCATTCCGCTTCGTCGCGTGTTCCAGCGATTCCAGGATCAGAATGCCGGTGCCCTCGCCTACGACGAAGCCGTCGCGGCCCGCATCGAACGGCCGGCTGGCCTTCTCGGGATCATCGTTCCGGGTGGAAAGGGCGCGCATGGAAGCGAATCCACCGATTCCCATGGGCGTAACCGTCGCTTCCGTGCCCCCGCAAATCATCATCTCGGCAGCGCCACGTTCAATAATTTTGAAGGAATCACCGATGGCGTGTGCCGAAGCGGAACAAGCCGTGGCGGTTGCGGAATTTGGTCCGCGCGCGCCGTAACGAATGGAAATGTGTCCTGAAGCCAGATTGACAATCGCGGAAGGAATGAAAAACGGCGAAATCTTTCCCGGGCCGCCCTGCATCAGCTTGATATGTTCGCGCTCGATGATGTCGAACCCGCCGATGCCCGACGCCACATATACGCCAACTTCATCCAGGTCAGACTGCTCCGGCTTCCATTGCGCCATCTTCACGGCGAAATCGGCTCCGGCCAGGGCGATCTGGATGAACCGCCCCATTTTCTTGAGTTCTTTTTTCTCGATCCACTGGAACGGGTCGAAGTTTTTTACTTCGCCCGCAATCTGGCAATCGAAGCCCGTGGTATCGAAATGCGTGATGCGCCGGACGCCGCTCTTACCGGCAATGAGGTTCTTCCAGCTTTCCTCAGTCCCAATACCCAGTGCGCAGACTAACCCAACGCCCGTAACGACTACTCGACGAGTCAACTCTCTTGCTCCTTCGTGCGACGATTCCCTGCGCCTTATTTGCCCTTCGAGTGTTTCTCGATATACTCGATCGCGTCCTTCACCGTGGTCATTTTCTCGGCGTCTTCATCCGGCACTTCGATCCCGAAGGCCTCTTCAAACGCCATCACCAATTCCACCTGGTCGAGCGAATCCGCGCCCAGGTCGTCCACAAACGACGCGGTCGGTGTCACTTCCGCTTCATCCACACCTAGTTGCTCGACGATGATCTGCTTTACGCGTTCTTCCACGCTAGCCATTCCCGTTCCTCCGCGACCTGCTGTCGCACTTTGTGTTCGTACCACTACCTGCTGCAATCCGGCGTGATGGCCGTCTTACAAGTTCGTTTATCTTGCCCAAGGCAACTTGCCCAGTCTACTGACCCGGTCCCACAAGGTCAACTTGCGCCTTTCAGCCATTGGCGAATTTCGCCAAGTCGCAGTTCGCGCACCGTTTGACAAAGAACGTATGCCCACCTACTGTTCCGTGCAGATACGAATCGCTTTCCGCAGCGCGGACATTTCCAATTTTCGCCCCTGATCGCCGTCACGCTTGCGAACGAAAATAAGCCACTCCCGATGCGTCAACCGCGTTAGCCAGATTGACCCGATTGTGAAGAACTTTTCAAAAGCCACTCCACCTAACTCTCGTGCGAGAATCAGAAATGCCACAGTTAAGATCAGGTTCCTTAGACTTCGATACTCCCGCCATTGTTCCGATAGTCCGACACTAGGCCAAATACATGCCGCCATTCACGTCGAGGACATGGCCGGTGACGTACCCGGCCTCGTCGCTCGCCAGAAACACGATCGCCGCAGCCACGTCTCGCCCGGTACCCATGCGCCCCAACGGTATGCGCGTCTTCAACTCTTCCTTTATCTTGTCGGAGAGCACTTCTGTCATAGGCGACTCGATGAAACCCGGCGCCACCGCGTTCACGGTAATGCTCCGCGAAGAAATCTCCATAGCAATCGCTTTTGTCAGCCCGATCAACCCCGCCTTCGCCGCCACATAATTCGCCTGGCCTGCATTGCCCATTTGCGCGACCACTGAAGCAATGTTGATAATCCGCCCCGAGCGCGCTTTCATCATCACCGGCAGCGCCTGCTGGATGCACACGTGCGCCCCGGTCAGGTTGGTGCGGATCACCGCGTCCCAATCATCGGCCTTCATGCGCATCGCCAGACCGTCGCGATTAATCGCGGCATTGTTCACCAGAATGTCCAGCCTGCCAAACTTCTCGAGCACCGCCTTGAATCCCGCCTTGATCTGCTCGGCGTCAGCTACGTCCATCTTCACAACCAATGCTTCACCGCTCTTTACCGCAATTTCCTGAGCCAAAGTGGCAAGCTTCTCTTCATTGCGCGCAGCAACCGCAACCTTCGCGCCCGCTTCCGCCAGCGCCAAGGCAATCTCGCGTCCAATCCCCTGCGACGCTCCCGTCACCACAGCCACTTTATCCTTCAAACTAAACATTATCCGCACCCAAAGTAGTTAAACTGCAGCTCAACCCCTTTAGGGGTGAGGCCGTTTCGCTCGCCCCGTGCAATCGAGTCAATTCATCAGAAACCCTCAGGCCTGAAGGCCTGAGCTACCACTACGCCGCGTCGCTTCTCGCGCCCGTGATCTTCTCCAATGTCCCCGCCAAACTCTTCTCATCTTCCACATTCAGACTGGCCACCGACCGTTCAATCTGCCGCATCAATCCCGTCAACACGCGCCCCGGTCCAACTTCCACAAACGTATTCACACCCTCATCCAGCAGCATGCGCATCGACTCTTCCCACCGCACCGTCATCGACACTTGCCGCACCAGCGCTCCTCGAGCCTCCTCGCCCGTGCGAATCGTGTCGGCATCGACGTTCGTCACCAGCGGCAGCTGCAGATCCGCAAACGCTGTAGCCTGTAAATCCTTCTCTAGCTTTTCCTGCGCCGGCATCATCAATGCCGAATGGAAGGGAGCCGATACCGGCAAAATCACCGCGCGCTTTGCGCCGGATTGCGACGCAATCTCCACCGCCCGCTTCACGGCACCCGCGCTCCCGGAGATCACCGTCTGCTCCGGCGAATTCAGGTTCGCGGCACTGCAAACTTCACCTTCCGCCGCGCGCTTGCATGCATCCTGCACCACCGCGGGCGACAATCCCATAATCGCAGCCATCGCGCCTTGCCCCGCCGCCACCGCTTCCTGCATATACATTCCGCGTTTCCGCACCAACTTCACCGCGTCCACAAATTTCAGCGAGCCAACCGCCACCAGCGCCGAGTATTCTCCCAGGCTGTGCCCGGCCACATAATCCGGAGCAATCCCCTTCTCCTCAAGCACGCGAAACGCCGCCACCGACACCGTCAAGATCGCCGGTTGCGTGTTCGCCGTCAGTTTCAGTTCGTCTTCCGTGCCTTCAAAGCACATCTTCGAAATCGAAAATCCCAGCGCCTTGTCCGCTTCGTCAAACACGGCGCGCGCCGCCGGATATTTTTCCGCCAGCTCTTTGCCCATTCCCGGGTACTGTGAAGCTTGTCCGGGAAACATAAACGCTACTTTGCCCATAACGGTCTCCTCCCTCCGGACGTCAGGCTCGCGCCTGCGTCAGGGAGAGCTCCTGCTCGATTTTTTCGTTCACCCGTGCGCGGGCGAGTCCCGCGGCCACGCGGATGGCGTTCTTCACGGCGTTGGCGTTGGATTTGCCGTGGGTAATCACGCAAACGCCGCGAACCCCCAACAACGGTGCTCCGCCATACTCCGTGTAATCCATGGTCCGCTTGATCCCTTTGAAGGCGCCTCGGGACAACATATAACCCACTTTCGAAGCCAGAGAGCCTTTGTACGTCTTGCGAAGATACTTCACGATCTCCATCGCCAGTCCTTCGCAGATCTTCAGGGCGATGTTGCCCACAAACCCGTCGCAAACAATCACGTCCACCTTGCCGGAAAACAAGTCTCCACCTTCCACGTTTCCGACAAAATGAACCGGCAACGCCTTTAGACGGTCATACACCGCGCGCGTCAATTCGTTGCCCTTAATCTCTTCCTCGCCCACGGACAGCAACCCCACTCGCGGCTTGCGGCTCCCAAACGTCAGCCGGTAGTAGATCTCGCCCATCACCCCAAACTGCAACAGGTGCTCGGGCTTCGAATCCACATTCGCGCCCACATCCAGCATTACCGATACGCCGCCCTTGGCATTCGGAAATGGAGCGGCCAGCGCAACTCGATCCACCGACGGCAGCGTCCCCATAATGAATTTCGCCGTGGTCATCACCGCGCCCGTGTTGCCGGCGCTTACAAACGCCCCCGCCGTTCCATTCTTAACCAGCCGCGCACCCACGTGCACTGAGCTGTCTTTCTTCCGTCGAAACGCCTGCGCCGGATGATCTTCCATCGTGATCACTTCCGTCGCCGGCACAATCTCGATCGGCAGGTTCGCCTTGGAATACTTCCCCAACTCCGGCCGAATCGCGTGCGGCTGGCCCACCAGCAGCACCTTCACACCATACTCTTGCGCCGCCAGCACACTCCCCTCCACCTCCGGACGGGGTGCGTGGTCTCCCCCCATGGCGTCAACGGCGATTGTGATCATGGGATAACTTCCGGTGCTCCGGAATGAACCTCACTGGACAGCTTCGGGGCCACGCTGATCACAAACGTAGCTGTGGACTGGCGCGACCCGCCAACAGCCTTTACAACCTTACTTGGTTTCCTGGACAGCCTTGCCCTTGTAGTGGCCGCAATGGGGACAGATGCGGTGGGGCTGCTTCATCTCGTGGCAGTTGGGACACTTGGCGAGCGCTGGACCAGTCAGATGGTCGTGCGCGCGGCGAGTACTCGTCCGCCTCTTGGAATGACGTCGCTTTGGATTCGGCATTGCACTACTCCTCGTTCTCGCCTTGCTCGTGGCAACACACGCCGCCATTCCGAACAAGGTCGGATTCTATGGGCTTTACGCCCGGAAATCTATTGTTTCTTGAGCCAGTCCTGCTTTAACCGCGCAAGGGGAGCCAGACGCGGGTCGGTCGCGTGGGTCTCACACCGGCACTCTTCGTGGTTCAGGTTGGCTCCGCACGTCGGACACAACCCCCGGCAATCGCTTTGGCAGATCACTTTCATCGGCAACGACAGTAGCACCTGTTCCTTCAGCACGTCGGCCAGGAACAAGCCTTCTCCTTCAAAAAACCCTATCTCCGTATCGTCGTCCTTCAACCGCTCGGCTTCCGGTTTCACGCTCTTCAGCAGTGGTTGGTAGAACAGGTCGAAATCCCTGTGGACTTCCTCGATCACCGGCTCCAGACAGCGAGCGCAGAACATCTCCAGCTTGGTATCCAGTTCGCCCTGAATCCGAATCTGGCCTTCCAGCAGTTCCGCCGTCGCGTTCACCACCAGCGGTTCTGACTGCTTCACTTCACTCAACCCGTAATCAATGCTTCCAGGAGCGTAGCTTTTCCGGATGCGCAATTTGCGCACGGCAAGGTCCTTCACATCCAGGAACATGTCTTCTGCCCCTCCGGCGCGTACACCCATACTCATCCATTATTTCGGCACTTTGCTCCTAAGTCAAGAAAGCCAAGCCTATTTGCCCTGGCGGTCCCCCATTGGCCCGTGAAGCCCGGAGTCACCTGGCAGCAAGCGCAGATGGAGATGGACTTCATGTCAGCGCGAGTCTTGCAGGATCACACAACCTTGGAATCGGTTGGTGGGATCGTTCGTTCCCATGGATGCGCAATTGATCGGCAGCAGTTGGAAGCTGCTCTTTGCTGTTTGCCGGCGGAGATACGCTGCTCCTCGCTTGTGTCAATGTGGCGATCGTGGGAGAAACTTGTCGACTGGCGATTCTCAGCTGTTGCGATGCGCCGCGGCTTTTGTGGCTGGCCGTCTCGCAACACCTACCGTATATTCCTGGTCAGTTCTCTGTTTTTGTTTGGCATAGCAATCTGCGTCAGTTACGCACCCGCACGCCCGCCTGCCGTGTGGATCCAATGGTCGCGCTGCAACACCACTAACGTCCCTGTTGTTCCTTGACCCGCGTGTGCTCTTGACCCCGATTCTAGTGGTCGGGTTTGGCCTCGATGGATGCCCTCAGCGCTTTCGTTACTTCACCGGCGATGTCGTCCTGAACCATCAAGATATCGTTGAAGGGCCGGTCGTAGATTTCAGACCAGACAACGTACCCGTTGTCCGCGCGAATCAACCGCGCGTCCACGCGCAACCTGCCGCCTGACTTGCGCACGCTCCCATCGAGCACATAAGTGACGCCCAGCGTCTTGGCGACATCCGCGATGGTCACTTGTGGAGTCCCGTGCGAACGCGGCCATAGTTTGCCCTTGAAATAGAACGAGGACGTGGGAGGGGGCACCCGCAGGTCAGGGATCTTGCTGAGTTTGTCGATCAATTCCTCGGTCATGCCGTCGGCGAAGGGCTCCTCGCTCATCTCATCGGTCAGGTCCAGAAACGGTACCACAGCGATGGATTTCAGCGGCGGTGGAACAATTTCGGGTGAGGCTGCTTGTTTGTTGTTCGCCAACCTACCGTAAAACAAAAAGACAACAACAAACGCGAGGCCAACCGCAACGCCCGCGGCCCACAGCAATCCGGGTCTGCGTCGGGGGCCGCTTGCCGGCGCATCATTGGGCGCCGGGGCCGGATGTCCGTTGTCCGAAGCCCCCAAAGAGTCCATCTTGCCATTCGACTGATCGACCCACGGGCTCACCGGTGCCACCATCCGATACCCTAGCCGCGGCACAGTTTCGATGTACGTCGGCTGCTTAGGGTCATCGCCCAGCACACGCCGCAGCGATGTCACTGCCTGGTAGACGGAGTCCGGAGCGACGGCAACGTCAGACCAGACGTGGTTGAGCAAGTCCTCGATGCTGACGACCTCGCCGGCATGCTCGGCCAGGCACACCAGCACTCGCATCGTCCGCACCTCTACCCGCGCCGTCTCTCCATCGCGTGAAATCTGTCCGGACCCCGGATTGACGCACCAGGCGCCGATGCGAACCATTGTTGTCGTTGAGCGTTCCATGCAGGACCGGCCATTCCCCCCTGTTTTCAACAGAAAGGCGGCGCCCGTGATTATACGCCAACACCGTGAAGAAACGCCGACCGCCCTCATTTCAGAAGTATTCAGACTCTTTCAGACCCTTCCTCAGGACTTCCCGCGTCTCACCTGGATACCGTGGCATTGCAGATTGCGTTGTTCCGGCAGGTGCGAACTCGCAGAAACCAAAAAAGGAGAATGAACTCATGAACACGAACCACAAACCAGCCCCGGCCGTGCTCAACGGGCGAAAGCTCAAAGGGTGGATGGTTTGCGCCATCGCACTGCTCTCCTTTGCTGCTGGCTCACTCTTTACCGCCCGCCTCATGCACCTCGGTCAAGTGAGGGCCGACAGCAATCGTGTCTTCGAGCTGATGATCTATCACACGCTCCCGGGCAAAGTGCCGGAACTCGAGTCCATCTTTCGCGACGTTTCAGCCCTATCAGTCAAGCACGGTCTCGATGTCGTCGGTTACTGGGTACCCAACGATGATCCTGCTTGGGCCAACGCTTTCCTCTACCTCGTGGCTCATCCCAGCCGGGAAGAAGCAAAAAAGAATTGGGACGCACTTCATGCCGACCCGGCTTTTCCCCAGTACCGGCAACAGGCTGCCCCGCTGATAGAAAAGGACGCCGCAGGCTACAAGGTGGACGAAGTGTTCATGCGTCCGACGCATTATTCGGCGATGAAGTAGCGCGCGGGTCCGACAAATCTCGATCTTGCTAGGGAGGACTCCACGGACATGAATGCACTACGAAACTGTGCCCTCGTCTGCTTTCTTCTGGTTCCCCGGCTCGCGGGTGCCCAGCGTAATGCCCCGCAAAATGCTTGGTTCGCCACTTGGGCAGCTAGCCCGCAGCCAACAGCTCCCAATCCAAACAATCCCCTGCTCAACATCGAAGACCAGACCGTGCGCGAGCGCGTGCGCGTATCGATCGGCGGAGCCCAAATCTGCATTCGCCTTTCTAACGAATACGGCTCGGCACCACTCCTCGTTGGCTCAGCCAACGTTGCCTCGCCGACCGACCCTGCGAGCGTCAGACCCGGGTCGATTCACACCGTCACTTTCGACGGCCACAATTCCGTCACCATCCCCGCCGGCGCGCCGGTCCTCAGTGATCCAGTAGCTTTTCCGGTGGCTCCCGGTGCCGAGATCACCGTCAGCCTCTACTTTCCCAAGCGCGTCGCTACCCCAACGCTGCATGCGCTCGCGCTCAAGCGCGCCGTAGTTTCACAGCATGGCGACCATACTCGTGCGGAAAAAATAGAAGCGGCAGCTACATCTCGATCATCAATCCTGCTCACTGCTGTTCTGGTTTCTGCTCAATCGTCCCAGCGCCTGGTGGTGGCATTCGGCGACTCGGTCACGGATGGCGATGGGTCTACCGTGGAAGCGGATCGCAATTGGCCGAGCGATCTCGTCCGTCGTCTGGGAAAGACACCCGAAGGTTCGGTGGTCGCCGTGGTCAATGAAGGTGTAGCGGGTAACCGCCTGCTAAACGATTGCTTCCTTCCCAACATCGGTTGCTTCGGCGTCAGCGCTTTAGCCCGCTTCGATCGCGACGCTCTGGCGCTGCCCGGGGTTACTCACGTTGTTCTGCTCGAAGGCATCAACGACATTGGTTTCCCCGGTGCAAAGCTGGGGCATACCTACCTTGCCGATGCAGCCGATATTCGCACTCCGAAGGACCTGATCGACGCATACCGCCAATTGATTTCCCGCGCTCACGCCCGCGGCGTAAAACTGATTGGCGCCACGATCACTCCTTGTGAAGGCGTGGATCTTCCCGGCTACTACTCCGAATCCAAAGAGGCCGTTCGCCAGTCGGTTAACAATTGGATCAGGACCAGCGGCTCGTTCGACGCCATCATCGATTTCGACGCCGTTTTACGCGATCCGGATCATCCCAGCAGGCTGCTGCCACGCTTCGCTTCCGAGGACAATCTCCATCCCAACGATCTTGGTTATCAAGCCATGGCCGACGCCATCGATCTCGCAATTTTCAAATAACGCGACTCCGGAGGACACGATTTCACCGCTTGCGCAGTCGTGCCACATGTGCTTGCTCTGCAACCCGGCTTTAGCCGCTGAGGGATTCTCTTATTTAGCGCGCACTGCAAACAAATCAGACGTGAAAGAGAGGACATCGAATGAGCGGAGACTCCACATCGAGCAAAACGAGTGCATTGCTGGCAATCGCCGCAGGCGGCGGCATCGCCGGCACCTTAGACCTCCTCCAAGCTTGCATCCTATTTGGATGGCGCATTCCGCTCGTGATTGCCGCCGGCCTGCTTGGGCGACAGGCGCTCCACGGAGGCGTCGGCACCTACATCCTGGGTGTCTGCCTGCACTTCTTCATCGCTTGCTCGGCCACGGCCATCTACTACGCGGCCAGCCGCAAGCTGCGTTTCTTGATAGAGCACCCGTTAGTCTGCGGCTTGTTCTATGGCATCGCGGTTGAACTGGTAATGAGCTATATCGTTTTACCGCTGTCGGCTCTTCACGCACGAGGCCCTTATGAACTTAAAGGCGTGCTGCTAGGCCTGGCCGTCCACATGGTGGTGGTCGGGCTGCCCATCGCCTTCAGCGTGAGGCGGTTCGGGAAATAGCCGAGCGCTCTTTTGTGTGCGCTAAACCCACCCCTACGGCGAACCCTGTACGCTCATCGGCACAAAAAGCCGCTGTCCATTTTCCGCTTCCCCAACGACTATCTAATGTAAGAAGCAAGCACAGCCACCGTTCAGGAGGAGTCATGAAGTATCTATGCTTGGTCGCAATCGATGAAAGGAAGCTGGAAGCCATGTCCAGGAGCGAGTCGGACGCTCTCGATGCCGAAAGCCTGGCGTACGACGAAACCCTGCGGAAGAGCGGCCATTTCATAGCTGCGCAAGCGCTTCAACCCGTGCGCAACGCCACGACCGTGCGCGTCCAGCGCGGCAAAGTGTTGGTAACCGATGGCCCTTTTATCGAGACGCACGAGCAGATTGGCGGCTTCATTCTGATGGAAGCCAAGGATTTGAACGAAGCCATCCAGTTGGCCTCGAAGATTCCCGTGGCCCGAATGGCGACGATCGAAGTGCGCCCGATCAAGGAACTGAAGCAGCCGTAGTGACCGGCGTGCCGCGAAAGTAGGTACCATGTGTCCAAGTTGTATTACCAGCGTCGCAATGATCGTCGCCAGTGGAGCCTCAACGGGCGGTCTTTCCGCACTGGTTTTTAAAGGTCTCGTTCGAATCACCAGCCCAAAGAAATTCCTGAAACTCGAATCAAAGGAGAAATCTCGTCATGAAAACGAGCACCATAGAACGTCCGAAAGTGGTATCGCCGGCGGAATGGGAAGCAGCTCGCAAGGAGCTGTTGATCAAGGAAAAGCATCTGACGCGCCAGCGCGATGAAGTCGACCGGCAACGCCGCGAATTGCCCTGGGTCAAAGTCGAGAAGGAATACGTCTTCGAGGGCGCAAACCGCCAGGAAACGCTCGCAGATCTCTTCGAGGGACGCAGCCAACTGATCGTTCAGCACTTCATGTTCGGTCCCGGATGGAACGAAGGCTGCGTGGGCTGCTCCTTCAAGGCCGACCACGTCGACGCGGCTCTGCAGCACATCGAACGTCACGACGTGAAGTTTGTTGCCATCTCACACGCGCCTCTCGCCGAAATCGCGGCGTTCCAGCAGCGCATGGGCTGGCGATTCAAGTGGGTCTCTTCCTACGGCAACGATTTCAACCACGACTATCGCGTGTCCTACACCAACAACGAAATCGCCGCCGGCAAGGTCTACTACAACTACGCCATGAGCGATTTCGTCAGCGAGGAACTCTCCGGCAACAGCGTCTTCTACAAAGACCACGCCGGCAACGTCTTCCACACCTATTCCACCTACGGCCGTGGCGACGAAATGTTGGTTGGCGCCTACATGTACCTCGACCTCACACCGAAGGGCCGCAACGAAACGGGTCCTCGTCACAATCTGACTGACTGGGTCCGCCACCACGACCGTTACGGCGCCGCCGGCACCGTCAACCACCAAGGGCGATACATGGCCGCAGAGCAGACGGATTCCTCGTGCGGGTGCGGCAAGGACCACCGGTAAGAGCATTACAATGTCATGTGGTCCGGACTCCGATCACCGCTGAGCGCGTACGCGCGATTGTCGACGATGTCTACCGCACCGACTCCCGTCGCGTCCTTGCCACACTCATTCGTCTTCTTGGAGACTTCGAACTCGCCGAGGAAGCGCTGCACGAGGCCTTCCTCGCAGCCGTCGAGCAGTGGCCCCGCGATGGCGTGCCGGGCAATCCGCGCGCCTGGCTTGTTTCCACCGGGCGCTTCAAGGCCATCGATGCGCTTCGAAAACGCGCTCGTTTCGATGCGTCTCTTGTGGAATTTGCCAAGCAATTCGACGCTGCGACTCCCGGCATCGAGCCTACAGATGAACATCAACATGTCGAAGACGACCGGCTGCGCCTGATTTTCACCTGTTGTCATCCGGCCCTGCCTCCTGAGGCGCAAGTAGCACTGACGCTGCGCGAGGTGTGCGGCCTGACAACCGAGGAGATTGCGCGCGCTTTCCTCGCCACCGCGCCCACGATTGCCAAGCGCATCGTGCGTGCTAAAGCAAAGATTCGCGATGCTCGCATTCCTTACGAAGTGCCTGGGCGCGACGAGTTGCCTGACCGCCTCGACACTGTTTTCCATGTAATTTATCTGGTTTTCACAGAGGGCTATTCGGCCTCGGAAGGTTCCTCGCTCACACGCCGCGATCTTTCTGCGGAAGCCATCCGCCTCGGGCGGCTTCTTGTTGAATTACTGCCGGAGTCCGAGGCCGAGGGATTACTAGCACTGATGCTGCTGCACGAGTCGCGGCGCGACGCTCGCAGCTCGCCCGAGGGCGAACTCATCCTGCTGGACGATCAGGATCGCTCGCTCTGGAATCGTAATCAGATCGCGGAGGGTCTCTCACTGGTGCGGCACGCCCTGTCATCACGCCGCTTCGGCCCGTTCACGCTCCAGGCAGCGATCGCGGCCGTTCATGCTGAAGCGCCCAACGCCGCGGCTACGGACTGGGCACAAATCGTCGGCTTGTACGACGTGCTGGCACGCGCCAATCCTTCGCCCGTGGTCGAACTGAACCGCGCCGTGGCCGTCGCCATGCGCGACAATCCATCGGCGGGCCTCGCGCTCATCGACGCTATCTTCCAACGCGGCGATCTCCTGGATTACTACCTCGCACATTCCGCGCACGCCGACCTCTGCCGCCGACTCGGCAGAACAGCAGAAGCCCGCGCCTCTTACCAACGCGCCCTCACCCTGGCGCAGCAAGAGCCAGCCCGCCGCTTCCTTCAACGACGCCTCGACGAACTCAAGAACCGGCACAACACATCCGGATAAAGACGGCGCGAGCGCGCGAGGTGCGGTCACCTCTCAACATTAGGATCACCGCACTGCACTGCGCCTGTGTCGCTCAGCGGGCGGCCGAGCGGCTTTGTTCCCATTTCTGTGCGTCTGCCGACTTTGCCCATTCGCCCGCCACCTGTTTGGTGCTCACGTTTATCCGGTTCCAAACGTTGGTCATGGAAATCCAAAGGATCAGGCTCGCCAGCGCCCGCTCGTCGTAGTGTCGTGCAGCCTCGTTCCAGATTTCGTCCGGCACCGGATCTGGCCGGTCACTCAGCCGTGTGACAGCCTCAGCCAGCGCCAACGCGGCGCGTTCGGCGTCGCTGAAATATGGCGCGTCCCTCCAAGCCGCTACTGCGAAGAGGCGCTCGTTTGTGTCTTCTGCCTTCTTGACGCGTAGCGCCAGGTCCACGCAAACGCTGCATCCATTGATCTGGCTCGCCCGCAGGTGCACAAGGCTGAGCGTCTGTGGCGGCACTCCTCCCTGTTCCGCTGACTTCGCCAGGGCCAGTAAGGCCTGCATGGCCTCGGGAACGACTGGATTTTTCATTCGTGGTTGCATAGTGGTTATCCTCCTTGTCACATTGGTTGAGTTTCATGCGTCACTACCATGACGGATTGCAAACGGAGAATGTGACCGATGGACGAAAAAGAATCGTGGGCCCAGCAATTCGAGAAGAATCGTGGCCATCTGCGGGCCGTGGCGTACCGCATGCTCGGCTCATTGAACGACGCAGACGACGCTGTTCAGGAAGCCTGGCTGCGGCTCAGCCGCTCCGATGCTACCGCCATCGAGAATCTTGGGGGATGGCTGACAACCGTCGTTGCACGTGTGTGTCTGGACATACTACGCTCGCGCGCCTCTCGACGGGAGGAGACTCTGGAAGCGCAAAAATTCGAGCCGCCTGCGAAACGCCAAGGCGCCAGCGACCCCGAGCAGGAAGTTCTGCTGGCCGACTCGGTCGGTCTCGCGCTACTCGTGGTGCTCGACCGCCTCACTCCCGCCGAGCGCATCGCATTTGTGCTGCACGACATGTTCGCTGTGTCCTTCGACGAAATCGCCACTATCATTGGCCGCTCCCCAACTGCGGCGAGGCAACTGGCAAGCCGGGCCCGCCGCCGTGTGCAGGGAGCGGACAGGGTTCCCGACTCCGGCCTTTCCGAACAACGAGAAGTCGTCAGCGCTTTCCTTAACGCTTTGCGTGCCGGTGATTTCGAGGGCCTCATCGCCGTTCTCGATCCGGACGTCGTGGTCCGCGCTGACAGCACTACCGTGCCTCCGGGCCCGCAAACAGAAATCCGCGGTGCCAGGACTTGGGCCAAGGGCGCGATCGCCTTCTCGCAGCTAGTGCGTTCCGCACCACCGATGCTGGTCGACGGCGCGGTGGGACTCGTATGGGCCCCAGGTGGCCGGTTGTCGAGAGTGCTTCGCTTCACGATCACGCGCGGGAAGATCGTCCAAGTCGAGATAATCGCCGATCCCGCGAGGCTGCGCGACCTCGATCTGGCGGTCATCAAAGAATAATGGTGCTGCCAAGAAGTTATGCCGGTTCCTTGACGACTATTAAAAGGATGGGTTGTACAAATGGCGACACACACGAACGCTGGCAAGAGTACGCAGTTTCGCCCCATTGGTGTAATCCGCTCTGCCCTCAAATCCCGCGGCAAAGCCCCCAAACAAGGTGCCGAGGGCGCCCCCGACGCCTGGTTGGAAGTGCGCTCATTCGCCGCGCAGGCTCTCGACGGACTCCGCGCCGGCGACCACATCATTGTTCTAACTTGGTTTCATCGCGCCCGCCGCGACGTTCTGAGGGTTCATCCACGCTCGGACCCGCGCCGTCAGCTTACTGGCGTATTCGCGACGCGCTCTCCCGACCGTCCAAATCCAGTAGGCCTTCACCACGTCACCGTCCGCAAGGTCGTCAAAAATCGCCTGCGCATCGGCCCCATCGAAGCCATCGACGGTACGCCCGTCATCGACATCAAGCCGGCGCTTCCCGGCCACCCAGACTTCTAGTAGCGCATTTCGCGCGGTATACTTCACTCGTTAACCGCAGAAACCCGCCGGTACCCCCTACTCTCATCTAATGTTCAAATAGCATCCTAATCGCGGGCCATTCGGAATCTAGCGGTCGGCCGTCAAAACTTCCGGATCGCCAAAATTTCAATTTCACGGAACTTTTCCTCGCCCATTGACGTTCTATCCATAGGTAGTCTATATATTCGAACCTATGGCCCAAAAACCCGGTCTTTTGCCCGGCACGCTCGACCTGCTCATCCTCAAGACGCTTACCCGCGCCCCTCAGCACGGTTATGGCATCGCTCTTTCCATCAAACAGTCTTCGCAAGACTTCCTCACCGTCGAGGAAGGTTCCCTCTACCCAGCCTTGCAGCGCTTGCTGCTTCAGGGCTGGGTCAAGGCCGAATGGAAGAAGACAGAAACCAACCGCCGCGCTCGCTATTACACGTTGACGCCAGCCGGGCGCAAGCAACTCGGCGTGGAACTCTCACAATTTGAACAAATGATCGCGGCCATCGGCCGTGTGCTGCAAGACGCATAGGAGGCTGTCATGGAATCGCCGATTCGTTTCTTCAGAAAGCTCTGGATTTTCGTGCGCCGCGAAAAATTCAATAGCGAACTGGAAGAGGAAATGGCTTTCCACCGCGAGCACGCGGAAAAACAGTTGCAGGTCCAAGGACTGCCTCCGCAAGCCGCGCAGCACGCCGCAAGGCGGCAATTCGGCAGCGCCCTGCGTGTGAAGGAAGCAAGCCACGACATCGTCGGCTTCCGTTTTGAAAGCGTGCTACAGGATTTCCGCTTTGCGATCCGGCAATTGCACAAAAATCCGGGATTCACCGCCACCGCCACGCTCATGCTCGCTCTCGGCATGTGCGCCAGTGTGGCCATCTTCGCCTTCGTGGACGCCGCCCTCCTGAAGCCGCTTCCCTATCGCGATCCCTCCGGGCTTGTTGCCGTCTTCGAGAAAACCTCTACGTTTCCCCGCAGTAACATTTCCTATCTCGATTACCTCGATTGGAAAAAACAAAACACCGTTTTCAGTTCCCTCGATGCCTTCGACCATACGGGCATGATCCTGACCACCTCCTCGGGCGCACAGCCAACTCGCGGCGCTCGCGTCAGCGACGGCTTTTTCCGCACCCTGGGCGTTACGCCTGTCCTTGGACGCGATTTTGCGCCGGGCGAAGATTTGCTATCCGCGCCACGAACCGTGCTGCTCAGCTACGCCACCTGGCAACAGCGCTACGGCGGAAAGGAAGATGTGCTCGGGCAGACAGTCCTCCTGAACGGCGATGCCAACGTCATCATCGGTGTTTTACCGCCGGACTTTCATTTTGCGCCCGCCGAACCTGCGGAATTCTGGACCACCATTCACCCGTCCGGCGATTGTGACCTCAGACGAAGCTGCCACAGTATGTACGGAGTCGCTCGACTCAAGGATGGTGTCTCTCTCTCGACTGCCCTCGCCAACGTCACCGCGATAGCAGCACAGTTAGAGAAAATATATCCCGGCGACAACATGGGCCAGAGCGCGGCCGTTGTGACCCTGACTGAGTCCATTGTCGGAGACATTCGTCCAATTCTTTTTGTGCTTTTGTGTGGAGCTAGCCTGCTGCTGCTGATCGCCAGCGTCAACGTGGCAAGCCTGTTGTTGGTGCGTTCGGAGGGCCGCAAGCGCGAAGTTGCCGTCCGCACCGCCTTAGGCGCATCGCGCGTTCGGCTCACGCGCCAATTTGTAACCGAAGGCCTGGTTCTGGTCGCGGCAGGCAGCGCGCTCGGCCTGGTGGCGGCATACTGGACCATGCAGCTTCTCACCAGGCTCATCCCCGAGGACATGCTGGCGCGAATGACATTCCTGCAAGGACTCGGATTGACCGCACGTGTCTGGGCGTTCGCGGGCATGATCGCTCTTCTCGCGGCGACGCTATTCTCTCTCACTCCTACTCTGCACTTTTCCTTGTCGCAGATTCGCGCCAACCTCGCCGACGGCAGTCGTGCCCACGCGGGAAACGCATGGCGTCGCGTCGGCTCTAAACTTGTCGTGCTGGAGTTGGCCACCGCCGTTGTTCTGTTAGTCGGCGCGGGCCTGCTCGGCAAGAGTCTCTACCTCCTGCTTCACGTCGACATTGGCATGCGCGCGGATCACTTGGCCACGTTGTCGCTCGACGCTCCGACGTCTAACTATGGAAAAGCTCCGCAAGCCATTGCACTGGAGCGCCGCGTCATCGGCCAGATCGCAGCTCTGCCGGGAGTCAAATCCGTCGGCATCACCACCGATATTCCCGTCAGCCATTGGGGCGACACAACCTGGGTGCGCATATTGGGTCGGCCCTGGCATGGCGAGCACTACGATGTCCCGGAACGCGACGTGAACCCCGACTATTTCACGACGCTGGGCGCCAAACTTTTCCGCGGTCGTTATTTTGTCGAAGCAGACGACGCGTCGAAGCCCCACGTCGCCATCATCAACCAGGCCTTCGCCAAACAATACTTCCCTGGAGAAGATCCACTTGGCAAGCAGCTCAGCACCCTCGGAGACAAACCTGTTTCCATGGAAATTGTCGGCATCGTGGAAGACATCAAGGAAGGCCAGCTGGACACCGTGAACCGCTCCGCGATCTACATTCCATTCGAACAAAGCCCGAACAATTACTTTATCGTTGTGGTCCGAACGTCGCAGGCGGAGCAGTCGCTGCTTCCAGCCATGCGTGCCGCGATCCAGCAGATCGATCCGGACATTGTTACACCCACTGGCGCAACCATGATGGAGGTCATCAATGATTCGCAATCTGCCTATATGCATCGCTCCTCCGCTTGGCTTGTCGGCGGCTTTGCGTTCCTGGCGTTGCTACTTGGCATCGTTGGACTCTACGGCGTAGTCGCCTATTCCGTGAGCCAGCGAACACGCGAAATCGGCATTCGCATGGCGCTCGGCGCGCAGACTCGCTCCGTCTATCAGCTCATTTTGAAAGAAGCCGCGCGGCTGATTGCCATTGGCCTCGCCATAGGGCTGCTTTCCTCCATCGCCGCCGCCACTCTGATGCGAGGCCTGCTCTTTAGCGTGCGCTCCTGGGACGTGCCAACACTCGCCGCGGTCGCCGTAGTGCTCGCCGTCTCAGCGCTCCTCGCCAGCTACGTCCCCGCCCGCCGCGCCGCTTCCCTAGATCCAGTAGAAAACCTCCGCGCGGAATAGATTCTCATTCTGTCATTCCGAACGGAGTCTTCGGAGTGAGGAATCTCTCTGCTCTTGGGTTTTTGCAGTGCCGCTTAATGAATGTCGTGCGGGAGGACAACCCTGAGCCGCGGCGTATGTGCTTGTCCTACGACACGCCCTTTAGCCGCTGAGGGCTCGCCTCGGCGTTATCACACACGAATTTCCGCAACCTCCGGTGCGCTAGGACAATCTAAGTACTGACTACAACCGACAGGACAAGAACGAGAACTATCGGCATACCTATGTGGCGCACTGTACTTCCTGCACGAAACACCATTGCCTTCGCGCTGATCGTGGCGTCGGCGATCTTCTCCCTCTTGGCGCTCACAGCGAAGCCCTCTGGCCTGAGCTCGAATCCTCCCGAACTCCGCGCAAACAACCACACACTCTCCTTAACCTTACACGCCGCTACCCGTAGCGACGGAAAAGATTCCTTCTACTTCAACGGCCAGCCAAACGCCCCAACGTTGCGACTCCCGCCCGGCGATCAACTGAAAATCACCTACGTCAACGAACTCCCATCCCAGCCCCACGAGAGTTGCGCCATTCCTCCCTGCATGGACATGACCAATTTGCACTTTCACGGTCTGACGGTCTCCCCCGATGCGCCCCAGGACGACGTCTTAAGCATGATGGCCACGCCGGGTCAGTCGCTCCACTACACCGTGCAAATTCCCAAAGATCATCCGCCAGGTTTGTATTGGTATCACACGCATCCTCACGGCGAGAGCCATCGTCAAGTCCTTGATGGCATGTCCGGCGCCCTGGTCATCGAAGGAATTGAGTCCTACTATCCATCCGTGGCCGGTTTGCCGGAACGCATCCTGATTGTCCGCGGCCGTTCCATGAACAAGGATCCGCAGTCCGCCGATTTGCAACGGCGTGTCGCGCTCAGCTCTTATTCTTGTGGGGGCGAGCCGGAGGCTCCGGAAGAAATATTTACGGTGAACGGCTCTGTGCGGCCGCAAATCGAAATTGCTCCGGGCGAGCGCCAGTTCTGGCGGGTGGTGAACGCTTCGGCGGACCGCTATCTGGATCTGCAACTGGAAAGTCAGCAGTTTGAAATCGTGGCCATGGATGGCATGCCGATCGCCCAGCACGATCCCCATCATGCAACGCGGATGGCTGACCATGTTTTGTTGCCGCCAGCTGGCAGGTTCGAAGCCATTGTTACCGGCCCCGCCCCCGGCGCGCCTCGGCATTTGATCTCCCGCTGTGTCGACACCGGACCAGATGGCGATCCAAATCCATCCATGGTCCTCGCCGACATCGCTCCCCGGTCGGCTGCAGGCTCAATACCCAGGCTCTCGAAGAGTTCATTGCCCCTTGACGTCAAAGAGCTGGACCTCGCCGCGGAAGAAAAAGCGCCTCCGCGATTCACCGTGACTTTCACAGAAGACAAAAACGGCTTCTACATCAACACAGAAAAATTCGCTCCCGACGCCGCTCCAATGGTGCGCGCAAGAGTCGGCTCGTTCCAGCACTGGAGAATTGTTAACGCCTCCCGTGAACTGCATCCCATGCACATCCACCAGGTACATTTCCTGGCGTACGCCGAAAACGACCAACCGATTTCCGACCCTGTCTGGCTCGACACCGTAAATGTTCCCTACGGCGGTTCGGTCGACGTCATCATGGATTTCACCGACCCCGTCATCAAAGGAATGTCCGTCTTCCACTGCCACCTTCTCAATCACGAAGACAAAGGCATGATGGCCAAGATTCTCTTCGAATGAGAGCCACGCTGAGCTGCGCGGTCTTCGCGAAAGGGTTCCCTTGTTCTTCCATCCGCCTTCAAGGAGGAATTCAAGATGGCTATAAAGCAAATCGCTGTTCAGAGGTTTAGCGTGACGTCCTCGAAATCTTTTGGCGATATCGCGGCGGCGATCGACGCCGCCATCGGGCATCCGGACATGAACTTGTTTCGGAGACGTTACCGCAGCGCGGACATACGCTGAACTGGAAGACGCTCGTTCGAGGGAATCGGCTCATCATGAAGAAGATGGCGAAGCACCTGCCGGACGCAGGTTTCTACGCGCCGCTCACCATCCTGATTGATGAAAGGCCTGCTGGGCTGCATTTGCCTTATGACAGGATGGCCCGTCTCCTCGCTCCCTACGAGTGTGCTGAAGCTTCGTTCGTGGCGCGGGAATCGGACTCAAAACCCTGTTGAACCGAGCTGCGAATTCGTCGATTTGTGACCTGAGTGGCATGGGGTCACTTCAACGCACTTATGCCGCCGATTTCTTCAGCGGCTCCTGCAAATACCCGCTGACCACGCGCACGTAATCAGGAAACGCCACGTCAGCGTCTAGCAAGTCCGGGTGCCACACCTTTTCCCATTCGAAGCAGTAGTAACCCTTGTAGTCGATCCCGCGCAGCGCATCCACTTGGCGTTTCACCGGCACGTCGCCCTTGCCCGTCAGCACGTACTTCCGATCTTTGCCGTCGGGCACGGAATCTTTCAAATGCGTGTGTCGGATCCACGCGCCCAATTCCTTTACCGTGAATTCCGGCTCCTCGTGCGACGACGCATACGTGTGGTGCGCATCCCAAAGCAGCGCGGCATGCGGCGAATTCGCCAGCGTCAGCACCTGCTTCAACGTTGGCGAATCGGTGAAGTCGCCGTGCGACTCAACAATCACCGTGACTCCGCGCGGTCCGGAGTACTCAGCGAGTTCATGCATTCCCGCCGCCACTTGCGCGATGATCTCCTCTCTTGGCCCATCAATATTGTTTCCGAACACGCGCACATATGGAGCGCCGAGTCCCGCGGCCATGTCGATAAACCGCTTCGCATCATCAAGCGATCGTGCACGCTTTGCGGGATCCTTCTCATGCATCGCCGACGAACTGCTCACGCAGGCAATCTTCAAGCCGTGCGCCGCGACGTCCTTCTTCGTCTGGGCAATGCGGTCAGGCGCGAATTCCGGCCGCGATGGAGTATCCATGCTGCCCATCACGCCGCGGATCTCAACCGCCGCGAATCCGTTTGTCTCAGCAAAGGACAATATTTTCTGCCACTCCCAAGTGGGGCAGCCCAGCGTGGAAAATGCCAACGGCAATCGCTGCTCCGCCGCCCACACCAGCCTGCTCATCGCCAGCGCAAAGCTCGCCCCACCCATGGCAAGAAATTCCTTTCGCGTAAGCCTCATTCGCAACCTCCGTCCGAATCTGTAGCTCAAGCCTTCAGGCCTGAGGAATTTGCCTTTTCGATCTCCGTAACCCCACTCTACTTGACTCCACCACCGCAACTCCACTTTTTCGTTCTCATCTTCCTTCTCGCATAGTACCCTCAATTTTTTTCTAATGTGAGGGGGAATCCCATGAAAGTCGTTCTCGCATCCGGATCGCAGTCGCGCAAGCGACCGCTGGATATGAATGCTCTCCGCAGTCGAAACTTCGCACATCAAATTTCGTCAGCTGGAAGACTGTGGACTCCACGACTACGTCCGCAGATATCCGGTCTTGCGCTACGCAGGAGCTTTGGAGGGCGACAGCGTCCTGCGCTTCGCCGACTCCGTCTCAGGCAGCTACAACTTTGTCACCGCGATGCCCGTAAGCCGCCTGGCCGTCTTCTTAGAGAGCAAGGCGTCGAAGTGTAGGACGATTCGATTCGCCAATAAGTTCCCCAACTCGTCGTCAAGCGTTCCGAATCACTTTCAGCAATCCATCCATCGACTCGCTGCTCGACACCTCTTTATCCTTCGCCGCATTCAGGTAGTGCGTCTCCAGCGACATCGTCCCGTCGTAGCCGTTTTTCAGTAATGCTCGAAATTGCTCCACATAGTCAATCTTCCCCGCGCCGATCGGCATCCACACCGCCTCGCCGCCCTTCGGGTTGGGCGCGGCATCTTTCAGGTGCATGTGCCACATGCGTTTTTTGTCCAGCGGTTCATATCCGTCCGGGTAAGGCTTTAGTTCTCCCGCCGCATACGCGTTCCCCGGATCCCAATTCAATCCCAGCGACGGCGCCTTCACCGCCTTCAGCATCGCTGCGCCCTCCAAGCCCGTCGCTACGTTGCACGAAAACTCATTCTCCAGCACCAGGCGAATTTCCTCGCGCTGCGCAATTGCCGCCGCCTTGCTCAACTCCAGTGCCACGCGATCGAAAACCGTCTTGGGGTCCGCCACTCGCAGGAAAGCAAAAATGCGAACCTTGTCCGTTCCAAAATCCGTCGCGCGCGCAATGGACTTCTCCAGGATCTCGCCTTGTCGGTCAAAGTCGCTCTGCAGCGGATCCTTTTTCCCTTCGTTGAACTTCGACGTTGTGCCTGGCAGCAAGGTTTTCAAGTACGGCGAGTCCACCACCGACACGCGCATACCGTGCTTGGCCAGAAGTTC
>Ga0210392_10000159_pt1 | contig 55427 bp, 46 predicted proteins | sample IncBWC30OmetaG_FD_161057 | JGI IMG/M metagenome (GOLD analysis project Ga0210392, IMG submission 161057) | Forest soil microbial communities from Barre Woods Harvard Forest LTER site, Petersham, Massachusetts, United States - Inc-BW-C-30-O ... | reverse complement strand
AATTCCTCATTCAATTTCTCGGGGACGCAAGCCGCGTGCAACGCCGCCTGGAATAACGTCCTGAACAAAATCCAGGTGAGCGGCGGGACGGCCGATCAGCTGACGGAGTTCTACACCGCGCTCTATCACTGTTTTTTCCATCCGAATGTCTTTGATGATGTCAATGGACAGTACATGGGCATGGATAAAACGGTGCATACGGTGACCAGCGGGCATACTCATCAATACGACGCCATTTCCGGCTGGGATGAGTACCGCTCGGGGCTTCCCCTGCGCGCGATTCTCGCGCCGAGCGTGACGGGCGATATCTGTCAATCCCTGGTGAATTGGGGCGCCCAGGGCGGCGGGGGATTGCCCCGCTGGGAGCAGTTTAATCGCAATTCGAACGGCATGGAGGGGGAAGGCCAGACGACGGAAATAGCCGCCTGTTACGCCTTGGGCGCGACCAATTTTGATACCGCCAGCGCCCTGGCCTACATGGTCAACGATCTTTCCGTGGTCGGCACCCAGAGCGACGGCAATACCGTGCATTCGACCCTTTCAAGTTACCTGAGCCTCGGTTACGACCCCACCAGCGCTTCCAACACGCTGGATATGGCTACAGCCGACTTTGCGCTTGCGCAATTCGCCAAGAGCCTCGGCAACATGACCGACTACAACAAGTTTCTGCCGCAATCCGGGAATTGGCAGAACGTTTTCAATCCCGCCTCAGGCTACATGCAACTCAGGATCAGTGACGGCACTTGGGGCGGTGGCTGGAGTCCCAGCACCGAAAATGGCTTCACGGAAGGTTCTTCCGCCCAGTACACCTTTGATGTCCCGTATAATTACGCGGGTCTCTTCAGCGCCATGGGAGGTAAGGCGACAGCGGTCTCACGCTTGAACAGCTTATTCACCCACAATAACGCTGGACCCGCCTATGCGTATGCTTACATCGGAAATGAACCGGATGAGCAGAACCCTTGGGCCTTCGACTTTGCCGGAGACCCGGCCGGGACTCAACTTCAGTGCAATAAGTTTGAAATGGAGCTTTGGACCACTTTGCCCAGCGGCATCCCCGGGAATGACGATGGCGGCTCCATTGATTCCTTGTATGTCTTCGCCGCCCTTGGATTTTACCCGGAGATTCCGGGAATCGGGGGCGTTGTGCTCGGCAGCCCGATGTTCCCCCGCGCCGTGATCAACCTCGAAAATGGAAAAACCATTACGATCACGGGGACCAACGCCTCGACGTCGAATCCGTACGTGCAGAGCATGACGCTCAACGGGGCAAGCTCCAGCAGCCTTTGGATCCCGATCAACACACTCCTCAGTGGCGCCACGCTCGATTTCACCCTCGGCAGTTCCCCCTCAAGCTGGGGCACCGCTCCCGCGGATGCACCTCCTTCTTTTCCCGCATCAACGGGAGACGGCGGAACCAAGTGAAGTTTTTTTGACCTGTCCCTAATATGCTTTCCCAATGGCAAGCTAAGTAACTCTCGCAAACGACTCAGAATTCAATGCTTGGGCACGAAAAAACCGCCGGAATGGTTTCCGGCGGTTTTTCCAAATGGAGCGGGCGAAGAGACTCGAACTCTCGACGTCCACCTTGGCAAGGTGGTGCTCTACCAACTGAGCTACGCCCGCAGTGCAGAGGGAAAGTGCTACGCGACCCCGCGATAGCGTCAACTGCATTTTCGTTGGGGTAGGGACGGGGGTGCTGCCTTGTCTCGTTCTCATTCTCATAATCGTTCTCGTTATCTTGGGTAAGGTGGGCTGAGAACGAGAATGATAACGAGTACGAGAACGATTTGGCTGAATCTTGGAACTTGATACCTGATACTTGTTACCTTGGTCACCGACCGTCACCGGTCGGTGACGTCCAATTCCGGCCATTGCGCGAGCTTGCGGTGCAGCGTGCGGCGGCTAATGCCCATGAATTTCGCGGCCTTGGTGCGGTTGCCGCGCGACTTGATCAGCGCCTCGTGCAGCAGGTGCTTTTCATTTTCCTCGACCGAGAGCGAGAGGGGCGCCGGCGCGGCGGCCGGTGCGCCGGGAGTCGCAGTCCCGGCCGCGGCCGGCTCGCTACGGAACTTCGGCTCGAGGTCGAACTCGGTCAGTTTGCCGTTGCGGCGCAAGACGACGGCGTTTTCGGCAAAATTGCGCAGCTCGCGGATGTTGCCGGGCCACGGGTAGGCTTGCAGCGTGCGCAACGCGCCCGGCTCGATCGTGAGGGGCGCCACTTTGTTTTCGTCGGCAAAAATCTTGATGTAATGCGACAGCAGCAGCGGGATGTCCTCGGTGCGCGCGCGCAGCGGCGGCAGCGTGATGCGGATGACGTTGAGGCGGAAAAACAGGTCTTCGCGGAATTTACCTTCCTTCACGAGCTGCTCGAGGTGGCGGTTGGTGGCGGCGACGAGGCGCACGTCGAGTTCGATGGGCTTGTTGCCGCCGACGCGCTCGATGGATTTGGTTTCAAGGAAGCGCAGCAGTTTCACCTGGGTCGATTGGGAGATCTCGCTGATTTCGTCGAGGAAGAGCGTGCCGCCGTCCGCCGCCTCGAAGCGGCCGATGCGGCGCTCGTTGGCGCCGGTGAATGCGCCGCGCTCGTGGCCGAAAATTTCGCTTTCGAGCAGGTTTTCCGAGAGCGCCGCGCAATGCACCGCGATGAACGGCCCGCGCGCCCGCGGGCTGGACTGGTGGATGGCCTGGGCGATGAGTTCCTTGCCCGTGCCCGACTCGCCTTCGACCAGGATGGTGGCCTTCGAGGGCGCGACGAGCTTCACGCGCTCGATGACGTCGCGCAGTTTCTCCGAGTTGCCGACCAGGCCCGCGAAGGAAAATTTCTCGTCGAGGCGCTCGTGGAGCTGCTTGACCTCGACCTCGAGCGTCTTGGTCTTGAGCGCGCGCTGGATCAGGACCTCGAGGCGCTCGATGTTGACCGGCTTGGTGAGAAAATCGACCGCGCCGCGCTTCATGGCCTCGACCGCGTTGTCGATGCTGCCGTAGGCCGTCATCATGATGACGGCCGGCTTGTTCGGCAGCGCGAGGGCCTTGTCGATGACCTTCAGGCCGGATTTGCCCGGCATGCGCAGGTCGGTGACGATGACATCGAACTCCTGAGAATCCATGAGGTTGAAGGCCTCCTCGGCATTGCTGGCGATGGACACGTCGTAATGCTCCTGCAAAGCCTGCTGCAGCCCCTCGCGGGTATGCTTCTCGTCATCGACAATGAGGACACTCGGAACCATTCGCCTATGACAGCAGAGCTATTTGACCGGTCAACGGGAAATGAGACGGAAAGGCACAGTTTTACGGGTTTATGGCTAACAAAACCGGGCGATTTGCCCGCTGCTTTCAACCCGGCGGCCGAATCCATCCATCGGCGTGCACAGCGAGGATGCCATTGATCATGAATTGTACGGCGATGGCCGCGAGCAGCAGGCCCATGATGCGAATGGCGATGCTCAAGGCGATCGGGCTCAGCCAGTGCATGCCGCGGGCTGAAAAGCGCAAAATGGCGTAGGTGGCCGCCGAGACCGCCACGATGCTCAGGCACAAGCCGACGGATTGGGAAAAGTTTTGGGCCTGGCTCTGCAGGACAATGACGGTGGAAATGGCACCCGGGCCGGAAAGCATAGGGATGGCCAGCGGGGTGACCGCGATATCCAGCTTCTCCATGCCGGCGGCGGTTTCCTCACGCGTTTCCAGCACCCGCGAACGTTGTGCCCGCAGCATGTCCAGCGCGACCAGCAGCAACACGATGCTGGCGGCAATCTCAAAGGCCGCCATGGTAATGCCGAGAAACCGGAAAATCCACTGTCCCGCGAAGGCAAAGGTTAGCAGGACTCCCGCCATCACAAACGACGCCAGGCGGGCCATGCGGATGCGATCCGCCGGGGTGTTGGCCGGCGTCATTGCGATGAACGCCGGCACGGCGGCGAGCGGATCGACGATCACGAAGAGCGAACTCGACGCGAGAAGGATGTAGGCCAAAAGGGACATGTTGTAGACGGAGGGCCTGCGCGCTCGCTGCGTCTGAGGAAGAATTACCGGCCAGCCGGATCTTTGGCAAATCTAACCCGGATACAAAAAAGGGTCGTGTATCAGTTTGGCGACGGGTGTCCTGCATACAACCCTCGGCGTTGTCATCCAGAGCGAAGCGAAGGATCTCACCGAATCAAATCGTGAGATGTCAGACTGTCGGCCTTCGGCCTCGGTACCTCGCACGGCTCGGAATGACAAATCGGCAAACTGATACATCACTCAAAAAAGTGTGCCGGCCAACGCTTGGGCCGACGAAGCTTGCTACGGGTTGGCGCCTTCGAGGATAAAGACCAACGCCCTCGGGGAAACGAACATTCCGAAGGTGAGGCAACTTAGTAAAAGAAACTCCACCATGGGCGACAGATCTCCGAAATCGGTACAGAAACAGGCATTGCAAAAGCAGTCGAAAAACAACGACTCGAATCAAAAGAAGCAGGCGCTCATCACGTCGCAGCAGGCCACGAAGGCCAAAGCCGCGGCGAATAAGAAGAAGTAAGGCACCCGACAAACGCTCAACCCAGTTTCCTGAGATCAGAAAACTGGGTTGAATGCGTTTTCAGTTATCTGAATTGAAAATTCTTCAGAGCAGTTTCGGTTTCAATAAACCCATGATAGGTGAAACTGTCATTCCGAGCCGTGCGAGGAATCTCAGTTTGTGGGCGGGGTGCCCTCACCCCGCGAAGGCGTGAGATTCCTCGCACGGCTCGGAATGACAAAATAAGATGGGTCATAAAGGCATGCCGATGCGACCCATTAACTGAAGATTCTCCAACCGCTGCCTACAACTGCGAGTTGGTCGTGGAGTTGAACTTCATGCCTGAAGTTGACTCAAGGCTGCTGAGTGCGCTGTCGATCACGGCATAGATCTTGGCCCGGTCGCTCGCGTTGCTGAAATCGAGCGTCGCGCTGCCCGAAACACCTTGTTGTGCCAGGGCGGAATTGAGCGCGGTTTGCGCCTGTGCGGCCGTGAAGTACTGCGCGGCATTGGTTCCGTTCGAATAGTCCATCGTCTGGGCCACATTGGAAAACACGCTGCCAAAGGTGGTCATGTTGAATGCGACGTGGTTGGTCGGTGTGACAATCGTTGTCAGGCTCGTGGTCGGGATCGGGTTGTCGTAAAGCTGGTCCATGTAGTAGTGAACCTGGTAGGGATACTGCACGTAGGTGCTCGAATTACCCCACACCGAACTGTACGAATCGACCGAGGCCACGGTTGACGCGGTGGCCGTGGCGCCCTGCGAGCTGTAGCTTGCCACCAAGCCGCCATAGTAGCCCTGATTGTAAGCGGCATTCAGGAGCATATCGAGAAAGCTGTTTGGCAGATGGACGAAATTGGCCAGCGCGTTGTCATAAGCCGGTTCCCAGGGCGTGGTCCAACCGCCGGGGCCCTTGCCGATTATGTTCAACGCCACGAAGTCGTTGTAATGGAAGTAGGCGCAGAGCAGGGGCCCGTAGTACTTGTTGTTGAACGATGGCGGGGTGGGCTTGGAATACTGGGTGGACGCCGTCGCCATGGTGTAGCCGATGTTCTTTTGCACCGCGATGTAATTGATCATCGAATGCCCCGCCGGCGTATAGCTTCCGGCCACCATGTCTATCGCGTAGTTGTTAATTTGATACGGACCACCCTGGCCTGCGCCCATCACCGCCTGCTGGTTGGGCGACGGGTCGAGCAGGGAGCTGCTGGAAACATAATCCTGCGTGGCAATGTTCTCCTGCAACAATTCGCCGAAAACCGAGCCATACAGGTAGTCCTTGTTGAACTGGATGCCGGGATAATATTCTTCGACCAGATGGCCATACAGCACACCGGCGATGGTGTTGGACATGATCAGGTCGGTGTAATTGTCGCCTGTCAGCGTCAGGCTGTCCTGCGATCCGCCCGCGCCCAGCAGCAAGTGGAAATTAATCGTGCCGGTGGTCGTGATGCCGCCCGAGCTGATGGTGTAGGTTCCGCTGGTGACCGCGCTGGTGGTAAAGCCGCTTTCATAAGCAACGGCTTTAAGTGTCGCCGTGCTGCTGATGTTCACCGGGCCGGAGTAGATGGTGCCCGTGGTGGAGGTTGGCGTGCTGCCGTCCAGAGTGTAACGGATGGATGCACCACCGGTGGAGTCGCTGATCGTCACGTTCTGCGCGCTCGTGTAGCTGCCGCCACCGGGACTGAAGAGTGGCGTGGCGACGGTGCCGCCGGCCGTCGCGAAGCTCGCGTAGTTAAGGTTCCAGCCGCCGTTGTCCTGGTTCAGGGTCAGGATTTGCTGGCCCGCCGGCAGGGTGACGCTGGCCGTCACCGTGGCCCAGGTTTGCCAGCCACCCGTCGAGGGAACATTGACCGCGCCGCTCAGATTTGTGCCCGAAGCATTCGCCAGATGGAAGGCACCTGTTACCGCGGTCGGAGCGGCGACGCGGAAACTCACCGTGTAAGTCCCGGCCGTCGCCGCATTGACGGTATATTTGAACCACTGCCCGCCGGTGGTCCACCCAAGATCAACGCCGCCGCCGGTGTCCGAAGTCACTTCCAGGTCAACGCCGTCGGAACGATAGCCATTATCCGTGCCATTGATCGAAGTGACATTGTAGGCGACCCCTTGGCCACCGGTGTCATAGTTTTCGGCCTGAACCGTGCCGGGAATGGCCGCAGGGGTTCCGCCGAACGGACCTTCGCCTGACGATTGCTGCTGAAACGCCGCGCTGATGGTGTGATTGGCCTGGACGTTGGAGAACGTGTAGGAGGCGATCACACCCTGATTCACACCATCAACGGTCACGCTGGACACGTTGAATCCAGTGTTGGGTGTAATCGTGAAAGATTGGTTGGCAGCTTGGTTTACCGTGACCGTGCCCGACGGGCTGATTGATCCGCCACTGCCGGCGCTGGCCGTAATCACATAGGTAGTGATGGTGCCACCAGTCGAGAAGTTGCACACGGTGTCAGTGCCTGCACCGCCGCTGGTTGAGCTGACGTAGACGCCCCAGTAATTCAAGGTGGTGGTGGAAAGGCGGAAGGCATAATTGAGACCAACCGTCAGTTCGGAGCCGCCCGCCGGAGTCACATAAATTGAGTAGGTCTTCGCAGCGATGTTGACCGCCAGGCGGAAGTGATAAGACACGCCGGCTGAATAGTTGATGGTCGAGGCCGCGGCGTAGGCCGTGCCATTGTAGGCATCGATTTGACCCGTGGGATTGAAACGTGCCAGGCAAGCGAAGTTGGCATAGGCGGTCTGTGCGCCGTTGGAGAGTGCGATGACGGAATTGGTCGGAGAAGCCGAGGGCGTCGCGTCGAAGGTGGCCGTGAACGTCCCCGTCTGCGAGGTCATGGCGGAGTTTTGCCATGCTCCCCCTACGGTTGCGGTCACACACGCGCTGGACGCCGTGGCGAGCGTGGCGGAGAAGAGAATCGATGAAGAAATGACGCAGGCCAGGCGCCGCCGAAATAAACGGTGGAGGGTAATCATTGGGGTAGACTGTGGGGATGAATTGAAGCACAGCCGCGCAGTGGCAGGCTGGGCAAACGGGTGGGTTGTTTTAAAATCGTTGGGTCAAAGAATGAAGATCGAGGTCATTTGTATTGTTAAATCATTGCATTACATCCCGCAGGAACTTGTGGTTTCTCGGATTGGAAATCGGGCCAGGGCCGCGGTTCACGGTAAGCGGTTGCACCGGTCCTTGGATTTTGCAGGATTTATTCGTGCACCCGGAACGCCAGATTTCGGTTTTCTTGGTCGGAGTCAGCGGTGCTTTTTTGGTGCCGATTTACGGCCATCTCCTCAAGCAGCCAGGTTATGTGCCCGGCGCGGAGCTTTGTGTGGGCACGGCTATCGCATCGGTGGGTGTGCTTTTTGGTAGTGCGATCGCCACCATCGAAAGCAAGGGGCCAAGGATATTGTTGCTCTCCCTTTGGACCATCGTCGCGTTGGTTTTGGCGGCGGGCGCCACCCTGGGAATGTTGGCGACTCCGAATTTGACGTGGCGTATCGCGTTCGCCTTGACGGCGCTGGCGCCGCTGGCCTCTGTCGGCCCGTTTTGGTTTCGGAAAGATTAGGGTGTTTCCCGGCGACAATGAGCAAAGCGTCACCGAAAATCGGATTTCCCATTATTTCATGATCGGCTCCCCGTTGGGCCGCCAATCGACGGCGCCGAAACGGCTGCCACCGAGGACGGTGTAAACGAGGCTGAATTTTATTTCTGACTGGTGCTGATCGGGAAAGTGGCCGTAATGGGCGCGCCGGTCAGACGCCACGCATTCCAATCCCAACGCCTGATAGCCAAAGGTTCGAACGGTGATCCCTGCGTCTGTGCGTAAAATTTGTTCGGATCCCTCTTTGTCGTCCGAGCCCGTCCCGGTCACATAATAGTCCCGCGCGGTGAGGTCCAGCATCACCCGGTCGCCAAAGATCGCGCGCAAGGCCAGGAGCCCTTGCGGCGCCGCCCCGTAGTGGTAATCGCGCTGGCCGTCCGGCTGAGGGGTGGTGCCGGCGCCGGCGAAGCCGACGCCCGCCATGGCGGTGCCCTGCAGTGCGATATGGCGCGAGAGCCACCACTGGTTCGTCGTGCCGAAGCCCAATGCGGTCGATGACACGCGAAAAATCTGCGGCGCAATATAGTCGTAGCTGGCGTAAAGGCCGGCGATGCCCCGGTGATTTTCGCTGCACACAAAATCTTTTCCCCACAGCATTCCTCGAACCATGATGTCCTCGATGAAGTTATGGTTGTGGGCGCTCGTTTTCCCGGCCGCCTCAAACGAAAAATAATCGAACGGCCGCTCATACTCGTAGTTATCTTTTCCGGGGAGGCCATAGACCATGGTGAAGTCCACGATCGCTTCCTGTTTCAGGCTCGGCGTTGAAACGCCACTGCCCGACACTTTGGCGTCGACGCTGGCTCCGATCCGCAGCCGCATGAAGGTGGCGGGATCGTAGCTGGGAAACACTGCTTTAAAACGATCGCCAAAGGCCAAGCGGTTGAACCCGAGCGGCGGGAAGATCGCGGCCGCGGCCAATTCATGCCAAAAGCCCGGATGTGGGCCGCCATCCTCCAGCACGAGGCTCGCCATGCGAAACAATGATTCGCCGAGGAGCGCGCCCGCCTGGGCGGTGGTGATCTGGTCGTTGATGGAGGGCAGGTCGGTCTCGCCGGCCATCTTCCAGATAAAACTGCCGACATCGCTGTAGACGAGCGACGGCCAGAAGCCCACCCCCGCGGACCGGGTGAAGCCGAACATCATCGCACCTTGGTACGGATGGCCGAATTGGTTGATGTTAAATGGGTCGGTATCAAACACCCAGTGCTGTTCGTGCACATGTTCCCACGTGCTGCTCAAGGTCGCGTTGTACCAAGTGTTCGGAAACGCGATCCGATCGTAAATATTGAGCGTGGCGAGAAAGGCCGGTATCTCCGCCGCCGGGATCAGGTAACTTTTGCCTTCGCCGGTCTTCCAATCCAAGGGCAGGGGCCCTTCCGCCCGGAAATGAGGCGGCTGCTTTTCGGTCAGCACCGGATCCGGCGGTGTGGCGGTTTGGGCGGACGTGCCGATGGCCAAGGCCAGAAACAAGGCAGAGTAAGTCCAAGATGGGTTCATAAGGTGGAGCCACTCGACGCGCCTTGCAGGCTTGCTCGTGGCAGGCCACCTACCTTGGCCGGAAACGATGGTCGTGGCTATGGGGTGAAGACCGCCCATGCCCCTGGCGCCAGGCCAACCCCTGGCTCTAAGTCGTATTCGATAATCAAATACGAAAGAATGGAATGGGCCGGGCCGCTGACCGCCGGCTACTCCCGCCCCGCTTCAGCGGCGACGTGCTCGTAACTGATCTTGCCTTCGATGATTTCGCGCAGCGCCGTGTCCTCGGCCGTGAGCTTCTCGAGCGATTCGACCAAGGGACGGCTGCCGCGTCTCAGCTGTTTCACGCGGCGCGAGACCACATTCACCAGGATGTTGGGATCGTCGATTGTCTTGAGTGCGGCCTTAAGGTAATCGTCTCTCATGGTTGGGAGGCAGCCAAGACCGTTGTGAGGGCGAAGAATTTCGCCGTTTTCATGTTTGTTCTTGGCTGAGTTTCGCATTCTAAAAACCCGCTGGGCCAAACACGACGTATATCGGAGCGCTGGCCGGGCCGCCCGGTCAATCCGTTGGCGGGCCATCCGGTTAGAATGATTAAAGCCTTCTCCTTTGCCAAGGTTACAACGGATGAGACGGAGGACAGGAGGAGTCCATGGCTTTTGGGCCGTGCTTGTCCTCGCCCATGGAATTGTTAGTGTGGGGCGAAAGATGAAACCTGAATCAATCGTTTTATTTTTTATCGGCGTAACTTTGGGGGTGAAACTTATATGGAAAACAAGAGAGGTCGCGTCAGATGTTTCGCCTGATCCATGGTCACGGGAGGTTGATCTGGCTGTCAGGGCCAAAGACGCCATCCCGGTGTGTATGGATTGTCTCTATCCTCAGGAAGAACGCCTTTGGTTTTGTCCGCATTGTGGTTTTCCAGCCGGAGAATGTAACAATGTGATGCCCTATCTTCAGATTTTCTGACTCGGCGAACTTCTCCGTCGTGGGGTTGTTGGATCGCCCGAGAAGGGCCTCACCCTCAAACTTGGTTTTGTTCTCTACTCTTTCGAGTACGGTTTATTTGCCCCCATTTATTGGTTTTGGATGGAAAGAAAAGCCTGCGGGAAGCCAATCTGCCAGGCGCAAAGAAAAGAACTTCAATTTGAAGAGACCGTTTGACGAAACGGCCGGATGCCGGGTTGCGCATGAGGCAGCCACAAAGAGCACAAAAAGCGTATCTTTTGGCAACTGACTTTTCGCTGCCGTTAAATAGTATCTGCCTGGCAACGGATATTAGCTCCGCAGGTTTTTTCTACCTGCTGTTTTTGCTCTTCGATTCAACCCGCCTTCGTGGCGGTTGCGGGCGTATTCAACCGGCCGCGCACGAAATTGATGTAACCCCGGAGCGCGTAATACTGGTCGGCGAGGGAGGCCGGCACCTTGAGTTTATTGACGGACTCCTCGATTTCATCGAGACGCTTGAGCAAATCCGGATCCCGGGTTTGCGCGATCCAGGCTTCACGTTCGAGGCGGATGAGTCGCCGGTAAAAATGATAAAACCGCAGCCGGATCCTGAATTTGTAGGCGTTGGGGAAGAAACGGATGGCTGGAACGAGGACGAACAACAGCGGGAGAAAGTACACTGCGATTCGGTTGATGAGACTCGCGAGCCAGAAATTTCCGACGTATTTATAGGTGAAACTCTTGCCTGATTTGTAATAGCGGGCGGCATCGGCGCCAACCTGAAGCTCATCATGGTCGTTGATTTTGAGGGTATGTTCGAGCGGAGCCGGGAACTCTCCTTGCTTTTGGAAGACAGTCGCAACCCCGTGGATCTCCTGGGCTACTCCGATGAGGAGGTCGGACATGGCCGGATTCAAATCCTTTCGGGCCACCAGTTCCACCGTGGGGCCGAGGAGCACCACATCATGGGCCGGCAAGTCTTTGCTGAGATCAAGCGCGCCTTCCGGGAGAACCATCTTGTTAAGATAAGTGAACTCCCGGCGTCGGACATACGCATCAGCCTGCGTGAAACTGTAGAGTTGGACATCGGGCGAGTGCAGGAGGGTCTGCAGGGTATGGATCGAGGTCGAATCTCCCATGAGGAAAATCGCATCCAGCTTCCCCTTCAATAGGCCGGCCGCCGCTGCATCCGCCTCAACATCCAGCAGGGTCGTAGTGTCGCCGGTAATTCCGTTGGCCCGGAGGAGCGCAAGCGCAAGCGCATGTGTTCCGCTACCCAAGGCACCCGTCGCGATCCGCTTTTCCCTCAGTTCTGAAAGGCGGTTGATCGGCGTCGGACTGCGATAGAAAATCATGAGCGGCTGGTACGTGATACTACCCAGGGAAACCAAGTCGTTCAGGGTCTTGACGTCCGCGATTCCTCCCTGGACAAAACCGATGTCGACGCCCCATTGGGATGACTGCAACCGATGGAGATTTTGCTGGGAACCCTTGGAAGGAAGGATCTGGAGCGTGACTCCGTGAGTGGCCAGAATCTCTTTGTATGATTCGGCATACTGCTGGTACTTGCTGCCCGCCGGCCCACTGGAAATGGTGATGGTGCGCGGGGGAGCAGATCGGACAAACCAAACCACGGCGAGGATGCAAAGGGCGATGATGAACATCGCGATCGCGGTGGCCGCCGCCTTACTGAACCCGAAGGTTTCACTGAGCGTTGAGACCATCGGGGCCGGAGGCGCCACATGCACTTTCGGGATGTTCATCTTCATGATAATGGACGATGCGCGGCAGTCGTGGGGCACAAATCAACCGGTTTGGATAAACAAAGCAATCATGCGGTTGCGGAGATTCTGTTTCGGAATTCCGATCCGTATTCATCTGTGCCCGTTCTTCATTGTTCCGGAGCGAAGCAGGGCGCTATGCGTGGGCTAAGCTTCGAATATGAAAACTCGAGGTCCTAAAATTGACGGCCTGATTATTTGAATTGGGTATTTTTTTACGTTTTTGCAATAAGCTCACTTTGAGTGCAAAACCGTGAAATTTCCAAGTCATCTCATCTTATAAACTTGGGAAATCCCGGGGCCGGATCATTTGCAAAAACAAAGGGAATTAGAAAATGACTTTTCCGCCCCAAAATAGGGTCAGTACCTTGTTCAACGTTTAAAGGTTGTTTAGTTTTCAGCCTTTGGCCTTCAGCTTTTTCATCCCCCGGCGATCGCTCCAGTAATCAGGAATGGCTCTGTGCCGCTGGCCACTGCATCGGGCAATCGAGCGAGCAGGCATCTCCATAAAGGAGATGCAGAATTTAGATTCCACAGAAAATTCGCTGTCCGGTTGTTGGAGTCCTAAAATCGTTATCGCGACGCCACGCGATCGAAATTGGCAGCGGGCGTGTTGGCCGTTCGTCCCAGGCTATCGTGTGAGCTGCACATCACATGAGCTATCCCAAGTCCAAATCGGTGGCATGGATTGCTCCGCAGTGGGTTCTTTCCAAGAGATTTGGTGGCCGGGTTTATCGACTGCCACAGCGATCGAACAATCTGCCAGCCGGCCAATTTGCCGGGGCCAAGCTGACGTGTCGGCCACTCGCACCCACTGTATTGAAGTGTAATCGTCGCCTTCCATCGTGCCTTTGGCCAATAGGACGCCGGATGGTTGATTGGTGATTAATAGGTTTTTCCCGTTGATGGTGATCATGACTTTCGACTGATAGACTCTTCCATCCCACGCGCAGGAGCAGTGGAAGGTTGAGGCAACGTTCCACTGGCCCGCTAAAAATCCGACCTTATCCCGATATTCCTGTTTCTTTTGTTCCTTCGCCGCCGCGGCTTTTTGTTCGTCGGCTTGCTTTTCCCCTGCTTCTTCCTGCTTCGCTTCGAGCACATAAATTTCGTCCTGAACTGCGCGTGCTTCGGCATCGGAAAGCTTGAACTGCTGGTAGAGCTTCAACTCATCCATTGCGCCGGAGTAATCGCCCGCTGCTTTCCTGGCCAACGCCAGATGGTAACGCGCTTCCGGCCATTGCGGGGCAAGCTCGGTTGCCTGCTTAAATTCACTCGTAACCCGCGAGAAATCGGCCGCGTTCCTGGCGTCCTTGAAAAGGGTCGTTCCCATGATAAAATGTCTCCGGGCTTCTTCCGGAATCGGTGGGGATGTGGCGACTTTCGTGCTGTCGGCGGACGCGGCGGCCTGGCAGAACAATGACGGCGCAAATAATGGAAAGCTGAAAAGGGTGAGCAGGAGGCGGAGCGTCATATATAATTGTCGATAGGCTGGCGATTGACGGTCAAATGACCCGGATGGCTGGAATCTCGGGACTGGTTGTGACCGAAGTCTGAAAACGGGCCAGTCTGGCCTCGATTCTTCCGGGCGTCTGTTCGAATAGTTTTAGTTTAGTTTTGATCCGAACATGACAGGGCTGTTGCAGCTAAGGCTCCGAGCTTGTCGAGGGGCTCATAGCAGACAACATGTTTTTGGGGACAGGTCGTTTTTTAGGTAGGAACAGGACGAAGAAAATTTCCGCGGTCTGACTTTGACACCGTGGATTGCCGGGGTGTCTGGTTGGGTCGTCTCGCATGCCACTGCACCGAAAAAAGATCTTCCGCATCCCATCTCCGGCTTCCACCACGATCTACGTGCGGCCGGGCTACAACCGCGTGCTGGCCGAGCAGTTCGAGGCGCTGAAGCTCAAGCGCGTTGATCTGGTCAAGGACAAGGTTGAGGCGCACAGCCAGGGCGACCTGCGCGAAAACTTCGGTTTCAAGGCGGCCAAGGATGCCATCCGCGCCGTCGACCGCAAGATGACCGCGCTCGATCGCTTTGTCGCCCGTAACACCTTCGTCGAAGTCGATCCCGCCACCTGGCTCACCAAACCGACGGACACGCTGCTGCTCGGGCACGTGGCCACGATCGCAAAGCAGGACGTGGCGACGAAACGAAGCCACCGTTTCACGTTTCTCGTGACCACGCACGGCGAGACGGCGAGCGACCCCGAGTCGGGGATTGAATGCCTGCCTCACAATTCCCCCCTTGCCGCAGCGGTGCTGGGCCTGGCGGTCAACGCTCAGACCAAGGTTGCGCTCCCGGCGGGCGAGGCGATCCTGACCGTCTGCTCCATCCGCAATCCGACCCAAGCCGAACTCGATCGCCTGCTTACCGCCATTAAGCCACCCGAAATCGAGGACGATTAGCAGACGGCAAAATACGTAGGGGGCATCGACCGAAGGTTGGTGTCACGCGACAATGGACCTTGTGGCGAAAACGAATTGACCTGGACGGTCCGAAGGGCAATTACATTGGTCAGGTTGTCGTTCACCTCCCGGTTCCGCCGATACTCGGCATGGCAAAGGACGATTCTCGATCCTCTGACGTAAACCTAAAAAACTTGGTTCGCGGGCAGGACGAATGGAACCACGCCCAAGCCGTTTGCGAGCCGAAGTAAGGTTTGAAATGTCACCGATCGAAAAATTGAAGGCCGAAGCCGTTGCGCTTCGAGAAAAGGAAATGGCTGCGGGTCGCGCCATGAAGCACTGTGACGCGCTCGAACGAGTCGCTAAAAGTTATGGTTATGCGAGTTGGCGCGCATGCGCGGCGTCGTTGGATAATGTAAAATCGACGGATCCAGACCGCATACCCGAGGAGCTCGTGACTAAAATGGAGACGGCATCGGAGTACCGACCGTCACGCCTCATCGATGGCGATTTCGAAGCCGCCCGCCAGAGCGCATTTACAAGCTGGATGGCTCCAGGGCTCATGCAGGCGGCGGTCGATTTTTCGCGCAACATCGGCCTGTTGCCAATTTATGCCGAAACCTCGAGTCAAGGCACGCGATATCTGTTCTGGCACTCACCGGACGGAACTTTGTGCGAGGTTCGTTCAGGCCGGGCGAAGAAAGTCTTCATGGAATTCGATCACAAAAACCGCGATCAGGGTCGAAGGTTGATCTCGCTGCATGTCGGCTTCGACCAGCGGCATTCGGCAGTTTGGATCTCCGCTGAACACCACGCATCGGCAGTTCAGTTTCTGAGCCGGTTCGGGATTAGTCCTGCCGAATACCTGGGCGGCACCTGAGAATTCAAAAACGGATTTCAGCAGGGACAGGTCGAAAAAACATACCTTCAAGGTTTTTTGACCTGTCCCTCAATGTCCCCAAAACACCCTATTGGGATTTGCCCAGCCGGTAGAGGAGCGGAAGGCTGAGGCCATAATAACCATTTTTGCTTGCCCGTGATTGTGCCCCGCCCGTAGTAATGACCCTTCTGACGGTTGCGAAGCGGACATTGCGCGCGCGGATCGTGGACTAGATTGCCCGGTAGCTCAGTGGCAGAGCAGGTGACTGTTAATCACTTGGTCGCTGGTTCGATCCCAGCCCGGGCAGCCATTTTTCGCTAGGTTGGCTGCGGATGGCAATCCCAACCCAAAGTTTTTGTTGCCTTCCACCGGGGCGGGCCTATGCAATTAACCCCTTTTCCACTACGCCTGCCTCCAATTCCGGAGTGACAGGTGGAACGAAACCCATGAAAACTCAACATACGCTTAACATTACCCTGCGCGCCCAGACCGGCCGCAGCGCCTCGCGCCGTCTCCGCAAGGTCAACCGCATTCCCGCCATCCTTTACGGGAAGCACACCAGCCCCGAGAAATTCTCGATCGAAGTGCCGGAGTTCGTCCGCCTCATCAAATCCGTCGCCGGCCGCGCCGTCCTCATCGAGCTCAATCGCGATGACAAGCCCGAGAAGGCGCTGACCTTCTTGCAGGAAGTCCAGCGCGACCCGATCACCGACCGCTACCTGCATGTCGATCTCCACGAAGTGAAGCCCGACGAGAAATTTGAAATCCGCGTGCAACTGAGCATCGTCGGCGAATCATTCGGCGTGAAAAACCAGAACGGCGTGCTTGAGACGCCCACGCAGCAAGTGCGCGTCCGCTGCCTGCCGAAAGACCTTCCGCCCCGGATCGAAATCGATGTCACCGAGTTGAAAGTCGGCGACACCCTCCACATCGGTGACCTCAAGCCCATCGCGGGCGTCGAATTTTTGGACAACAAAGGCCAGCCCGTGGTCTCGTGCGTCGAGCCCGTCGAGGAAGAGGTCGCCGCGGTCGTCGCTGCGCCCACCGATGGCACCGCCGCGGCTCCCGCCGCCGGCGCCACGCCCGAAGGTGGCACACCCGCGGCCGGCGAAGCCAAGCCCGGCGATGCCAAAGCCGGTGCAGCCGCCAAGCCTGGCGACGCCAAAGCCGGCGCCGCGCCCGCCAAGGGCGATGCGAAGGGCATGGCTTCTGCGAAAGGCGCCGCGCCGGCGAAGCCCGCCGCGCCCGCCAAGAAATAATCTCCGCTGCACGCGCCGGCGGCTTGACCGCCGCCGGCCGCGCAACCGTTCACGTTCTTTGAGTCATGTCTATTGCTCTGGTAGCCGGCCTCGGCAATCCGGGCCGCGAGTACGAAAAAACCCGGCACAACCTCGGGTTTATCGTCATCGACGCGTTTGCGCAGAAGCACGGCCTCGCCTGGCAGCTGCACCCGCAGTTCGAGGCGCAGGTCGCCCGCTGGGAGAAATCCCGCGGCGTCACCTGGCTCCTCGTGAAACCGCAGACGTTCATGAACGAAAGCGGTTCCGCCATCGCCTCGCTGGTGCGCTTCTACAAGCTCGAGCCGGCCAACGTCATCGCCGTTTACGACGACCTCAACATTGAGCTCGGCCGCGTGAAAGTGACGACCACCGGCAGCGACGGCGGCCACAACGGCGTGGCCAGCCTGCTCTCGCACCTCGGCGACGGCTTCACCCGCTACCGCATCGGCATCGGCCCGAAATCGCCCCCGCAGATAGACCTCAAGGACTTCGTCCTCGGAAAACTTTCTTCTCCTGAACTCTCCCTCATCGAAAAAACACTGTTATACTACACCGATGGCCTCGGCCTGCTGATTGACAGCGGCGCCGCCCAGGCCATGAATCAACTCAACCGCAGAGACAAAAATGATCCCGACCAAACGTAATTATCGCGCCACCTTCATCCTCGACAACCGTGGCAAGGACGACTCCATCGAGCAAATCATCGATGGCGTGAAACAAGAAATCGCCGCCATCCAAGGTGAAGTCTCCGCTGTCGAGAACCTCGGCAAGAAGGACTTCGTGCGCGTCACCGACCGCAAGCTCACCGGCGCGACCTACGTGCAGATGAACTTCGCCGCTCCCGCCGAAGGCCCCGCGCAACTGCGCGAACGCCTCCGCCTCAACCAGAGTGTTTACCGCACCTTTGTGGAATCAGTCTGATTTGAACCGCGAATTAACGCGAATGGACGCGAATAAACTGTTCCCCATCTGTGTTCATCCGCGCTATCTGCGGAAAAATTTGCCTTATTCGCGTTTATTCGCGTCCATTCGCGGTTAAAAGAAATGTTCGTTTCAAACTTCGCGGTTTTCCATGGCCTACCTCAATAAAGTTTTTCTGATCGGAAATCTCACGCGCGATCCGGAATTGCGCGTCACCCCCAAGGGCACGGCCATCTGCCAGTTCGGTCTCGCGGTCAACCGCCAGTTCAAGGACGAGTCCGGCCAGATGCGCGACGAGACGACGTTCGTGGACATCGAAGCCTGGGGCAAGCAAGGCGAGCTCGTTTCAAAGTATCTCACGAAGGGCAGCCCCGCGATGGTGGAAGGCCGCCTCAAGCTCGACCAGTGGGAAGACAAGACGTCGGGCCAGAAGCGCAGCAAGCTCAAGATCGTGCTCGATAACGTGCAGTTTCTCGGCCGTCCCGGCGGCGCCGGTGGCGGCGCTCCGGCCGCGGGTGCTGAGGAAGGTGGCCAGCCCGCCTCGCCCGACCGCCACGCGCCCCCGGCCCGCGGCGAAAAACCCGCGGCTCCTGCCGGCGGCACTGTCGACGAAGACGTGCCGTTCTGAGGAAGTTGTCGGTTCATCGTTTGGTACTGTAGGTCGGGCTTTACGCCCGACATCCGCCTTCGCCAAGGCTACGACGGACAAGTGTCGGGGATAAACCCCGACCTACATTGATGGGTATTTAGGTAGGGGCGGCTGCCCTCAGCCGACAAGGCTTCGCACTTGTCACCGCCCGTGAGTTTTGGCCCGTTGAGGGCAACGGGCCCTACCATTATACATCGCGCCCTACTACAGCGGCTGAACGCCGAGGGTGCCGGTGAGGGAGGTGAGGTAGTCTTTTTTGGCGACGCGCGCGGCTTCGGCCTTGGCCGTTTTCAATCGTTCCGACAAGCCGAGTCGTTCCGCCACGTCCGCATTCGCCGGATTTGCGCAGAATTCCTCCAGCGTCCGCACGTGCCGTTGCCAGAGCGCGATATCGCCGGCCTGCTTGGCCGCCAGCCGCGTGGCATACCAATCGCTGGCCAGTAAATATTCCCGCGTGAAGAGCGCGCGGAATTCGGGCGTGTCGAATACATGGCCGGCGGAGGTTTGGCCGTTCGCCATGATTTCGAGCAACGCCTTGAGCGGAGGGCAGGCGAGCGAGATGGTCCCGTCCGCAAAATAGCTTTGCGCCACCCGTTGGTGGGTGGAGCAGATATTGTCCATGCCGTCGGCAAAGATGGCGAGGTCCTGATTCTCCGGCTGCAAAATCTCGTTGGTGAAGATCGAGTGCGGGTGGGTAAACACCCGGCCGAGGAAGACCCGGCCGAATTTGGCGGTGATCCGCCAACCCAGCCGGCTGGCGAGCACCTTGCGTCCTTCGAAAACGAAGTCCTCGCATTTTTCGATGTAGCCGTGCTTGCGAAGAAACTCCGGCGTGCGTTCCTCGGCCGACATGCGGCACCACAGTTCCGGCACCAGCAGGCTGACGTCATGGTTCACCTGGAACTTCGGCCCGACGTAGCCCGCGGCGGAAAGAAACGCCGGCAGCCCGATGAGAATCTGCGAGACCAGCGCGGCGTTGAGGTCGATGATGGTGGGCAGGGAGTTGAACGGGCCCTTCGTCAGCGCGCCCTCCGAGCCGGCGCCGGTGGTCGAGGGCGACTTGCCGGTCATCGAGCTGATGAATTCGGCAAAAAGCTCCGGCAACTCCAGGTAGTGGATGGGATTGAATACGGCCAGCGAGCGGATGCGGGCCTGCGGATCGGGCGGGTTGTTACGGCGGCCGGGCACCAAGGCATCGACCGGAGTGTACACCGGGGCGTCGGCCGGCAGCCGCCGAAAAAGGCGCGTCGCCATCCGGGCAAGGTGCACCCCGCGCGCATCGACGAGGTCGGGCCGTTGCTGGAGGTAGCGGGGATTTTTCGAGGGCTTGCCCTCGACGATCCGCGGATGGGCCGACGACACAAAATAGGCCGGCCCGGCGGCGCCGTTCGCGGCCACGCGCACGAGCGCCTGCATCGGCCCAGTGAACTTGGAGAACCCGATCGCTTCGTCCACCAGCGCGCGCGCGTCCGTCCGCGTCAATGGCTCGAAGTTCGAGATAAAGTTCCCGGGCTGGGAGAGTTCCTTCTCGGTCTGCTTGTCGTAACCGCGGTGGATGGCGTCGTCCGGCCGCTGGAAGAGCCGTTGCTCGCAGTTCTCGACAAATTTAAACGAGGCGGCGGCCGCGCCGTTTTCGTCTGGAGACACGACCCTGGCCGGCACGACGACCGAGGCGGTGATGTCGTCTTCCATCTGGACCTTGGCCGCCGGATGGAAATCCTCGCGCAGGCCGAACACGCGCCACGCGCCGTCGGCATCGAAACCCACGCGCAGGTAGCTGGCCGTGAGCTTGCGGTTGTCGCACTTCAACTCGTTGCCGGGATTTCCGTTGATGATGTCGACCGAGAAGTGATCGCGCCACTTCTGGCCCCATGTCGAGCGGAAGTGCCGCTTCACGACGAAAACGATTTCCTTCACGTACTGCGGGATCGAGCGCAGCCACGCGTTGTATTCCTTGGCGTATTCCTTGTCATCCGGCGTCAGCAGCTTGATGACCGAGCCGAGCGAACGCTCCGGGCTGAGGATGGGCCGCAGGTCGGTGCCGCATCGTTCGGGGGTGCAAAACCGATTCGAGCAGTCGTGGTTGACCAGTTCCTCCACGCGATCCATGTCGCGATCGAAATCCGCCACAAAAATCGGGCCGGGCAGGATGGCATCGGAGATCGCCTTCGAGATTTCGGATTTGCCGCCGCCGGACACGGTGCAGGGTTTATGGCAAAGCGTGCCCTCGGCGACCGTCCCCACGATGTGCCACGCCGTGTGGGCGGGAGGTTGCTCGAGGTGCACTTTGTAGCCCGACGGGCGGACGTAGGTGTGACCGAAGCGGAACGGCAAACTTTGGACTTTGTCCGCCTGCGTCCAGCTCACTTGCTGCTTGTTCAAGTCGAACGCGACATCTTCCGGCACATAGATGATGTCGGGATATTCGCGGTCCACGGCGTAGCCCTCGGGCTTTACGTCCATCAATGTTTGATAGCGCTCTGCAACCTCGGTGAAGCAATGGCCGCGCTGCTGCACGTGGAGGTTCCCTGAAAATTCCTCGCCGAGATCGTACGCCGGATAAACCAGGGCGCCGCCGGCGTGCTCCTCCTCGGCCAGGCCGAAAAGATTGGCCGAGTAACTGATCTGGGTCTTCACCTCCTTCTTGCAATAGCCGTAGTAGTTGTCGGCGATGATCGTCACGATCACCCCGCTGGCATCGCGGGAGCAGATCTTGAACGCGGAGCCTCCGTTGTAGGGTTCGTCCGGCTTTCGCCAGCACATGCCGTCGCGCCGCTGTCTCTCCGTGGCGTGATCATGGTCCGGCAGGCCGAGTTCGCGCTTGGTGACCGCGGTCAGGTGCGGGGCGAGGATGACGCAGCCGGTGTGCCCGGTCCAGCCGGCTGGGTCGAGGGCGGCATCGTTTTCGGGCAGACACGGGTCGCCCGCATTGCCAAAGATGCTTTCGACAAAATCGAGATTGGAAACGAGCGAGCCGGGGGCAAAGAAGCGGATTTCCATGCGTTTCTCGCCGGTGAAGCCAGGCACCGCCGGGACGACCAGCGGCCGCAGCAGGAGCGAAACGAAGCTGGCGGCTTCGTCGGTGCTTCCTGCCGTGATGGGCAGCTTCAGCAGTTCGGGCGGCGGCTGGAACGCCCGCTCCAGCAGGCGGGCATACACGGTCGCTGGCACCGCCAGCTTGTCATCGGGAATGGGCAGGCCGCCCTCGGCGATGTGAAACACGCCCTGGGTTGTGCGCCGGTCATTGGCCGGATTGTGCAACACGCCGTTGCGCAAACGGTAGCTCTTGAGCAACGGCGAATCAAAGTAGTCGCCGGCGAGCGGGAGTGAAAGCTCGCGGGCCAGGGCAGGTTTATCGAGAACGAACGTCTGTGCGGGCAGCCGGGGAACCGGGGCGGCGCTGGCCAGCGCCCGGTCCAAATACGCCTGGATCCGGGCATCGACCGGACACAGCTGTACCGACTGCCGCAGGATTTCTTCCCGTGGCACGGCTGACAGAGGCGCGACAAGTTTTACCCGGGCCCTGCTGGCCGGGTTGTTCAAGGGCGCAAACCCCAGCGCGGTCAGGCGCAGGTTGATGGCTTGCTGCAGCCTCGCACGTCCGGGAGAGGGCGGTAAATCGATCATGGGCTTGAGCAGCTTTCAGTGGGAGTTGCCGGCTGTCACTTTTTTTCTAGCCCATTTTGTGCCAGCTTGTGCCGACGGTCGGTAAATGAGGCATTCGCCAGAGATTCTTCAACGACGCTTGTCCTCGTCCGGGGCAGTGCTAGCTTTCGGATCTCATATGACGTTTATAGATCCGGAATCAATGGGTGCCTCGATCGTGAATCATATTACAGGTCGCAAGTACACGATCCGACGCCCTTCTGATCTCGATGAGGGGCCCACAATTGTATCGCAGATTGTGGCGATCTGTTGTGAGCCGGAAGTTTACGACTGGATCTTCCGTGAGCCTCTGGCGGGAGGTCCCTACACAGAAGAAAAAGCTGAGCATTGGCTACGATGGGCAAGAGAAGGCTGGGCTACAGGAAGCCACTTTGTGTTCGCGGTAGTTGATGACAAAGGGCAGCTGGCCGCCGCGTGCGACATCAAGTCAAACGATCCAATGGCAGAGGTAGGCTATTGGGCCAGCCAGGATCATCGAGGTGTGATGACGAATACCCTGAAAGAAATTTGTTCATTTGCGGCCAAGGCTGGATTCAAAGGCTTGTTCGCATGGACCAAGAGCCAGAATCTACGATCACGGGCGGTCTTGGAGCGCGCCGGTTTCGTCAAGGTTCCAAGCGACAGAGAAGCTCACGAGCGTTTCGAACTTTTGCTGAGTTCCGGCGACAAAGAAGAATAACCCACCCAATTTATGACCACCATCATCGGACTTTCGGGCAGCTTGCGCAAAAATTCTTACAACACGGCACTGCTGCACGCCGCATCCGGTCTCATGCCCGAGGGCGTAACTTTAGTGGTCAAAACTCTCCATGGCATCCCGCTCTACAACGGAGATGATGAAGCGGCCAACGGCATTCCGGCGCCGGTGCAGGAGTTAAAGGCGGCCATCGCGGCAGCCGACGGCCTGCTGCTTTCGACGCCCGAATACAACAACTCCATTCCCGGTGTCTTCAAGAACGCCATCGACTGGCTGTCGCGCCCGAATGCGGACATCCCAAAAGTTTTTGGAGGAAAACCAGTGGCCTTGATCGGAGCCTCGCCCGGCCCGTATGGAACGGTCCTGAGTCAAAGCGCGTGGTTGCCGACCTTGCGCACGCTTGGAACCAAACCTTGGTTTGGCGGACGGCTCCTGGTTTCGGATGCAGACGAGATGTTCGATGCCGCCGGCCAGCTCACGGACGCGGCGCTGAAAGAACGCCTGCAAAAATTCCTGGCCGGGTTTGTCCGCTTCGCGGCGGAGAAGTGAGGATAGCTCGAACGGCTCGTCGGGACGCCTCGCCCTACCCAAAATGCGTCTATCTTAAACGGGAAAATTCCAGTCGCAGCCTCACGCCTTGGCTTTGCCAGGCTGGTTCAGCAGGGAGTGAACAGCCCGGAGGAGTTGTTCGCTGCTCATGGGTTTTTGCAGGATCTGCAAACGGCCGGGTTCAACGGTGAAGGTGAGTTTCTTGGCGTCGAGCAGGCCGCTCATGGCCATGATGGGCAGGTCCGGCTTGATCGCATGCAAGGTGGCAATGACCTGGGCGCCTTGCATGGTGGGCATCATCATGTCGGTGAGCACGGCCTTGATTTCGTTGGCGTGCTGGCGGTAAAGATCAATGCCGAGGTGGCCGTCGGCGGCAAGAATGACTTGGTAGCCGTAAGCCTCGAGGGTGACGCCGACAATTTCACGCACACTGGCTTCATCGTCGATCACCAGCACAGTTTCGCCCCGACCGTGCATCGCTGCCGTCTCGTCCGAGGGTGGTTGAGCGGCCTCGGTGCTCTCCAGGATTGCCGGCAGGTAGATCCGGAATTCGGTGCCTTGGCCGACGGTGCTTTTCACCTGGAGAAAGCCGTCATGGGATTTGACGATGCCGAGCGTGGTCGCGAGGCCGAGGCCGGTGCCTTCGCCGTGGTTCTTGGTGGTGAAAAAAGGGTCGAAAATGCGATCGATGATGTCCGGCGGAATACCGCAACCGGTATCGGCAATCGCGATCAATACATGCCGACCGGGTTGAGCCCCGGGATTGGCGCTGGCGGTTATTTCATCGATGACGACGTTTTGCGCTTTGATGGTGAGCTGGCCGCCTTCGGGCATGGCATCGCGCGCGTTGACGCAAAGATTCATGAGCACCTGTCCGAGCTGGGTGTGGTTGCCTTTGACGAAATGGAGGACGTCGCCGGTATCCGAGCTGACTTTAATGGAGCGCGGAAAAGTTTCACTGATCAGCTCAACGACGTCACGGATGATCAGGGAGGGTTGCACCGGCATGCGTTCATCGTCGGTCTCGGTTCCCCGGGCAAACGTGAGTACCTGGCGGATCAAGTTCGCGCCATGTTGGGCGCTGGTGTTCATGACGTTGAGCAGGCGGACCAGACGCTCGTCGGTGATTTCCTGGCGGAGCATGTCCACGGCGATGAGGATGGGCGTGAGGGTGTTGTTCAGATCGTGCGCGATGCCGCCGGCGAGGGTGCCGATGCTTTCAAGGCGCTGGGCCCGCAGGAATTGTTTTTCAAGTTTATCCTGCTCGGTGATGTCGGTGTTGATGATCAGGATCGACTGATCCTGACCCTCGGCATCGCGGACCAGCGTCCAGCGGCTTTCGACCACGAGCGGGTTGCTGTCCTGGCTCTTGATCTGCAACTGCCCCGTCCAGGAATCCGCTGATTTGAGGGCCAGATGCGCCGCTTTTATCTGCGGGGTGCAGCCGAGTTTGGACAAAAGTTCCGAGAGCAGTTCTCCCTGCGCCTTGGCTCCGACCCAGCCGAACAGGCGCTCGGCGCTTTGGTTTGAATAGGTGATGCGGCCCTCGATGTCGGTGACGCAAATCGCGTCGCGGGCCTTGTCGAGCAGTTCGGCCTGCTCGCGCAACTTGCGCGCGGTCTCCTTGCGAACCTTGAACTCGTGCACCGATTGCAGGGCGCGGCGGATCACGGGCACGAGGCGGCTCATGCGGTCCTTGATCACATAATCGGTGGCGCCGTTTTTGAGCGCTTCCACGGCGGCGTCCTCGCCGATCGTGCCGGAAAGGAAGATAAACGGCGTGTCCGGACAATGCCGGCCGGCGATGGCCAGGGCCGAAAGCCCGTTAAAGCCGGGCATGGTGAAATCGGACAGAATCAGGTCGTGGCTTTGGCCGCGGATGGCGGAAACAAACTCGGTGCGGGTTTGTACCCGGTCGATGCGACAATGCGGCCATTCCTGCAGGATAACCTCGCTGATCAACTCAGCGTCAGGAAGGTTGTCCTCGAGATGAAGAAAGTGCAGCGGAGAAACAGAAGTGCGTGCGGCCATGATGGGGGGAATTGTTTTTGGTGAAGCGCACAGGAGGAAGGCAACCTTGATGAATTTCTAAATTATCTCCCCGGCTTCACCGCGGGAGGCCGGGAAAAAATGGGCTCATATATATAATGGTTATTATAGTTCTTTAATCCATTAGGATGAAGAATATGAAGCAATGCCGCAAGCGGTTTGGCCTGAGGACTATTACTCATACATATTTCTTTGCTATTTAGTTGAACGCCTTAAATCCTTTGCCGATAAGCTGTTTAAATTGTTTTAAAGTGATACACCCCATGCAGCCATTGTTTTGCAAAATCCGCCGAATGTGCTCGGATTTTTTTTCGACAGGATATGTAGGCTACGAGTGACCTCGAAAACTTTTATCCTTATAGTAAACGATGAAGACCCCCTCTTCACAAAAATTCCCGGCCCGGGGCAACGGCATTGATCGCAATCGGCCGCCGCTTTTGGCGGGCGTGGTTTTGGGACTGGTGATTTTTTCGCGAGGCGTTTTCGCCCAGGGCGCACCGGATCTTTCGGCTCCGGACGAGTTGAAGAAATTGAGCGTGGAACAACTCATGGACGTCGAGGTGACCTCGGTTTCCCTGCATCCGGAGAAATTATCGGAAGCGGCTTCGGCCATCCAGGTCATCACCGGGGATGACATCCGGCGTTCCGGCGCCACGAGCCTGCCCGAGGCCCTGCGCCTGGCCACGAACCTTGACGTGGCGCAGATTGATTCGCGGCAATGGGCGATCAGCGCGCGCGGGTTCAACAACACGACTTCCAACAAGCTGCTGGTATTGATGGATGGCCGCACGATCTATACGCCGCTGTACGCCGGGGTTTTCTGGGATGTGCAGGACACGCTGCTGGAAGACCTGGACCAGATTGAAGTCATCAGCGGCCCGGGCGCGACGTTGTGGGGCGACAACGCGGTCAACGGCGTGATCAACATCACCACCAAACCGGCGAAGGACACGCAGGGCCTGTTGGTGTCTGGCGGTGGCGGCACCGCGGTGAAAGGATTTGAAGGTGTCCGCTATGGCGGCGCACTGACCCCCGATCTGCATTATCGCGTTTATGAAAAATATTTCGATCGCGACAGCACGGAATTTTCCAACCTCAAGGATGGGGGCAACGACTGGCACATGGGGCAGGGCGGCTTCCGGCTGGATTGGGATGCGTCGAGCAGCGACTTGCTGACCCTGCAAGGTGATCTTTACAGCGGGCGAGCCGCCCAGGCCGGCGCGAGCGACACCACGATGCATGGGGACAATATAATCGGCCGGTGGTCGCGCACATTTTCCGAAAATTCCGATCTAAAGCTGCAAATGTATTACGATCGCACCGCTCGAAACATCGCTGGCACGTTGAGCGATGGCCTCGATACCTATGACATCGATTTCCAGCATCGTTTTCCCGTGGGCGAGCGGCACGACATCACCTGGGGGCTCGGTTATAGGCTGCTCAAAGACAGTGTCGGCAACAGCCCGATCCTGGCTTTTCTTCCCGCCGATGTCACCCACCGGCAGTATAATGTATTTGGCCAGGATGAAATCGCGCTGGTGCAGGACCAGGTGCATCTGACGCTTGGGACGAAGATCGATCACAACGATTATACGGGCGTTGAATACCAACCCAGTGCCCGCCTGGCCTGGAAATTGAGCCAGGAGCAAACCATGTGGGGGGCCATTTCGCGTGCCGTCCGGACGCCGTCGCGGATCGATCGCGATCTTTATGCGCCCAGCACCGCGCCATTCCTCCTGTCGGGCGGGCCGAACTTCGATTCCGAAAAATTGATAGCTTACGAGCTGGGATATCGCGCCCAGCCGACGGAGCAGATTTCCTTTTCCCTGGCGACTTTTTATAACGACTACACCGACATCCGCAGCCTGGAGGAGGCCAATCCTCCGGCGACCTTGCCGATCGTAATCGGCAACGGGCTGAAAGCGGAAACTTATGGAGCGGAGTTTACGATGGACTATCGCGCCACCGAGTGGTGGCGGCTCCGGGCGGGCTACACGCAAACCCATCTTCACTTCTGGCGCAAACCAGGCAGCACCGACACCTCGGGCGGCAGCACCGAATCGCATGACCCGGAAGATCAATTTACGCTCGAGTCGTCGCTGGATCTGCCCGATCACTGGGAGTTTGACACGGATTTTCGCTATGTCGCAGCGATTACCAACCAGTCAGTTCCGGCCTATCATGAGATGGATGTCCGCCTGGGCTGGCAGCCGTTTTCGCAGTTGGAACTATCGGTCGTAGGCCAAAATCTTCTCCATGCGCACCACGCTGAATTTGGCACCGCGCCGACGCGCCAGGAAATCGAACGCAGCGTGTATGGAAAGGTCGTATGGCGCTATTAAACATGTGGACGAGTTTAACCGCGCAGGGCAGGGCGAGGATTTGTTTGATCACCTCGGTTTTGCTGATCGCGGGTGTACCAGAGGCTTCTGCCCAAACCGCGATCTCCCGCGAGTATGAGATCAAGGCGGTTTTCCTTTTCAATTTTGCCCAATTCGTGGACTGGCCGCCGGAAGCGGCAACGAGTCCGCGGGCCCCGCTGATTATCGGCGTGCTGGGCGATGATCCATTCGACGGCTTTTTGGACGACACGGTGCGGGGCGAAAAACTGAAGAACCGGCCCTTTGTGGTGCAACGTTATCGCCGGGTGGAGGACATCGACGGTTGCCAGGTGTTATTCATCGGCCGTACCGACCCCCAAGAATTGGAGCACATCCTGGCGGCCTTGAAAGGGCGCAGCATCCTGACTGTCGGCGACACGGAGGGTTTTGCCGAAAACGGAGGCATCATCCGGTTCGTCACGGAAAAAAACCGGATCCGGTTTCGAATCAACGTCGATGCGGCGCAGGCGGCGCACCTCGTCATCAGTTCCAAGCTGCTGAGGCTGGCTGAGACTTCCCCGCCTGGAACGGAATAATGGCCGATGTTCAAGGACACCCCGATCCGGCAGAAACTGGTGGTGATCATCCTGCTGACCTGCGGGGCGGTGCTGCTGCTGACGTGCACATCGTTTTTCACCTACGAGCTCCTGACCTTTCGACAGAGCATGGTCCGCCAGGTCTCGACCATCGGGAAGATCGTCGCTGACAACAGCACGGCCGCGCTGGCCTTTCAAAATGCGGATGATGCGAAGGAAATCCTGAGTGCGCTCAAGGCGGAACCGCATGTCGTGGCCGCCAGCCTTTATACCGCAGAGGGAAAGTTATTCTCGAAATATCCCGCGAACCTGCCTGACGCCGCATTTCCCGACGCGCCGGCGGAAGACGGCTATCGTTTTGAGCGTTCGCATCTGGATGGCTTCCAGCCGGTCGTGCAGGGCGACAAACGCATTGGCACGCTTTATCTCGAAAACGATTTGGGCGCCGTATATGAACGGTTCCGGCTTTACGGCTTGATGATTGTTCTCGTGGTCGCCGTATCCTTCCTGCTGGCCTACACGCTTTCCACGGCCCTGCAAAAACAGATTTCACGGCCCATCCTGGCGCTGGCGGAGACAGCCAAGGCCATTTCCGAGCGCCGGGATTATTCGGTCCGGGCCGCGAAATTGGGCCGCGATGAGCTGGGCCTGCTGACCGATGCGTTCAACCAGATGCTCGAGCAAATTCACGAGCAAAACCAAACTCTGCAGCGGAACGAAGTTCAGCTCCAAACGATCATCGAGAACCTGGGCGAGGGTTTGGTGGTGTCCAACCTCGACGGCCAACTGCTGAGTTTCAACCGGGCGGCATTGGAGCTGCATGGATTTTCCACCCTGGAGGAATCGCGCCGGCATCTGACAGAGTTTGCCGCGACATTTGAACTATCGACGATTGACGGCTTGATCCTTCCCCTGGACCAGTGGCCGCTGTCCCGCATCCTGCGGGGCGAGCAATTGCGGGACTGGGAGGTGCGCATCCGGCGGACCAAATCCGACTGGCAGCGAATCTTCAATTACGGGGGCGTGCTCGTTCGCGATGCGGCTGGCCGGCCGATGATGGCGGTGGTGACCATCAGCGATATTACCGAACGCAAGCGGCTGGAAGAGACGCGCGTGCGCCTGGCGGCCATCGTCGAATCGACCGACGATGCGATCGTCAGCAAAACCCCGGAGGGAATCATTACCAGTTGGAATCGCGGGGCCGCGAAAGTTTTTGGCTATACCGCCCAGGAAGCCATCGGCCAGCCGATGCTGATGCTCTTTCCCCGTGACCGCATCGGCGAAGAGGCGGGAATTTTGGCGCGGCTTAGAAACGGGGAAAGCATCGATCATTTCGAAACCATCCGGGTCAAGAAGGATGGAAGGCAAATTGATGTTGCGGTGACCATTTCGCCGATCATGGACAGCCAGGGGCGGGTGGTCGGGGTCTCGCAAATCGCGCGCGATATCACGGAGCGCAAGATCGAGCAAGTGAGGCTGCAGTTTCGCGCTCTCTTCGAAGCGCTGCCCGGACTTTTTCTCGTGCTTACACCCGACCTCAAAATCATGGCCGTGAGCGATGCCTACCTGCAGGCGACCATGACCAAGCGCGAAGAGATTCTCGGCCGCGGCCTGTTTGAGGTCTTTCCGGGCAATCCCAATGATCCCGCCGCCAGCGGTGCCTCGAACCTGCGCGCGTCCCTCGACCGCGTGCGGAAGGACGCCATGCCCGATACGATGGCCATCCAGAAGTACGACGTGCGCCGGCCGGATGGGGTGTTCGAGGAACGCTATTGGAGTCCGGTCAACTCGCCCGTCTTGAACGTAAACCGCCAGGTCGAGTACATCATCCACCGGGTGGAAGATGTGACTGATTTTGTCCGGAAGAAGCAGCAACCCCCCGCGGGAGACACGGGCGAAAGTGGCCTGCGCGCAAAACTGGAACAAATGGAGGCGGAGATTTTCCGTAGTTCGCAAGCGGTGCAAACGGCCAACCAGCAGCTTCAAGCCACCAATGCCGAACTTGAGTCATTCTCCTATTCGGTGTCGCACGATTTGCGCGCGCCGCTGCGCCACATCGACGGGTTTGCCGAACTGCTGCGCAAACACGCGGAATCCGCCCTGGACGAAAAGGGCCGGCGCTACATGAAAACAATCAGCGATTCCGCCAAGCGCATGGGCCAGCTCATCGACGAACTGCTGGTCTTCTCGCGGATGGGCCGGACCGAACTTCAGGTGGTCGAGCTCGACCAGGACGCGCTCGTGGCCGAAATCATCCGGGAGAACGGGTATAAAAAAAATACCGCCATCGCTTGGAACATTGCCCCGCTGCCACGCGTCCATGCCGACCCTGTCCTGCTGCGCCAGGTGTGGTTCAACCTCATCGACAATGCGGTCAAATACTCCGGCAAATCCCCGTCGCCGCGCATCGAGATCGGCTTCCGCCTCGATCCGGCAACCGGCGAGCAGGAATTCTTCGTGCGCGACAATGGCGCCGGTTTCGACATGCAATATGCCGGCAAGCTTTTTGGTGTCTTCCAGCGGCTGCACAGCATGGCAGAGTTTGAAGGCACCGGCATCGGCCTCGCCAATGTGCGGCGCATCGTGCAGCGCCACGGCGGCCGCACCTGGGCCGAGGGCCATGTGGGCGAAGGAGCCGTGTTTTATTTCAGCCTGCCGGTCATCAAGTCGGCCTCACCGTCTGCCCCATCCATCCTCAATCCCGTACCATCATGAATGAACTCCACAGTATCCTCCTCGCCGAGGACAATCCCAACGACGTCGAGCTGGCTCTCGCCGCGTTCACTGAACACAACCTGGCCAACGAAGTCTTCGTTGTTTCCGACGGGCAAGAGGCGCTCGATTATCTCTATCAACGCGGAAGTTTCAAGCAGCGGGCCAATGGCAATCCTGCCGTCATCCTCCTCGACCTTAAAATGCCGAAGGTCGACGGCCTCGAAGTCCTGCGCATCATCAAGCAGGATGAAAAATTGAAGAAAATTCCTGTCGTGATGCTCACCTCTTCGCGCGAGGAGCCGGACCTGGTGCGGAGCTATCAACTCGGCGTGAACGCCTACGTGGTAAAGCCCGTCGGTTTCGAAGCCTTCATGGATGCCGTCAAGCAGATCGGCGTATTTTGGGCCTTGTTCAACGAACCGCCGCCCGGCAGCAAGCCCGCCAAGCATTAGGCCGGCGGATGAAGCTGATAAGCGTCGATGGAATGCGGATTGAGCGGGAAAATCGGCCGGCCGAGGCGTTTCGAGCTGATGCGTTCCAACGTCAGGGCCACGTAATAATTATGGCGCACAAAGCGCAGGAAATCAGCCTTGCTGAGGGCCAGGCAGATCGTTTCCTCCTGGGCGACGAGGGAGGCGGTGGCCGTGCCGTTTTGCAGGAGGCTGATTTCGCCAAAGAATCCCCCCCGGCGAATTTTGCCGGCCCGCCTGGCGCCCTGCATGGTCCGCACACTGCCTTCGTAGATGATGTAGAAAGCCTGGACGTCATCATTCTCCTGGAGGATCACGTCGCCTTGCTGGTACTTGAGGATCTGCGAAAGCTGCGCAAAGCGGGCGATGGCTTGGGGCCCCCAGTGGGCGCAGAGCGGCAGGCGCCCAAGAAAAGGCAGTTTGTGTGTGAGATTATAAACCATCTCGGCTCCAAGTTTGTTCACGACCAGCCGCTCGAAGTCGGCCACGGAAAGCACGAAGGCGAAAAGAGGGGTCTTGCTCCGGACTTCCAGTTGCTGGCTCTGGCCGTCCACGACGTTGTTGACCCCAAAAATATCGCCTTCCGCGAGATGAAACGCGAAAGCTTTCCGGCCTGACCTGAGGCGATGGTAGGCGGAAGCCAGGCCGGACGCGATCAGGCCGACTTGGTCGAAGGGTTCATCGAGGGTGACAATCGGCCGCAAGGCCCTGGCCGTGAACGGACGAAGCAAATCGGCCAGCTCGGCCTGAGTCTCCGTATCCAGGCGCCGGAGCAGCGGATTCTTGGCGATCAACTGCCTGATGGTGGCTTCAGTGTAAGTTGGCTCGACGCTTGATTTCCAGCGTTGCCAGCGTTGTCGCGAGCGGCTGACAAAGGTGCGCACGCCCGTGCGCGCGGTAGGCCAGAACTCATTCACGCACCAGCCCAATCCGACCAGCAACACGGCTCCCAGCAAGCAGGGGAGGATCTCCCGCCAATAGGTGAGATCGGTTAGCGTCGCCCGGAATGAAAGGTGGAAAAGATTGAAAACGACGTTGGCCGTCAGCAGCGCCCAGCCGAGGCCAAATAACAGTTCGACTCCCGTTGCGCGCCAATCGAACTGCCGCCAGACGATCCGCAGCCGCCGGCCGGGTTCATGGTTGAGCGTGAACAGCAAGTGATGATCGACATCGAGGCGCGGGCGTTGCCGCAACAGGGTCGCCGTCTGGCCGAACAAACCATCCACCGGGCGCAAGCCGATCAAAAGCGCTACCACTGGAATCAAACTCCAGCTTGATTCCATGAAGAGCGCGGCTGCCGCAATGATCGCGAGCGGCGCCAGACGCCCATACCATGTCGCCAGCTGGCTGATCGAGTCGGCCATGCGAATGTCACGCATATCGAGGGCAAAGTGAGGAAGGCCCGTTTGCCAATGAAGATGGGGCCGATAGACTTCATTGTCCCCGGCACACAGGACGGAAGCCGCCACCGCGTAGCCGGCACTCAACCCGACACACACCGCCAGCCATCCGCCCGCGCAATCCTGAAATCCAAGCGGCCTCGGTATCTGGTGCAGGATCATGGCGACAATGGCGGTGAGGATGGCGGCGATGGAAACGGTGAGGGTGAGATGAGCGGGCAGCGACACGAGCCAGCGCACGGCGTGGCGGCGAAAAGGCACGCTTTTGCCCTCGTGCAGGATGCCGGCGCGATAGGCCTTGAGGATAACCTCATAAAATTCATTGAGAGCGGGGCAGGTGCGTTGCGCGATCATTCGGCCCAGCACATCGGGCACGGTGGATGGCTCCATGAATTCCTGCACGACCAACCATTGCTGCGGTGTAACCGTCAAATAGGTTTGGGCCGGCACATTCTTGACGACGAAAGCTCCCTTGTAACTGCGTCCGAAACGCAAATCCCGGTTCAACGTTAGCTTCTCAGCTGTGAGTAGCAGGGTTTCATTCATCGGGGAGACGAAGACGGATGAGCTGGCCGCTCGGGTTCATCCCAGGAACGAGCGCACGGCTTCAAGCAGCTGCCTCGTCTCAAATGGCTTGGGCAGAAAGGAAAAATTCGATTCCTCGGTTACCCAATGAGTGTCTTCGTTGATATGCATGCTGAGCAAAATAATGGGAAGCTTCGGCATCTGTTTCCGCAGTTGTTGGGCCAGGGTCAGGCCATCCATGTCCGGCATGACGACATCGGACAAAACCAGACCAATTTCAGCCTTGCGGAGATGCATCTCAGCCAACGCGGCCTTGCCCGACTCAGCTTCGTAGGCCGTGTAGCCGTTTTGGCGCAGGACGCCGACGACCACGCTCCGAATGGCTGGAGAGTCATCAACGATAAGGACGGAGCGGGGGGTGTTCAATGAAGGTAGGTGGGAATATGATGGAAGATGCAGAGTACAAATGCACTCCAAAAACATACGCCTTGATGGTACCGCGGAAAAAAGCAGCAACGGATCTTTTTGCGGCTCGCACAAGAAGGCCTCCTTTTAACTTTTCCTGCTAACGCCACTTCCTTGCTTTGCCAGGAAATCAATGCCCGGGAGCGTCTGCGACCCGCTGGATGGAAAGCAGATTGATCGGGCGGGACGCCACGAGTGGAAATACGGCATTGACAGCCCTCGTGGCGTATGGGAATTGGTCAGGCTCATTACAAATTTTTGAACTGCCGAAACGGCGGTTTATGTCCCACTAAAACCCGATAACGCCCAATTCCCATGGCCAACAGTGAAATTCTCCTCCTCAAACCCGTCGATGGCCTCGGTGGCGAAGGCGACCAAGTCAAGGTCCGTGCCGGCTATGCCCGCAACTACCTGCTTCCCCACAAATTTGCCGTGCCCGTCACGCAGGCCAACCGCAAGCATGTCGATGCGCTCAAGAAACGCCGCGCCGAACGCGAAACCCACGAGCTCACCGGAGCGCAGGAACTCGCCAAAAAGCTGGAGAAAGTCTCCCTCGCGTTCGCGGTGAAGACCGGCGAAGGCGGCAAGATGTTTGGCGCCATCACCGCCATTGATCTCCATGACAAGCTCGTCGCGGCTGGTTTCACCCTCGATAAAAAGCGCGTTCACTTGCACACGCCGGTGAAAACCCTCGGCCAGCACACCGTCAAGATCAAGCTGCACGCCGATGTCACCGTCGAACTCACCTTTGACGTGGTCTCGGAAAACCCGATCGAGCCCGTCGCGGCCGCCGTCCCTGCCAAGCCGGCCAAGTCCGCCCGCTATTGAACGGAACGGCCCTGGTTCCGCCCCCTAAACCTTCAGGCCGCTCTGCCGAAAGGCAGAGCGGCTTTTTTTGGCCAAATTTCCCTTCTGCCGTTCGGTGAATAAGAATTGAAGAACTCTTTGTTGCATCCGGCCCGTGAGTGCCATGGTCTCATCACTTCCGATGGTTGAAGACGTCACCCAAAAAATCCGCCGCCCGCATGCCAATGGTGGCGCCGAGGCCGCCCCGGTGGCCGGCCGCGCGATGCCGCACAGCCTCGAAGCCGAGGAGTACCTGCTCTCGTGCTGCCTGCTCGACGGCTCCGACACCATCGCGCGATGCCTCGAGGCCCGGCTTCCGCCGGCCGCGTTTTATTCGCCGGCGAACTCCCTCATCTACGAAAAGCTCTGCGCCCTTTACCAGGCGCACCCGCCGGTCGAGCTGGCCGTGCTCGCCGAGGAGCTGAAGACCGCGCAGCAGCTCGAGGCCGTGGGCGGCTACGCCTACCTCACGCAAATCAGCGCCCGCATCCCGACGACGGCCCAAGCCGTCTATTTTCTGGAAAAGGTCCGCGAACTTTATTTGTTGCGCGAACTGATCAAGGCCGCCACCGGCGCGGTGGAGCGGGCCTTCAATTACCAGGGCGGGCTCGAGGAATTCGTGGACAAAGTCGAGCAGGACATCTTCCGCGTCACGCAGGCCCGCGTCGGCGATGCGGTGAAGTCGATGAAGGAGCCCACGCGCGAGGCCATGAACGTCATCAACAAGATGATGATGAAAAAGGGCGAACTCACCGGCGTGTCCTCCGGCTTCAAGGACCTCGATGCACTCACCTTTGGCTTCCAGCGGCAGGAAATGATCGTGCTCGCCGCGCGCCCGTCGATGGGCAAGACGAGCCTGGCGCTCAACACCGCCGATGCCGCCGCGTTGCCGAAGCGCGGCGAACCGGTCACCACCCTGGTCTTTTCGCTTGAGATGAGCGCCTCGCAGCTCGCGCTGCGCATGCTCTGCGCCCGCGCCCGGGTGAACATGAAGCTGTTGCGCGACGGCCTGCTGCCAAAAAATGGCGAGGAAATGCAGCGGCTGGTCGCCACGGCGGACGAGTTCTCCAAGGCCCCGCTCTTCATCGACGACTCCAGCCACCTTTCGATCATGGAACTGCGGGCCAAGGCCCGCCGCGTGCATGCCCGCCACAAACTCGGCTTCATCATTGTCGATTATTTGCAGTTGATCAGCCCGACCGACTCCAAAGTCCCGCGGGAACAGCAGGTGGCCGAGGCTTCGCGCGGATTAAAAGCGCTGGCGAAGGAACTCGACGTGCCCGTGCTTGTATTAAGTCAGTTGAACCGCTCGTCTGAAAAGGAAAACCGCGTGCCGAGACTTTCGGATTTGCGCGAATCCGGCTCGATTGAGCAGGATGCCGACGTTGTGCTCATGCTCGCCCGCCCCAAAGATTCCGAAGAAAATTACCAGGTCGCCAGCGACTCGGCTGACTTAATCGTTGCCAAGCAGCGCAATGGCCCGGTAGGAGAACTGAAGCTCACTTTCCTCAGGGACATCACACGCTTTGAAAACCATACTCCGTAACCCAGCGCGCGGGGTCGCGCAATTTCTATTCCTGTTTTGGCTGCTGGCTGCGGGGGCATTCCGGGGTGGGGCGCAGGCCCCGGATGCAACCGTGCCGCCTCCTTCCTCCGCCGTGGGCGTCATCACCGTCAGGTTTGTCGGCGCCGCCAACGTCGATGAGCAAGTCATCCGGGCCAACATGCAGGTGCATGAAGGCAGCACCTTCGATGAGACGCTGGTCGATCGCGACATCCGCTCACTCTACAAGACGGGCCTCTTCGAATACATCGAGGTGAAGCGCGACGTGCAGCCCGACGGCACGATCAATCTCGTGGTCGAGGTCACGCCCAAATATCGCGTGCAGGAGGTGCAGTTTGAAGGCAACAAAATGGTCAAATCCTCCCGCCTGCTCAAGGAGACCAAGACGCGGGCCGGCGCCACGCTCGACGAACGCCAGGTCAAGGAAGACTCCGAGAAAGTCCACGATTACTACGAGAAAAAGGGCTATAATCAAATTTCCGTCACCTATGACATCCAACGCGACCGCAGCACCGGCCAGGGCACGGTCATCTTCCGGATTCACGAGGGCAATAAGGTGCACCTGTCCGACATACGCTTTATCGGCAATGCCCACATCACTGCCCGTAAACTCCGTCACCAGATGGAAACCAGCCGCTATCATTGGCTCTGGTCCTGGATAACGGACGGCGGCCGCTACAAAGCCGACCAATTCCAGGATGACCTCGACAAGCTGCGCGACTACTACCGCGACCACGGCTACCTCGATATCGATATCCCGCAGGAAAAAGTCATCCTTGATTACCCCGGGCCCTCGCAACTGGTCGTCACCATCCAAATCACCGAAGGCCGCCAGTATCACATCGGGGCGATTTCTTTTTCGGGCAACAAGATCTATTCCGACCGTCTGCTTCGCCTGGCGCTCCGGCAGAAGCCCGGCATGGTTTTCTCGCCCTCCAAGCTCGACAAGGATGTCACGACCCTGGAGGACTTTTACGGGCGGGACGGCTATCTCGAGACGGAGATCCACCTCGTGCGCAAGCCGAACCTCGCCACCGGCAACATCGACATCGAGTACCAAGTCCAGGAAAGCAAAATTTTCTACGTCGAATCCATCAAGGTCGAGGGCAACACCAAGACCAGGAGCAATGTCATCCTCCGCGAACTTATCCTCGGTCCCGGCGAGGTGTTTGACACCGTGCGCATGAAGATCAGCAAACAGCGCCTCCAGAACACGGGCTTTTTTGACGACGTCGAGGCCACGCCTGAAAGCACCAATATTCCCCAGCGCCGCGACCTTAAGATCGCGGTCAAGGAAGCCCGCACCGGCAACCTCACCTTTGGCGCCGGCTTCAGCTCGCTCGAGAAAGCCACGTTTTTTACCGAGCTCTCCCAGTCCAACTTCGATATCAACAACTCCCACTCGTTCTTCCAGGGCGCCGGACAAAAGTTTCGCATCCGCCTCGAAATCGGCACGCTTTCCAACGAAGCCGTGATCTCTTTCGAAGAACCGTGGCTTTTCCAACAAGCGCTCGCGCTTGGCTTCGAGATTTATCGCACCAGTTCCGATTACAACAGCTCTTTCTATACGGAAGTTCACACCGGCGGCGAAGTTTATCTCCGTAAACGACTCTTCGAATTCATCGATGCCGAGCTCTCCTACACCTACGACGTCACGGATATCAAGAATGTCACCTCGGATGCCTCCCCCATTATCCAGGAGACCGCCGGATCAACCAAGGAGTCCAAGGTCGGAATCCAGATTGTTCACAGCTCGCTCAATAAACTGATCAACACCACCTCCGGCAACCGCGAAGAAGTTAACACGACTTTTGTGGGCGGCCCGTTTGGCGGAAACGTGGATTACTACAGCCTGGAATTCAAAGGTTCCCAGTTCTATCCCATTTTTGACGCCCAAGCGCAGGTGCTCTCCGTCATCGCCCGTGGCGGCATCAAGCAAAACTATGGCCGCAGTGCCACCGTGCCTTATTTTGACCGTTATTTCCTGGGTGGCCCCTACGATTTGCGCGGCTTCGAGTATCGTGGGGTCGGGCCGAAAGACGCCAACCAGGAACCCATCGGCGGCAAATCCTACGGCATGTTCAGCCTCGAATACAGCCTCGATGTCGTGAGCCCGGTTCGTTTTGCCGTTTTCTACGACAACGGATTCATCAACACCGGCGCCTTCGACCTCAACCCCGGCAACTACAATGACGACTTTGGCTTTGGCGTTCGCCTGTTTGTCCTCGGGGCGCCCCTCAGCCTCGACTACGGCATCCCGATCACCGGCGATGCCATCAACAAAAAAGGCGGGCAATTTAATTTTACCTTTGGCACCCGGTTTTGATTTTGTTTAGTTTAATCCCATCTAATCCAATTTAATCACCTCATGAAGAAATCACTCATTTCATTATTCGCGCTGACGGCTTCCCTGGTCTTGGCGCTCACCGTTCGCGCCCAGTCCGAACCCAAAATCGCGGTGGTGGATATCGCCAAGGTATTCGACAACCACTACGCCAAGCAAACCGAGGAGGCAAAACTCCGTGCCGACGCCCAAAAGGCCCAGGAGGACATGCAGGGTCTGGTCAAGCAGGGCAACGATCTGGTGGACGAATACAAGGAGCTGGTCGACCAATCCAAGAATCCCGCGCTGACCAAGGAGGCCCAGGCCAAGGCGGACGACGATGCCAAGAAGAAAATGGATGAAATCACCAACAAGCAAAATGAGTTGGCCTCATTCAAGGAAACCGTCCAACGCCAGTTTCAAGAGCGCATCCAGACCATCCACAACGGCATCGTCAGCAGCATCGGCGTTGCCGCCACGAATGTCGCCAAACGCCATGGGGCCACGCTGGTGCTCGACAAATCCGGCGTCTCTGCTTTCGGCGCACCCTTTATGATCTACTCCGATCCGGCTTATGATATCACGGATGAAGTGATCATAGAGGTGAACAAGGATCGTCCGCCAGCACCGCCGGCCGGCTCAAGCGCCGCGCCAGCTGCTCCGGGCGATGCACCCAAGCTGACTCTTCCTGCCCTTACGCCCACGAACCCATAAGGACGCAGTCAATTTCCCCGGCCCCGCTCCCATGAGCGGGGCTTTTTGTTGTGCCGCTCGCGCGTTGCACCGCTCCAAAAAATCGCTCACGTTTTTCGCATGCAGCTTGTCTTCACGGCCGCCGAACTTGCGGCCTTGCTTCAACCCCGCGCCCAACGCGGTGCCACGACCGAGACCATCCGGGGCATTGCCACCCTGGCCGGCGCGCAGGCCGGTGACCTGTCCTTTCTCGGCAACGCCAAATACAAAAACGAAGTCAAGGCCACCGCCGCTTCGGTCATCCTGCTGCCGGCCGACTACGCCGGTGAGCCGAAGCCCAACCAGCTTTTTCTCCTCGTGGACAATCCTTCCGTGGCGCTGGCGCGATTCTGTTCGCATCTCGAGCAGCAGCTTTGGCCGCGCCCTGCGCCCGGGGTGCACGCCACGGCCCATGTCGCGCCTGGTGCGAGCGTCGCCGCCACGGCCACCATCGGCCCGCTTTGCATCGTCGAGGATGGCGCGGTCGTGGGCGAGCGTACCCATCTGCAAGCCCAGGTTTTTGTCGGCCGCGGGGCGCGGATTGGCGATGATGGCTGGCTTATGCCTGGCGCGATGGTGGCCGCCGAGTGCGTGCTGGGCCACCGCGTGCGTTTGCAACCCGGGGTCATCATCGGGGGAGACGGCTTTGGCTACGAATTAGTTGCCGGCCACCACGAAAGACTCCCGCAAGTCGGCACGGCCGTGATCGAAAACGATGTTGAAATCGGCGCCAACAGCACGATCGACCGCGCGCGCTTTGGCCGCACGGTGATCGGGGAGGGCACCAAAATCGACAACCTCGTTCAGATCGGCCACAATGTCGTCATCGGCAAGCACTGCATCATTTGCGGGCAGGCTGGCATCGCGGGCAGCACCACCCTGGAGGATTACGTTGTGCTGGGCGGCCAGGTGGGCCTCGCCGGCCACCTAACCGTGGGCCGCGGTGCCCAGGTCGGCGCCCAGTCCGGTGTGCCCTCCGATCTCGCTCCCGGCGTCACCGTGCGCGGGACGCCCAGCCTGCCTTTGGTGCTCGAACAGCGCCTCACCATTCTGCGCAACCGTCTCCCCGATCTTTTCCGCCGCGTGGATGCAATCGAGGAACAGCTAAAAAAACCTTCCGCTGCGCCCTGAACTCGATAACGATGACGGCTACATGAGCAGCAAATCAGGCCTGAAAATTTTTTCCGGGAACTCAAACCGGCCGCTGGCAGAGGAAATCTGCAAGTCCATCGGCGTCCCACTGGGCTCAGCCACGGTCACCTGTTTTCCCGATGGCGAGTCCTTCGTGAAGATCGATGAAAACATCCGCGGCCAGGATGTCTACATCGTCCAATCCACGTGCACGCCGACGAACCATCACCTGATGGAGCTGCTCATCATGATCGACGCCGCGCGCCGCGCCTCGGCCCTGCGCATCACCGCCGTCATGCCGTTTTACGGCTACGCGCGGCAGGACCGCAAGGACCAGCCGAGGGTGCCCATCACGGCCAAGCTCGTCGCCAACCTGCTCGTGGCCGCCGGCGCCACCCGCGTGCTCACGATGGATCTGCACAGCCAGCAAATCCAGGGCTTCTTCGATATCCCGGTTGACCACCTCTTCGCCTCGCCGGTGTTTTTCAAGTATCTCGAGAAACTGAAAGCCAAAAAAATGGTCGTCATCTCGCCTGACATTGGCGGCATGAAGATGGCCGCCGCCTATGCGAACATCCTCGGCGCGAGCCTCGGCATGGTCTGGAAAAAGCGCACCAGTGCCACCACCGTCGAGTCCATCACCATCGTCGGCGACGTCGCCGGCAAGGACGTGCTCATCGTGGACGATATCACCGAGACCGCCGGCACCCTGACCAACGCCGCCAAGCTCATGCGCGAGGCTGGCGCCTCCAGCGTGCGCGCCGCCGTCAGCCACAGCCTGCTCAGCCCGGTGGCCTATGAACGCCTCGCCAAGGGCTATATCGACGAGCTGATCACGACCAATACGATTCCCATCGATCCGCGCGGCCTGCCCATCCGGGTGCTCAGCGTGGCCGGCTTGCTCGGCGAAGCCATTGGGCGCATCCACAGCAACGAGAGCGTCACCAGCCTGTTTCGCATCAAGGGATTTTAGGAAGTGAAAACCCTCCCGCGAAGGCGGACGGAAACCCTGGGCGGAACTTTTTGGTGCGCAGCTTTGTCATCTCCTGTTCCATGAAATCCAAAACTCTTTCCTTCATCACCGTTGCGGCTTTGGCCATCGGCGCCGCGGGACTGTTCATCGCGGCCAAGGATGTTTCCAAGCCCGTGCTGCACATCGACTCCACGCCGGTTTCCGAGGGCAAATCCCCCGTCGTTACCAGCTATGCCGATGTCATCGACCCGGTGAAGAAAGCGGTGGTTTCCGTTTATTCGACAAAAATTGTCCGCGAACGCCTCCCGGTTAATCCCTTTTTTCGCCAGTTTTTTGGCGACGAGGCGGCTCCGGAACGGGAAAGCAAACAACAGGGACTTGGCTCCGGCGTCATCGTTTCCTCCGACGGCTATATTCTCACCAACAATCATGTCGTCGAGGGCGCCGATGAACTCAACGTCCTCCTGCCCGACAACCGCGAATTCAAGGCCAAGGTCATCGGCGCCGATCCCAAGACGGACATTGCGGTCATTAAAATCGAGGCCGATCACCTGCCCACGGTCACCCTGGCCGACAGCGACAAGCTGCGCGTGGGCGATGTGGTCTTTGCCATCGGCAACCCGCTCGACATTGGCCAGACCGTCACGATGGGCATTGTTTCGGCCCTCGGCCGGAAAAATCTTGGCCTGCTCGAAAACGTCGGCGGCTACGAGGACTTCATCCAGACCGACGCCGCCATCAACATGGGCAACTCCGGTGGCGCGCTCGTCGATGCCAAGGGCCGCGTCGTCGGCATCAATAGCGCCATTCTCTCCACCTCGCGTGGCAATATCGGCATCGGTTTTGCCATCCCCATTGATCTTGCCGCCAGCATCATGCAGAGCCTCATCGGGACGGGCAAGGTCACGCGCGGATACCTCGGGGTCAACACCGACGCCCTGACGGCTGAAATTGCGGAGCAACTTGGCATCAGCAAGGACACCCAGGGCGTCGTCATCACGGACGTGAAACCTGACAGCCCCGCCGCCAAGGCCGGACTTAAGCGCAGCGACGTCATTCTTGCCCTGAATGACAAAGCCGTGGAGTCACTGGAAGATTTGCGCTTGCTCATCTCCGAGACGGCGCCCGGCACGGAAGTGTCCATCAAATTTGTGCGGGATGCCAAGGAGCAGACGATCAATGTCACCCTCGGCACGCTCACGGATGAAATCGCGGACAACGAACTGCTTCCCGGCGTGACCGTGGCCAAGCTCACCGATGATAAGCGCCATGAACTCAACATCGACGATCGCGTCGCCGGCCTGCTGATCGCCAATGTGGAGGACAATTCACCTTATAGTGACAAGCTCGCGAGCGGCGCAGTCATCATTGAAATCGACCGTATCCCTGTCACCACCGTGCAGGCCGCCAAGGGAATGCTCACCAGCGGCCGCCATCTTTTTCTCGTTTACTTCCACGGTGTCTTTGGCTTCCAGCTCATTGATGTAAAATGAGGCGTGCGCCAAGTATCAAGTACCAGGTGCCAAGTTCCAAGATAGCCGACCACTCACGAACCCTGTATCATGACTCCTACTCCTGATACTTGAAAACCTGATAATTGATACTTTCCCCCGTTAGCTCCCCGGCTTTTCCACCGGGATTTTGGCCAGCCAGTCGGGAACCTGGTCGGCCGGGTAGGTGGGAAAACTTAATTCCATCAGGGAAATCGCCGGCACATCGAACTTCGCCACCCCCGCGCTTCGATCCACGAGCATGGCGATGCCCACCGGCACCGCGCCCCCGCGCCGCACGATCTCGAGGGCTTCCAACACGCGGCCGCCGCGCGTCACCACGTCCTCGACGACGAGCACGCGCTCGCCCGGGGTGAAGGCAAAGCCGCGCCGCAGCACCAGTGCATTATTTTCCTTTTCCGCAAAAAGGTAGCGGACCCTGGCCTGCCGGGCCATTTCCTGCCCGATGACGAGCCCGCCCATGGCCGGCGCCAGCACGGTCGAGAAGCCCAGGCCGGCCACCTTGGCCCGCAGCAGCCCCGCCAGCCGCTCCACCGCATCCATGTGCTGGCAGACCTGCGCGCACTGGAAGTAATGCGCGCTGTGCAGTCCCGAGCGGAGGATAAAATGGCCCTGCAAGAGCGCCTTTGTGCGGGTGAAAATTTCGAGGGCTTCGGTTTGGGTCGCATCCATGCGCCCACCCTGTGGCTTCGCCGCAAAAAAACAAAAACATTTTTGCAGTGCGCGGGATTTAGCCTAGGGTGGGGCCATGGTCACCGCCGTGCCTCCCCTCGAAGACGAACTCGGCGACGTGCTGGAGAAGGCGCTGCGCCAGGCCGGGCTGGCCCTGCCCCTGCTGGCCGAACGCGCGCAGGTGGACGCGGCGCGCCTGGGCGATGCCATCGATTACCGCTCCGATCTGGCGTGTGACGAGCTGCGCCGGATTGCCGCCGTGCTCGGCCTCAACGAAGTCGGTCTCTGTGCGCTCGGCGTCGGCCGCTATCCGCTGCCGGAGATCGGGAACCTGCCGTTTTGCGTGTATCCGCTGCACATGGCGCACGGCATCGGGGTCGCCAATGCCTACCTGGTGGCTGAACCCGGGGCCGACCACGGCTTGTTGTTTGACGCCGGTGCGGCTTTTTCCTCCTTGCAACGGGTCTGGCCGGCCGCCGTGAAAAAGATCGACGCGGTTTTTCTCACGCATGTCGAAGCCGAGCATGCCGGTGGATTGTGCGAAGCGCTCAAGGCCTTCGGGACGCCCCGGGCGTTTGTGCCCGACGGGGCGAGTGCGCCGTGCGCCGAACCGCTGGGCGAGGGAACCGTGCGTGTCTTTGGCCAGCTTGAGGTGACGGCTTTCAGCACGCCCGGCCATTGTGCGGCGCACAACTGCTATCTCGTGCGCACCCCTGGCCCGAGGGCGGACGGGGCGCTGCTGGTGTCGGGCGACCTGTTATTTGCCGGCTCGGTGGGCGGGGGCTACTTTTGCCAGCAACGGCTGGCCGAGCAACTGCATCGCATCCTCGCAGCCGTGCCGGAAAACACCGTGGTCGCCCCGGGCCACGGACCGATGACGACGATGAAAAACGAACGGCAATTCAATCCGTTCCTGGCCTGAAAGGCGTGGATGGGTCGGATGCGTTATCCTTGAGCGGATTAAAAACCAGTGTAGCCACGAAGGATCACAAAGAACACAGGGAACAACCTTTCTTTGAGATCTATGTGATCTTTCGTGGCAAAAAATCCGGCTGACCGCTTACCAAGCGGAGGGAACGACATCCTCGTCGTGATCCAGGCGATACGGTTACAGAGCTAGCGATACAGTGCAGTGCCCGCCTTCGCTCTTCGAGCTACGGTGTGGCATTCATCGCATGGCGATGAATGGTCGGGGCGGCGAGATTCGAACTCGCGACCTCTACGTCCCGAACGTAGCGCTCTACCAGGCTAAGCTACGCCCCGACAAAAACCGCAGTTCCTTGCAGAACGGTGGATCGAAGAAACTTCGTCCTGCTTGGAACAGAAAGGAAATGCAGGCAGGCCTTGGCTTCACCAGCAAGGAGAAAACCAAACTTTCACGCAAAGTCGCGCCATCAAATGCGCGACGGGATTAGTGCACTACGGCCGCGGGCGCAGGAGGAACGTAAGTCAGCGAGCTGGCGGCGATCTTCTGCGTCACCATGTCGTAGGTGCGCTGAATCTCAAGGTCAGCATTGCGCCGGTCGATTTTTGCCAGTTCGAGCTGTTTCTTCAGGTCGAAGACTTCGCGGGAGAGCTTGTCCTGGTCGGATTGGAGGGAAGCAAGTTGGGCCTGGAGATCGGCGGCCTGCTTGGCATAACTGTCGGCTTCCTGCTGAAAATTTGCGGTTTCGTCGGCCAATTTTTGCTTGCTGGCTTCAAATTTGGCCAGGTGATCGGCCTCCTGGCGGGCTTCCTCGGCCCGCTGGGCTTCTTCGCGGGCCTGGGCATCGGCTTGGGCCTTTTTCATGGCTTCTTGCTTGTTTTGCTCAATTTGGGCGGCGGCGGCGGCGGCGGCTTGGGCTTTGTGCGCCTCAACCACGGCGAGCTGTGCACTGAATTGCTGGTAGTAGACACAGAAGGCCGCGAGCAAAACAATCGGGACGATAAGATAGAATTTATTCATGGGAGGCGGGCTTAGGAATTGGTGGCGGCAGCGGCCTTTTTGGCGGCATCGGCGTCGGCGCGGGCTTTTTCCGCGGTGGCCAGCTTATCCAGCAGGCTGAGGATGTCTTGGCGGTTGGCTTCGGCTTGCTGGATGTAAGACCTGATAAACTCCTGTTCCTTCAAGGCTTCTTCCTTGTTGTTCTGGAGCTCGGCGAGGGCGGCTTGCGCGCTCTTGATTTCCTTCGTCAACCCGGTGACTTCCTGCTCAAATTTTTGCTTGTCGTTGTGGGCTTTCACCCGCGCCGCATCGGCCGCAGATAGGGCATCCTCCTCGGCTTTATCGCGCGCGAGCTTGGCGTCGCGCTCGGCTTTGCGTTTTTCCGCGTTCAAGTTCGCCTCAATGCTGGCCTGTTGCCGGGCCTTGGCTTCGTCCTCGAGCTTCTTATTCCGGTCGGCAACCTCCTGCTTGTGCTCCTGTACCTGTAGCTCCGCGTAGTGATTCGCGAAGGGAATATAAAACAGGCAAAACACGATTACGCCGCAGAGCGGCACGAGCATATAAATGTATTTTTTCTTCATGGCAAAATGAGGTGAAAGTTACTCGGTTTTTCGGAAAGCGGCGTCGCGTTGCTCAATGGCGGATTTCACCGCTTCGCGGAGGCTGGCAATGGTTTTGTCATCGGCGGGAGAATGGGGATATTTGGCGGCGCTTTCCACGGCTTGTCCAGCCAGCTCGAACTTCTGCAACTCAATGGCCAGATAGGCGTAAAACAGCCATGATTGCGCGGGTTTTTCACCGCCATCCCTCGCCACGCAGGCTTGAATATCAGCCAGCGCGTCGGCCGTTTTGTCCATGCCATAGAGAATTTGCGCGGCGACAAAATTGAACTGGCCTTTTTCGGGGAAGAGACTGGCGGTTTCGTGCAGGACATCCACGGCTTTCAAGTCCTTGTGCAGTTGCTGGTAGGCGTCGGCCAGCAGCACCCAGTTTCCCGGAGTGGATTTAATGCTTCCATCGTGCAGGCCGCTCTCGAGCAGCTCGGCGCCCTGCTGGTATTGGCCAATATTGAAATAAAGGCTGAAGAGCTCGAAATTATCCTCCGGCTTGTTCAGCGCCCCATACTTATGGGCACGCTCGATGGTGACGATGGCGCGTAAATTGTATTCAAAAGCCTTCTTTTCGTCTTTCGCCTTGATCGCCTCATTGGACAGGGCGGCATAGAAAGCCGTGAGTTGCTGCCAGTAGGATTTATTGTCCGGCTTGGCTTTTAGGATAAACTCGAGGACATCCGCCGCGTCGGCGTAATTGCCGAGTTGCTGCAGGGTGGCCAATTGCAGGACGTATAAATTTTCATTGGGAGCGGCAGCCGAGCGCAGGCCTTTTTCGGTTTCGACCAGGGCCTTTTTGACGAGATCCTTGTCGATGTGTTTCGGATCAAGGTTGGCCTCGGTGTAAAGGAGCTGGGCGTAGAACATTTCGGCGTTCTCCATGCTGTTCGCGGAAGGAGGCGGCGGCGGCAGGGCCGAGGGATTCGTTTGGGCGATCTCGATCCATCGCGCGATCACGCCCCGGGCGGTTTCATAGTCGGCGAGTTGGGCCGCGGGATCTTTGCTGGTTGCTCCCCGTTCAAAGCAGAGATTGGCAATGTAGAAGCGCAATTGCTGGGCATCCTTGACCTCGAAGAAGCCGTAAGTATCGGAGAGGTCGAGTGCAGTTTGCAGCGGCTCGATCGCGGCGAAGCGGGAACTGGTGTCGTTCTTTCGGAAAAGATAAGTGGCCTTGATGCGTGAAAGCACGGCCCGGTCAAAGCTCTTGGGATCAGCCGTCGTCAGGAGCGAGTCGACCAAGGCACTGGCTTCGTCCATTTTATTTGCATCTTCGAGAGCTTTCAAATCCTGCAGCTTTCCGGCGGTGGCATCGCTAAGCTCGGCGGCTGGTTTATCATCGGCCCGAACCGGGGCCAAGCCCGCGCAGAAAAACACCGCTAGCAGCAGGACGCGGAAGGAAGACGAAAAGGGTGAAGCAGTCGTAGGCATGGTGGATCAGGAATCGCCGTTGAGATCGAAGGCAATGGGAACTTCCATGCGGGTATTGACGGCATGGCCGCCTTTCCTGCCAGGTTTGAAGATCCATTTGGAAACAGCGGTGATGGCGGCTTGGTCTAATTCGTTGGAACCGGAGCTGCTGACGACATGCGCCTCCTGCACATGGCCTTCCGCGTCGCAAATGAAGCCGACTCGAACCGTGCCGGTGGTGCCATTGATCCTCATTTCAGGGGGATATTGGGGTTGCGCTTGAAAGCGTGCCGCGGGTATTTGGTCGAGGTCGGCCAGGTCGAAAATCTTTACATTCTTGAGATTGGCGCGCTCAACGTTGATATTAACGTTGCCGAGATTCAGGCTCGATGGCGGGGGCGGCTCGACGGGCGTGACAAAGGCATCGACCGGCACGGTGGTGGGTATGTCGGCCAAGGCGGGAGGGGCGACGATCGGCGTATCGGTCTGCTCCTGCTCTTTTTCCGGCTCGTCCGGTGGCGGCAGGGGGGGAATGACGATTTTAATCACGGGTCCATCGTCTTCCACGACTGCGCGTTTGGCGGTCGTCTTGGGCACCATCGCCACGCCGATGTGGATGCCGAGGACCAGGAGAAAAGCAATGAGGGTGTCGCGACGCATTTTAATGGCCGGTCTGATAAGTTTTCGAAGTATCGATGGATACCTGATCGATATTAAGGAGGCGGACTTGATCGAGTACGGCGACGGCCTGGCCGAAGAGGGCTTGGTCGTCGGTGGTGATGAGGACGCGCATATCCTTGGGATGCGCCTGCTGGTAGCTGGTGAGCCGGTAGCGAAGCTCTTTGATCGAGATGGGTTCCAAGTTAGTCCCTACTTCGCCAAAGAAGACCGTGTCTCCATCGGAAACTTGCAGCTTAAGAATTTTGGGTGGCGGAGTGTTATCCTCAGTGCGCTTCGAATAAGGCAGTGTAACCTGCACATCCGAGAGCCGGTTCAGCGAGAGGGTGAACAGGACGAAGGTGGCAAGCAGGAAAAAGATAACGTCAATGAGAGGGATGATCTCAATGCGCGCTTTTTTCTTGCTGGTGGTTTTGAAAACTCCGCCTTGCATGATTTTTGAAAAAGATAGGTCGTTAACTTAAACGTGGAAAACCGGAAAAACTTAGGGAAAAATGTCGGCTTACTGCTCTTCGTGGGCCTTTTCCTTGGTCCGCGTCTCGATGAAAACTTTTTGGAAGCCGGCTTTGCGCGCCTCGTCCATCACATAGATGACCCCGGAAAAATGGGCCGTCTGGTCGCCATTGATCAGGATGCGACCATCCGGCTCCTGCAGGTGGTAGTCCTGGATTCGCTGCAGGAACTCGGCTGCGCTGACCGGATCCTTGTCCCACGCGAGATCGCCTGCCGGCAGGATCGTGACGGTGTGCGAACCGCTGGGATCGCGGGGACCGCCGGTCACACTGTCGGGCTGGCGCACCGGCTGGCCATTGGACTTGGTCAGCGAGAGGGTGAACAGAACGAAGGTGGCGAGCAGGAAGAAGATGACGTCAATGAGAGGAATGATCTCAATGCGCGCCCGCTTGCGTTTGCCGCCGGATGTAGCGCCTTCACTCATGGGTGATTATAATACTGACGTGAAAGGGAGAAATTTGCCGAATGCAGCCCGGGCCCTTATTGCGGGAAGGGCGGGGCGGTTTCGGATTTCTTGATGATCAGCTCAAGCGCATTGAAAGCATCATCGACCTCGTGCCGTGCTTCCTCGACGCGAGCGTTCAGGTAATTGTAAGGAAAAAGGCAGGTGACGGCAATGAAGAGACCGCAGCAGGTGGCGATGAGCGCCTCGGCCACACCGCCAGTGATCTGGCCGGCCGCGGCGCCGATGTCGCCTCCGCCCAATGCGCCGAAGGTGCGCATCATGCCCGTGACGGTGCCCAGCAAGCCGAGCAGCGGGGCGGCAGTGATGACGGTGTCGAGCGTGGCGAGGCCCTGGTTGAAGCGCGTCATTTCCTGGTTGGCCGCGCGAATGAAGGCGTTGGAGAGTGAGAGATCCTTGTTGGACAGGGCGTAGGTCAGAATGCGGGCCACAAAGTCCCGGCTTTGACGGCCGATCTCGACGCCGCCGTCGATGTCGCGGGCCTCGACCTTTTCGAGGATTTTTTCCACGACTTCATGTTCGCGCGCGCTGTTCTCGCGGAAGATGAAGATCAGGCGCTCGATCACAACGGTGAAGCCGACGAGCGAGATGACAAGGATGGGCCACATAACGGGGCCGCCCTTTTTAAACAATTCCATCGGCGTATCGTCGCCGAGCAGGAAGGCTAGATTGAGGCAGTGGGTGATCATATGCGTGGAGGAGTTGATTTAGAGGTTAAGTTTCGAAAAGCGGGAAAAAGCGAAGGGGGAGATACCGCGGGGAACAGGGATGGAAGGGAAAGCTTACAATGCCTTAAGGGTTTTTGGCGAGCTTGTTATAAGCAGCAAATGTTTTTGAAAAAGGAAGCTGATAATTATAATTTGGCTCAAGGTATTAGCCAAATTATGTTCAGCTATTCGTTGGGCGCAAGTTGCGGACATGAACCACAACGGCCGCGACGCGAGGCTTTGAAGCAAGGGGTTGAAAGGTAAGGGGAGGACAAGCGAAGTAGAAAGGTAACCTTGGAAAATTTGCGCGAGCACTGTCAAACATCTTTGTCACATACTACAAAGTTTTTGTTCCGGCCAGCCTGATCAGAGTGAAATTTTCCGCAAATGAAGTGCGACGCTGGGAACTCATTTCAAAGGGATTTGGTCTTATCCGAAGCTCACAGCGGTCAGCGTGGCTGGTTTTCGCGGGACTTACTCAGGCGATGGAGACGTACAAGGTTGCCAGCGACCAGCGCCTCCTTTTTTGCGCGGGACCAGCGTTTGAGCTGGGCTTCGCGGTGGCGTGCTTGGGCGAATGTGGAGTAAACTTCAATGCGAAGAATGGCCACCACCGGATCGAGTTGAGTTGTCCGGCATGCCTTGCCTGACGAATGATCTGCTAGCCTTTGCTCAAGATCAATGGATGTTCCGACGTAGGTGATGCCCGAGCACAGGCGGAGAAAGTAAACGACAGGCTTGCCCCTCGACCCATTCGACATGCTCAGGGCAGGTAGGCTCGGAGCCATTCGACGCGCGGCGAGCAACAGTGAACCAAGGGGGATTGGTTGTGTAACATGACGTGAAAAACTCACCTAACCATGGTAGCACAGAATTTTGTCCGAAAGCCCTTCGACTTCGCTCAGGGCCATTCGACGCGCTTCCGCATGCCAGCCGCAGGCCATGAGCAAGCTGGAGCGAAGCAGAAGCGCGTCGAATGGCTGCCCGACTAGGACTCGAACCTAGACAGAACGAGTCAGAGTCGTTCGTGCTACCATTACACCATCGGGCAGTGTGCAAAATTTTTTGCCAGCGTCGCAGAATGGAGCCGGCGATGGGATTCGAACCCGCAACCGCCTGTTTACAAAACAGGTGCTCTACCATTGAGCTACACCGGCGAAACTCGCTGCGCTTTTTTATCAGTCAGCATTTCAACTGATAAAAGAGTTTGGAAAAAATGAAAAGGGCTTTCAACCAGGCCCGCGCGGTGCGAGCTGGTGGCTCCCCGGGGACTCGAACCCCGAACCTACTGATTAAGAGTCAGCTGCTCTACCATTGAGCTAGGAAGCCAGAACAGAACTGTAAGGGACAAAAAGCTCAACAACCGGCGGGTGATGTCAACCGCAATTCCCACTCTGGGCACGTGAACATGCCCAGAGCGGGAATTTTTGCAAAATTGCCCTTGCCAATCGGGCCCATGCCCTGTGTTTTTTAACGCTCCACTCATGCAAAAGACGAAAAAATCCGTCGCCAAGCGCTTCAAACTCTCCGCTCGCGGAAAGCTGATGCGCCGCACGCCGGGCTTCCGTCACCTGCTTGCCGCGAAAACGACGAAACAAAAACGTCGCGCTTCAAAGGACAAGCTGGTGGCCGAAGGCCATGCCAAGCCGCTTAAACGCTGCCTGCCGTTCGGCCTTTGATCTAAAAGCCCAGCGCAATCCCAACTTCGCCAGGCGGGTGAATCTTAACGAGACGACCCGCCGACGACCAAAATAAAAAACCAACATGCCTCGTGTCACCAACTCCCCCGCGTCGCGCAAGCGCCGCAAGAAAGTGCTGAAATACGCCAAGGGCTATTTCGGCAACAAATCCAAGCTCTTTCGCTATGCGAAGGAAGCCGTCCAGCACGCCTGGCAATATGCCTATCGTGACCGCAAGAAGAAAAAGGGTAACTGGCGATCCCTGTGGATCGTGCGCCTCAACGCCGCCTGCCGCGCCGCCGGCCTCAGCTACAACCGCTTCATCGAAGGCCTCCGCGCCGCCCATATCGAGCTCGACCGCAAGGTCCTTGCCGACATCGCCGTGCGCGACGAAATCGCGTTTAACGCCCTGGTTGCACAAGCCCAGGACGCGTTGAAGGCCAAGGCCGCAGCGGCGAAAAAAGCCTGACTTCCAACGCGGGCCCGGGTGGCCCGCCCCAAGGCAGGGCGCGTTGATCCCAACGCGCCAGCTTTTCCAAGGACGGGTCTCGCAATTTGAGGCGCCGTCCTTTTTTATTTCTAAAACCCACATAAACATGGATGATAATCTCTTTACGATTGTCGTAAGAATGAACGACGGCTTTCCGGATTTGTGGGGAGCTGACGTAGTGGAAAACAGCATGCGTGAGGCAACGCCTAAACTTGTCTTAAAATTGCAGCAGCAGCTTGCTTTGGTTTCCTCTCGACCGCAGTGGGAAATTTTAAAGGCAGAATATCTAGGACCTGCCGGTGAAGTTACTTCAGCGGTGGACTATTTAAGACAGGCCAAGCCGCAGTTGAAACGCGTATTTGGTACCCGTCTAAATATCGCAAAACAGTCGGTAATCGAGATGTTCGAAAATGCCCTTCGCAAAGTTGCAGCCAACGAGATCGCCGCGCAAATCGGCGCGTCGATCGACCCCACGCTGCCCTCGCCCGACCCCGGCCCGGGCACGCGCCATCCCCTTACGCTCGTGCGCGAGGAAATGTGCAGCATCCTGCGCAAGGCCGGCTTTGCCGTCGCGGACGGCCCCGAGGTGGAGACTGAGTTCTATTGCTTCGACGCGCTCAACACGCCCGCCGACCACCCCGCGCGCGACGCCCAGGACACGTTTTATTTCCCCGCAACCACGCACTTCGGCAACATCGCACCGCACACGCCCGGCGAACGCTATCTCCTGCGCACGCACACTTCTTCGGTGCAAATCCGCACCATGCTCCAGCAGCCGCCTCCCTTGCGCATTGTTTCCCCCGGCCGCTGCTTCCGTCGCGACACGACCGACGCCTCGCACTCGGCCAACTTCCATCAGCTCGAATGCCTCTACGTCGACCGCAACGTCACCGTGCGCGACCTCAAGGCGCTGCTAGATTATATCTTCACATCGTTGCTTGGTCCCGGCACCAAGACGCGTTTTCGCCCGCACTATTTCGGCTACACCGAGCCGAGTTTCGAGGTCGATCTCAGCGCGAAGCATCTCCCCAAGGTCAACAAGGAGTGGATTGAAATCGGCGGCTGCGGCATGGTCGATCCCGCGGTGTTCGAGACGGTCGGCTACGATCCCGAAATCTGGAGCGGCTACGCCTTTGGCATGGGCCTCGAACGCCTCGCCATGACTCTCTACGGCATCGATGACATCCGTTATTTCTACCAGAACGACCTGCGGTTTCTCAGGCAGTTTGCCTGAGAATAGTAGCGAGTAGCGAGGAGTGAGTAGTGACCATGGCCGACAAAAAATCCAAATCCTTTCGCGATGTGCTAGTGTGGCAAAAAGCCCACGCTTTCACACTCGCTGTCTATCGCTTGACCGAGTCTTTTCCCAAGCACGAACTCTTTGCACTTACCTCGCAAGTGCGCCGCGCTGCGGCCAGCATTCCATCAAATTTCGTCGAAGGCTTTCGCAAGCGCACACCGGCAGACAAACTTCGCTACTATAATATTGCGCAGGCCTCAGCTGATGAGTGTCTCTACCAGCTCATACTTGCGAACGACCTAAATTACTCTGATACAGCCAAACTTCAGGCCGAACTCGAGGAAGTCTCTCGCATGCTGCAGGGTTACATCAACGGATTCGATCGCTAAGCCAAAATGATCTACCCGCTACTCGCTACCCGCTACTCGCTACTTTCATGAAGATTTCGCTCAACTGGCTCAAGGACTACGTCAAACCCCTCGACGCTTCGGTCGAGGAAATCTCGCGGGCCATCACTTTTCTCGGCTTCGAGGTCGAGGGCGTGCACCGCACCGGTGCGCCCAAGCTCAACCAGGTCGTCGTCGGCGAAGTCCTCACGCGCAACAAGCATCCCAATGCGGACAAGCTTTCCATCTGCACCGTCGATATCGGCCCGGCCGGCGGCGTGAAGACCATCGTTTGCGGCGCGCAAAACTACCAGGTCGGCGACCGCGTGCCGGTCGCGCTGCCCGGCGCCGTGCTGCCTGGCGATTTCCAAATCAAGCAGTCCAAGATCCGTGGCGAACTTTCCGACGGCATGATGTGCTCCGCGAAGGAACTCGGCGCCGCCGAGGATGCCGACGGTTTGCTCATTCTCGACGGCCGCCCGGCGCTCGGTGCGCCCATCAACGACGTGCTTCCCCCCGGCGACGTCATCTTCGATGTCGAGATCACGCCCAATCGCCCCGACTGCCTTTCGCACCTCGGCCTCGCGCGCGAACTCGCCGCGTGGCTCAAGAGCGACCTGGTTTATCCGCCGACCAAATTCGACGGCCATCTGCCCAATGCCGCGCCGCATCCGCACCTGCTCTCATCCGTCAGTGTCGAGGCCGACGAAGATTGTCCGCTCTACACCGCCACCATCATCGCCGGCGTGAAGATTGCCCCCAGCCCGGCCTGGCTCCAGGCGCGGCTCAAGGCCGTGGGGCTTCGTCCGATCAACAACGTCGTCGATGTCGGCAACTATGTCATGCTCGAGTCCGGCCAGCCGATGCATGCATTTGATGCCAAGAAAATCAGCGGCCGAAAAATCATCGTCCGCCACGCCTCCGACGGCGAAAAGCTCACCACGCTCGACGGCAAGGAACGCACGCTCTCCTCGCGCATGCTCGTCATCGCCGACGCGGAGAAGCCGCTTGTCATCGCCGGCATCATGGGCGGCGCCAACGCGGAAGTGGACGAGACCACGACCGATCTCGTGCTCGAAGTCGCCTATTTCAAACCGCAGTCCATCCGCTGGACGTCGAAGCGGCTCGCCCTCGCCTCCGACTCATCCTATCGCTACGAGCGCGGCGTCGATCCGCATACGCTCGTCGAAGACGCGCATCGCGCCATCGACCTCCTGCTCGAAACCGCCGGTGGCTCGGTCGTCGGCCCGCTCTACAAAGTCGGCGGCGATGTCCCGTGGAAGCGCGAGGTCGCCATCACCTCCGCCTTTATCAGTCGCAAGCTCGGCTTCGATATTCCCGCCGGCGAGATGAAGGCCGCGTTCGAGTCGCTCGAGCTGAAAATTGTGCGCGAAGACGAACCGCTCACCGGGCCGCAATGGATCGTGTCGATTCCAAGCTGGCGCGGTGATCTCGACCGCCCCATCGATCTCGTCGAGGAGGTGCTGCGTCTCCATGGCACCGACAAGGTGCCGGCCAGTCCGGTGGTCGCGCCCGGCCTGCCCGTTGAGGACGCTCCCGTGGTGCGCTTCACCCGCCGCGTCACCGAGTATCTCGTCGGCCAAAATTTCAACGAATGCCTCAGCTACACGCTGCGTTCGCGCGCTGAACTGCAAACCTGGGTCTCGCAAACCTCC